>LAZR01000264.1_pt1 | contig 50347 bp, 43 predicted proteins | sample 329461 | NCBI WGS metagenome assembly LAZR01 (sample SAMN03002196, study PRJNA259156) | marine sediment metagenome | biome: sea floor; feature: Hydrothermal impacted sediments; material: marine sediment; isolation source: Loki non-amplified sample from Loki's castle hydrothermal vent sediment ...
AGAGCAAGTCCGCCAAGCTGTTGGGGATGGCCAGCTCAGCGCGCAACTTCTCTATTTCGGTATCTCGACCTGTCCTTACGTCGTGGAAGGCGAGGAACTGGGAAATCGGAATTCCGGCCGCCGCTACCAGGACCCAGACCCATACTGGGATGTCCAGTTCGTCGCCTGTAAACCCGGGCAACGCGTTTATCCCGAGCCCGACGGCTCCCCCAGCTACGGTTACGACCAGGACCCACCACCACCGTATCGCAGCGGCCCCGTGCAATTTCAGAGATTCCCAGTGCGAGTACTGACGCGGCACGCCCCGATTCTACCACGCACCATGCAAGAGGTCGCAGGCTCGGCGGCGGCGTGCGATATAATGGTTGCGCCTGCCCGTGAGCGGGTGTAGCACCAGATGTACATACCTCCATTACGGCCCGAGCTGGGTGTCCTCGCCCAGGAGAGTGGACTGGACCTGGGTGGAGGAGGGTTGGGGCTGAACATCGCCCTCCTCATCATCTCCTTCCTGCTGTTCACTTTTTTCACCAGTATGGAGGCCGCCGTTCTCACCGTCAGCCGGGTGCGGGTGAAGCATCTGGCCTCTCAGGGCAACCGCGCAGCGCGCGCTATTGAGCGCATCTGGGAGCGGGAGGACCGCTTCTTCGCCTTCGTCATCCTGGGCCAGAACCTGTTCCTCATCCTCGCCACCGCGCTGGCCACCGCCGTGGCTATCGACGTCGCGGGGCAGGCCGGCTGGGGCGCCGCCGTGGCCATCGTCCTCCTTACAGTCGCCGCGGTTATCTTCGGTGAGATGACGCCGAAGATCTTCGCCGTCCGCGCCGCCGAACGCTACGCTCTTGTCGTCGGTTCGCTGATTCAGTTTGCGATGATGGCGCTGATGCCGCTGCTGGCCGTGATCGCCTTCGTGCCGGACGTGCTGTCGCGGTTGCTGCTGGGCAAGCGGCTGGGTCAGGCGCCCACAGTGACCGAGGGTGAGCTGCGCATGCTCATCGACATCGGCGCCGCCGAGGGCGTGGTGGGCGCGCAACTGGCCGGTGCGGGCCTGGGCGGGTGCATGATGATCCTGGTCCGGGCCGATGCTTTGGGCCGGCTGATGCGACGTCTGCGAAAATGCTTCTACCGGCCACGCGGGCTGTCGTTCGACGCGTTCGTGTGCACCCCCGTATCCGGGGCTGGACTGCTGGGGGTTTGAAGGAAAAGGGGGGTGGTCCCTCGCATACGAGGCGTTCGCCCAGCGGGCGAGAAGGTGCTCACGCTGCTGGTCGCCAAGGGGTTCTTCGTGTTGTTCAATCGATTTTTATGGTATTCGTAGGGTATTCATGCGTTCCGACGTGATAGTCAGCCGTGCGATGTTCATGGACGAAGTGGACATCACGGTCAAGGCCGGAGATGGTGGTAACGGTTGCATGAGCTTCCGCCGGGAAAAATTTATTCCCAAGGGCGGACCTGACGGCGGTGACGGTGGTGATGGCGGCTCGATCTATCTTGAAGTTGCGGATAACTGCAATACGTTGGTCGATTACCGTTATACGCGTCGGTTCAATGCCAGGCGTGGCGAAAATGGACGGGGCAAGGATTGCACCGGCGCCAAGGGTGAGGACATGTTCCTGCCTGTGCCTATCGGCACTACGGTCATCGATGCCGGGACCCAGGAAATCATTGGCGACCTGACCGAGCCTGGCCAGCGTCTGCTGGTCGCCCAGGGCGGGTTCCATGGCTTGGGCAATACGCGCTACAAGTCCAGCGTCAATCGCGCGCCGCGTCAGACCAGCCAGGGCAGTCTGGGCGATCAGCGTGACCTGAAGCTTGAGTTGAAGGTGTTGGCCGACGTTGGTCTGTTGGGTCTGCCTAACGCAGGCAAAAGTACCTTGATCCGGGCGATTTCCGCCGCCAAGCCAAAAGTAGCCGATTATCCGTTCACCACCATGGTGCCCAATCTGGGTGTAGTGGACGTAGGTCAGTTGCGCAGTTTCGTGATCGCGGACATTCCTGGTGTTATAGCCGGTGCGGCCGAGGGTGCAGGGTTGGGGACACGTTTCCTCAAGCATCTTTCACGTACCCGACTGTTGTTGCATCTGGTCGATATGGCGCCACCGGACGGCGGTGACCCAGCTGAGTCGGTGGAAACCATTATCCATGAGCTCGGCAAGTTCAGCCCTTCGCTGACAATGCGTGAACGCTGGCTGGTGCTGAACAAGTGCGACCAGCTGATGGAAGACGAGCAGCAGGCCATCCTGGATGATGTGGTTGAGAAGCTAGAGTGGGAAGGTCCGGTGTTCGTCATTTCAGCTGCGGAACGGCAAGGCACAGAGGAACTGGCCAAGGCAGCAATGAACTGGCTGGACGAGCGGGTTCAGCGGCTTGAGGACGATGAAGAATATGCTGCTGAAATGGCCGGACTGGATAAGGCTATTGAAGACGAAGCTCGCGCTCACATTCAATCGTTGGATGACCGTCGGGCGCAGCGCAAGCAGGGTTTGCTGGATAACGAGGACGATGAAGACGATACGGATGATGACGACGAAGACGGTCCGGAGATTATCTACGTTCGTTGATGACGTGAACGTGATGTAAGGGTTGTTAGCAGGCGGATTGCGTTGCTCGCCTTTGGATCCCCGCCTTCGCGGGGATGACGGGGTTTTGGGAGAATTGGTGGGATGGCGGGCAACGACGCGGGCAGGTCGCCAACGTCATTCCCGTGTAGCTGGGCAATGATGCAGGTAGGGCCTCTCAGTCATTCCCGCGGGGTATCACTATCATTACCGCGCAGGCACGCAACGATGCAATTCCGCCTCACTGTCCTTCCCGCGAAGGCAGGCGATGATGCAAGAGGTATCAGGGTCATTCCCGCGCAGATGGACAATGATGCGGTTAGGCCTCGCCGTCATTCCCGCGCAGGCGGGAATCCAGGGGTTATGGCGGATCAGCGTAATAAGCGGGTTTGTTGGCGGCGACTAACAGGCCAATGGAATAGACAATGTTTGATCAGCTTTCCGCAAATGGGAAAAAGCAGCATGCGTGAAAAGGTAACTAACGCCCGGCGCTGGGTTGTCAAAATTGGCAGTGCTCTGTTGACTGGAGACGGCCGTGGGCTTGATCGGGAGGCTATGGCGGTCTGGGTCAGGCAACTGGTGGCGCTGCGCAAGAATGGGGCCGAGCTGGTGCTGGTTTCGTCGGGGGCTGTGGCGGCGGGTATGAGCCGCCTGGGCTGGACGGAAAGGCCCAAGACCATCCATCAGATGCAGGCGGCGGCGGCCATCGGGCAGATGGGTCTGGTGCAGGCGTGGGAGTCCAGTTTTCAGGCCCATGGCTTGTCGACTGCCCAGGTGCTGTTGACCCACGATGACCTATCCGATCGCAAGCGCTATCTAAATGCTCGTAGCACCTTGAGAGCGTTGCTTGATCTGGGCGTGATCCCGGTCATCAACGAGAACGACACTGTTGTTACCGATGAGATTCGTTTTGGTGACAACGATACGCTGGGCGCGCTGGTTACCAATTTAGTCGAAGCTGATCTGCTGGTGATCCTGACCGACCGCGATGGCTTGTATACCGCCGATCCGGCGAAAAGCCCTGGCGCTGAATTGGTCACCGAAGCGATGGCGGATGACGCCAAGCTGGATGCGATGGCAGGCGGTAGCGCCGGGCTCTTAGGGCGAGGCGGTATGCTGACCAAGCTTCGCGCCGCCAGGCTGGCAGCGCGCTCCGGTGCCGGAACGGTCATCGTTGGCGGTAGGATTGAGCGGGTCATCGAGCGTCTGCAGGCGGGGGAAGAGCTGGGTACCCTGCTGCTTCCCGAGAAGGGAATGCTGGCGGCACGCAAACAGTGGTTGGCCGGCCATCTGCAAACCCGCGGACGATTGTTCATCGATGAGGGTGCGGTCAAGGCACTTACTGCTGGCCGCCGCAGCCTTCTGCCGGTTGGTGTTACCGCGGTTGAAGGTAATTTCCGCCGGGGCGAAATGGTTGTCTGTGTGGGAGCTGATGGTCGCGAGGTGGCGCGAGGGCTGGTTAATTACAGTGCTCAGGATGCGGCACGTATCATTGGTCAGTCCACCGAGGCGGTTCACAGTATTCTCGGTTATATCGACGAGCCGGAGTTGGTTCATCGGGATAATCTCGTCCTGGTCTGAACGGGCGCTACTGACAGGCATAAAAAAACCGGCCAAAAAGCCGGTTTTTTCATCAACATGTAACGCTATATCAAGCGGCTTGAGCCATGGCCTTGATGTGTGCGTTCAGGCGGCTCTTGTGGCGAGCGGCCTTGTTCTTGTTGATGATGCCCTTGTCAGCCATGCGGTCGATGACCGGTACAGCGGCTGTGTAGGCAGTTTGTGCTTTTTCAAGATCTTTGGCGTCAATAGCTTTGACGACGTTCTTGATATAAGTACGGACCATGGAGCGCAGGCTTGCATTATGAGTGCGGCGCTTCTCGCTCTGCTTGGCGCGTTTCTTGGCTTGAGGTGAGTTGGCCACCGTCGTGCTCCTCAGGAAATCTGGATGAAAATAAGGTACAAATAAGGCCGCGTACTATGCCGCCGCCCTGAATGAATGTCAAGACCCGATAGGGTGCCAGACGGGACAGATTCGGCACAAGACCAATCGCCCTTTTTTGCAAGGCTCGCATTGTGCCAGATCACTGCGGCCGGAGCGACCAGATATGTGAATTCGATTGGAAGACAAGCTCGCCACGAGCCCATGCTGACGCTATGATCGCGGTTTTATCCGGCACCTGATCCATGACCGACCAGCTCCCACCTGACGCATCCGTACCTAAAGCCCCGAGCCTGCTGCGCTCGGGCATGGTGGTGAGCATCATGACCATGCTGTCGCGAGTGCTGGGTATGGCGCGGGATATAGTAGTGGCCGCTTATTTCGGCTCTCAGTCCGAAGCCGACGCGTTCTTCATTGCTTTCAAGATTCCCAATTTCATGCGCCGACTGTTCGCTGAAGGCGCATTCAACCAGGCCTTTGTGCCGGTTTTGTCGGAATACCGGTCGAAACGCAGCCTGGCGGAGGTAAAACACCTGGTTGACCGGGTTGCTGGCACGCTCGGCATCACCCTGGTGGCGATCACCGCCGTGGGCGTTGCCGGAGCGCCGGTATTGATCACGCTCTTCGCTCCAGGCTTTCATGACGACCCGATCAAGCTTGCGCTCGCGTCTGACATGCTGCGGATTACCTTCCCCTATTTGCTGTTCATTTCGCTGACAGCTTTATGTGGCTCCATCCTTAATAGCTACAACCGCTTCGCTGTGCCGTCTTTTACCCCGGTGCTGCTGAACCTGAGCATGATTGGCGCCACGGTGTTGATGACACCGTATTTTGACCGTCCGATCATGGCGCTCGCCTGGGGCGTGTTCATTGCCGGTATATTGCAGTTGTTGTTCCAGGTCCCGTTTTTGATGCAGATTCGGCTGCTGCCTACGCCCAGGCCGAATCGCAAGGATGAGGGCGTCAAGCGCATCATGACCCTCATGCTCCCCGCGCTCTTCGGTGTCTCGGTAAGCCAGATAAATCTTCTTCTCGATACCGTGCTCGCCTCCTTTCTCGAAACCGGCAGTATATCCTGGCTGTATTACGCTGATCGGTTGTCGGAGTTGCCCCTCGGTGCCTTCGGGATCGCCATCGGCACAGTCATCCTGCCGGCATTATCTCGACAGCACGCCGGCGAAGATCCGAAAGCCTTCGCTGCCACGCTGGACTGGGCCGTGCGGATGGTATTGCTGGTCGGGCTGCCTGCGGCTCTGGCGTTACTGCTCTTGGCCGAGCCGTTGATAGCAACCTTGTTCCACTACGGTGCGATGACTGAGCGTGATGTGGTGCAGGCGGCGGCTGCGCTGCGCGCCTATGCAGTGGGAGTGATGACGTTCATGTTGATCAAGGTGTTGGCTCCGGGGTTTTTTGCCCGGCAGGACATGAAAACACCGGTCAAAATTGCGGTCATCTGTATGGTCGTCAATATGGTGTTCAACTTGATACTGATCTGGCCGCTGGCACACGTCGGTCTGGCCCTGGCTACCTCCTTGTCGGCGCTGCTGAATGCCGGCTTGCTGTGGTGGGGGTTGCGCAAAGCCGGAATTTATCAGGCGCAACCCGGTTGGCCGCTTTTTGCCACGCGCCTGATCCTGGCCTGTGTCGCCATGTCCGTCCTGGTGGTGTGGCTAGCGCCGGGGGTGGAGCAATGGTTTGCTTGGGAGTGGCAACGGAAGGTATGGCAGATGTCAGTGCTGGTAGTTGCAGGCATCGCGGCGTTCTCAGCAATGCTGGTCGTCAGTGGGATGCGCATGCGGCACTTGCGGCAGGGGTAACGGCGACACTCTGCTGCAAGCGTAGAACTTGGCAGCGGTGCTGATCCCTGGACTGACTTGGTTGTTCCTGGGACTGTTGAGCGCCAGCTCGATACTTGGACTTGCCGGAGACGCCGATGATCAAGCTGGTGCTTGACCCCCCCCCCAGGAAACACCAGCTTGATACCGGTGCGGAGGGGCTGGGTGCATGACGTTGAACCATGCAACCCTGTATACTTCATCGTTTTGAATCCTTTAGCCAATCAACGAGAATTATGGAACTGGTCCGCGGCTTACATAACCTGCGGCCCCGGCATCGGGGTTGTGTGGCGACAATCGGCAACTTCGATGGTGTGCACGCCGGGCATCAGGCCATCCTCAAGCGTCTGCGCGCTCATTCCGTGCGCCTCGGGCTGCCTGGATGCGTGGTCATCTTCGAGCCGCAGCCGCGCGAATATTTCGCTCCCCAGGCAGCACCGCCAAGGTTGACTCGTCTGCGGGACAAGCTTGCGCTGCTGGAAGGGCAGGGCGTGGACCGAGTCCTCTGTCTGGCCTTCAACCATCGTTTGCGTGAGTTGAGCGCAGAGCAATTCGTTCAGCAAGTTCTCATTGAGGGTCTGGGCGTAAAACATCTTGAGGTCGGCGATGATTTTCGCTTTGGTTGCGACCGCTCAGGCGATTTTGCGTTTTTAAAGAAGAGTGGCGAGCGTCACGACTTCACCGTCGAGGCTGCGAATACAGTGGCCGAGAGCGGGGACCGTATCAGCAGCACCCGTTTGCGGGAAGTGCTGGCCGAAGGTGATTTTCCCCTGGCCGAGCGCTTGCTGGGCCGTCCTTTCAGTATTACCGGCCGGGTGTTGCATGGGCAGAAGCTGGGTCGCCAACTTGGCGCACCGACGGCCAATGTCCAGTTGAAAAGGCTGCATGCCCCGCTCAAGGGTGTTTACCTGGTCAGCGTTGAGCTGGACGGCATAACGCACAAGGGGGCGGCCAACATAGGCACCCGTCCAAGCGTGGAAGGCGATGGCCAAGCCCACCTTGAGGTCCATTTGCTGGATTTTCATGGGGATATCTACGGTCGACGCATCACGGTTGTGTTCCATGAAAAACTGCGCGATGAAAAGCGATTCGATTCGCTGGACGATTTGAAGTTTGCAATTCAGGAAGATTTTGCTGCCGCTCGAGCCCATTGGGGCCTCTGATGACGAACAAGTGTGGACTAAATGACTGACTACAAAGCGACGCTAAACCTGCCGGAAACGGCGTTCCCCATGAAGGCTGGCTTGCCCGTGCGCGAGCCGGAAACCCTCAAGCGCCTGAACAGCATTGACCTCTATCAGAAGATTCGTGACATCAGCCGCGGTCGTCCGCAGTTTGTGCTGCATGACGGCCCGCCCTATGCCAACGGCAGCATTCATATCGGCCATGCGGTCAACAAGATCATCAAGGACATGATCACTCGGTCCAAGACGCTGTCGGGCTTTGACGCGCCGTATGTGCCTGGCTGGGACTGCCATGGTTTGCCGATCGAGCACAAGATCGAGACCACCTACGGAAAAAATCTGGAGCCGGCGAAAACTCGCGAGCTCAGCCGCGCCTATGCGGCCGAACAGATCGAAGGTCAGAAAAGGGATTTCGTGCGCCTGGGAGTGCTGGGTGATTGGAGCAATCCTTATAAAACCATGGATTTCGTCAACGAGGCGGGCCAGTTGCGCGCGCTCGGAAAGATGTACGCTCAGGGTTATGTGTTCAAGGGATTAAAGCCAGTCAACTGGTGTTTCGACTGCGGTTCGGCACTGGCTGAAGCTGAGGTGGAATATGCAGACAAGGAATCACCGACCATCGACGTCGGTTTTCCCTGCGCGGAACCGGAAAAGCTTGCTGCGGCGTTTGGGTTGAGCACACTCGACAAGCCCGCGCAAATGGTTATCTGGACCACAACGCCCTGGACCATCCCGGCTAACCAGGCGCTGAACGTCCATCCTGAATTCAACTATGCGCTGGTGGACGTTGGTGACCGGCTGCTGGTATTGGCAGAAGAACTGGTAGAAAGCTGCCTGGCGCGCTACGGGCGGGAAGGGCGGACTGTAGCCGTCACCACTGGCGAGCAACTGGAACATATCAATTTCAGCCATCCTTTTTATGACCGCCTATCACCGGTTTACCTTGCCGATTACGTCGAGCTGGGCGCTGGTACGGGAATTGTGCATTCCGCTCCTGCCTACGGTGAAGACGACTTTTACACCTGCAAGCGCTACGGCATGCACAACGACGAGATCCTTAGCCCGGTTCAGGGCAATGGAGTGTACGTCGAGTCGTTGGAATTTTTTGGCGGCCAGTTCATCTGGAAGGCCAACCCCAACGTGGTCGCCAAGCTGGAAGAGGTAGGTTGCCTGCTCAACCATGAGAAGGTCAGCCACAGCTATATGCACTGCTGGCGCCACAAGACCCCGGTCATCTACCGCGCCACGGCGCAGTGGTTTGTCGGCATGGACGTGCCGGTTGGTGATGGCGAAACCCTGCGGCAACGCGCCCTGAAGGCGGTAGAAGAAACCAGTTTCGTGCCGGCCTGGGGCAAGCAACGGCTGCACAATATGATCGCCGGTCGTCCGGACTGGTGTATCTCTCGGCAGCGTACCTGGGGTGTGCCTATCCCATTCTTCCTGCACAAGGAAAGCGGCGAACTGCACCCGCGCACGGTCGAGCTGGTTGAGCAGGTTGCTCAATTGGTCGAAAAAGGCGGTATCGAAGTCTGGTCCGCCCTGGACGCCGCCGAGCTGCTTGGTGAAGAAGCGGCCCAGTACGACAAGATCAGCGATACGCTGGATGTCTGGTTTGATTCCGGCACTACCCATTGGCACGTGATGCGCGGGTCACACCCCATGGGTCATGAGCAGGGTCCGCTGGCGGACCTGTATCTGGAAGGCTCTGATCAGCATCGCGGCTGGTTCCATTCGTCACTGCTGACCGGGTGCGCCCTGGACGGTCAGGCGCCCTACAAAGCGCTTCTGACGCACGGGTTTGTGGTTGATGAAAATGGCCGCAAAATGTCCAAGTCGCTGGGAAATGTCGTCGCGCCGCAGGAGGTCAATGACAGTCTGGGCGCCGATATTCTGCGGCTCTGGGTGTCTTCCAGCGATTACTCTGGCGAGATGGCGGTATCCAAGGTAATTCTGCAGCGCAGCGCTGATGCCTATCGCCGGATTCGCAATACCTCGCGCTTCCTGCTGTCCAACCTGAACGGCTTTGATCCCAAAGAGCATCTGCTGGCACCGGAGCAGATGCTGGATCTGGACCGTTGGGCGGTCGATCGAGCTCTGCTGTTGCAGCAGGAAATCATCGAGGCGTACGACAGCTACAAGTTCTGGAACGTTTACCAGAAAATCCACAATTTCTGCGTGCAGGAAATGGGTGGTTTCTACCTGGATATCATCAAGGATCGCCAGTACACCACTGGAGCCAACAGTACCGCCCGGCGCTCGTGTCAGACGGCCATGTACCATATTGTAGAGGCGCTGGTGCGCTGGATCGCACCGATTCTGTCGTTTACCGCTGAAGAGTTGTGGCAATACCTTCCTGGCGAGCGCACTGAATCGGTAATGCTCGACACCTGGTACGACGGGCTGACTGCCTTGCCGGCGGATATCTCTCTGGATCGCGCCTTCTGGGATGAGGTAATGGCTGTGAAAGTTGCGGTCAACCGGGAAATGGAAGCCCAGCGCAACGCCAAGGTGATTGGTGGCAATCTGCAGGCCGAGGTGACCCTGTTCGCCGATGAATCATTGACCGGCAAGCTGGCGCGTCTGGGAGATGAGCTGCGTTTCGTACTTATCACCTCCCAGGCCGCTATAGCGCCGCTGGCTCAGGCCGGGCCAGACGCCGTCGCAACGGAACTGCCCGGCTTGAAGCTTAGCCTGGTGAAATCGTCGCACGGCAAATGTGCTCGGTGCTGGCATTTCCTGGCTGACGTGGGCACCCACCCTGAGCATCCGGAAATCTGCGGTCGCTGTGTAAGTAATATCGAAGGGCCGGGCGAGGAGCGCAAGCATGCCTGATTGGCGCCGTAGTGGGCTGGCATGGCTCTGGCTGGCAATACTGGTCATCGTTGTGGATCTATTGACCAAATGGGTAGCCGAAAGCCAGTTGATCATCTATCAGCAGGTTCCGATTATCGATGGGTTCTTCGCGATCACGCTGGCCTACAATACAGGTGCGGCCTTCAGCTTTCTGTCGGATGCTGGCGGTTGGCAGCGTTGGTTCTTTATCGCCGTGGCCACGGGTGTCAGCGTGATGCTGCTAGTGTGGCTGGCGCGGCTGCCCAGGCAGAAGAAGCTGGAATCGGTCGCTTTGGCACTGATACTCGGCGGCGCCTTAGGTAACCTCTACGACCGGATCGTGCACGGTCACGTAGTGGACTTTATTCTGGTTCACTGGCATGACAGCTGGTATTTTCCGGCTTTCAACGTGGCTGACAGCGCAATTACCGTGGGCGCAGCCTTGCTTATTCTCGACATGTTTCGGTCAGAGACCAAAACCGAGGCCTCAAAGGCAAAATGAGGATCACCATGACGGATATCCGTATCAACCACCACACTGAAGTGACGTTGCACTTCACGCTCAAGCTCCCGAATGGTGACGTGGTTGATTCCACTGCAGGCAAGTCCCCCGCCACTTTCAAAGTGGGAGACGGTAGCCTGCTACCAGGTTTCGAGCAAAGTCTGTTCGGCCTCAAGGCGGGTGATCAGCGTACCTTCGAGATTGAAGCTGAACGGGGTTTCGGCCCAGGCAATCCTTTAAACATACAATCGGTCCCGCGCGGTCAGTTCAATGAAATGGAACTGGAACCTGGTTTGTTGGTTATTTTCCAGGATGCAGCGGGCGGAGAGCTGCCAGGTGTGGTCAAGACCATCCACGACACTAGCGTGGACGTTGACTTCAACCACCCTCTGGCGGGTAAGACCATTACCTTTGAAGTGGACATTATTGCCGTCAAACCTGTCTGATATCCTGGAACCTATCCACCCATAGTCGAGGTCCTCAATGCAGATCAAACTGGCTAATCCCCGCGGCTTTTGCGCCGGCGTAGACCGCGCCATCGAGATCGTGAACCGAGCCCTCGAAGTGTTCGGCGCGCCGATCTATGTACGTCACGAGGTAGTGCACAACAAATTTGTCGTTGAAGACCTGCGCAATCGCGGGGCGGTGTTTGTCGAAGAAATCGACCAGGTGCCGGACGACGTCATCCTCATCTTCAGCGCTCACGGTGTTTCCCAGGCAGTGCGCAAGCAAGCGGAAGAACGAGGCCTCAAGATATTTGACGCGACGTGCCCGCTGGTTACCAAGGTGCATCTAGAAGTCACCAAATACAGCCGTGAGGGCCTTGAATGCATTCTCATCGGCCACGCTGGGCACCCGGAAGTTGAAGGGACCATGGGTCAGTACGATACGCGCAAGGGTGGGGCGATCTACCTGGTGGAGAACGAGGCCGACGTAGCCAGCCTGCAGGTGAAAAATCCTGGCAGACTGGCATTCGTCACCCAGACCACGCTCTCGATGGACGATACGGCGAAGGTTATTGATGCCCTGCGCGAGCGCTTCCCGGCGATTGATGGCCCGCGCAAGGACGATATCTGCTACGCCACCCAGAACCGTCAGGACGCCGTCAAGCAGCTTGCGGCCGAGTGTGAGCTGGTCCTGGTGGTGGGGAGTCCGAATAGCTCTAATTCCAATCGCTTGCGCGAACTTTCGGAACGCATGGGCACACCGGCTTATTTGGTTGATGGCGCTGATGAAATTCGCAGCGAGTGGTTGCAGGGTATAACCAATGTTGGCGTTACCGCCGGCGCTTCGGCCCCGGATGTTCTGGTCCGGCAGGTGATTGAGCATCTGCATGCGCAGGGTGCTACGGGGGCGGAAGAACTGACTGGCCGGCCCGAAAATGTCGTGTTTAGTATGCCCAAGGAGCTGCGGGTAATAGCGATAGAATAGCTGCCCGCCATTTCGTCATTCCTCACGCAGGCGGGAACTGATTGGCAGCCGAATAAGCGCCTAGCCACTTCGGTCATTCCCGCGAAGGCGGGAATCCAGGTTGGCATCCGAATAAGCGACTCGCCAGTTCCGTCATTCCCGCGCAGGCGGGAATCCAGATTGTAGGCAGGCTCCTGTTCATAAAGCCTAACCCATTGGATCCCCGCCTGCGCGGGGATGACGGTGTTGGGGTGCTTCCGGGACGATGGGTTGGTGTTGGGGTATTACACACTCGCGAACCCAATATGTGCCTTGCCAGTTCGTCGTTGCAGCCTTGGCGAATCCATGTTGCCAGCCGAATAAGCGCCTCACCACCTCCGTCATTCCCGCGAAGGCGGGAACCAGGTTGGCATCCGAATAAGCGACTCGCCAGTTCCGTCATTCCCGCGAAGGCGGGAATCCAGAATTTCGGTCCGCTAGCCATAGTCCCCGGATTCCCGCTACTCCCTGGGCGCCGATCTCGAAAGCCTGGGGCAGGTGCTCTTTCCCCACGCCGCCCATCACATACACCGGCAGGTTAATTCGCTGGATCATGGTCTGGACGCGCTCCCAGCCCAGGCACGGCGCCTCTGGATGGCTGAGGGTGGGAAGCACCGGCGACAAGGTGACGAAATCCACGCCCAGTTGTTCCGCCATTTCCAGCTCTTCAGCATTGTGGCAGGACGCTGCGACGGGCCACACTTCACGACGTTTTGGATTGGGCCACCCACCCTGGACGAAACGACGAAGCTGAGTGGCAGTAAGGTGCCAGCCTACGCCAGGCTGGGTTGGTGGTGAGTCGCCCTTCAACAGCCAAACTACGCCCGCGCTGCTGCCCCCGACGATGGCCGTAGCCAATTTCTGGTAATTAGCTGCTCCTAGCTGGGTCTGCCGTAACTGAATCATGCGAATTCCGGCACTTTGAACTCGCGCAAGCCCCTTCAGCAAATCCGCTTGGTTAGTCAGATCAGGCGTAACCAGGTAGGAGTCGGGAAGCCGGGCGGCGGTCACGATTGGCACGTTGGCCTTGGGAAAGTCGTAGTTATTCAGCTCGGCGGGTTCAACCCAGCGAACCGGTTGCCCTTCCGCGCCGTGCGCCTCGCCCGCGAAGTCGGTCACCTTCCATACATCGAGCCGAACGGACTTGTCAGGGTAGTCGTAACGAACATCCAGCAATGGCCGCGCCTTCAACACCTGAATACCCAGCTCTTCATACAGCTCCCGTTTCAATCCGTCGAAACGTCGTTCGCCTTCCTCAAGCTTGCCGCCTGGGAATTCCCATAACCCACCTTGATGAGCATCGTTCGGGCGTCTGGCAATCAGGATCTGGCCGCTGGGATTGCATATCACGGCTGCCATCACATGGATAAAGGACATTGAAAACTCGGCGCAGATCGAAGGGGTAGCTGATGCCTAATCGCGGTCGGGAAAGTCTTCAGAAAACAGATCCTGTTCAAGCTCGTTGCCCGGGATCGCATGCTCCTCGGAGGCCCAGGCCCCTAGATCAATCAGGCGACAGCGGTGGGAACAAAACGGGCGATCCGGAGAGCTGTCATCCCAGCTGACGGGTGCTTTGCAGGTAGGGCATTCAACAGTAAGAGTCATTCAGAGGCTCCTGATAACAAGACAAGGTAGCGCTCGTGCAGCCGGTCTACCTGCGCATGCAGTGCGGCAAGATCTTTATCATTGGTAATGACATCATCGGCGTGGCTCAGCCTTTCTTCACGGTCGGTCTGAGCCTGCATGATCGCGTGAATCTGCTCAACAGGCACATGGTCGCGCTCGGCTGTTCGCGACAGTTGCATGGATTCTGGCGCATCTACCACGATGATGCGTTGAGTCATCTGATACTGGCCGGACTCTATCAGCAAGGGTGACACCAGCAGAGCATAAGGGGACTTGGCCGATGCCAGGTCACGCTCTATCTCGGTGCGAATGAGAGGATGCAGCAGGCTCTCCAGCCAAAGCCGTTCCTGTGGCTCTCGGAAAACAAGCTCTCGCAGGGCCGCACGATTCAGAGTTCCATTTTCAAGCAGTACTGCGTCACCGAATCGCTCCACGATCTGCACGAGCGCCGGGCGGCCGGGCTCTACAACCACTCGCGATTTAGCATCAGCATCCACCACATGAATGCCATGCGCCTGCGCAAAGCGATCCGCAGCAGCGGTTTTGCCGCTGCCTATGCCACCTGTCAACCCTACGATCATGAATTAGAACCCGGCAAATTTCAGATAAGTGCCGGTTATTGTGTCACCCCAGATCAGTGCAATCCACCCGGCAATTGCAAGGTACGGACCAAAGGGGAGGGGCGTGGCATTGGAATCACCGCGCGACTTGAGGATGATGATGCCCAAAACAGCGCCAACCAGTGACGACAGCAAAATGGTCAAGGGCAGTATTTGCCAGCCACCCCAGGCGCCCAACATGGCCAGCAGCTTGAAGTCGCCGTAACCCATGCCTTCCTTGCCGGTGATCAGCTTGAACACCCAGTACACCGTCCACAACGCCAGATAGCCAGCCACTGCTCCCCAGAGAGCGGTATTCAAGTCGGTAAACAAACCGACGCTGTTGACGATCAGACCCAGCCACAGCAGCGGTAGCACTATGTCGTCGGGTAAAAGCTGGGTGTCGGCGTCGATCAGGCTAAGAACAATCAGACCCCAGGTAAGCAATAACATAGCCCCCGCAGCCCAGCCAAAACCGAACTGCCAGGCTACAACCATGGAAAGCGCGGCGGTAAGGAGCTCAACCAGAGGATACCGTGGGCTGATTCGGGCTTTGCAGTTGCCACAGCGGCCCCGCAGGAACAGATAACTCAATACAGGAATGTTTTGCCACGCCTTGATTTCGGCGTTGCAATGGGGGCAATGGGAGTGGGGTAGGATGAGGTTGTAGGTGGGCTCTGGCTGGGATTCTTCTTTCAGCTCAAGGATTTCCTGGGCCTGCTGCCGCCAATCCCGCGCCATCATCTTTGGCAGACGGTGGATAACCACGTTCAGAAAGCTGCCAATGACCAAGCCCAGCAAGCCAGCGAGCAAAACAAAGGCCAGCACGTGGCTGGCCAGATAATCGGTGGGTAGCATCAATCAGCCTACGACGTTGCCTAGCTGGAAAATCGGCAGATACATGGCGACGATCAAGCCACCAACCAATACGCCCAGCACCGACATGATAAAAGGCTCAAGCAGAGTCGTCAGGTTGTCTACCTTGTTATCGACTTCCGCTTCGTAATAGCTGGCTACTTTGTCCAGCATGCCGTCCAGGTTACCGGATTCCTCGCCGATACCGGCCATTTGTACGGCCAGCGATGGGAAAACGTTGGTTGTGCGCATGGAGAAGTTCAGCTGAGAACCGGCTGACACGTCCTCCTTGATCTGTATAACGGCGTTCCGGAAGACCACGTTGCCTACCGCACCAGAAACAGAGTCAAGGGCTTCTACTAGCGGAACGCCCGCAGCAAAGGTAGTAGAGAGAGTCCGCGCATAACGCGCAACCGCAGCGTCATAGACGATTTTGCCTATGATAGGGAGTTTAAGAATGGCTCTGTCTTGTGCATCACGGAAGTTCTTTGACCTAAGGTGAACCTGTTTATACACGTAACCGAGCGCTATCAGCCCAATCACTAGAATAAACCACCATGATTGCATCCATTCGGATATTGAGATTACGAATAACGTGAACGCTGGCAGATCCGCCCCAAATCCATCAAACACGCTTTTAAACTGAGGCACCACCTTGATAAGCAGGATAGCCGTAACTATCGTCGCCACAACCAATACGGCGATCGGATAAGTCATCGCTTTTTTGATCTTGGCCTTCAATGCCTCTGTTTTTTCTTTGTAACTGGCAATTCGGTCAAGCAGGGATTCGAGTCGGCCTGATTGTTCGCCAGATTCCACCAGGTTGCAGAAAAGATCATCAAAATATTTGGGGTGCTGGCGCAGGGAGTCTGCCAAGGTATTACCAGCGGCGACGTCCGTTTTGATCGACGTTACCAGTTTGGCCACGTTTGGGTTCTCAGCGCCTTCAGCTATGATTTCGAAAGCCTGAACAATTGGAACGCCGGACTGCATCATCGTCGCAAGTTGCCGAGTGAAAAAGGCAATGTCGAGCGGCTTGATCTTCTTTCCTTTACTGCTAAAAAGAGTCGAAGCTTTGCTGATTTTGGTGACCAGAATACCCTGTTTACGTAGCTGCGCTTTGACAAGCGCTGGGTTAGTGCCCTGTAGCTCACCAGATGCTTTAATTCCTTTTCGGTCCTTGCCTTCCCACTTGAAAGAATAAACCTTCTCTTCCTTGGTCTTCTTCTTGGCTGGGCGTGTTTTCCTGATCTCTGCTGCTTGCTGTGCCATGACTTAATCCTTGGTCACTCGGTTAACTTCCGCCAGACTAGTCACGCCCTGTTCGGCTTTCATCAGGGCGGATTGGCGCAAGCTTCTAAAACCTTCTTGTTGGGCTACGTCTGAAATCTGAATAGAGTTGCCGTCTTCCATGATGATGCGTTGCATGGCTGGCGTAATTTTCACTACTTCGTATATCCCTACTCGCCCTTTATAACCGTCTTTGCAGTTTTCGCAACCCACAGGGCCGTAAATTGTCAACCCTGCATCAATTTTCTCAGCGGAGTAACCTTCTTCGATCAATGTGTCCCGCGGAACCTCCATCGGTTTCTTGCAGGATTTGCAAAGCCTTCGAGCCAGGCGCTGGGCGATAATCAGATTGACCGAGGTGGCAATGTTGAATGAAGGCACACCCATGTTGCGCAGGCGGGTCAGTGTTTCCGCAGCGCTGTTGGTGTGCAGGGTGGAAAGCACCATGTGGCCGGTCTGGGCGGCCTTGATGGCAATCTCGGCGGTCTCCAGGTCGCGGATCTCACCGACCATGATGATATCGGGATCCTGGCGAAGAAAAGCCCGAAGCGCTTTGGCAAAGTCGAGACCTTGCTTGGGGTTAACGTTGACCTGGTTGATGCCTTCCAGGTTGATTTCAACGGGATCTTCAGCAGTGGAAATATTCCGTTCCATGGTGTTGAGAATATTCAGGCCGGTATAAAGCGAAACGGTTTTACCTGAACCGGTTGGCCCCGTAACCAAAATCATGCCCTGGGGCCTGGCTAGAGCAGAAAGATACATATCCTTCTGATCTTCTTCATAACCCAGGGCATCAATGCCCATCTTCGCGCTTTCGGCATCCAGAATTCGCAGTACTACCTTCTCGCCCCACAGGGTAGGGAGAGTATTCACACGAAAATCGATGGATTTGCTCTTGGATATTTTCATCTTGATACGGCCGTCTTGCGGCTTACGCCGCTCGGCCATATCCATCGAAGACATAACCTTCAATCGTGCCGCAATCCGCACGCCCAACTGCACGGGCGGCTTGGCCACCTCATGCAAAATACCGTCAGTACGAAAGCGAACCCGATAAAGCTTCTCATAGGGCTCGAAGTGCAAATCAGAAGAACCCATGCGAACAGCATCCAGCAGCATCTTGTTGACGAAACGCACAATCGGCGCGTCATCTGCATCGCCACCCGCCGTGGCTTGCTTGTCGTCATCGCTTACAGCCTGAACGTCCAAATCATCGAGATCCGAATCATCCATATCTCCCAGGCCGCCGGTAGGGCTGTCGAGATATTTATCAATGGCTGCATGCAGCTTGTCATCTTCGACCATCACCGCATCAGTCATCAGCCCAGTATTGAACTGGATGTCGCTAAGCGCTTGCTGATTGGTAGGGTCAGAAACAGCCAGGAACAGACGAGACCCTCTTTTGAAAAGAGGCATCACATTGTGCTGGCGGATCAGCTTTTCGCTGACCAGGTCCTGTGGCTGATGGTCCTTATCCAGGGCCGCCAGATCGTAATAGGGGTAGCCGAACTCTTCCGAGCAAACCATCGCCAGATCTCGGGCGTTGGCCAGCTTGTTCTGAACCAGATAGGTAATAAGGGGGATTTTGTCTTGGCTGGCCTGTTTGCTGGCCTTGCTAGCCACCTGAACGTCCAGCAACTGATCCTGAACGATACGGCGTGCGAGTCCAGAGAGTGCGGGAGTATCCATAGGCAAGATTAAGTCTCGGTATTGTTATGGGTTATTGCGCGACTATAGTACAGCAGTCAATATTCGGTCATCTATGTTGAAGCAAAACTTGCCTGATTGCAGGGCCGTAATCCACACTTACTAAAGAAAAAGCGCCTCTCGGCGCTTTGTCTATACCCGTACTAGTTACGGGGGGGTAACTCCTGAGCTGCAGGTACCGGTTGCTGTACAGGTGATAGTTGCAGTGCCAGGCAGTTTAGCTAAAACGGTGAAGACAGGAGTAGAGGCGGTGATTGCGGTCCGACATGCTGCCGCGGTATGCGTTGGCGCAGTTCCTTGGCTGCCTCTTGAATTCCATACCAACAATGCACCCGCATGGCCTTTGGCTTCTCCAAGGCAGGCGGCATCGGCGGATTCGCGAGTGTAGTCCTGGTAGGCCGGCAGAGCGATGGCTGCCAGGATGCCGATGATCGCAACGACGATCATCAGTTCGATAAGCGTGAAACCCTTTTGTGTACTTTTCATGTGTTGCTCCTTGTTGGCGTTAGCAGGCTTTTAGCCTTGTTTTGGTAGAAGCAATCACCATGCCAAGTCTGCTAGGCCGCTAACTGTAAGCATTCTAGCGTGATCAAGGTTGCCACATTGGCAAGAGTGATCCTTCAAAGGACACAAACTGACATTTTTTGTCACAGGGATAGCGCTGCGTTGACGCTTTATGGCTGGCTTGGAGTGGTCACGATGCTGAGAGGTATTTGGTGATATGGAAAAGTGTTGATGTACTTGAGCTGACGCCGGTCCCTCGTCCCTGAATTTCAAGATGCCTTGCTGCAGATTCGAGGACTGTCTCGCTTATTGGTATGCTTATTGCCTGCTTTCCATTGCTACCAAACAATTCCGAGGTTTTTATGCGCAGGGAAGACGGTTTTACCTTGATCGAGCTGATGATAGTAGTGGCTATCATCGGCATATTGGCGGCAATAGCCTTGCCGGCCTATCAGAACTACACCCGGGACGCTGCTAGCAGCGCCTGTTTGGCAGAGGCTAAGGCTTATGCTGGCGTGGCATTGGTTGAATTGCTGGATAATGATACGCCTGCTGCCCCCCTGATTACTGCGAGTACGGCCTGTTCTGCTATGGATACCGCAACCGCGGTCGGTGTGAATATCACCGCCACGCCGCGTACTCCGGGCACTGGTACCGTGACTTGCAACATGACAAATGCCAACTGCACCCATGCACCCTGACTCACCCAGTAATAGCTAGGCGAGGCGTCGGCTCTGGCGCTCATGCTAGTAACCTCATTGGGGGCTGGGCCTTGCGCTCCCTCTTCCTTGCTGGTCGATTACTCAGCACCGCCTCTCTTTTTTTGAAAGGAAGGCCTGATCCTAGTTTCACCTCAGCCTTTATTAGTAGACTCGGCACAACCGCTGCAACCAGGCGGCGTGAGGTTATGGCAGATTAGAAGGGACCGATCTGAATGACATTTATTTAGGATCTGAGATTGGTTCTTCCTGGGACTGTCAAGCACTAGCTTGATACTCAAGACTGTTAGCCAACGGCGGCTCCTCAGGCTACCTCCGCAGTATCAAGCTGGTGCTTGACCGTCCCAGGGAACAGCAAACCAAAAAGCGGGAGCCAGATCTGACGCTGCCAGACCGGGCCGCTCCATATGGAATTCCGGAAAGTGCTTTGCTTCATACGCTTCAATAAGCGCGACGAGGACAAACAGCGCAGTGATGAATGAAATATGCCCGGCCTGATTGGCAATCGAGGGCGACAATAAAGTGCCAAAATGATGGCTTTTTGATACATTCCCCGCCTTTATAAACAAGGAAGGGAATCATGAAAGCAGCAATTGCCGTTATCTTGGGTGCCGTCATTGCCTCTGGCTGTACGGTTCGCGTGGCTGATATGACCGTTGGCAGTACGAAGAATTACAACATCAATTCGGCCATGTTTGTTAAAGGAAAGCGAGTGACAGGCGAGGATACCTATCCGGTCGTGCTGGTGCCTTTTGGGATTCCTAACATGAAAACTGCGATAGACAATGCGATAGAGCAGGACAAATGCGCTGTAGGACTTAGCGATTTGGTGATAAGCCAGCTCAACCACTCCTTTCTGGTTGGTACGATCGGAGTCAGGGCGGAGGGGAATCTGATTATCGACGCCGCACAGCCTGGATGCACTGGGCGCGGTTAGGATGGGACGATAATGCTCATATCGGCTGACAGGAGCTCCCAGCCAAGCGCTGGGTCATGCTTGAGGCTGAAACTGGGAGCCGCTGGATGCCAGCCGCTGGGATGCCAGCCACTGGGGCGCCAGCCGCTGGATTCCCGCCTTCGCGGGGATGACGAAATTTACGACTTAATACACATCTGGTTGGCCCTGCTAAGGTTGAGGGCCACAATGTTCTGCAGATCCAGATCTGCTATAAGGTCCGTTACGTTAGCCGGACACTTCCACTGACACGATTCAAGCATCGGTACAGTGAATTGAGCTTGCGCTCGAGATCCAAAAAGATAGGCCAACTGTGTTTCTGGATGCTCCGCTAATATGAGTTGGATCTTTTGCAGCGACATGTCTGGCTATTTCCGGTTGGCTGATTTCTGGATGTACACTAGGTCGCCTGGTTCTGGTTTGCTCTTTCCTGGGACGGTCAAGCACCAGCTTGATCCTCCGGAGGTGGCTTGACGATGTGTTCTCCATCCGGACACGGAACAGGATGAAACTGCCCGAATAGAAAAAACGTTGGTCAGCCCGAGCACGCGCTAATAATGATAACGACATTGAACAATGATAATTGTGTCGTCCGCTGCTTTGTAGACCAAGCGATGCTCCCGGTCGATTCTGCGAGACCAATAGCCGGACCAGTTGTGCCTGAGTGGCTCTGGATCGCCGATGCCGTCGAATGGGTTCCGCTGAATCTCTTTGATCAACGTATTGATCCGTTTGAGTTGTTTTTTATCTGTGGCCTGCCAATAAAGGTAATCTTCCCAAGCCTTCTCGGCCCACGACAGAATCATTCTTCTATAAGCACATGCTGAGCGGTTTTTCCTGCCTCCACCTCAGCAATCGCCTGGCTTAAGCGCTCGGCATTCCTGGGACTAGCCATCAAATACGCGGTTTCCTCATAAGATTTGAAATCCTCCAAGGACATAACCACGGCAGGCTTGCCATTCTGACGGGTGATCAGAACAGGCACATGATCCTCGTTAACCTTATCCAGTATTTTAGTAAGAGTGCTTCGAAACGCTGAGTAGCTTATGGCATCCACCTGTAAATCCTCTCGGTTAGCTTAAATGTACTTGGAATTGTACTTGTACGTATTGTTGTACGCAATAGCTGGCGCCGAGCCTAGTGGCTTTTGGCCTTGTGTTCATGCTGTCCGTATCGAAGCTCCAGAAAACCGTTCATTTCCAGTCTCCCGCTCTCGTTGGTTGGGGCAGGTCTACCTCAGCGTCGAGGCCGTGCCGACAACGCAAAGTCTTATGCTGAACGGCTATTCGATTATCCTGACGTGGGCCCGTTGCTTCCAGATCCAACTTGGAAAGACTGAGCTTGATATCCATTGGGTCAACTAAGCTCAACCTGTAGTGGTCAACTGATATCTGACTCCCAACAGGGCAAGAAATGAGCAAACGCCTCAGAAACCTTTTCCGCATTGCCTTGAGCTCCTACGTCACCACCGGCATGTCCGCCGGGTTTGGCCTGCTGCTGATTGCATCTTTCGCCTATTTCCTGCTCGGGCCTTTTGCGGCCTTGGTTGCCACGGTGGGGGCTATCGTCTGTATTCCGCCAGACCAGGCATCGCCACGGCGCAACAAGTTCTTCAATCTGTTGCCGGCTGCGGTGATTGGTTTGCCGTTGTTTGCCTGTGTCCAGGTTCTGCACGATCAGCCTCTTTATCTCGGTCTGCTGCTGATTCCCGCGACGTTCCTGGCTTTTCTCGCTGGCGCCTGGGGAAAACGGGGGGCGCCGATTGTCATCTCGATCATGTTTGCAATGATCTTTTCGATGGCGGTGCCCAGCCAGCTTAACGGCGTGTCGGTGTTGACAACCTGTTTGTATTTTGCCCTGGGGGCTGCGACGTATCTGCTATATGCCACGGCTTCCAACGCGCTGCTGAATGACCGCTACCGGGCCCAGATTCTGGGCGAGGTCTTTCTGTCGATGGGTGCGTTGATGCGTACCCAGGGCAGCCGGTTTGGTGCTGCCCTGGGAAAATATCCAGCTCCCCAGCCGGGCGAGCTGATGCAGAAGCAGGCTGCGTTGGCGGACGAGTTGCAGGCAGCGCGCGACATCCTGCTCGAGTCGCCGCGACAGCCACGCCGGCAACAACTGGCGGCTATGCTGATCAATCTTCTGGAGATACGCGATCATCTGCTGGCGAGCGAACTGGATCTGGACGCCGCCGCCTCCAATCCGGACTGTGCTGTGACGCTCGATCAGTTGGGTCAGATCATCGGCCAATTGGCGAAGGCGGTGGAAAATATGGGTGACGCGCTGCTGCGTGGCGGCCAGCAGTTCAGCTTTGTTGATAGGCGTTCGGAGCTGGCTGGCTTGAATTGGAATATAGCCGGGAACGCAGAACCCGGCGCGGCGTCTCCGCCGGTATGGATGCTGCTGCGAGGGCTGATCAACCGCGTCGGCAATATAAATGACGAAATCGTGCGGCTGAGCCGACTGGCGGGCGGGCAGGATGAGCCCAACCTGGCCATGGTACGTACTGCCTGGCAGCTGTTTGTCAGTCCGACCGCGTGGTCATGGCGACCTTTTTTGCTGCTCTGGCGCTGGGACGCGCCCCCGCTGCGTCACGCCCTTCGTGCGGCTTTGGCGGTAGGGAGCGGCTATTTCCTGTCGCTGGCCCTGCCTTGGGCACCTCATAGTTACTGGATTTTGCTGACTATTGTCGTGGTGTTGCGCGGCAGCCTTTCCCAGACGCTGGAACGACGCAACAGCCGGGTGGCCGGCACCGTGCTCGGCTGCATTCTGGCAGCCGGAATATTGCTGACGGAGCCGCCACTGTTGGTGCTGATGATCATCGTTCCTATTGCTCAGGCGGTATCCCACTCCTTCGCCATCAGGCGCTATCTGATTACGGCTGTTTCTGCCACGGTGCTGAGCTTGACGCTGGCCCATTTGCTCAGTGCCGGCACCAGCCTGGAATTTCATGTGCTCGAACGGTTGGGCGATACCCTGATAGGGGCGGGCTTAGCCTGGGCGTTCAGTTATGTGTTGCCCTCCTGGGAGCGCGGGCAGATTGTTGCCCTGGTCAATCGGACACTGCTGGCGCAAGCGCAGCACGCGGAGATAGCCCTGAGCCTGGGCCAGTTGAAGGCGGTCGATGATGAACTGGAGCTTGAGTGGCGACTGGCCCGCAAGGAAGCCTATGACAGCTTGTCGGCACTGGTCCAGGCGACACGTCGATCATTGTCGGAGCCAAGGGCTGTGCGTCCGGCATTGGAATCGCTCGAACAGCTGCTTGCCAGAGGGCATCAGTTGCTTGCTCAACTGACAACGGTCAAGAGTCTCCTTCTTCGACGCAGACACCTGGGGCAGGACGACATGAGCGAGCCATTGCAATACGCTGCCCAAAGGATCAACGCTGCCTTGACCTCGGCCCAGCCACCGGCGCTGCCGGAGGCCCCGGTTTATACGGTCTGGGCTGCTGAGAGTGGGCCTGCCGAATCGCTTGATTACGACCTGAAACCCTGGATTCTGCGACGATTGAATCTTGCTGCCGATATCGCCATCAAACTCCGTGAAGATGCGGATCGTGCTCTGGCCACCCGGAGCGCCGAGAATCGCCGAGCTAGCGAACAGGGGAGCTGTGGCTAAGTTGCTGCTGCGGCGGAGGAAGGGAACCTCTCGCTTAGCAAGAGTGAGCAAACCTGGCGTAGCGTTATGTTCCGTCCAGTAAAGCTTCCAGCAGTTCGCCAGATGGCGTCACCCACATCTATAAACTGGTGACGCCTGTTAAATTTAAAGCATCGAGCCGAGCCGCTGCCGAATCAGCTTGTCTGCATCCGCCATGATGCCGTCGATCAGTTGCTTGCAGGTCGGTACATCGTGGATCAAGCCGGCTACCATCCCGCAGGACCAGGCACCAATCTCCATGTCGCCTTCTTTCATGATGCGCGGATAGACGCCAGCCACTTCATCGACGATATCCTTGAACTGCAGATCCTTACCCAGGCGCTGCTCTTTTTCGATGATGCGTTCCACTGCGGTGTTGTTTAGCACGCGTTCGGTGTTGCGTAGCGAGCGCATGACCAGGCGGGTGTCCAGTTCGGACGCTGCGACGATCGCCTGCTTGACGTTCTCGTGTACGGGAGCCTCCTGCGTGGCTATAAAGCGCGTGCCCATGTTCATGCCTTCCGCACCCAGAGCCATGGCGGCCACCAGCGAACGGGCGTCGGCCATGCCGCCGGACGCGACGAAGGGTATTTCCAGCTCATCGGCCGCGCGCGGCAGCAGAATCATGTTGGGAATGTCGTCTTCCCCGGGATGCCCGCCACATTCGAAGCCGTCCACGGAAACGGCGTCACAGCCGATGGACTGCGCCTTCAATGCATGACGCACCGACGTGCATTTGTGAATGACCTTGATGCCGGCGTCTTTCAGGTACGGCATGTATTGCTCGGGGCTGCGCCCGGCGGTCTCGACTATCTTGATACCGCCTTCGATGATTGCCTTGATATAGCCCGGATAGTCTGGCGAGCTGACTGTGGGTAGAAAGGTCAGATTTACCGCAAAAGGCTTGTCGGTCATGTCGCGGCAACGGGCGATTTCGTTAGCTAGATCGGCTGCGGTTTTCTGCGTAAGCCCGGTGATGGTGCCGAGTCCACCTGCGTTGGATACCGCAGCGGCCAGTTCAGCAAAGCCGACGTAGTGCATGCCGCCCTGAATGATGGGGTGCTGTATGCCAAATAATTCTGTAATACGGGTTTTCACAGGAATACGCCTCTTGCTTGGAATGTGGTGTCGATCCAAGAAACTAAATATCCTCGAAACAAGATGCAAGCAATTAGTGCCCACCTCGGTTGCCTGAATACCGCCTGGTAAGCGTAGCGCCCGGTGCTAAGATAGGCGCGCAGTTTTTCATGATCTCAAACAGGTTGATCAAAGTGCGTGAAAGAAAAGGAATATGGGTTGTTGTTGGAGTGCTTGTTGTACTCGCGGTTCTGGCTGTGTTGGCAATATTATTTTCCGAGGATCGCAAGGATGAGCGGGGCACAGACACCATCGCGCCGTCTGCCGATCAGTTGCTGGTGCTTGAGGGCGAATTGCAACCGCAACGGGCGACTGTGGTGCGGGCGCGGTCCGCGGGCGAGGTCGAGAAGTGGCTGGTTGAGCGTGGAGCGCCGGTAGTTGAAGGTGATGTTCTGGTTCAACTGATGGCTGGAGAACGCCGGATCAAACTGGGGAGCGCCCAGGCGCGGGTGAATATTGCAAAGCAGCAACTGCTCGTGACCCGGCATCTTGTCGCCGACGGCTCTGAGCCTGAAGCCAATCTGGCAGGCGCTCAGGCGGAAATGGACGCGGCGCAGGCAGAGCTGGCTGCCATTGAGGAGACCATGGATGTCACGCGTGTTCAGGCTACGAGCGCGGGCAGAGTCGAGGCGCTGCTGGTCGAGGCAGGCGACCGTATCGAAGAAGGTAGCGAGGTGGCTCGCATCGTCTCCGCTGATCCGTTGCGCGTTACGGTGCAGGTGCCGCAGTCGAGCATTGGGCGCGTGGTAATGAAGCAGCCCGCTCAGGTCCGCGTATCGGGTCACGGTACGGTCGATGGGCGAGTCTCCCACATTGAGGAAGACGTAGACCCGGCCGCGCCGACTGTTCGGGTCGATATAGAGATCACGGGGGTTGATCAGCGGTTTCCAGCCGGGGCGGCCGTCGAGGTCCGGTTTGCGGCCAAATAGAAGGCTCAGGTTCGCGTTGTGCAAACACAGCGTCTATGCTGATTAACGTTCCGGAAAATCATTCCGACCCAGGAGATACCGCATGCGCCGCTTATTGATGTTTATCGCCGCTGTAGCCATCAGCGCACCTGTTTTGGCAAGTAACTGTCCAGCCGATATGGCCAAAATCGACGAGATGATGAAGACCAATCCGCCGGCCGATGAGGATGTGCGTGAGCAGGTCCTCGCCCTGCGAGCTGAGGGCGAGGAGCTACACAAGGCTGGCGAGCATGAGGAGTCCCTCAAAGTGCTCGACGAAGCGATGGAACGTCTCAAAGAAGCAGAATAACTGTCCGGACGGGCCAGTATCGGTTCAGCCGGGTGTCCTCCCCGCGAAGGCGGGGATCCACAGAAGTTGCGGCAAAAGCGGCTGCAACCAGGAACGTCATCCCCGCGAAAGCGGGAATCCACAGGCCCGGATATCGCCCAAATATGGTCCGGACTGTCTACCGATGGGTTCCCGCTTTGGGGGGAATGACGAGGTGTAGGTTCTCGGCGCGATCCCGGCCAACCGGTCCGGTGCTGCAACCAGTCCGTCCGGTGCTGTGACCAGTCCGGCCGAGACCCGGCCTGACCGTCATCCCGCGAAGGCGGGGATCTACAGAAGTTGCGGCAAAAGCGGCTGCAACCAGGAACGTCATCCCCGCGAAAGCGGGGATCCACAGGCCCGGATATCGCCCAAATATGATCCGGTTTGTCTACCGCTGGATTCCCGCTTTGGGGGGAATGACGATATTTTGAGGCAAGTGCCATCATCCAGGGTAAATGGATTATTTAAAGGACGTGGATTCTTTGAAGTAAGTGCCCTTATTTAAAACAAGTGCCATTCGTTTTTACTCCATTATTTTTGAACTCCCTTATGGCTGTTCCAGCCTCCCTTGAAGAGGCATGAAAATAATTCACAAAACTGTCTATCTCGGCGCTGAACGGTCAACCCGGACGGCACTGCATTCAGATAGACTACGCGCTCGAAAAGGGGCTTGAGGACGGTATGCGCGGACGAGTGTGGTTGTTAGTCGGAGTTGCTTTGCTGGCCCTTTTCTACCTGGTCCGCTATGAATCCCGTCATTCCTTTTATCAGTCGCTATGGCTCAACCATTATGCCCAGGACCTTGCGTTTAACTTCGACGCTGGCCCTAGCGACGCTATTGTCTATCCGAGCGTGGGCCCGTTCGATCAGCGGTTGGGCTATACGCTGATCCCCGAGGCCATTGCGAAGCTCAAGCAACAGGGCTTCGAGCTGACGGACCAGGCTCGTTTCTCCCCTGCGATGATGGATCATGTCGAGTTGGGTTTGTTTCCTCCCTATGAAGAAAAAACCCGTGCCGGGCTGGAGGTTTATGACTGCAAAGGCACGCCTATCTACCAGTTCCAATATCCGCGGCGGTACTATGCCAGCGTCGAGCAGGTGCCCGCACTGCTGAGCGAAAGCCTGTTGTATATCGAGAATCGACGGTTGCTCGAGCCCGGCAAGCCGTTGTTCAATCCAGCGATAGATTGGCCGCGCTTGCTCAATGCGTCCGTCTCCCTCGCCACCAGTAAGCTGGACGGCGATGGCTCCTCGCATGGGGCAAGTACGCTGGCTACCCAGATCGAAAAATACCGGCATTCTCCTGAAGGCAGGACATTTGGTCCGCGGGACAAGCTTGAGCAAATGGCTTCGGCCAGCGTGCGGGCCTATCGCGAAGGGCGCAACACCCTGGAGGTTCGTCAGCAACTGGTCCTGGATTACCTGAATACGGTTCCCCTGGCTGCGGCGCCTGGGCACGGTGAAGTCAATGGGGTTGGTGATGCGGTCTGGGTATGGTTTGCCCAGGATTTCGAGGAGTTCAATCAGCGGTTGAGCGGTGGTGCGAGTCTCGATGAACAGGGCATGTCCATGCGCCAGGCACTGGCCATCATCATCGCGCAGAGGCGGCCGTCCTACTACCTGCTGGCTGGGCGGGACGATCTGCGGGATCTGATCGACAGTCACTTGCGTTTGCTTGCCCAGGACGGTGTGATCAGTGAAGCATTGCGTGACGCGGCGATTTCGCAGCAACTGATGTTTCGTGAATGGAGCAAGCAGCCCATTCGGTCATCAGTGGTCGCGGACAAGGCCGTGACCGTATCGCGGGTGCGAATAGCCGGTCTGCTGGACCAGTCGCTCTATGCGGTGGACCGCATGGATCTGCGTGCAGAAAGTAGCCTGCACGCGGAGCTTCAGCATGCTGCCAGTCAGTATCTGGAAAGCCTGGCTGACCCTGAGGTGGCGGAGCGTATCGGCCTGTTTGGCGAGCGACTACTGTCGCCAGAAAAAGTCGGGCAGGTCCGCTACAGTTTCACCCTGATGAAGCATACGGGCAGTACTAACCAGGTGCGTGTGCAGACAGATAATACCGGCCTGCCCTTTGATTTGAATGAGGGTAGTAAGCTGGAGCTGGGTTCAACCGCCAAACTGCGGGTATTGGCGACCTATCTCGAAATTGTGGCGGAACTGCATGAGCAACTGAGCACTGGCGATGCCGAGATCATCGCCGAGGCGCTATCAGAGCCGGATGATAACATCAGCGTGTGGGCAGCGAATTATCTGAGCAGCAACCCGGGCGCGGATCTGGCGCAGATGCTGGAAGCCGCCCTTGAGCGCCGTTATTCAGCATCTCCGGATGAACGATTTTTTACCGGTGGCGGTGTTCAGCGCTTCGGCAACTTTCGCCGTGAAGACAATGGCCGCAATCCGACGATGCGCGAGTCCTTGCGCGAATCGATCAATCTGCCTTTCGTCCGCTTGCAGCGGGACATCGTGCGCTACAGCATTCACAAGGCACCGGGTGCCAGTATCAGCCTGTTGAAGGATGACAAGGATCCGCGTCGCGCTGAGTATTTGCAGCGATTTGCCGACCGGGAAGGGCGCACCTTCCTGCTGCGCTTCTGGCGTAAATATGTTGGCAAGGATGCGAACCAGCGGCTGGATATTTTCCTCGATGGGTTGCGTCCTACGCCGGTCCGTTTGGCGGCAGTGCACCGGTATGTGTATCCCGACGCCGATCTGGCTCAGTTCTCGGCATTTGCCGAGCAGCATGCTAGCGAAGAGCTGACCGAGCCCCGTCTTGAAAAGCTCTATCGGGATTACAGTCTGGGCCGCTATACGCTTCCGGACCAGGGCTACATCGCCCGAGTACACCCGCTCGAGTTGTGGCTGCTGGGCTATATGATCCGCAACGAGGGGGCTGTTTTCAGTGACGCGGTCGCTGCCAGTCAGGCCGAACGCCAGGAAGTGTATGGATGGCTGTTCCGCACACGGCATCGCAGCGCGCGGGATAACCGTATCCGTACCATGCTGGAGGTGGAGGCCTATCTGCATATTCACAGTCGCTGGCAGCGCATGGGTTATCCATTCGATCACCTGGTGCCTTCGCTGGGAACAGCCCTGGGCAGCTCGGGGGACCGCCCAGCGGCCCTGGCCGAATTGATGGGCATCATTCAGAACGGCGGGGTACGCTTCCCGGCATCACGGATAAACAGCCTGCACTTTGCGCAGGCGACGCCCTATGAGACCCGTTTTGCCAGAACGCCCGGGATCGGCCAGCAGGTATTTCCCGTTGAGGTTGCAGCAGCGCTGCGTGGGGTACTTTCTGAGGTAGTGGAAGGCGGGACTGCACGGCGCTTGCAAGGCGCGTTCGATACCGCTAATGGGCAGGTTGTCGAAATAGGTGGCAAAACAGGGACCGGCGATAACCGGATTCATCTAAAAGCCGCTTCGGGACGCTCGACCTCCAGCCAGGTGCAAAACCGCACAGCCACCTTTGTATTTTTTCTCGGTCCGGATCATTTCGGTACGCTGACCGCGTTTGTTCCTGGCCAGGCTGCGGAAAACTTTCGCTTCACCTCAGCGCTGCCCGTGCAGGTTCTCAAGGGAATGGCGCCGTTGCTGGCCGAGTATTTCGGCAACACGAGTCAAAGCTGCGCTCCTGAACCAGCCGTCCTAGCTGCCGACTCTGACTGACAGCCATGCCTGAGGAAAAACAACTCCCACAGGCATGGCTATTTACCCCGTTACAGACTGAGCACCAGCCCCTGAGCGGGATCGGCTTTGCCTTCAAGTGTATCCAGGTAGGCTTGCTGAACCGCCTGGGCTCCTTTCATTTCGACTACTTCAAGCCAGTCGTCCACTGAAACAGCAAGCGGTGCCCAAAGCGCTGCGAAACGAGTCATCAGCGCGGCGTTGCCCCATTCGCTGGCTCGCTGCGCCCAATAACCCGGTGCAAAGAAGACTTCAGGCTTGGCGCCTGGCAGATTTTTCTCACCGCCGCGCTGGTCCCAATGGGCGGCACCTACCAGGGAGCTGAAGCGCATGTTGTCCTTGAAGTGATTATGCAGTTGCGCGAGCACTACGCCGTTGCCTGCAAAATCGACCGAAACGCTGGATTGATCGGCACTTAGCGTGGCGATGTCTGCATAGCTCACAACCTGGTCGTAATAGCCCAAGCCTTCCACAAAGGCGACATTGCTCTGCGAGGTGAGGGCGGTGATGGTGAGCGGCTTGCCGCGCTGAGCGCGCTGATGCTTGAGCATGAACGCCAGACCCAGCGCAGTCTTGCTGGAACCGCTGGTGAGAATGATCTGGTCGGCGCCAAAAAAATCGTTGCTGTGCAGAAAATCGTCCAGCAGGAACGAGGTGATCAGCAATGGGCGGAGCAGCATCTGCAGTGCTTCATGCTCGGATCTGTAAGCGGGATCGTGGGCGGTGAACTGGTACTGGTTGTAGGCCAGCGCCAGATGCTGACGATGGGCGGCGGTATCGATAAAGCTCGTCTTGCTCACCTTGCCGGGAACAACGCGAAGTTGGCGCGCCATGGGCAGGTAACCATAGACCCTGCTGCCTTTGCTAACCTCGGGATGGCGCGACGCGATCACCTCTGCGAAACCCCAGACTGGAATCTGGCCCCAGGGCGCCGGAGCCGGGAAAAAATCCCAGTACTTGAAGCGCTTGCCCAATGCGGCGTAGGTAATGTTATTGGCGGTGAAGGCGAAGTGGTCGATTCGTAGCAATACTTCACCGTCAGCCAGGTCGGTTGCCTGCGCCAAAGGGGCATCCAGAATGGCACATTGGTGCAGGTCATCTTGATGCACGACGAGCATCGGATTGATCGTGGTATTGGCCATTTGGAGCCCTCTGAGCGTGGAATATGTCGCAAGACTGCCTCAGCTACGCGCCTAGGTAAGCCTTAAACCATCAGACAAATGGTTGACGATAATTCTCCGCGAGATTTAACTGAAGGCATGCTAGATTCTCGCGACCAGCCGCTACTGGCTCCCTTGGCTTGCGAAGAGGTTTGTCTTGATGAATGTCATGGTCATTGTGCTATTTGTGCTGGGCTTGGTCTTGCTGGTGGTGGGCGCGGAGGTTTTGGTCAAGGGGGCCTCGCGCCTGGCGGCGGGTTTTAGAATATCCCCTCTGGTTATTGGTCTTACGGTCGTAGCGTTCGGCACCAGCGCCCCGGAAATGGCGGTCAGTGCCGGTGCGTCCTTGAGCGGGCAGGGCGACATCGCCCTGGGTAACGTAGTAGGCAGCAACATCTTCAACGTGCTGTTTATCCTGGGTGTGTCGGCACTGATAGCACCGCTGGTTGTTTCAAGGCAACTCATACGTCTGGATGTGCCGCTGATGGTCGGCGCCACCGTGCTGGTGGTTCTGCTCTCATTAGACGGCAGTCTGGGTCTGTTCGACGGCGTGCTGCTGATGGTGCTGATCGTTGCCTACACCGCGTTTCTCATTATCAGCAGCCGTCGGGATAATCGCCCTGGGGATGCTGCAGAACTGGGTGTGCCGGACGGGACTCAGGCTGGTTCCATACCGGTCAATCTGTTATTCGTGGCGGGCGGTCTGGTCATGCTGGTGCTGGGGGCCCGCTGGCTGGTCGACGGTGCGGTGACCATGGCCATCAGCATGGGTATTTCCGAACGCGTCGTCGCGTTGACCATCGTTGCCGCTGGCACGTCACTGCCGGAGGTCGCCACATCGGTGATCGCGAGTATCCGCGGCCAGCGTGATATAGCGGTGGGCAACGTTGTGGGGAGCAATCTGTTCAATCTGTTGGCCGTGCTGGGCCTGGCTTCAGTATTGGCACCGGAAGGGGTCGCGGTGTCTGCGGCAGTGCTGAGCTTCGATATGCTGGTGATGCTGGCCGTGGCGATTGCCTGCCTGCCCATCTTCTTCACGGGCATGCGCATAAACCGTTGGGAAGGCTTGCTGTTCCTGGGCTATTACGTGATTTATACCGCCCATCTGATTCTGTCAGACAGCGCATCCACGGCCATAGGTGGATTTCAAACCGCCACGCTGATGTATCTGCTGCCGCTCACCGCCTTGACGCTGGCTGTCACGGTTGTGCAGCAGGCGAGGAAGAACACGCTTAAAAGCTGATGTTGCCACTTCAATCAACCGGAAATGCCATGACCGAGGAAATGTTGCCCCTGCGGGGCCGGCGCGTTGCGCTTCCAGAGAGCCGTGAGCTGGATCTGTTTGCGGATATGTTGATCAAGCGCGGAGCAGACGTGCTCCGTTGCCCCCTGGTGTCTATCCATGACGCGCCTGATCAAAGGCCTGTGCTCGACTGGATTCGCGAGTTCATCGAGCAGCCCTGTGAGGATCTGATTCTACTGACGGGGGAGGGCCTCAGGCGTTTGCTGGCCGCTGCCGAGCGAAGTAGCCCGGAGCTGAAGGAGCGGTTCATCGGGCAGCTCGCTCGGGTGCGCAAGATTACGCGGGGTCCCAAACCGGGCGCAGCGCTGCGTCAGATCGGGTTGAAAGCGGATGTGACAGCGGTCGAGCCGACATCGGAAGGGGTCATCGCTACGCTGAGGTCTGAGAACCTGCAGGGTAGGCGCGTTGCCGTTCAACTGTACGGCACTGATCCGAATCGGCCGTTGATGGATTTCCTGCGACAGGCCGGCGCGATGTGCAGCCCCGTCTCGCCCTACGTTTACGCTGACGACACGGAAGATGTGCGGGTAGAAGAGCTGATCACTGCACTGGTGGCCAGGGAGGTTGATGCGATTGCCTTCACCAGCGCCACGCAGGTACGGCGTCTGTTTCAGATTGCACGACGGCAGATCGGCGAGCCCGCGTTGCTGAACGCTTTTGCTTGTATCAAGGTCGCCTCGGTGGGCCCGATAGTGACTGAAGAATTGCAAGGCCGTGGGGTTCGGGTTGACCTGATGCCGGAGAGCAGCTTCTTCATGAAACCCTTGGTCCGGGAATTGGTGAAGTCCTTCGGCAGTACGGCGGCTTCGCCATCCTCCCCCTAAAGGGGAAAAAGGGCGAAACCGCCGTCAGAGCTGGTCATGCTGTGGCCATGTCGGGCCATCGGTGCGCCCAGGGCTGCGCCTGCTCCAGTTGGCTGGCAAGCTGCAACAGCAAGGCTTCGCTACCGCTGGGTCCGCAAAACTGCACACCCAGCGGCAGCCCCTTCGCTGTCCAGTACAGGGGTACTGACATGGCGGGGGTGCCGGTCAGGTTGGCCAACTGCGTATAGGGCACATAGGTCAGATTCTTGCTTGCCATATCGGCGATCATCCCGTCCATGGCGCCCCAGCGGGCCAGCAGTGGCAGCAAGCCGGTGTTGAGCATCCATTCCAGGGTTCTGGATTGTTTGGCCGGAAGTCGGGCCTGTTCATGGCGTATCGGCGGATGGGCGAGAGCAGGGGTCAGGTACAGATCATGCTGCTGATAAAAAGCTCCCAGCGCGTGACTGAACTGATTCCACTCGCGGTGACTGCGGATGTATTGTCCGCTATGCATGCTTCGCCCGAAGGCGGCCAGGGTGCGGGTCAATAATTCAAATTCCTCATCCCGCGCGCCCATTGAGCGCGCCTCGTCCAGAGTGGCAGCAACCTGTCCAAAGTACATGTTGAGGTAACACTGCGCGAGGGCGCCGCCATCGTAGTCGGGCTCTGCTTCAACCACCTCATGCCCAAGCGACCGCAGCAACGCCACCGCATCTTCTACCGCCTGGATTGCGTCGGGATGGACCGGCGTATCAACTGGCGAGCGCGTGCTGAAGCCGATGCGAAGTGCGCCCGGATCACGCCGGGCCAGTTCCACGAAGGTGCTCGGCGGCGGCGGGATGGTGAACGGATCACCTGGATTGGCTCCGGAAAGAATATCCAGTGCCAGGGCGGAGTCCCGAACGGTACGGCAGACCACACCATCGCTGGAGGCGCCTTCCCATACTTCTGCCAGTGCCGGCCCCACCGATACTCGTCCGCGGCTTGGCCGCAAGCCAAACAGGCCGCAGCACGCGGCGGGTATGCGAATGGATCCGCCGCCGTCATTGGCACCCGCCATAGGTACCATGCCGGCCGCCACCGCAGCAGCCGAGCCGCCGGAAGATCCCCCGGGTGTATGCGCTGTATTCCATGGGTTATGGGTCGACCCAAAGAGTTCCGGATCGGTCACGCCCTTTAGCGCCAGCTCAGGGGTATTGGTTTTGCCGACGATGACCGCGCCCGCATCCAGCAATCGCTGAACTATATGGGAATGGCGTTTGGCCGGGATACGGCTGAATACCTTGCTGCCGCTTCCGGTAGGTAATCCGGCAAAGTCCTGTATGGCATCCTTGATCAGAACAGGCACTCCGGCAAGCGGGCCTTGCAACGTCTGCTGGGTGCGCTGTCGGGCGATGTCGAACATCGGCTGGCATACGGCGTTGAGTTGTGGATTCAAGCGGCTGTACTGGGCGATAGCGGTGGCAAGAAGCTCGCTTGGCTCGACTTCCCTATTGTTGACCAGTCGCGCCAGTTCGGTAGCGTCCTTGTTGATGAATTCTTGCGGGCTCATACTGCTCGGCCTTTATTTTTATGAGTGAAAGCTAGGTCTCAATTAAAGCGCCAAAGCTGGTTACGTCAAGTAGGTTGATGATTACTCTTGTCAGCGACCGGCTGCGCGGCAACAATGTTTGCTTCGTTTTGCCCCCGCCCAAGGACGTTTAATGACCAAGAAAGCCGCGCCGCTGCGTTTGTCACCCGAACAGCTCACCGCTCCAGTCGATCTGAACGTGATGGGCTTTGTCACCACCGATGATCTGGAACCGTTCCGGGGCATTCTCGGCCAGGAACGTGCGGTGGAGGCCCTGCAGTTTGGCGTGGCCATGCATCGTCCAGGCTACAATGTTTTCGTCATGGGTGAGCCGGGCACCGGCCGTTTTTCCTATGTTATGCGCTATCTCAAGGCTGAGGCCAAGCGCCAGATCACCCCGGAAGACTGCGTCTACGTCAACAACTTCGACGAGCCAAGGGAGCCAAAGATAGTAACGCTGTCGCCCGGTACCGCTGGTGAGCTGATCAGCAATATAGAAAAACTCATCGAGAACCTGCTGGCCACCTTTCCTGCCGTGTTTGAGCACCCTGCATTTCAGCAGAAGAAAAGTGCCATCGACCGCGGCTTCAATCAGCGCTATGACCGGGCCATCGATTCAGTGGAACGTCAGGCGCTGGACAAAAACGTTGCGATCTATCGCGATGCGCAGAACATAGCCTTTACGCCAATGAAAGAAGGCAAGGCGCTGGATGAGGCAGAATTCGCCCAGCTTGCCGATGAAGAGCGCGAGCGCTTTCATGTGGACATAGCCTCGCTGGAAGAGGTGCTCAACGAGGCGCTATCCAGCTTGCCGCAATGGAAGCGTGAGTCCAGCAACAGCTTGCGCGAGTTGAATGAGCAGACCATCACCGAGGCGACCCAGCCTCTCTTCGAGCCTCTCGCGGAGCTCTACAGCGGTAACCAGAAGGTTTGTGACTATCTGCAATCCATGCGCCATGACCTGCTTACTTCGGTGATGGATTTTCTGGTGGACGAGCGCTCGCTGGAGGCTCGGCCGGATGCCTTCAAGAAGCAATTGCTCACTGAACAGTACTGCCCGAGCCTGATTGTAGGCCATCCGGATAACGGCGGTGCGCCGGTAGTGCATGAGCCGCATCCCTCCTATGACAACCTGTTCGGCCGCGTCGAATACAGCTCGGAACAGGGAGCGCTGGTCACCAGTTTTCGGCATATTCGCCCTGGGGCGCTGCACCGCGCCAACGGGGGCTATCTGGTGCTGGAAGCGGAAAAACTGCTCACCGAGCCCTTTGTCTGGGAGGCGTTGAAGCGAGCCCTGCATTCCCGCCAGTTGAAAATTGAATCCCCCTGGGCTGACATGGGCCGCCTGACCACAGTGACGCTGACCCCGGAAGTCGTTCCGCTGATGGTCAAGGTAATCATCGTGGGTTCGCGGCACGTTTACTACACGCTGCAAGACGTGGATCCAGACTTTCAGGAAATGTTTCGGGTGCTGGTGGACTTCGATGAAGACCTGCCGCGCACCACCGACAGCATCGAAAACATGGCTCAACTGTTGAGGACACGCACCTCAGAGGAAGGGCTGGCACCGATGACAGCAGCGGCCGTGGCACGGGTCCTAACCTACAGCGCACGCCTTGCAGAACATCAGCATCGGCTATCGGCGCGTATCAGCGACATATTCCAGTTGGTGGCAGAGGCGGATTTCGTGCGGCAGCTTGCCGGTGATCCGCTGACCGACACCGCACACATTGAGAGAGCGCTGCGTGCCAAGGAAACGCGCACCGGCCGAGTGAGCGCTCGTATTCGGGAGGACATGCTCTCCGGTGTAATCCTGATCGATACTGACGGCGCGGCCGTAGGCAAATGCAACGGTCTCACGGTGCTTGAGGTAGGGGACTCGGTGTTTGGCGTACCGGCTCGCATTAGCGCCACTGTTTATCCTGGCGGCAGCGGGATTGTGGATATAGAGCGCGAAGTGAATCTTGGCCAGCCCATCCACTCTAAAGGGGTGATGATTCTGACGGGTTACCTCGGCAGCCGTTACGCACAAAACTTCCCCCTGGAAATCTCGGCAAGCATCGCCCTGGAGCAATCCTACGGCTACGTCGATGGTGACAGCGCGTCGCTGGGAGAAGTCTGCGCCTTGATTTCCGCCTTGTCCCGTACGCCGTTGAAGCAATCGTTTGCCATTACCGGGTCAATAAACCAGTTTGGTGAAGTGCAGGCAGTCGGCGGGGTCAACGACAAGATCGAAGGGTTCTTCAGGCTCTGTGACGCGCGCGGGCTTACTGGACACCAGGGGGCGATTATTCCGCAGTCCAATGTGCCCAACCTGATGCTTGATCAGACGGTCCTCGAAGCAGTCAAGTCCGGCCAGTTTTCCATCTACGCCGTTCAGCATGTGGATGAGGCATTGGCGCTCTTGTCTGGGAAGGATGTAGGTGCCGCGAATGACAAGGGAGAATTCCCCGACGGTACCATCAATGCAATGGTGGTGGCGCGCCTGAAAGATATAGCCGAGATACCCAAGGAAGAAGACGAGGACGAAGACGACAATGAGAAGCCAAAAGCGAAGACTGGCAAGTCGAAGCTGATCAGGCCGTGAACAATACCCGGCAGGCAGCTGAATTCAAGCTTCGCAGCGATCTCTCCCGAGGTTGTCAACTGTGTTATCCACAGAATGTGTGCAAATTCTCAGCCAATTTTGACATTGCTGACATTGTCAATGGCTAGATAATTAGCATTTGACGGACGGGCCTGAATCTGGTTGAAAAAAGTAAATTGTGACGTACAGCCCAGACTTGGCGGGCTCTGTGGCCGGAACGCTAAAAACTTAAAATTGGCTTGGTTAAATTTTGAACTTTCTGGCGCTGCGCCTGTATTAGCTTGGCCCAACCCGATCTATTAGGAGACTGCCCACAGAGTTATCCACAGATTATGTGAACAACTTTTCAGGCCGCATCAAACGATCATTTGAATAGGGGTAATAGCGTTACTATGGAAAGGTTCTTCGAAAATCTGCTCTACTCGGCGCGCTGGATACTGGCGCCAATCTATCTGGGCCTGTCGTTTGCCTTGTTTGCACTGGCGGTAAAATTTTTCCAGGAGGTCTTTCATCTTTTGCCGCATCTGCTGAGCATTGCCGAAGCGGATCTGATTCTGGTAGTTCTCTCGCTGGTCGACATGGCCTTGGTTGGTGGTTTGCTCGTTATGGTAATGATTTCCGGCTATGAGAATTTCGTTTCGCAACTGGATATCGATGAGGGCAAGGAGAAGCTGAGCTGGCTTGGCAAGATGGATTCCGGCTCGCTGAAAATGAAAGTAGCTGCATCTATTGTGGCTATCTCATCCATCCATCTGTTGAAGGTGTTCATGAATGCGCAGAACATCGATAACGATAAGCTAATGTGGTACGTAATCATTCATATGACCTTCGTGATATCAGCGTTCGGGATGGGCTTGCTGGACAAGGTCGCCAAGGTGGACAAACCAGGCAAGCTCGACAAGCTTTAACTACAGTTTTTACCCACCCCAGATTTCCGTTCGCCAGAGGGTTCAGTCATGACGGTGCGTAATCTGATATTGATTCTAGGCGACCAGCTCAGCCTGCAGATCAGTTCTTTACGCAACGTCGATCCTCAGCGGGACCGCATCCTGATGGCGGAAGTATCCGAAGAAGGGCGCTACGTTCCGCATCACCCCAAGAAGATTCTGTTCGTGCTGTCGGCCATGCGGCATTTTGCCGAGGAGCTGCGAGCGGCGGGCTTTGCGGTGGACTATATCGTTCTCGACGCCCAGGATAATAGCGGGTCGCTCCTCGGCGAGTTGGGTAAGGCTCGGGAGCGTCTGCGGCCTGAGGGGGTGCTGATTACTCAGCCAGGCGAATGGCGCCTGTTTGAGGCTTTCAGCAAGCAGCTTTCCCAATGGCCGGAGCTGATGTTGCTGGAAGATGACCGGTTCTTCTGCAGCCGTGAGCGCTTCGAAAAGTGGTCCAGAGATCGCAAGCAACTGCGCATGGAATATTTTTATCGCGAGATGCGCAAGGAATCCGGCCTGCTGATGAGCGCAGCCGGGCAGCCCGAAGGGGACGCCTGGAACTTCGATGCCGACAATCGCAAGCCTTTGCCAAAAAGCAAGGCTATCCCCGAACAGCCGCATTTTCCTATGGACGATGTCACCGGGTCCGTTCAGAAACTGGTGGCTGACCATTTTGCGGATCATTACGGAATACTTTCCGGCTTCGATTATCCCGTGACCCGGGCTGATTCGCAGAAACTTTGGCAGTCCTTTATCGATCAGGGACTGCCAGATTTCGGCGATTATCAGGATGCGATGGCTGATGACGAACCCTACCTATTCCATGCCAGAATCGCCGCGGCCATGAATGTTGGTCTGCTCGATCCCAAGCAGGTCTGTCTGGATGTACAAACGGCATGGCAGCAAGGCAAGGTACCGCTGAATGCCGCCGAAGGATTTATCCGCCAGATTCTTGGTTGGCGGGAATATGTTCGCGGTATTTACTGGTTGATGATGCCTGAGTATGGGCAGCGCAACGCATTGGGTAACAAGCGGAACCTGCCGGAATTCTACTGGACAGGCGCTACCCGCATGCGCTGTATGCAGCAAGCCATCGGGCAAACGCTTGAGCACGCTTACGCCCACCATATTCAGCGGTTGATGGTAACCGGCAATTTTGCCCTGTTGGCCGGGATTGAACCCCGGCAAATATGCGATTGGTATCTGGCGGTGTATCTGGATGCCTATGACTGGGTGGAACTGCCGAATACCCTGGGCATGGTCATGCATGCGGATGGGGGGTATCTGGGGTCAAAGCCCTATTGCGCCAGTGGGCAATACATCAAGCGGATGTCCAATCACTGCCAGGGCTGCGCCTACAAGGTCACGGAACAGACTGGCGAGAAGGCTTGCCCGTTCAACTCCCTGTATTGGCATTTTCTGATGAGACACCGGGAGCAACTTGGCAGCAACCACCGGATGTCTATGGTGTACCGCAATCTTGATCGCATGGAGCCGGCCAAGCAGGCCGCTCTGTGGGAATGGGGCGAAAAACTGCTTTCCCGGCTGGATGCTGGCGAGGCATTGTGAAATGCCGCACCCAGCGGGATTGACTGCCGCTGCGCCTACCTAGTTGAAACCGCGCAGCACCACGAACTTTGGATTGGCGGCGATCTGCTCGACTTTGTTGAAGCAACGCTTGAGCTTGACGTGGTAACCCAGATGGCGATTCCCAACGATCATCAGGCCGCCCTCGGGGGTGAGGGCTTTGCCGGTCTGCTCGAACAACCGCATGGCGATCTCGTCGCCGATAACCTGTAGCTGATGAAACGGCGGGTTACAGAGCACCAGGTCGGCGCTCTTGGGCGCTGCATCAATCAACCCATCGCTTACCAGGAATTCGGCGCGCCGGTCCGGAAAGGCTGCGCTGAAGTTCAGCTTGGCTGAGGCAATCGCCGCATAGGACTCGTCAATGAACAGAAGCGATGCCTCGGGGTTGCGATGCGCCGCCATGATACCCAGAGCGCCGTTTCCGCACCCCAGATCGACTATGCGCGCTTCGCCTTGGTTAAAGGGGATGCACGACAACATGGCTCGGGTGCCGTTATCCAGTTTCTCCTGGGAAAACACGCCGGGGAGGTTGGTCAGCTGAAAGCTGGTTTCCGGCAGTTCATAGCGGGTGCTGGGCGTGGTGGCGTCGGGCGTGAGCCCTGAATCGAAGCGGGCTGTTAGCAAGCGCGCCTTCTTCCATGCCAGCGAGGCCTGGTAGGGCCCGATGTATTTGGCCAGAAGGTCGCCAGCGCTGTGCGGCAGATGCTTGATCATGGCCCCGGCAATGACTTGAGCGCCTTCGGCGAGATGCGGCCGCAGCCGGATCAACTGATCTTCCAGCAGAGCCAGGCTTTTGGGAACGCGTAACAGAACGCGATGGTAAGGCCCCGCAAGCTCTTCCTGGCTGTTGATGCAGCGCACCGCGTCGACGCTGAGGTTGTTCAAATCCAGATTGGTGCGCAGCGCCCGCTCGGCAAGATGTGAATCCCCGAAACTATGCGGCTTTTGGGCGGCCAAGGCGCAGCCAAGGGTACCAAAGGTGTCATTGACGACCAGTGTCGACACGCCTGGTCCAGCCTGGTCGGCGAGGGTCTGGAGTAGATACAGATCGGCCGTGTCGAACGGCTGAAGGGTAGGGTTGCTGGTCGGAGGATAACGCTCCAGCTCTAACGGGCCGAATGGGGTTTCACAGGATTGCATGGCGTCGCCGGGTTGTTTGTCAGGGCGCGCAGTATAGCGCACCCGCCCAGATCAGACCTGCCTATCGGGATTGCTGCTTGAGCAGGTCGCGGATCTCGCTCAACAGGATCTCCTGCTTGCTAAGCGTTTCAGGAGCCGGCGGCGTGGGCGCCACTTCCTCCTTGCGCTTGAGATTGTTCATGACCTTGATGGCGACAAAGATGGCAGCGGCAATGATCAGGAAATCCACAATGCTCTGAATGAACAGCCCATAACCCAGCGTAACGGCGGGTATGTCGCCCTGGGCCTGCCTGAGAACAATAGCCAGATCGGCGAAATCGACTCCGCCTATGATCAGGCCGAGCGGGGGCATCACCACGTTGGCGACGAAAGATGACACTACCTTGCCGAAGGCGGCGCCAATAATGATGCCCACCGCCATATCGACGACATTGCCGCGCATGGCGAAGGCTTTGAATTCCTGAGCAAGCTTCATCACAGTTTCCCCGAGTTGCGCCCCATCGGCGTTGTTGGAGAATAGCCAGCTTTGTCTGGGCTGTATATCAGCGCAAGGCTTTGCGTAGGGTCTCGCAGACGATCTTCAGCGTTTCTACCCGTGCGTAACGTTTGTCTTGCGCAGAAATGAGATGCCAGGGCGCCTGCGGGGCGCTGGTCAGATCGACCATATCATTCACGGCTTGTTCGTAGGCCGGCCATTGTTTGCGGTTACGCCAGTCTTCGTCGGTCAGCTTGTAGCGTTTGACAGGGGAGGCGTCACGAGCTTCAAAACGCTTGAGTTGCTCGCCTTCGGAGATGGACAGCCAGAACTTGATTACGACTGTCCCGGCTTGCACCAGCTGAGTTTCAAAATCGTTGATCTGCTGATAAGCGCGTTGCCACCCGGTATCGTCGACGAAGCCTTCGACCCGCTCCACCAATACCCGCCCGTAATAGCTGCGATCAAATACAACAACGGAGCCGGGGGCAGGAACGCGTCGCCAGAATCGCCATAGATAGGGGTGACTGCGTTCTTCCTCAGTCGGCGCGCTGGTGCCGTGCACACGCAGGTAACGCGGGTCCAGGCATTGGGTGATACGGCGGATCGCACCGCCCTTGCCGGCAGCGTCGGTACCCTCAAAAACCAGAAGCAGGCTCCGGCGGGAAAACGCTGGATGGCGTATCAGTTCGCGCAACAGATTCTGGTAATGCTCAAGTTGCTGTTTGTAAACGGGCTTGTCCAACTGAAGCTGATAATCAAGCTTGCCCAAATGGGCGGTGTTGGAACTGGTCCAGTCCGACGCTTTGGCCTTGCCTATTGGCTTCAGCATCTGCTGCATCGCCAGCAATACGATTTGCCCTATCTGCAGGTCGCGATGGCGGGCATCATGACTTTCGACGCGTGTCCAGGGGGCCTGTGCGGTAGACGTGAGTTCGCTCATCAGTCGCGCACTTTCACGAACCTGTTCGTAGTCGGCTGCGCTGAAATCGCCCCATTCGCGCATGGCGACTGTCTGCTTCAACTCCGGATCAATGGGTGGTCTTGTCTTCACGCTATCAGGGGTGAGGTGTAGCCAGAGCTTGACCAGGGTTACCCCTTCGTCGACTAGGGCCTGTTCGAATCTGACGATGTTCTGCATTTCCCGTTCAAACGCAGCTTTGGATATTTTGCCGCGGCTGAGCTGCATCAGCGGTTGGTGATACCAGGAGCCGAGATAGAAACCCAATTGACCGGCAGGAGGCAGGCTGCGCCAGTAACGCCAGAGTCTGGGCATTTTGCGTTCGATGCTGTTGGGAAGGGCGAAGGCGCGAGTACTGAGGAAGCGGTTGTCGAGAGCATCATAGAAGGCGTAGATGGCCTCCGCTTTCCCTGCAAAGTCGTTACCACTGATTAAAACGAGCAGCGGGCCCTTGCTGGCCTTGCGCAGATCGAACTGCGCGTCAAGCAGCGCTTCGGTCAATTTTGCGAGCTGTTTTTTCAATGCTTTTTTGTCGAGGGGCTGTTCAGACATGCGAGGGCCAGTTCACCTCGGGCAAGTGTTCAAAGCCTGGCTTGGCAAACAGGTAACCCTGGAACAGATGGATATCCAGGGTGCGCAAAAATTTGAGCTCTTCCACACTTTCAATACCTTCGGCAATAATCTCAATGCCCAGGACCTGACATACCCCAACTATTCCCTGGACTATCGCCTGACGAACCGGATGCTTATCGATATTGCGTATCAGGTCCATATCCAGCTTGATGATATCCGGCTGGAATTCGGCGAGCAGATTCAAGCCTGAGTAGCCAGATCCAAAATCGTCTATGGCTGTCTTGAAACCCTGCCGCTTGTATTCTTCCATGATGCCCTTGAGGTGATGCTTGTCTACCACCCGTTCGTTTTCGGTGATTTCGAAAATCAGTTTGTCGGTGGGAAAGTTCGATCTTGCGGCGGCTTCCAGCGTGGCCCGGATGCAGGTCGCCGGGTGGTAGACAGCGTTGGGTAGAAAATTGATGCTGACAAAGCAGGGTATTCCAAGCCTGGCGGCCAGCTCCACGGCGGTAACCCGACACTTCTGATCAAAAAGGTAACGATTCTGTTCGTTGACGCGTGCGAGTATGCCGAGCGCCCCGCTGCCATCCTTTCCCCGAACGAGGGCCTCATAGGCGAACACGCTTTGATCGCGCATATCGACAATCGGCTGGAACGCCATGGTGAACTCGAAGTCCAGCTCTTGGCCGTCTTTGCAGGCTGCACAAGCGTTGGGTTTTTCCGTCTGGCTGGTCATACAATGGTCTCTTTTGCGAATGTCAGACAATATAACGATTTTTAACGAGACACCATTGCCGAGGCGCTCCAGGCCGTTGGAATGGCTCTTTTGGACAGTGGAGGATCCATGGCGAAGAATAAGCGCATCTACGGCTGCACCGAATGCGGGGCAACGTTCAACAAGTGGGCTGGCCAGTGTGGCGAGTGTCAGGCCTGGAATACGCTTGTGGAAACGGTTGTGGATACCACCCCGACGGGTGGCAGCGGCAGAGCGTCCAACTGGGCAGGTGAGCTGGCGCAGGTAAAAACCCTGGCGGATGTTTCCACCGAAGAAATGCCGCGCCAGCCCAGTGGCTCCTCCGAGTTGGACAGAGTACTGGGTGGCGGTCTGGTGGCAGGCTCGGTGGTGCTGATTGGCGGCGATCCGGGTATCGGCAAATCCACCATATTGCTACAGACCCTTTGTCGTCTGGCCCAGACCATGCCCGCCCTGTATGTCACGGGTGAGGAGTCGCAGCAGCAGGTAGCCATGCGCGCGCGGCGCTTGTCCTTGCCGGAGGACAAGCTGATGGTGATGACCGAAACCTGTATCGAGAGCATCATTGCCACGGCCCGGCGTGAGCGGCCGAAGGTGATGGTGGTTGATTCCATTCAGACTATCTTCACCGAACAGCTGCAATCTGCACCAGGTGGGGTGGCTCAGGTGCGTGAAAGCGCGGCGCTACTGGTGCGCTATGCCAAACAGAGCGGTACGGCGATATTCCTGGTCGGCCACGTGACCAAGGAGGGCTCGCTGGCAGGGCCCAGAGTGCTCGAACACATGGTCGATACGGTGCTTTATTTCGAGGGCGAATCGGATGGCCGCTTGCGCATGCTACGTGCGGTCAAGAACCGCTTCGGCGCGGTCAACGAGCTGGGGGTGTTTGCCATGACCGACAAGGGCCTGAAAGAGGTCTCCAATCCATCGGCCATTTTTCTGTCGCGTTACGAGACGCCCATTCCTGGTAGCGTGGTGATGTCCACCTGGGAAGGTTCCAGACCCATGCTGGTGGAAGTCCAGGCTCTGGTCGATACCAGCCATCTGGGCAATCCGCGCCGGGTCACGCTGGGGCTGGATCAGAACCGCCTGGCCATGTTGCTGGCGGTTCTGCACCGCCATGGCGGCGTAGCGACCTACGATCAGGACGTCTTCGTCAACGTGGTAGGGGGCGTCAAGGTGCTGGAAACGGCCTCGGATCTGGCGCTGCTAGCTGCGGTCATGTCGAGCTTGCGCAATCGGCCCTTGCCGATGGATCTGATGGTGTTTGGTGAGCTGGGCCTTTCCGGCGAGGTACGCCCGGTACCGAGCGGCCAGGAAAGACTCAAAGAGGCGGCGAAGCATGGCTTTACCCGCGCGATCGTACCCAGGGCCAACGCGCCCAAGGAATCGCCGGAGGGGATGCAGGTAATTCCGGTGACTCGACTGGACGAAGCCCTGGACGCCATCTTTGATTAAGAGCGCAGCGTCTAGAGCAAGGCGCCGAGCTCTCTTTCGAGCAGGTCGGCATCACCAAGATTAAGGGAAAGTAGTCGCTTCAGATGGCTGATGGAATCAAGGTCGATGTGCAGACACTGGAACCCCAACAGTCCTTCCTCGGCGTGGGCCAGATGCACTTCCATGCAAATCTGATTTCCCTCCGATAAATCGATGGTGGCAGTGAAGGGAGACCGCGCTCGCGCGGGCTCCCAGTTGTCAGGCTGCTGAATCAACAGCCCGCGCAGGGACAGGTCGACCAATTGCACGACGATATGCCAGTCGTCCTGGTTCAGGGTGGTGTGCGCATCGAAGGGAATACGCGTAAAGCGGCGTCTGTCGTCGATCATGGACTGTCCCGGCTGTTGGTCTGTGTGATTATAGCTGCTTTTGCCGCAACGGCTCAGACCACGCCCTGCGCCAGCATAGCGTCAGCCACTTTGACGAAACCCGCAATATTGGCTCCTGACACGTAGTCGATATAGCCGTTGTCGTCTGCGCCGTACTGCTCGCAGGCGTGGTGAATGCACAGCATGATTTCCTTCAGCCTGGCGTCCACTTCCTGAGCGCTCCAATGGGTACGCATGGCGTTCTGCGACATCTCCAGCCCGCTCACGGCAACGCCCCCGGCATTCGCAGCCTTGCCCGGTGCGAATAGCAGCCCCGCTGTCTGAAAGGCGTCGACAGCCTCCAGCGTGCACGGCATGTTGGCCCCCTCGCAGATACCCTGGCAGCCGTTCCCAATAAGGTTGCGTGCATCGACCAGATGGATCTCGTTCTGGGTGGCGCAGGGCATCGCCAGATCGCAGGGCAGATGCCAGGGAGTGCTAGTAGGCAGAAATTCGGCACCGTTGGTCAGTTCCATTTCAGCCAGACGGCCCCGTTGCTCGTTTTTCAATGTCACCAGGTGGTCCCATTGCTCCAGCGTAAGGCCGTTCGGCAAATGCAGAGTGCCGCCGGAGTCGGACATTGATATCACCTTTGCCCCAAGATCGATTGCCTTGCGCGCCGCATGCTGAGCTACGTTGCCGGAACCGGAAATAGTCACCCGCAGATTGCGGATCGGTACGTTCCGCCGCGAGAACATTTCCTGAGCGAAGTAAACGCAACCGTAACCGGTGGCTTCCGGGCGAACCAGGCTGCCGCCATAACTCAGGCCCTTGCCGGTCAGAACCGAGGTGAATTCGTTGCGGATGCGCTTGTATTGCCCATACAGAAAACCTATTTCGCGGTGGCCTACACCAATGTCTCCGGCTGGTATGTCAACGTCCGCGCCGATGTGCCTGGCCATTTCGGTCATGAACGACTGACAGAAGCGCATGACTTCGCCATCGCTCTTGCCCTTGGGATCGAAGTCCGAGCCGCCCTTGCCACCGCCCAATGGCAGCGTGGTGAGTGCATTCTTGAAGACCTGCTCGAATGCGAGGAATTTGAGTACGCCGAGATCCACCGACGGATGAAAGCGCAACCCTCCCTTGTAGGGACCGATGGCGCTGTTCATCTGCACTCGGTAGCCCCGACTCACCTGCACCTGCCCTCGATCATTGACCCAGGGCACGCGGAAGATGATCACCCGCTCAGGTTCTATCAGCCGCTGAATAACACCATTGTTGAGATACTTCGGGTTGGCCTCAAGGAAAGGCCACAAGGTGGTGAGAACTTCTTCGGCTGCCTGATGAAACTCCGGCTGGTCTGGATCGCGTCGTTTAAGGTGGGCCAGGCAGGCCGCTAGCGTATCGATCATGGAGAGAGTCACTATGCTGGGTTGCTGAAAAGTGGGCTTAACTCTAACAGAGCCCGGTAATTTAGAAACAGCACAGTGGCCTGTAAATCCATGCTCTGGTTATGGTTCCCGAACCCTGGATTCCCGCCTTCGCGGGAATGACGAGGGGAGATTGCATGGGAATGACGAGGAGGGCTTCGCGGAAGTGGCGAATGGGCCTTAGGGGAATGGCGAGGGCCTTCGCGGGATTTGCGGGGGACAGTTGCGCGGGAATGACGAGGGGAGATTACGTGGGAATGACGAGGAGGGCTTCGCGGAAATGGCGAATGGGCCTTAGGGGAATGGCGGGGGCCTTCGTGTGATTTACGGGGGAAGCTTTCTCGGACATCGCGAGGGAGTCGCATAGCGGGGCGTCATATGTACACTTCACGCGTACCGCGGCCACCTCAGACACCAGACTTACTGTTCTCTTGAGGTGCAACAAGAAAAGGCAAGCTGCTCCGCTCGGAACAGCTTGCCTTCACATGACAAGCTTCAAGCCAGTTTCTTGTAGCGCACCCGGTGCGGCTGGGTTGCCGCTTCGCCGAGCCGCTTCTTGCGATCGGCTTCGTAGTCGGTGTAGTTGCCCTCGAAAAACTCCACGTGCGAGTCATCCTCATAAGCCAGGATATGCGTGGCGATGCGATCAAGGAACCAGCGGTCGTGGGAAATGACGACTGCTGAGCCGGGGAAATCCAGCAGGGCCTCTTCCAGTGCGCGTAGCGTTTCCACGTCGAGATCGTTGGAGGGTTCGTCTAGCAGCAATACATTTGCGCCCTGCTTGAGGGTCAGCGCCAGATGAAGTCGGCCGCGCTCACCGCCGGACAGATCCTTGACGAACTTCTGCTGATCGGCGCCCTTGAAGTTGAAGCGACCAACATAGCCTCTGGAAGGCATCTCGTAGTTGCCGACCTTGATTTGGTCAAAGCCGTCCGAAATCTGATGCCATACGGTCAGACTACCGTCGAGATTCTCACGGCTCTGGTCGACACTGGCAATCTGCACGGTCTCGCCGATATCGATGGAGCCAGCATCGGGCTGCTCCTTGCCGTTGATCATGCGAAACAGGGTGGATTTGCCCGCGCCGTTACCGCCGATAACCCCGACAATAGCCCCCTTGGGAACGCTGAAGGTCAGGTTGTCGATCAGTACCCGGTCGCCATACCCTTTGCTGACACCAGTGAATTCGATGACCTTGTCGCCCAGACGCGGGCCAACGGGAATATAGATTTCATTGGTTTCACTCTGTTTCTGGAATTCCTGCGACTGCAATTCCTCGAAGCGCTGCAGGCGAGCCTTGGATTTGGCTTGGCGGCCCTTGGCGCCCTGACGCACCCACTCCAGCTCGGCTTTCATCGCCTTGGCATGGGAGGATTCCTGTTTGGATTCCTGTGCCAGACGGGCGGCCTTGGATTCCAGCCATTGGGAATAATTGCCCTCAAAGGGTATGCCGTGGCCGCGGTCCAGTTCGAGAATCCATCCAGCCACGTTGTCCAGGAAGTAACGGTCGTGGGTAATGGCTACGACCGTGCCTGAGAAATCATGCAGGAAATGCTCAAGCCAGGCTACCGAGTCGGCATCCAGGTGGTTGGTCGGCTCGTCCAGCAATAGCATGTCCGGTGCAGACAACAATAGCCGGCAAAGCGCTACCCGGCGTTTTTCCCCGCCGGACAGATGCTCTATCCTGGCATCCCACGGCGGCAGACGAAGCGCGTCGGCCGCTACTTCGAGCTGGCGCTCCAGGTTGTGACCATCGGACGCTTGCAAAATGGCTTCAAGCTTGGCCTGCTCTGCGGCCAGGGCATCAAAGTCCGCATCCGGCTCGGCATAGGCGGCGTACACTTCGTCCAATCGAGCCTGTGCCTGCTTGATCTCGCCGACTGCTTCCTCGACTATTTCACGAACAGTCAACGCCGGGTCAAGTTCTGGCTCCTGAGGCAGATAACCTACTTTGATTCCCGGCATTGGACGTGCTTCACCGTCAATCTCGGTGTCCACGCCAGCCATGATGCGCAGGAGGGTAGACTTGCCCGAGCCGTTGAGGCCCAGCACGCCGATTTTGGCACCGGGGAAGAAGGACAAGGAAATGTCCTTGAGAATCTGACGCTTCGGGGGCACAACCTTGCCAACCCGATGCATGCTATAAACATATGATCCTGTTTGCCCTGTTTTGTCGCCTTTGGCCATATAAAATACCCTCAATGATTGATGCTTCTTGGTCTTGATGATTCTAAAGGAAACAAGAAGTGTAAAGTTTAAGATTTGACCTGAACCCCCGCTTTGCTTATTCTAAAAATGTAAAGTTTGGGGGTAAGATAATGTCATATCAAGTCGTTGAAATTCGGCTCAATGGTGGTCGAGAAAAGGTTTTGGTGCAAGACCGGGTGCCGCTTTACTACCCCAATCTGCTAGTGACACATAAGTTTCGGAATCGGTCGCCCAACACACAAGATAAGCTTCTAAGACACATCGCACTGTTCCACGAGTTTCTTGACAGCTTGTTCATTGATCTAATTTCACGACTCGAACAGCGCCCAAAAGCTGCCTACCTAACAGATAGTGAAATCAGCCGATTCATGGTTGATGCGCACCTCTCAAAAATCACGTTAGACAAAAAGCACGCCGGTGTGAGCTTGATCGAAAAAGCCTACGAATTCGTCGGCAGTGCTCACGCCGAGCAGCGCTGCGAGACTGTTCGAGATTACCTTGATTTCTTGTACGAAAGGCTAGGCGATGAAGTTACGCGAGAGGATGCTGCCAGAGATCTTAAAAAGCGGTTTAATCGTAAGATCAAGTCTGCTAGACCCGCCTGGAAAAGAACACGGAATGACGAGATAAAAGGACTGACTAAAGAGCAACGGGAATCTTTGCTTGAGGTTGCTCGGGTTCTACCCCGTTACTGCGGACACTTTTGAAAAGAGGCACAATGTGCCAAAGGAGTGTTCATGTCCAAACGCAAA
>LAZR01000265.1_pt1 | contig 50244 bp, 93 predicted proteins | sample 329461 | NCBI WGS metagenome assembly LAZR01 (sample SAMN03002196, study PRJNA259156) | marine sediment metagenome | biome: sea floor; feature: Hydrothermal impacted sediments; material: marine sediment; isolation source: Loki non-amplified sample from Loki's castle hydrothermal vent sediment ...
TTATCTAAACATGCCGCTAAACGTAGAAGAAGAAAATTAAGAGGAAAGTAAATGGCAGAAACAGAAAAGATGACTGACAAGCAAGTCGATGCTACTTTTGGTGATTTAGACCAACCTGAATCTGATCCGTCAGAGATAGAGGTTGCGATACCGGAGAATACACCGGCTACTGAAGAAGTCGTTGAAGATAAAGTTGAGCAGGATGAGGTTACGACCGAAACGCCTGAAGTGTCTGAGGAAGTTGATACGTCAACAGCAACGGAGGCTACGCAGGAGGAATCTACACCAGCGGAAACTACTACTGAAGAAACAACTGAGGTAAAGGTTGAAGTTGATATTAAACCTGAATGGCAGGATATGGAGAAGGAGGCGTTGATACAACTCCTTGCTGAGACTGAACAAAAGAGACGTGGTTTTCAGTCTGAATCCGTTAAGTCTGCCGATTCCCTTAAGATGCTCAATACGATTGAAGCATCTACAGGGCTTCCGGTTAATGACATGCTCTCACTCTTTACCGATCTTAACAAGCCTGAATTTCAGCAATATTTACAGTCTTGGTATAGCGGTGACCCACAGGATTTGACTACTAAAACGGTGTCAACTACTGAGAAATCCGCTCAAAGCTTTATGCCTGAAGGTAAAGATTACGACCTGACCGATGCCTTAGACCCAACGTCTGAGAGTGGTCAGGCTTATCTTAAGTATAGTTCATGGTATAATGACCAACAGAGACTTATTGCCGATAACAGGGTTGTTCAGCAGAATATACAGGTAAGTCAGAGAGAAGCGAAACAGTATATACTTGGTCAAGGTCAAGATATTTCTGAGTTTGATAAGTATGCTGATAAGTTCAACTCGCCCCTTGCTGTTGCCAAGCTTATTCATGCTGAGATGGTTCGAGAACAGAATCAGGCAAAGATTAAGAATAAGAAGGCTGATGATGTTCTGACTAAGGTTAGAACCAATAAGGCTAAGATCAGTGGTGTAAATACCGTAACCGGTGTAGAGACTCAAGAAGTAGGTGAACGACCTCCTGTGATAAAGGAATTGAATGATGTATTTGGTGACTATTAAACGGAGGAATTAATCATGGCTCTAGGTTCAAGAGCCACTACAAATACAGCGGGTACGATACCCTTACAGACTCGGAGAAAGTTTGATCGCTCTGATCTAATCGTTTTTAAGGAAGTTAATCATGCCCCTATGCTTACCAAGGTATTACGTAGTGGTAACAAACGCGTTACAACTGACCCGAAGTATTACGTCTTCGAAGACGACTATGAAAAGTTCGAATTCGAATTGACCGGTGCGGTTGCAGCTGGTACAAGCCTTACGCTTGCTACCGACACGACCTACATATTTATCACATCCTTACAGGATTTTCTTAAAGCTGGCGATGCACTTCACATCTCTGCTGGTGATCCTAATCAGTCTAATGCTGCCGGAACTGTGGCTGCTGCTGGTGAGGATGTAATCATTGAAGAAACAATCGGAATTAACGCTGCGAGAGTAACCCGGTTCGGTGGATCAGGGGGACAGTCTTACGGCTGTACAAATGCTGCCGCTGGGAATACTATCAAGGCATCTCTTATAGGCCCGCCTACTCATGAAGGTTCAACCTCACCATCCGCACTTTCCGGTGCATTGACTGAGGATTTTAACTATACTGAGATTAATCGGCTGCCGTGGGAGAACACCGGTAGTAACATTGCTACCGAGTTTTATGCTGGCCCGGATGAACAACGTGAGGCACGTTTGAAACGTAAGACCTTCATGCGTAACCTTGAACGTTCATGGTGGCATCAGCATCGTAACATCCGCAGAGTTTCCGGTAAACCTAAACGTCATCGTGGTGGATGGTTCGAGTTTATCGCTGATACGGCTGCTTCCGGCACCCGTATCGCGGTTTACGATTCAACCAAGGAGCTTATTAGTGGTGACGGTACTCAGCGCATGATCAACTTTGGGACATCATGGAGCGTTGACGACTTTAACAATGCGATGGAAAAAGCGTTTCAGTATGGCGGTCAGACTAAGACTGGCTATTCTGGCCCTGGTTTTATCACACGGTTCGAGAACGTTATGCGTCCTTATATTCGTATGCAATGGACTACCGACAAGTTCGGTCAGAAAGTTGCCACTTACCAGTGCACTCACGGAATGGTGAATTTCATCATTGAACCTGAGTGGTATAATGAGTATACCAATGATCTCGTCATAATTGATGAGGAATATTCGTGGTATCGTTATATGGGTAAATGTGTGGTCTGTAAGTCAAGTTCACGAGATATTCATGTTCATACCAACATCCAGGCTAAGGATGTTGATGGAGTGAAGAACGAATTGTTCGCCGATATTGGGCCAGACCAGAAGCATCGGAATGCCCATACTTGGCTGACAGCGCAGGTATAGGAGGATTGACCAATGACGAGTATGATTAACGATCTAAATACAATGAGTCCGTCCGCTTTCAAACATAAGTTAGGGAGACTCGTTACAGCTAACCAGGCATTTCCAGCCTATACCCGTGGTAATACGTACTTTGTTGATCCTGAATTTGGGAAAGATTCATATTCCGGCACAGATATTAAGTATGCTTTCCAGACAATTCAGAAAGCAGTTGATAAATGTTCCGGTGAATCGGATGATTACATTTATCTCCTTCCCTCTGATGGTGTGGATTACGATGATGATACTGTGGGTACAAGTTTAGCCAATGCTTATGTTTACATTAACAAGTCAAACGTGCATTTGATCGGACTTAATCCGCCTCACATGCAATCGGTTATTATCAAACCTGGTGCGGCCGCTACTGCCGGCATTATAGCATTAGGAACTGGTGCCGACCGTTGTGAGATAGCTGGTATTACGTTTGATCTTACCACCGCTGCTAATGAATGTATCGATGTTCCGAGTGGTGGAGCAAACGGAGTATGGGTGCATGATTGTCACTTTATCGGAACCGGAGATACTAATGATACCGGTATCAATACGGCAAATGCTGCTAATTCGTCATATTGGATTATTGAGGATTGTGTTTTTTATAATCTGGTAATCGGTGCAGTTAAGGGCTATTTTAACAGAGGTGTTATTAGAAATAACAGAATAGTTAAAACTGTTACCGGTGCTCTTACAGACGGTATTAGTCTACTTGATAACACCACAACTGCTGATTCCGATGGATGTCTCGTTGAGAATAATATAGTTGGCGGTGGGATTGTCGGCACTACGCCATTAGCAACCGGAATTAAGGTAGCCTCTGCATGTTATGGTGTCATTATTTCCAATAACTACATAGGGGGCTGCACTGATAACTTGAGTATGACCGAGAACACTGCGGCTGCACATGCATTTCACAATTACACTTATGATCAGGGTCAAGGTAATGTTGCCTACACCACTCTTGATGATAAACTACCGCAATAATGGAGGTATAATATAATGGGAAAAGCAATAGCGGGCAATCCAGATTGGATCAGCAACTCGACCATGATCATGGAACGTGTTGTTGCTGCCGTGTCAAGCGGCGTTGCCGAAGTTCAGAAAATTAACAGCGGGGGAAGTGCCACACAGCTTGAGTATATCGAGAACATTGAATCTGTTTTCGGCACTCTCGTTCCTGCATCCGGGACAAGTTCATCTGCCCAAGGCGCCGATCCTGCATGGAGTAAGATTGGCAGTGATGGAAGTTCTGCACAGATAACATGGAATGGTGCTACGAGTGTAACAGCTCATCTCATGGTTTTTGGCACATAGATGCGATATTGTTTAGTAACATCAAGGCGGTGGAAGGAACTGTTTTTCCCTGGGGGGTTGACTCAGACCCTTCCATCCGGCTTATGGCAATGGCTTGGTGCTTTTGGTGGAACCGAGAAGGATTTACTTATCCCACGTTGTGAAGCCGATATGGAGGAATATGATATTGTTCATATTAATGTTCCAAGGGCAAATATCCCGTTTATCAGGCAGATCGCTGAGTGCAAACCTAAGCATACTAAACTCGTTGTAAATGTAGATTATTCGATTGAGATGTGGCAGAACGGCTACGAGCACATTACCGTCTTATTGCGAGAATTGGATAAGGCTGACTTGATCTTCTCGGTTGAGTCAACTATGGCTGATATCATCAGTCATTACCTGAAGCGTCCAGTTCCCGTGATACCACATCCAACGAATATTGAGCAAGTTCAGGGCCATGCAAGGGAACGGCGCAATCCTAAACCGGTTATCGCCGTTATCGGGCATCGCTATGATAAGAATTTTACTCTACCATACTTTACCTTCCATGACATCGATTGTCTGTCGATCTTATTCGGCTATACCAAGATCGATGCCAAGGGAATCGGGTTTTACTACGATATAGTCAATGAGAACTTGCCGATTGAGAAGTATTTCAATCTGCTTGCAGGTTGTGACATCGCTATCGAGACAGCTCTTACGAGAAGCTATGGACGCAGCGTGGTGGAGTGCGCCATATTGGGTATTCCCGTTATCGGTGGCCCTAACGTGGAAGCTATGAGAACTATGTTTCCCGACACCTGTGAAAGGATCGCTGAAACACGTGTAATTCACGACTTGATAATGACATTAATGCAAGATCACGAATACTGTGATTATACGGTGAAGCGAGCACAGAGTAAGATCGATAACTATTCACACGAAACTTGTAAGAATATGATGCTCGAGGCTTTAGGATATGAAGTGGAATGTAAACAGGCAGTTGGTTTCTAAGATAGACCAGAGGCATACCAAGTCTTATATACGTGATGACGGCAGGTTTGGCTTTCGTGTTAATTGCTATCTCACGTTTAAGTGTAGTCTTGATTGCCATTACTGCACGAATAAGTATCTGGACGGCGTGACTCCATGTTCTGATGAGATGGATCTAACCGGATGGATGAAAGCCATCGAAGGGTTCCAACTTCCGATTATGCATGTCTACATTACAGGCGGAGAACCTACTCTACATCCCGACTTTAGCGATATAGTTAATTCTCTCTTAGGGCGCGGATACAGTATCACGCTCATGTCGAACCTTACCAATGGCAAGATGGGTGAGTTAATCAAAGATGGCGCCAAGGAGAACAGCACGTTACCATCTGGTAAGCAGCGGTTCCGAATCCTGGCAACAAGGCATGTTGGATACTCATCGACTATGTTTAAAGATAGGCTTGAGGAATTGCGCGATTACCCGATCTATCCATTAGAATTTGAGGAGGAGCAATTACTCGATGTAAGTCATTCACTATCGGTTATGGATAAGGATAAGTGCCTCAATGAGGTTAAGTTCTGTATTGGCCCTGATGGGAAGTTCTTTACGAGTAAGCGTGATCTGCTTGAGAACTATGCGGGGCCGTCATGATAACTCTATGCCCAGTTTATGTTGAACCTTCAGTGGAAAACGAGGGCAATGAAGTTGTGAGGAACTCCCGCAATTTTGATTATAGCAAGATGCTGGATTGCTTATCGGAGAGTCTCAGATGGCATAGTGACTATGTTGAGTTTCTTGTTCTGACCGATGGTAATACCAATGTTTACGGTCATGACTCGTTTAGAGTAAGTTTGGATAATATGACCGTTATGGAATCCTTTGTTCATTTACAGACTTTAGCCGTTAAGGAAAGACTTAGCGAGGGCAAGATGATCCTTACAGGTTGCGATCACATTGTCTGTGGTGATTTAAGCAATCTCTTTAACGGCATCGACTTTGATGTAGCTATCGGGGTGAGGAAGAATCAAGGCAAGGTTAATGACTCTCTCGTTGTGGTTAATGACGGCAGACCGGATAAAGCTAACGATTTCTTTAAGCGTAGACTTGACCATTATAACGAAATGCGCCAAGATGAGCGAGTTTGGTGGGGTAGTCAGGATAGCTATGATAAGGTGATCAGGTCGTTCAAGGAAAGTGACTTATGGGAATCTAAGGTCTACGATATGGACGGTATCAAGGTTTATATCTATGAATATGGAGGTGGGTGGATTAACAACTTCAAGTATAAGGTAAATGGGTCGAGTGAGTTCATGGATGAGTTTATGAATAACCTTCCTCTGATCTTTGACCTTAAAGGCAATGCTAAGGCTGATCATAGTTACTGGTATAAACTCTTTAAACGGAGGTTCGGTGAAGATCGCAATAATTGACAGAATTAAAACGTTCAGTCCGATATTTGCTGAACACTGGAAGAAGAAACATGAGGTGACTACCTCATCTACTTATGTGAGCGTTTCTGCCACATCGGATTATTATGATATAGTTTACTTCGATTGGGCTGATGGGAATTGCGTAGAATACTTTACCAATCTTAACGGCAAGAAGCGACCAAAGGTGATAGTTCGGATCAGGCGTTACGAAGCGTTTGATACCGGCAAGATGACGAAGATCGATTGGGACAAGGTTGATGAGATCGTATTTAATACTGAGTTTCTTAGGAATATGTGTCATGCCTGGTATAAAGTTGATAAGTTCAAGGATGCTCACATTATTCCTAATGGCGTTGACGTGTCTAAGTGGAACTTCAGAGAACGAACCGGTGGCAACAAGATAGCGATGCTTGCTTACTGGAAAGAGCGTAAGAACATTTCTATGGCGATGCAGATATTCGCATTGCTTCCCCCTCACTATGAGTTTCACCTTGCTGGTAGATGGAATGATGCTGTATCTCGTTTTCTGGTGGATGATTCCGCTATGAAACTTGGCATTAAGAACCGGGTTTTCGTTACAGACGGTCTTGTCGACACCGACAGTTACCTTGATGATAAAGATTACCTGCTACAGACCTCGACATCGGAAGGCGTATCGAACATCGTTATTGAGTCGATGGCTAAAGGGATTAAGCCGGCTATCTTTAACAGTCTTGGACAGCAGGGTTTATATCCGAGAGATTGTATGTTCAATCACATTCTTGAGGCTAAGGATATTATAATTGATACTTCTGCTTATCTGTCAGGTTTATATCGTTCCTATGTAGATGAGCGGTATAACCGTAAAGAGATGTTAACTAAGATGGATGCGTTATTATAATGGGTAATTTAACATTTAATTATCAGAAGACTTGCAAGCGGTGCAGAGAAGATAAGTCGTTAAATAGATTTGAATCTTTACCTAGTAATAGATTCAGACTTATTTGTAAGGATTGCTATAATAAACGTAGGAGAGAGTTGCACGGAGGTGTTGAAAGAGATAATGTTAGGAGGCTTAAAAAGCTGAATGGTATTATAAATAAAATAAGTGGTTGTTCTTTATTGTCTATGTATAAACCTGACGATAGTAGCCATTATAGGATTAAATTATCTTATTGTGGGTTTGAGTGGGATCTAAGAAATTCGAGTTTTATACAAGGAAATAGACCTTGGACTAAGTATAAACAACCAGATTATGTAGATGGTAGTTATGTTTATAAGTTTTTAGACTGTAAGAAAAAAGTTTTATATGTTGGTAAAAGCTCTTTTGTAAATGAAAGAATGAGTAAACATTTTTCTCCGTCTGAAATTAAAAAGGGAAAACAATATTGGAAATCAGATGTAGCTCAAGTACTTATTCTTAAATGTGAATCTGAAGCTGATATGCATTTTTTAGAGTCATATTTAATTAATAAAATAAAACCTAAGCATAATATGGGATCTATTGCTAAAGATCAGTTATCTTTTAATATAGAAATTCCAGAATTTAAGGATATGTGGGTTGAGGCAGTTTATGGCAATGTTGACAAAACACTTTAATAGATCAGAGTTTGCATGTAAATGTGGTTGTGGATTTGATACAGTGGATTACTTACTTCTGCTTGTGTTAGAGGACTTAAGAGATGTTTTTGGAGCAATTATCATAAACAGTGGGTATAGGTGCAAGTTATACAACCGTGCGATCGGTGGAGGAATGTTTAGTCAGCACAAGAAAGGTAGAGCAGCTGATGTGGTTGTCAATGTTACGCCGGCACAGGCCATTCAAGATTATCTAAAAGAGAAGTACCCTGATCGATTCGGAATAGGATGCTATGATGGCTTTACCCATATTGATGTTAGAAACAGAAAGGCGCGTTGGTAATGACAGTTCTTGAGATGACATTGTTACTTGGTGATTTGATGAACGATAGCACTGTTGCCGGAACAGGCGAAGGTAACGAATGGACTGCGGCCACTAAGGTGAGGTTCCTCAATAGATCACAAGAACGATTCTGTGCATTGGTGGTTAATGATGCCTTGAGTGAACTTCAGACTATCAAGAGTGTTTCTGCTATGACGAGTAGTGGGTTTGCCTTCTCAGGCTTATCTGCCGGTAATAATTATTTCAGATATGTCAATGCTAAGAATACCACTGACAATGTGTTCTTCACTAAGATAGAATCAGGTCAGGTAGGTCAGATTGACAATAGCCTTGCAACCGGCGAGGACGATGACCCGCTCTGTTATATCTTTAAGGACACATTCTTTCCCATCTTTACAAGTGGGAACAGAGATGTAGACATCTGGTATATCCGGCGACCTAAGACTCTCGTTGTAAGTGGTGCTTCAGGTGGGGAAGCTGCAACCTGTGAGATTAATGATATGTTTCATTGGCACATAGTCGCACTGGCTGAGGCTTGGATGAAGTCTGCTACGAAGGAGTTTGAGAACGCATCGGCTCTTATCAAGACAGCGTTTGATGAGATTGCATTGATTAATCAGAATTATAAGGTGTTGGAGAGTAGTGATGAATAGACTTGAAGCAAGAGAATACGTTGAGATGATGACTGGTCAGATTGGCACTGCCAAGACTGATGGTCGCAAGACTCTGCGTAAGGGATTTCTGAATAAGATAATTAACGAGATTCAATTGGATTACTTTCGCACTACCCATTCACTTGAGGCGTTTAGTCATACGGTTATATCGGACAATCAGTTTGAATATACCTTGCCTACGAATATCCTCAAGGATGGAATACAGCGGGTCACGGTTGATGATGCAGTATATACTCATAGGCAGTTCCCAAATACCGTTGATGGTTGGGAACATAGCAACTCAGAAGATCAGGTGCAGACATCATGAGTTTAATTAGAACAGTCCATAATATCGGGATGTGCAACGCAGGAGTCCATGTTAGGAGAGATGACTGCATTGGTTTATATCCAAGACAGCCTATAGCGGATTCTAAGATAACCGCTATGTGCTACTGGTATTGCCCGGTATGTGAAAAAGAGTTTATTAAGAAGGGTGTGGATGACCTCACCAATGAGGAATTGAACCTGTTCGAGGAATTACTTGCAGACACCGATAGTTATATGCCTCCTTCTGGAGGTATTATAGTTCCCGATAAACACTACAGTTATAGTTAAGGAGATAGATAATGGGATGGAGAACAGATAAAGCACTGACCGTTGCACAACTCAGCAACAATATGTCGGATAGTCTTGTGCCGGATACAACTTACTGGCAAGCTTATGCTTATCAGCAGATTAAGAATATCCTCACTGGCATGGATAACCGGATACCTATAAGCGATGACTTTACTGACATCCCTACGGCTATTGCCGATTCGGACGTTACAACCTTTGGTGGTCTTCTTCTTACAGGAGCAACTGACCTGGGCGATACTCCTGCCGATATTCCGAGTGACATGGCCTTCTCAGGTGTTGGTGCAATAACTGAGATTTCAAGTGATAACGATAAGAGGATATTCCAACAAAAAGCGTCTACCTCTCCTGATAGAGTTTCATTTCAGAATATGGCCTTTGATGGCAATAGTACCGAAGCGTCTGGAGCCATTGTGCAACATGCTCATGCTATCGATATGTATCAATCAGGACAGACTTCGACTAATAACATTATTGGCCCGAACATCTGGATAAAGGATGTTGGTGGCGATGGTGTTTACCTTCGAGAGTCGGATAAGAACATTGTCCACGCCCTAAATATAGATGTTAACAACCAGGCAATAGGAGCTAATCTTAGAGGTCGCAATGGAATTGCCGTGACTGATGGCGACTCGCTTATCATTGCTAATTGTTATATAAGGAGAGCTGGTAATGCCGGAATAGATTTAGAACCTAATGCAACTGAGGATATAAGTAGAGTTGTCATTAGTAACTGTGTTATAGAGGATAGCCTCTATGGAATAGCAATTCCTGGCGGGGCTGGAGCATCCCCTCCTATAAGTTATGTTTCTATAAGTAACTGCGTTATTAAAGTAGGGGATAAATCTGCTACAGGTTTTAACACCACTACCATTGGTATAATTATTCAAGCTGCTGAGACGGTTTGCATGAGTAACATCTGGGTTGTTGGACAATCTGACCAAACTAAAAGTGGAACCGGTATATTTATTGATAATGCTGATAGGGTTTATTTAAACAATGTTAACGTCACAAGGTGTGATAGAGGGCTTCAAATATTTTCTGATAATGGAACTAATGATTATATCTCGATAATTGGTGGAGAGTTTTCAGAGAATCAAAAACATGGACTCTCATTAAATGGAAGTTCTGGCAATCATATTGGGAATCTTATTGTAAAAGGTGTTCAAATCTTTAATAATGATAACGGTGATACTGGATTTGATGGTATTCGTGTTGATTATTGTGATAATCTTATAGTTGATGGCTGTTTAGCTTTTGACGATCAAGGATCACAAACTCAAGATCGAGGAATAACTGTTCAGAATAGTGGCAACGTGGTTATTTCAAATAATATTTGTTACGGCAATACGGTTTCTCAAATACAATTAAATTCCAATACGACCAATGAGTACGGTCACAATATTGGTGCTATAAGCATAACATAGGAGATAATATGCAAAACCATAGTGCGTTTGCTGCTTCAAATGAAACCTTAACGGCTACATCAGATGGTGTTGCCGCTTCGATATTACTTAGAACAACTTATATAGTGACTAACGATGACAACGATTTAGATAATATCACCTTAGCTAATGGCGTTATCGGAGATGAGAAGGTGTTCGCACTCAAGACTATCAATGCCGGTGATTCCGTGAAGATAACCCCTGCTTCAGCAAGTGGGTTTACGCAGATTACCTTTGCTGATTCCGAAGTTGGGGACGGTTGTATTATGAGTTTTGATGGAACTTCCTGGCATATAGTGGCTAATAATGGAGGCACGATAGCATAATGGCTACTAAGGTAAAAATACGAGACATGCAACTTAGGACTGCTCCGTCCTTTACCATAGCGGATTGGGTTACGATCGGAATCGAGATGATACCGCAGGATGGTGCTGAGAGTCCCCAGGGAGCAAAGTTCAAGGAGCAGGACGAGGATAACGTAACTTCGTCATCTTATGGAGATAGCGACTAATGCCTAATGATCAATTATTCTACTACGTTAGAGGTAATCTGCTCGGGATTGTTCCAACGCCCACTGAGAGCACGGCTTCTAAGGCAACGGGGACAGTCACAGTATCGAGTTCCACTTGCACAGACTCTTCAGCAGGCTTTGGCACTAATACGCTTATACAGGACTTAGTGGAGGTTAATGGAACGCTTCACATCATAGTCAGTAATACGGCGACTACGTTCACCGTGGATGGAACGCCTACCGCCGGCACTTATACTATCTATAAGAAAGGTTTGGAGATATGGTATCTCAAACTTCCGAGTAACCTTACCTCTGATTCTGACAGCCTTGCCGGTAACGAGATCGATCACTGGACTATGGTCTATGGTGTGATCTCAAGAGTGCTCGCCATGAACGGTCAACTTAATGAGTCTGAGTATTACAGGCGCCTCTATGAGGATGGCAAGGAGAAGCGTAGGGTCGAGAAGGTGCGAGAAGCAGGGCCGTTGCATATACAACCTTGGAATATAAGGAGTGATCTGAAATGAGCGATAAATCTAATTTATGGAAACAACCAAAGATGTGTGGTGCTGGTGTTCCAGAGGGCAGTTACAGCGTTAAAGGAAGATTAGCCTGTTGGGAGGATTGTTGTAAGGCTTATTGTAGTAGTTGTTCTTTCTATATCAAGGATGATGTTTTAGTTGATGAGAAATTACTTTCAAGAGATTGGAATACGCCAGAAGAAGATAAAGCATGGAAACACTTATAAGGAGTGATCTGGTATGAAGTCAGAGAAACAGATAAAAGATTTTTTGAAGAAATGCTCTGACACTCCAAGAAGTTCCAATGGAATGTTGGCTGATAATTGTCCTATAGATGGGGAGCTTGGCTGTTGTGCTGAATGTTCATTCCCAAGTGGGCTTGAATGGGTATTAAAGTCTCAGTCATCTAAAATGAAACTTCCTATAGATGGATGGGAAACAACGGTATCCGATTATTGTGATAGTCACTTGAAGGTGTAAATGAAAATAGCAATTAAGAAATTCGGTGGATTAAACGATAACACGTCAATCACCGATATAGCGGATGTTCAGGCTGAGACTTGCGTTAACTTCGAGATAGCGAAGAAGTTCGGTAAGTTGGTTAAGCGTAACGGATTGACTGATAACTTCACATCCTATCCGTCTAACTGGACTATCGTATCCATGCATAAGATGGAGGTGACTAAGCCGTCTACGCAGACTATCTTCTTTGTCCATGCCACGGTCTCATCGGTGGATAAACTCTTTATCCGCCCTTATCTTGACTGGACAGGATCATGGATTGATGCTTGGCAGGAATTGACTGAAAGTGAGGAGGAACTTGTTGCTGATGGTTCGACAACTGCTACATCCCTGATAGATGCTGCCTTATCAAGTTCCACTAACGATTATTACAACAATTGGGTTGTCTGCAACTGGACCCGTGGCAAGATGGGTTTAGTAGAAGATTATGTTGGTTCTACTAAAGTGCTTACTCTGAAAACTCCTGGTATAGCAAGTCAAGCAAGCGGTGATTCCTATTCAATTTATCGCCATCCACTATTCTTTAACTACCAAAATACTGTGACTGCTGATGCTGGAACATCGGGCACTACCCTTGTTGATGCTGCTAACTCAGGCTATACTGACAAATGCGAAACTGCTGCAAGAGCTGATGATTATTATAATGGATGGTCGTTGTTCTTTCCAGTTGGAGGAGAAGGCTCTACCTCAACGGTGGTTACTGACTTTGAAGCTCAACCTTATTCATGGTGGTCTAAGGTTGTCTACACTCTCACCGCTGATATAGGCATAACTGACGGTGCTGATTTCTTCGGTTTCAAGCGGACACGAACTCTGAACATAGATAGCGTTAGACTGTTTCAGAAATCTAATGAGGCAACAATAACTACCGGATCAAGCAAATCATATCCAACTCAGTTTCCTATGTGGTTTGGATATATTAAGAAATATAGTTACTTTCTCAATTCGGTAACATCAATTGCTGGATACTATTTATACCCATCTGTGCTTGACGCTCCCGATGATGTGATTATAAATAATACAAGCACTCCCGTTGGCGATCTTGGAGAATCCTACGATGCTGTTTTCCAAGTTAGATGTGCCTACCGTTATCATGGGGGTCAGATTGGGCCTTTAACATCGCTTGATAGAGCCTATCAACATGAAGAAGCTATTACTGGTGGGGCATCGGAGGATTTTAGAGTTAATATTCAGGTTGGTCTTGTCAATGCAAGGTCTATGAGATTTAGTCAAATGCTCGATCTTAGAGTGAAGTCTGTGCTTATTTATATTAGAATTATCGAAACAACTGTTGATTATCTCAAAAATCGAGGCATCTTTTACTTTGTTACAGAATTACCAATAAGAGGAGATGCTAATCAAGAAATAACTTGGAGCGGAACTGATGTTTATACGTATAACTACGATCTTACCGCTTCTAAATGGACAAACAAAGGGCCTTCTTACGAAGATCATTCCGGAATGCCTTATGACAGCAGTCTCAGAACTACCCAGATGAACTATCGTCATAGGCTCGACCTTACTACCCGATCTGTGGTTGCCAATATCAATATAGATGCTCAAGAACCAGAGAACCTTGCTTATTCTACTATTACTGGAAATGGTGATTTCTCATTTGATGTTCATCCTCCACTTAACACTGTTCCACTTGCCAAATATGGAGCCACTGATATTAAGGGTTTACGAAATCTACTTGACAGGGTTGTCGTGTTGGACAGGGATGTCATTATTAAATTAGCAATATCGTCTGCCGCTAACTTTTCTTTCAACATAGAGGATGCTATACCAGGCAAGGGCTGTGGTGCTGAGTTGACCGTAGCCGATGTGTCCGGCTTCATCTTCTATTACTCACCCAAAGTTGGTGTCTGCGTATACGATGGTAATAACATCACCGTTATAAGTGATCTGTTTAATTCGTCTATACAGCGGACTCTAAATGCGATTACTACTACGTCTTACCATGAAAATGCTGTAGGATGGTATTATCCACGAATGAGGCAATACTGGCTGCATATTCAATCAGCAACTTCGACTTACCGAACATTTGTTTACCAGATGTTTGAACGATTTAGTATTTATGAAGGTGTGTGGATTGAGTTTTCTTTTCCTAACCAACTTCTAAGTGGATTCGTGGACAGAGTTGGTGATCTCTTTGTTGCTACTTCTACTGAAATATACAAAGCTGATAGCACGGCTACTGATGACGATGGAACGGACATAGTTCCTCAATGGAAGTCTAAGATACTTCAGCCGGTCAATGACAAGATAGCTCATTTTTCCGAGATCATCTCATTTTATAAGTCCAATACAGCTCTGGATATTAACTTCTATTTAGATAGATCATCCACGGCGATATCGTTTAATAATGAGAACTGGCCTGCCAAGACAACGGAGGGGAAGGCTCAGAATAAGTTACCACTCGCTACCGTTGGGAAGTATGGTCAGTTAGAGGTGACACTGGTATCTGGTGTTCAGGCTACCAATACATCGGTGGAAGTTGATGAATTAGATGTTATGTTCTATGAAATGGAGGAACGGCGGTGAGTAAACAGACCTTTCCTGAGACTCTATCTTTACCTGTCCGATTAGTTGGAGACGAATCACAAGAAGAACTTGTGAAGAAACTCACCGCTGACTTTAACTATGTTCTATCTAAGATGAATGAACTAAACTTAAGAGAGACCGACCTTGAAACCGGTTCTGTGGGCGGAACTGAGTCTACTGTTGGGCCACATTCTCATGATGTTACTGAGATAGTGGCTAACACCAAGATATTCAATGCGAACGGCACTACGAGAGTGGATACCGAGGAAACGTTATTTGAGGATATTATCAGGTTCTACGTGAACGGTACTCAGGAAGCTCAGATGGATTTGAACGGATTAACGCTTAAGACAGGTGCGAGTATAAATGAATTTAGCATTGATGGCACGATGGCTGGTGATAGCGATGATGCAGTTCCAACTGAACAGGCGGTAAAAGAATTTGGAGATTTTAATAGACGTTACGCTTTCTTGGTAGGTTGTTGATATGACAATAACTGAGAAACAACTTGGGCAGGCAAGGGAGAATAGCACAAATGCTGTTAGCGTGTATAGTCCTGGTGCATCCACTAATACGATCATTAAAACGATTGTGCTTTGCAACACAAGTGGAGCAAGTGCTACATATAGATTGTTTTGCGATGATAACGGAACTACATATACCGAGGTAACTGCGTTAGCTTGGGATGTTGTGTTACCAGCAGATTCAGTTGTTCAGATAGATGGATTTATAACTATGAATGATGCAACAGGAAACTTTGCATATAGATCAAGTGTGGCTAATGCAATTACAATTACTTTATTTGGAGCAGAAATAACATAATGCCTATTACAATGATACAGCCGGCTACCCAATTAATCGATGAGAATGGAACTCCTTACGGAGTGAAGCACGTAGGTAATAAACCTCGTGTAAGTGCTATGCCATATACATTTGACATTGCAGAAGGTAATGTGCCTAATCATACAGCGGTTAATAAGTTCGGCCAGAACGTCACTGTTGGAGCTACCTTAGAGGATGTATGGGATTATAGTGCTGCCTACGAATATCTTGCTGACGATACTTTTGCTACGATGTATATCAGTTCTGATGATGAGCTTAGCGATGTGGGATTAACATTTAGTGTTACCGGTATAGATAGTGACTATAATTACTCAACTGTTACCGGCACGTTACACGCTGTTGACGCTCGAACAATGGTAGCAATAACCTCCGGTGCTGCCGATAATAAATGGTGGAGGATATTTAGAATTATCAACACATCCGGAACACCTGTTTCAGGAAATATATATGTTAGTAAAGACAACACTGATGCTGGGGGAAATGGAATCCCTGATGATACAGATGATATTCAAGCCCAAGCTATAATAGGAAATGATCAAACATTGATGGCCTTATGGTCTTGCCCTGTTGGCAACACTGCTTTCTTGACTCACTTTTTTGCGTCAACATCATCCAATAAGGTTACATCAGTTGAATTATTTGTTAGACCTTTCGGAGGCGTTTTCAATGTTAAAGCTGCTCTGAGCATAAATCAAGGACACATGATTCATCAGTATGATTTTCCAGTTGTTATCTCAGCCAAAAGCGATGTTAAGATAATGGCGAGTGCTGTTGGTGGTGGAGGAATTGTCTCGGCTGGATTTGATTTATGGTTTGAAACTTAAGGATTAGGAGATTGATATGTCAAACGGAATAGGATTTTCAGGAGGAAACTTCGGTAACATGCAAGCACCATCTCAAACGAGTTTGTTTGGGCCAAGAGCCTTCACGCCGTTTGAGAGTCCGAAGAAGATAGGACAGTTATTCGGCAAGGTCGGAGGTGCTGCCGGTGTGTTGACGGCATTAGGATCGTTGCTTGGCTTTGCACGGCAGGGGTTTCCTGAATTCAACTTGCCTGAACAGCAGTTTGGAGCTGGTGAAGCTCGCCAGATAGCGTCAAGGTTTGGCACTCAGCTTAAACAGGCGGGTGCAAGTTCGCTTGAACGAACTGGCCTGGAAACTCCATCGAGATTCCTTGGGGTTCAGGCACGGGCTGGCACTGAGCAAGCCGGATTACTTGCCAATCTACTTAGGCAGGTTGACCAGATGTCTCTGCAACGGTCAATGGCAGAATTTCAGGCTAAGGCATTGAAACAACAGAACAAAACGAATGTGTTATCAGGTATAGCCGATATATCAGGCTTAGTTGGTGCTGGATTATTACTATAGAGGTTAATCATGGCTGACAGATTTGCACCTGGACTTACAGGATTGTTACAGAACATAGCCTTACAGAAGTTGCAAGAGAGGTCGAGAGAGCGTGACCCTATGCGACAGTTGGAGCTGTTACAGTTACAGCAACAAATACAGCAAAAGGCTGAGGCGTTTCCCCTTACAAAGCGGGCACAGCAAGAGAAGATCAAGGCTGACATTGCCGGAGAGAAGAGGAAGAAGAAAGAATTTCCTATATCAATAAGGAAAGCTCGGGCTGGTGCTGAACAAGCTGATATAATTCTCCAACAGCAGGAAATAGAACTTGATAAGACCGCTCGGACTCAGGAAGAAGAAGTTAAAAGATTCCAAGAGAAGGAGCGATTCTTAACCGATGAAAGGATACGGTTAAAGGAAGTGCCGTCTATAATCAAACATCTCTCCACGGACAAGGCAACCGGCAAGACTACATTCCCTGCTATTCCTGAGAATACAAGACAGGCTATGATGAGTCAGATGTTTGAACAGATCAAGACTGAACTTGGACAGGTTAAGGGTGAGGGATTTCTTGGTTTCTTTGGCTTGGACAAAGGCACTGGTGTGATAGAGGAAGAGGATCTTAATGAGATGCTTAATACCGGCAACTTTCCTCCCGGGTTAACGCCGAGAGCAGTTACCCTTATCAATTCTTATAAGCTTATGAGAGATAGGGCTGACATTCCAGCGAGAATGTCTAACGCTCCGACTGAGGTTCAGGAAGTTCTGAAAGGAACTCTATCAGCATTAGCTCTTACAGGTAAGCAACCTCAAGGACTTACCGAGCAAGAGCAGATTAATATTCAAGCTCATATAGATGATGGAATTAGCAAAGAAAAAGCTACTCAAATAGAATTAGATAGAAGGAAGAAATAGTGCTACAACAAGTTATAAAAGAGCCAGATCAGTTCACGAAAGACCTGATTGCTAAGAGACAAAAGCAACGTAGCCAATTGCAACCTGATGCTTTTACTCAAGAGCTAATCGCTAAGAGAGCTAAAGCTCAACCAGATCAGTTTACTCGTAACCTTATTTCTGAAAGAGCTAAGGAAAATAATGAAACTGGTTTCTGGCGCAGAGCAGGGCAGAGGGCTATATTCTCTGGACTTAGCCTTGTCAAGGGTGTTCGTGAGGTATTCGAGCCACCCGAGAAGTTAGGCGAAGCGATAAAGGAAGCTCTGCCAAGTAGCGCAATAGAGGCTCAGGAAGAACAGAAAAAGGCTTTCGAGAGATTGCGGTCTAAGGCCAAACCAGAAGAAGCTAAGGGATGGAAGGATATAGCTGCTGATATAGTCGGTGAAGTTCCATCATTCTTCGTTGCTGGTGGTTTATCCAAGAAGTTAACTCAAAATATTGCTAACAACCTACTTAGACGTGGATCGCGTGGAGCGTTAACCTCGTTTGTATTCGATATATCGCAAGATCATAAGATTTCGCCTGAGCAAGCCGTTGCCTTTGCCGGCATAGATGCTTTACTCATTCCTGGTGCTAAGAAAACTTTCGATATACTTAAGCAGGTTAAACAGCTCAAGAACTTGAAAGTCACGGCACAGATACCAAAGAGTGCTGATGATCTATTCGGTGCTGCTGAAGGTTTAGTTCCAACTGAACTTGATCGACTTGGACTGGCTGCTAAGACTGCGGAAAGAGAACTCGCTGAGTCAAAGAGGCTGCTCAAGAAACCGGTAGTTACTAAGCCGAGTAAGGTAGCAACCAAAGGCAGGGAGGAATTAGAGGAATTTGCTGGGATAGGCCCGCCTAAAGAGAAAAGGGCGTTTGTAATCGAGTCTGAGAATGTGTTCAACGAGAAAACCTCAAGTTTCGATAACATCAGAACGGTTAAGATACCGGATCACGTTACCAATCCTATTGATAACTATAAGATGATAAGCCATAGTCCCGGTAGAAATCAGACTTACCTATCTGAGATGCACGCTGACATAGTGGAAGGCTTAGAACGGGTTGGTAATCGACTCACAGATAAGGAGCTTAATGCTATCGTTAAGGGAGCATATAGCGATAAGACAGGCCAAGTGCTGATGCAACAATTAGAGAAAGTTCCCAATGAGGTTAAGAACGACCTGTTTAAGAACCTCAGAGAGATGGGATATAGTAACCAGCAACTTGATGAGTTCGCTAAGACGATAAAGTTCGCTGATAAAGCCATCCCCGAAGTGGTAAAAGATGCTACGGAGGTGGTATCACCTGAATTAAAGACGCTACAAGGGCAATTCTTTGCTACATTAAAACGTAAAGGCATAAGCACGGAAAGCCAAGAATATAAGGCTCTTCTTGAAGAAGGCTTAGGCATAAATGATCTAAAGTTTAAGGGTAAAACTGCGGTTGGCGAGACTCAGATGAGAGATATGATCAGGCGGGTCAACAGTCTCAGCGTAGACGATGTGCCTCAAGACCGGCTTACCAAGCTGATCAACGGTGAGATGCCGGTGATACTTGGTGAGGACTTAGGCAATCAATCGTCTTCATCCTTCAGAGTAGCAAGAGTCATCTTCAACAAGGGGTTGACCAGCGTAGAGACGATGATGCGTAGGACAGGCCCTATAGGCAACCAGATAGCTGAGAGGATTCTTAAGTTCAAAGCTTGGAAAGATCGTACTACTCAGCAGGACTTGAGTGTCATCAAACAAGCCTTTAAGAAGTTTAACAATAAGGAAACAAGGGAGTTTATCAAGAGCTACGAAACCGACACTGTAGACTTCTCTAAGCCGAAGTTTAAGGATGCTTACGATCTCCTTAGGCCAGTGCTTCATGAGAAGGGCCTGAAAGCCGAGGAGTTAGGATTCAAGATACGATCTACTTCAGGCAAGGGTGTAAGGCCGTTTACTCTCAAGGAGAATTACTGGCCTCACGTCTTTGACTTTGATATAACCAAGGCTACTAAGGGCAGAGAACGGCTGATCAAGCACTGGATGAAGAAAAACGGTGTGACAAGGGGTGAAGCTATGGCCGAACTCGATAAACTTGCCAAGCTCCGTAATTCCAACCTTGATCCTAACCTTGAGTTCGAGAGAGCGTTTAACGCTGGTGGCTGGCTTGGTGATCCTACGTTTGAAGGCTTTACCAAGCGGAAGGCCATTAGAGGTTTATCCCGTTATGTGGATGGTGCTAACAGGCGACTCGGGGAGGCTACCTTCTTCGATGCTGAAGGTAAGCGTGTTTTCGGTGAAGGATGGAAGTCGTTTAACGAGTTGGTTAACATGGTCGGCGACCGTGATAAGCAAAACCTGCTGGTCAAGGGGCTTGAAGCTGTCAGAGGTCTAAATTCCTCTGAGGTGGAGAATACATTCCTCGGTGCGTTGAGGAACTACCAGATTGTGCAGAAGTTATTCTTCGCTACTATTCCCAATGCGTTCCAGAACGCTATTACTACTATTCCCAAGGTTCAAGGACTTGGCTTTACAAGAGGGGTCAAGGCTGTGATTAAGGGTGGATTCGATGCCTTTGCTAATCCCAACTTTGCAAGACTTGAGGTTGGAGCTGCCGTTAATCAGACGCTAAAGGATATTACGGGTATGTCAAGCCGTGGATTTAGTGGTAGACTGGCAAACATCTTCCTGAAGATAAACGGATTCTCTGCGGTTGAAGCGAGGAACAACATCGTTGCTGCATCTATGGGTAGAGTCTATATTAATGAAGCGTTCAAGGTTGTTACTAAGAAGCAAGCTACAGGGACTTTCATAGGTAAACGGCTAACCGATAGACTAATCTTCAATGCTAAGAAGGAACTAAAGCTATTCGGTATAAGTGAAGATGCTATTAAGAGAGGTTCGCTTGCCTCGGACGAGATAGCTGAAGCATCATGGCGCATGGCTCGCCTTACTCAGTTTAGAGGCGGTGCTTTCGATATACCGCTATATGCTAATGGGCCGTTGGGCAAGTTGGCGTTCCAGTTCAAGACGTTCGCCTTCAACATTAACAAGCTGGCCTGGCACAACTTCGGCAAACCTGCTATGAAGTTTATGTCGACAGGCGGCAAGGAGGGAACACTCCTCCCGCTGACAACCTTCTTAGGAGCTTCGCTCTTAAGCGGTGAAGTCATCGCCTATATCAGATCAGAGCTTATATGGGGAAGGAAGCGACCGGAAGAGGCTTGGAAGCGGATATTGGACGATCTCTTCTGGGCAGGATCATTCGGCCTTTGGTACGACATCTATCAATCACACTTCTGGGGAGGGGCAGCTAAGAGTGCGTTAGGGCCTACATTCGGAGATATCTTCGATGCTGAGAAGGCACTGCGGTCAGAGAAAGCCGGCAAAGAGTTTTTACGTAAACAGATACCAATAATAGGGCAAACGCCCATAGGTAAAGAAACGAAACGGAGGACATTCTAATGAAGAAAGTTATTTTAATCGGGTTAATCGTCTTGATGGCAACCAGTCTCATGGCTCAACAGAAAGCTGAGAAACACCGAGGCAGGTATGAGGTCTGGAACGAAGGTAGAGTTTTCCTTTACTCTAAAGGCACCGGTAGCGGTCTGGTGGTTCAGTCTCGATCCAACACTGATAACTGGACGTTTGATAATGGCGACACGCTCTTGTCCACAGTTATGAAGACTACGCCGGCTATCGGATGGCAGGGATCGCTGACCACTGATTCAGATTCAGCAGTTTGTATTATAGAGATACTTTGCGCTACAGGCTTTGAACGCAACGAGGAGGATGTGCCGGATAGCCAGTTTATTCCTACGGGGTGGATTGGCACTAATGCCGGCGGTCACATGTACTACTCATCATTCGTAGATGACGCTACACCTGACAGTGTTACGGCTACCGGATGGAAGAATCCTATATCGCTTCCCTTACCCGTAAGCTCTTTGTGGAGGATACGAGTCAGGGCTATCACCACGAGTGAGAAGGTCGGCACGCTGACGTTGAAGCAAAGACGAACCAGCTATATAGCTAATTAGGAGGCAACGATGAAACGATTTATTTTACTTATACTGCTTTTACTTACTCCGCTGGCTCTTAAGGCTCAGGCCGACAAGTTCACATTCTTTGACTTAGGCGGAGGTGTAATCGTTGGACTTTCTACTTCTGGTGGGATATTTACTTTTACCGGTAGTATAGTTGCAACTGGCGATTTGACCCTTGGCGTTGCAGGCTCCAGCGAAATCACCCCAACACTCTCAATCATAGGCGATGCCGACAGCGATGCAGAGGATATGGATGACACATTCGCTTTGACTTTGGTTCCAACTGTTAATCCAATAAACGCTTTCTATAAGTTTTCTACCTCACAAGCCAAAGGTTTTTCTTTTGATGGTACCGTTGGAGTTGGACTATCAACGGTACCCGGCTCTCAGTTCTGGGTTGAAGGTGGTTGGATTACCCACAATGCCGGAGCCGGTTCTGCTGGTCGCATAGATGTAATTGGGGGCGATGGTCAACCTGCTGGAATTACTTTGAAAGCGGATAGGTTTGATGATAATGCTGACTGGTGGTCGATGAGTGCCTCTGTCGCTAATGTGTTTACAATAAATTCATTAGCCACAGGATCGGTAGTTCCATTAATTTCGATAACAACGGATGGTTCGACAACTCAAGAAACCTACGTAGTCCGCAAACACGTAGCTCTTTCAGGTGCTACTGACAACAGTGCCACAAACATCTTCACCATCACAACTGCTGATGAAACTGGTTCAGCAGATGGTGGAATGTATAGTGTTAAAGTTCATTTATCAGCAGGCGAGGCAACTGCCGCCAGTGGTGCTGTGAATACAGCATCTATGAGTCTTGTTGTCCATTGGACAAGAATTATGGCATCAGCAGGAACGGGAGCAAATTCTGTTGTATCTGAAATAAGTCAAAGTGCTTCTGCTAATGAAGGAACAGGACAGATAACTGACATATTAGTTACAGTAACAGAAACAAGCGAATTTGTTCAGCAAGTTTTGGTAACTGTAAATACAAGTGGTGGAACTGCGGATGCTTTCGCTATGGTGGAATTAATTTACAGTGATTTTACAACGCCGCCGTCAATCCAATGATGAAGAAACTAATCCTAATATGCGCCATCTTGCTCTTATTCTCACCAGTAGAGGCTCAGAGCTTCAAATGGTATCCTGTAGAGCGGGATTTTCCCGATAGCAAATATGGGGAATTCTTTAAATATGACAAGGCGGATCACTTCGCTACATCCGCTTTGTCAGTTATGGTTATTCCGGCAAAGAAGTATAATCTGGACTTCTGGACAACGGTTGCCTTCGGTATAGGTTACGAGATATATGACGGCTACGATTGGCGCAGGTCGGGCGGGTTTAGCGTTACAGACCTCATCTTCAACATAGCGGGAGCGATTACGGGCGTGTGGATTAAGGATCTATGCCACACTTTAGGGATTTACGTGTTAGTCAATAGAAACGGTATATCAATTAACTTCTGATAACTTCTGAGGTTCTTATGAACAAGTATCTAAAAATTGCATTGTGGGTCGTAGGTACGATCACTGTCATGGTCATACTGTTTATGATCATAATCGAAGGCTGTGTGGATTTAGCTTTTCAAGTCTTTAGTGGGAAGCAATCTAATTGAAATGGAGTGAAAAAATGGCTGAAGAAAAACGTGGAATCAGAGTATCGCCAGCGGTGATCTTGCAAGTTCTTCTTATACTTGGTGTCTTCGCCGGTTGGATTATGTCTTATTCAACACTCAAGGGCGATATTAAGCACCTAAAAGAAAACGTTACCAAGATTGAGATAAAATATGATACAATAGCGGCAACTCGACTGGAATGGATCGGTACTGTCCACAAAATCGAGGTTCACTTGGAAAACATAGACACTCGACTTAAGGCTATTGAGAAATGATGAAGATATGGAAGATGGCAGCTAACTTCTTGACTAGCCGATTTGTGGGCGTGAAATTGTTTACAGTAAATAAGACTCGATCCATTATGGATTGGGTGATAAAGATAATCCAACTAATAATGAACAAATGGAAAGGTAAAGACCATGGATAATGGATTGCTTGCAACATTAGCTACAGGCATTATCACACTGCTTAGTGTCTTTAAGATATGGCACAATGTAGGGCAGGTGTTTAAAGCCATCAAGGAAGTGTCTGACGTTGGGACTACTCTTGCTCGGATAACCGCTGATCAGAAGATAACGGTTGACGAGATGAAGGAGTTGCAGAAGGAAATTGCCGAAGCCAAGGATGCCCTTAAAGGGATTAAGTTTGGTAGGAAATAGCAATGTAAGAGGGAGGCGACTCCCTCTATTTTATTCTCCCTATTTCTCTTAATATTGCTTTTACCACGTGATCAGGCGTGTCCTTAATCACATAATACCTTCCCTTGTAGAAGAAACTTTCAACTGGACTATATCTTAACGCTTGTTGCATGAGCCTATCAAATTCTTCATAAGTCCAATGTGCTGATTCGGCAGTTGAGCTAACCACTGCCTCAGCTATGCTTGGAAATGCTGACAACGCTGGGATAAGTCTCATGAAGGTTCGCCTGTTCATTTTATCCTCTCCACTAACTCCGCAATCACCTCTCTATATTCTTGGCCCGCTTGCTCGTGAGCTTGGGTAATGATTTTATAGTCGTTTATCGTCCTCTGCTGAATGATAATAAGGACTGCCAGAGCTACGATCACCGCTACAAGCACTAACCACCTTACTCCTTGCGCTACAACGCCTCTGGTCATAGCTCCTCCAGTCTAATTGTAGGTTTGCCGATTAGCCCTGAACGGATGAACTCAAATGCTTCCACGAACCCTGCGCTGAGCAGTTCCCTCTCTTGAGTAGCCTCCATTAAGAGCAAGATTACTTGTTCGTCTTTAAACACTCTCAGTTTTTTCTCTTTTTCTGAGTCAAGCTTTATTACATGGGTAACGGTATCCTGCTCCTTCACAGTGTTATATCGCTTCATCGCTACCGATGCTACATTAGGTTTCTTACACACGGTGCAGATTGTTAACGCGGACTTGTTGCCTATAGACGAATCTGTTACATCAAGCTTCATCACCATTCCGCACTTAAAGCATATTCCTTTTCTATCTTTCATTTCACAATTCCCTTCACGGTTGTCTTTCGATAATATTTAATCTTGCAAATTCGCCATGATACTTTAACGCCCCTATATTGTAAGCAATTGCCGCCTCAATTTCTTTTTCAAAACAACCGAGTGATATTGATTTAAAGTTAACACAAATCAATGCTCGCCATTTTTTTAAACTCTTATGCCAAGAAACACCTTTATATTTAGATGTTCCGCGATTAGAAATCATGTTCATGTGGTTTTGAGAGTTGCTACAAAGTCTTAAATTGCTAATATTATTATCTGATTTGACTTCGTTTCTGTGATCTACTTGTTTGTCTGGCGGTGCGTTAACGACCAGTCGTGCAACCTTTTTCTTGTGGCGCTTTCCGCCCGTAAATAGATCGATGTTCAAATATCCTTTTTGATTTAAATATGGTTTTAGTTTAACTAGTTCACCGCTTGGGCGTCCGTTATACTTCTTGTTGCTCCAGACTTCACCTAAATCATTAACAAAATAGTTCGGGAAATCTGGTATCGGTCTCAATTCTGCTTCTTTGTTCACGTTGTCACCATAAAAAAATCCCATCGAACACGGAAGGTCAGCAAAACCATTACGCCCAATGGGATTCATAAAACACTGTTTGCTTGTTTCCGTGCTTATAATATAATCGTTCATATCCATAAAATCAACTAAATTTTCCCATTACATTTCACTCCATTTTTTCATTAAGGTTTCAAATAAGATCCAGCGGAGAAACAGGAACCAAAGGAGGAGAAAACCTAAAATGCCCGCTGTCCTCAATTTATATGGTTTCGGTTTGTGGCCATCAACTTTCCAAATTAATACTTTTTGATACCAAATTTCATCCCACAATCTAACCGCAAACCATCCCGTCAAAACCGCAAAGCCAATCCACCAGTACTTCAGGAAATGCCATAGCCATTTATCGCCATACCAAGCGAAGTTTTGATAAAACAATATCGCATCCGTGACCGAGTTCGTGATTGTGAACAGAGTCCAAAACAGAAACGTTAAACTAAAAGCCTTAGTCATCTTGCCTCCTCAAATGATTCATTACTCATTCCTTATGATTTTTATTTTATCGTCCTTTCCTTTATATCGCCTGTTCGTCCCCCTAATTGTGAATATCCGATCACTCATTTCTACAATCCGGCTGACCACCGACTCATCATACACCTGGGATAGATTAGCTATACTCACAGTGGAGATGAAGACGGTAGCTGTGTTGGTTCGAAGCGACTTCCAGTTCCGGTATCTCAAGTCCACAAAGTCAAACAGCACATCGGACTCGAACTTACTCTTAGTCCGATTAACTACCGTCTGATGGTCGGTAATCTCCATGGCTAAATAGCGTTTATGCCTATACCGATCGATCACAGCCACTTCTGACTCATCGGTATCGTAGGTGCGTCTAATGTCTAAAAAGATGTCCCTCATTCTTATATACGAAAGTTGTTCATGGTGAAGGATGGATTCTCTGAGTAGATTGCTAAAGATGAAACTGGCATAGTAGGATTTCCCTACGCCACAATCCGATACTATGGTGTAGCTCTTGAGCTGCTTCAATCCCATGTAGATTTCTCTGCACATGGCAACATCGTCCTCACTAAAAGCATCTGCCGTAGTCTCTGTGAAGGGCAAGCCTACAATCCGTGCATACTTGTCGAAGCTCTTAAGTCTACGCTTCTTCTCTGCCGTTTTCTTCTTGGCTTTATCTATAAGAGTAGCTTCGTTTACTTTCTTACCACACTCCACACATATCGCAACTTTCACACTTGTATACATCTTCACACCATCTACCAATATCGCCTCCACATCTACAGTCACAGCACAGAGTTGGCATTTTAGAACAGGTTTTATCCTTGTTAGAATCGTCTTCAGGCTCGACTTTATCGATCTCATAATCCATCACAACTTCTCATCTGTTCTTACGATTCTCTTCCTTATAGAATCGCTTATAACCCCCAACAAGTTAAACCCGATACATGGCTCGCCCCAATTATGCAGGTTGTTCGCATCGGTCTTCAACTCAGCCTCATGATCCGCTATCCACTTGGTAATGTCATAAGCTGATTCAACCTTGGACAGCTTCATCTTAGGAGTGTTAATCTCCTTGATTGTGCCATCTCGGTATATGGCGTAGATTTTACGCTTCATCGTTGCCTCCTATTAAAATGGTAAGTCAGACTCACCATTATTTGCATGATCAACGGGAAAGAGTTCCATCAATTCGTCCTGTGTGCACACCTTCAATCCATCGATGATGGTGAAGCTTTCCGGTTCCGAATATTTTGCACCCTTCGGCTTGAACATGTCGATTGTACAGCCACGACCTATGAGGTTCTTCTGGCTTAATTGCCATTTCTTAACTGGTTCACCATTCTTATAAGTCTTAGTCTCATGGGGAACGTAAGGTAGATCGATAGCTTTGAACACTTCATCCAACTTCCATTGAGCGTTGCCATACAGAAATACTTTCTTTTGCTGACCCGCCCACCCTCTATCATCGATGTTGGGGACTACCTTGAACGTGAGGTTGACGTTGAGTTGTGTTTTACCAGTTGATTTACTGGTATAGTGGGTATCAATCTCCGCTGCAACGATACGGAAGAAGAAATCTCCCTCGAACTTGCCTTTCTCCTCACCGCCTTCAACTTCGATTACCTCATCATCTAAAAAAACATTGTCATTCTTTTTCTTTGTCATCTGCTTTCTCCTTCTTGTTAAGTAACTCATTCATGTGAACTGTATAAGATAATATAGTTGCCTTAGTAGAGTCTTGATCCCTAAGAGCATCGTTAACAGCTTTAGTCTGGGTCATGCTTAATAGTTTTAGTTTGCAAACTTTACCAAAGGCAGCGTTACAAGCTCTAATCTCTTCCGTAGTCGGTGTCTCATCCATGATCTTCTGATACACATCGTCACAAATGTTGGTAGCTCGCTGGATGCCGTCTTTTTTCGCTTGCGTTCGGCTCGCTTTAAACTGTTTATCTAAATCCACTATGTTTATAGGAGTATGAGGCTGATCCTTCTTGTATTGAATCCGGGATGCTCCGACACCAGCCTCTTTCCTTGTAAGCCCATTATCTATAAAGGTGAATAAGCCAGCGAACATAATCCACTCAGGAGAGCGCACCATGTGAACTTCGTCTTTACCGTTGACCTTAAGCACTTGAGGAGTTTCCGTATAGACTACGTGAATCCATTTATCCTCGAATGAAGATGGCCCATACTCTTCTAAGGCTCGTTGGAAGATGTAGCTATCCTTAACATAGTCATAACCGTCAGTACGTTGCTCGATCTTTCCTTTGGGAGTTTTCTTGTTAGAGATTCTCTTGTGTTTATCAATTATGATAGCCTTAAAGCTCTCCCATTCGTCAGATTTCATTATCTCGTTCATTTCTTCTCCATAATTAATTATAAGTTTCTTTTGCTTCGACTGCTTTCCAATGCCGATTCCAAAACCCTCCAATTAATCTCTGCCTAATAACGAAGGAGAGGAGAAGAAAGCTTCGCGTTCAGCAGAGTTGTTAACGACTATTAGGATCACAGATCCCTGCTAAATTCCAGGCACAATAGTTGGATGAGCACTCCCAGCTCTCCCTTATCGCCTCCGGCATCACGCCTTCCTTAAAGGCATCTTTTAAGGTAACCTTCTTGTCCAGAGCATCGAGCCAATTATCCTCTATTTCCTCTTTGGTGAAGTCGAACCGCCACATCTTAAAGATCGGTTTCTCGCACGTCCAGACTGGACTCCAATTTCCCATAAGGTGAATAACGGCAAGACGGTAGGTGAAAACGTTATAAGCCTTGCAGTAAGCTTGCATCTGTCTTATCCACGCTGTTTGCTCCTTTATGTCTTTGTTGCTGGACAACATAGTAGATTTTATCTCAAGTAGATCGTCCTCATCTTTCGGATTAACGAAGTCGGGAGTGAGGAGGATGCCATCGACTTCAACCTCCTTCTGTTCGTAGTCACCGGTAATCCATTTCTCCAAGGCTAAGCCGATGGAGAACTTTAAGATGGTCTGCTCAGACAGGTTGCCTCCTATATCAGGATACTTCTTGCGGAAGTAGGCTTTGCGTAGGCAGTAGTTTAGATCGCTGAAATGGAGGCCGGTTCTATCTCCGAAGTCTCTCGTCTTAATCTGATCGAGTATCTTAGCCTTAAATAGTTCGTCAGATATTACCTTCACTTAACCTCCTCGTTCAATAGGTCAAACAACTCCCTCAAGCAATTTCTATCGTTCTCCATCTCCTTTAACTCATCTGGCAATAAACCCAAATCCACAGCATCTAACTGATCCTTGAAGTCATCATAATCACTAAACCCTCTCTCCACCACGGAATTGAACACCTTGATGCACTCCATGATATAGGATGCGCCAGAGAATAAACCCCGTTCCTTATACTTAAACATGCGGATCAAGGAAGATAAAGGATAGTCGGAGCCAGTGTAGTAGGTAGATTGAAACGTCATTGCTTGGATGAAGTCATCAGTAAAGTATATATCTGGATCGGCGAAGTTCTCAGCAGAGCACCACGCTCCTATCTGGCAGTGAGCATAGTCGAAGGATTTAACAAGTTTCTTGAGTGATTCCTTAACGTAGCTACAGAACTGCACGGTATTTCCCTCAACGCGAAAGGTCACAGCGTTCTTAGTCTTAGATAGAACCTGAATATTATCATCACTGGTTACGAGCTTTTCAGCCTTAACATAATCAGCTTTAGTATCAAAGAATATATCGATGTCCCGACTATCCTTAATGAGGAAACCACCAGCTATCATGAATCCTTTGATCGAAAGATCGGACATGATCTTAGTCAGGGCAACGGGGAATCTTGTTATCAGCCTTTGCCTGAATTTCTCTCTTAATTGTTCTTTCATAACTTTCTCCTCTTAGTCACGTTATAGTTTCTGCGCGTCTTACCCACATCGCCTCTTGTATCCTTCAGCGGGCAAACTTGAAGTTGGTCAATCTCGTTCAGACCGGTAACGCGTCCACCACAAAACTTTACTCCTTCCGAGATTCCAGCGAAGGCGCATATCTCGTTATTTTTATGCTTACACCTTAGATACATTAGTCAGCTTACGTCCTACGCTAAGATTAATGCACACATTATTCATCCTCCTCGCCTTCCTCGGGTGTAAATGTGTTAAAACATTTCTGAAAGTTTTTTAAACTAAACGACACACTAACCGCCACCGTCTCTCCGCCGATATCCCATCCTGAACCATACTCATCCATGAAAGCCTTAACCGCTGGTATCTTGTTTACTCCTTCCTTAAGAGCGGTGATCATAGCCAATTTAGCGGTGTAAAACTTTTCCTGTTCCTTGCTTACAAAGCGAGTCCGCCCACCTGGGATGCGGAGTTCAGCGATAAATCCATCTGTTACCGCAGCATCAAACGCTTCTTGCGTTAGAACGCCATCTTCGATTAGTTGCAGTCCGGCTACGCGGGAAAGTTTCTTCTTGTCTTTTTTCCTGTTTTTCATTTCTTCTCCTTCTGCTTGGTGATTGATTCGATTATATCGATTACATCCTTCTTCAGCTCGTCCTTGAAAGCCTTACCACTCTTAAGAGCTTCCCCGGCGGTATCGTAAGTTACTTTGTCAGCTACGTACATAGCGATGATGGTGTTCTTATTAGGACAGACAACGGCTAAGATTATAAACAAAAGAAACAAATAAATAGATGCTTTACCTTTTCCACTCCAATTCTTTAAGAAGTTATCAAAGTCATTGTTACCACCACAGTCTTCAGCCTTGAGTAATCCATATATAACATATATAATTATATAAACTAAATACCCAGTACCTGAAAGCACAGCACCCGTAGTAAGCAACACACCAAAGTTGTTCACCACGCTTAATAAATAAATAAACCAAGGGTTAACAATATGTTCCACGATACTACTCCTTCTTTAAGTTATCAATATAGTTATTATGAAGTTTGACGATATGGCGAGCAGCCCTCTTGCCCGACTCAGTATAAACCGTAATATGTTCTACACCAGATTCACAGACACAAGTTTTGTCATCTACTTTACAAGCACATTTATAGTCTTTACCTATTATATATTTATAGCCGTTAGACCCATGAGGCTTTATTAGCTTCCACTTCTTGTTAATCATAATTATCTCCTTCTTATTATTAGTTCGTTTCATCTCCTTCATCGTGATATCGTGACCCTTCCATTATATCATCAATAGCCAAGTGCAGATAGCCAATCATAGACACCAGCTTGATATCCTTCGGGAACGTGTGAATGTCGATCTTGAAGTCTTTGTTCACAGACTCCTTCACGGTGATGCTGATTTTAGTTATCTTAGGTTCAGGCATTATGCCTATGATTCCAAGTATCTAACGCCTTCTGTTCATCACTTTGCCATTTAGTGTAGATGCTACATTTCTTACATCCAACTTGAGCAACCTTATGCGAAGGAGCATTATTGAATAATGTTGCCTCACTCCCACAGAACGGACACGGCTCACATCGCCTAAACGACTGTGTTGTGTCTGTTTTTAATCCCAAATCTCTTACCCTCTCACATTAATCAATCACCACTTCAAGTGCAATAGCTTTCTAAGGAAAAGCCAGAAGCGGGCAAAACGGCTCAACCTCATCTTTCTTGACTTGAACCGCCTTCTTCTTAGGCAAACGGTGTAACTTCATCATGTTTGGGGTGTGGAATCGACTCATGTAACCTCCTCAAGAATGGTGATGCGTCTGGCGACTATAACTTCACCTTCTGCTTGTAGGCCAATAGCTGTTACCTTAGAATATCTAACCTTAATCACTATACCAGGTGAATCAAATTGATAACATTTTGCAGCTTTCTTAGACTTAAATATATGATATCCTGTCCTATATTGATGTCGAGAAAGAGAGTAATCTTGAGGATCATCATAAGTTTGCCCTACAATCAACGATCTTGAATAATGAAAAATCATAGGACGAAACTTACTATCCACAGATTTATATCCTACACCCCACTTAGGTAAATCAGTTATCTTCGTGATTACACTCAGACACATACTCACTCCTCTTTATCAATACTTCGTTCAATCTCGTCAGCCCATTTATAACCCTTACAGGCTTTGCACTCTTTCAACTCGCTATACACCCCAACATACTCATATTCACCAGCTACCCCACAATTTGGACAGGTATCCCTTATCGCCTTCACGCTTTTGATTCTGACCTGATCCGCCGGCTCTTTATTCCAAGCGAAGAGCGCGATGCGATCTTTGTCATCTGGCTCAATCACATATTTAACCTGCTTCTTATCAAGGTCATCGCATAACCCCTGAACGAACTCTCCGAAGGTTAACTTGGACACTTTGCCAGTCACAAGGTCTTTCACCTGATGATTCGGTCTATCCCATGTAGTGAGTCTAACTTTCTTAGCTTTCATTCTTCTCCTTACACCATGTATATAGTTCTGCTAACGAGTTGAATTCTATTACCGCCTCTTGTTGCGAGTCTGTGATGGATACCTGACCATAAACGTTGATTACCAATTCGTGCATGTCGCTATACTCCTCACTTACAACCTCAAGGACAGACTCAATCTTCGAGTCAGACCAATACTTGACCGTTCTACCCATCACGTCAAGCTGACACTCCATAGGCTGGAGCCTAAACTTATAACAGAAGGCATAGCCCAACACTATACCGGTAAGTAACTGAGAAATAGCAAGCAATATCCAAAAGGCTATCATCGTTTTTTCTCCTCAATCTTTATAAGGATATTTACAGTCGGTCATGGCATCCTTCAACTTTCTTATTCTTTTATTCTTATAGTAGATTCTACCAACGACATAACCGGCAATACCACTAAGGGAGAACAAAAGAAAATATTTGATATAGTCCATAATCAACTCCTCGTTACGTTAATAAAGCGCAGTCAGGCAGTAGGGTTTTCACTGCAACAATACCTGACTATCGGCATACCGGGTCGCCACATCTATCGTCAGACTCCCACACCACTGACTGCACTTCTATAGTTGTATCTATGGTATAGCAATCTCTGTGCCACAGCGGATTCACGCACACTAGAGTCAAGAGCGGCGGTTCAAGAAGGGTGCGATGGTGGTCGGTTATCGTCCACTGAAGCTTTATCAGGCAGTTTCATTTACTCCTCCATGATTTGTTCGGTGGTGACACGTTTGATTAAACGAAACAAATCAGGGTTTCGTGGCAAAAAATGTTTTCGTTCTTTTTTTATATATGTGCGTGCTCCTTTTTTAGTTTTTTGGTAATCATGTAAATCACCCCAATTACCAAGTTTATATTGCACCACATACTCAACCTTCCCCTCCATTTCAAACAGTTTTTCTATCTCAGTGGCAATGGTTTCGTATTTTTGATTCCAAATATCTAAATATGTGAGAGCGTTAACCTCGTAAATAGATTCATTAAGCCTTAACACTTTAATTATTTTATCTCTCCATCTCACATCTCCTCCTTTGGCTGGGGGTTAAAATCCACCTTGCCATTTTTAAATGTTACCTCAATTCCCTTTTGCATATTAACTCCTATTTATTATTGTCATCACTGTTGAAATATATTGTCCCTGTTTTAACACAATATGTTGACAGCCTTTAATCTCTCCTATTTCCATTAACCAGCTCTCCCAGCTTTCTGAGAGTAATGAGATAAAATCCTTTGAACTACCACGCTTTTCATATCTATCGATATACTCATCTTTTAACTTCAAGTCAGGATAAACTAAAATTACTATTATCCCTATCTTAATTACAGAAACCACTACAGTTGGGTTTGTGCTGATGAAGATAATATCAGCATTACCGAGAGCTTGTTGTATGTCGGTAATACAGTTTTTTGGAAATTTATCTTGGTTATATCTCCAGCACTCAAACTCAACGAACCTATCGCTGGCATTACAAAGATGTGTTTTCCCTGTCCCACAAAATGCTGACACAACTATTGCGCTCATCTCATCCTCCTCTTAGTTAATGAGTTTACTTAGTTTATTCCGGCTATCGCCGGTTGTTGTCTTATCAGTGCAACCGACAGGAGAAGTTAATTGCCTAAATTCTTTCTCAACCTCCTGGCAGCACCCCAAAGTGTTGATCTATTCTCTTTGTCTTTCACTATTAGATGAACTTTCTCATGACAATCGCCACATAACGGTAATAGATCGTGTAGATTTTCACGTTTTAGACGATTATACGACTTGTGATGTATCTGTAACGGAACATCGGGATTCTCACAGCAGTAACAGTGTCCTTTATACAATTTGCTTCTATAATATCGCTTTTTAACAGCTTTCCATTCGTCAGATCGCAGGTAAGCTCGATAGTCCTTGTAGTCGATTCTCATTTGTCTCTCCTTGAACAGCTTGTCTTGATCTTACTCGACTGACCCAGGCGCAACACTCCGTATGTAGAAGGCGTTCCAGCGATAATCTCAAGTGGCGTTGGCTGAGCGGTTGCTCCCGCCTCGATCATCACTGTCCGCAAGTCTTCGCCGCCAGTCTCTTAAGTGTTTTAGCCAATGGTGGTCGTGGTGTGGACATAGTTATATATCAAAAAGGTGTTTCAATTGGGTAGGCCCGCTGCTTGTTTCAGACAGCTCATAGAGGCGAATCCCCCTAAGAAATTGTCAACGCAATGCGTTAGGTTTATGTGTGCAATCTTATTAATCGCTGACGGCTGTCTCTCCGCTTCAACATCTTAACCTTGCTATTTTAGAGTGCTGCTTCATTATCTCAAGGAATAGCAACAAGTTTAAAGACCTTTTTTCTTTCTAAGCTTACTATTAATCTCATCCATTTTACTGAGATTGAATGGTTTATTTAAGTGGTTATTTTTATTTATACTTCTATTGGTTGGTGTGTTTAATTTATCTTGAAGTCTTGTCAATTCTTTCTTCTTTGGAGCGTAGGGGGTTAACTCTTCTGGTTTGCTGTGATTGTGATATATATTATGGCATCCTCCGCAGAGGACAATTAAATCTTCTGATATAATTTCTTCATAAAGACGGTCGTAATTTCTGTGGTGAACTTCGAGCCCCCACCTTATTCCGCATAATACACAGGATCTATACATCCGCAAAGTCAATTTTCTCACGTTCTTCCAGTGGGGAGTTCTTAGATAGTGGCGATAAGACTCTCTGTGCTGCCTCTTCTTACTTCTTCTCTTTGATCTGTATGGATGATTCGCCATATAATTCTCTTATTTCACAGCCTCAGCTTCCAGCTTCGCCATTTCACGGTCGCTATACTCTCCATTGCAATCGTCACAGATCAGCCCACACTTATCCTGCGGATCTTCGTGGCAACCGTGGTAGTCTGAGTCAATTTGTTCATCGCACATGTTACATCGGAATATGCTCATGCTTGGCCTTCCATTCTTCTTCAGTTTTAGGTTCTGGTTTTTTATAACAAGGACAGGTGCTTACCCATATAGCATTAACCCGACTGCACTTGGGACACTCCCAACCTTTTGATGTTTGCTTATTCATGCCTTCTCCTCAGCCTCAGCTTCGAGTAGTTCAGGGTTCTCATGGATATTGCCGATGATTTCAATCCACTCAATATACATTTCGGCAACATAAGTAGCCCAATTAGAAATTTCGTAATGGAAGCAAAACGATCCTTGTTTGAAAACTATTTCAGCGATTCTTGTATAGTCCTCTCTTGTGGTTGGTTTCCCGCATTTTGGGCAGTATTTTGATGTTCCAAGCTCAAGGCTCTCATGACACTTTTCCCCCTTGCAGAATGTTTTTTTCTGTGCAAAATTCACCACGTCCCCCTCGTAAATCTCCTTCCTGTTCTTATCCTTTAAGCCGGTAAATTCCCCCACTGTTTCGGGATTGACACAATAACTACTTTTATCGGTTTTTATCCAGTAACTATTATCACGATCAATAACAAGAGAGCCATAAACCCACTTATTCTCTTCTGGGTATAGTGCATTTTTAGCTTTAACAAATCTACCTCTGAATTTTATAGTTCGCATACCTACTCCACAAATAAAAAAAGCTACAGAACCAAACGAAACTGTAGCCTTTTATAATTATTAACTATGTCTGTTTGGTTTTTCGTTTTCATCACCGTTTGGTGACATCTTCAATCTATCACTTAATTCTGATAATGTCAATACTAAATTCATCATTATGGAATTGACACTAACGCATGAGGCGGAACCAGCTCAAATTCACCACGTTGGGTTTGGACTATAGCACATGGTTGACCGAACTCGCTAGCAGATACAAAACCAACGATGTAGCCGAACTCCCAAGCATGGACTGTTGTAGGTTGGGGAACGGAGTTGTTCATTTTCATTTTTACTTTGATCTTCATATCTCCTCCTCATCATCTTTGCCAACACAATAAGAGCATGGCGGATTAATATGACACGAACAACCATCGTATGTCCCGCCATCATAATCGGAGATGGCATCGTCTAATCGCTTGCTTTGTCCTGGTGCAAAGTGACGGTCGTAGCTCTTCCTCTTCTCATCCATATTTTTCCATATCTTTTCTCTGAGCTTACGAGTGCACTCTCCGCAGTAGCCATAGTCAGATGCGTCAGGGGTGCAACCACACGATAGTTTAGCCATTAGCCTTCTCCTTTTTATCCACCGTTCGCTGAACCTGTTGCATAGCCCAATCGAGTCTATCTTCAGGCATATTGTCAACCACTTTATCAATGTGTAAATCTAAATTGTTATGCGAATACATTCGTTTGAATAGTAGCTTTTCCGCTGTTGTGCATTGCGATAGACCCTTCTTCAAGCTATCTCGCGCAAACTTCTGTAATTGGTTATTCATCTCTCCTCCTCATATAAAATATAGAGTTGTGTGCTATTACGCCAAAGAGGCGAGGACAGTCTGCCAACACACGTTGATTGACACCGTTCCGACATTGGCTGTGTCTCAAGCCAGAGGTCGCCTAGCTTATTTAAGGCTGCCCACCTCACTCTTTAAATGGTGGCTGCTTCTAAGCCTACATCCAACTCTATGCTTTGTTAATATAGTAAGGCGGCCGGCAGTTGGCCTGCAACCCACTCGGTCAGGATGCCACTCCACAACCGCCTATAAACAGCGACCCAGACACTAGATCATATTTCCTCCAATAACAACCAGCCGGAGAGCGCAATAGGCGTGCGTGCAACGCCTCGTTTTACGTGGACGGTTATGGCTATATGTTAAAGCAGAGCCACACCATAAGATGTCTGCTTTTATCACCTCGCGCTCTCAGACTGCCCAATAAAAAACCCACACGCGGTAAATTCTGGGAAAGAACAGGCTCAACAGAAGCCCTGCATGTGGGTAATGTGGTTATGTTAATATTGTCCTGTTGATTTGTTCGTTCTTCCCAAAGATTCATTTGATTCATTATATATCTATAATCTAACCTTCTAAACACTAAAGTCAAGCTTTATTTTACATTACCTTAACAAATATACGATCATGGCTCCAAGCATAAACGCTTTGATTTATCTCTTTTATTTCGCCCAGCTCGATCAATCTGTCAACATAAGCCATCATGTTCCAGACATCACTTTGTACATCTTTTAATGCGAAAAACATTTTAAATGCCCCAGCGTCTTTTAGTAACCGATTTGCTTTGGCGCGTACTTTTAAAAGGTTTCGCTTTCCATTAACTGTCTTTTATCTTCTTCCAATTCTTGCAGCCTCAACTCAAAGCCATTAACCAAGGTGCTAATTTCCCGCACGGAATGTTCCAAACTATCCAGCTTGCCACGGAGCGAAGAAATCTCGTGACTGTCTGCTTTACCATCTACTTTCCTCCTTATTTCTGAAATTTCTGATTGTAGCTGTCCTGAATCTGTACACGGATGAAGCAACATAACTTCTCCTTAAAATTAAGGCGGTTGACGACATCGGCTGGCCTCTTGGCTTGCTGCGTATTACCCACTTCCACTTGGCTTAGTCTACCTGGCCGACAGGTTGCAATTAAGGTTATATACTAACGCCCGGATTTTCACCGTATTTTGCAAGCTCCTGGCGTTAATCGTCAACCGCGTTACCTGCCACTAATTCATTATTTCTTTTTTCCCTCATAGGTATCTAAAATCGCATTGACATTTTTAAGCTGGGTAGGTATCAGGTCGATTCCTTTTAGATACGCAACCAGCCATGATTGCATGTCACTAAACGATTGCTGTTTGATCTGTTTTACTTTAGTCATTGGTTGCCTCCTCTTTGTTATATCCTAAGTGTTTCAACCAAGCATCAATTGTAACTTGGGGGATGTTGGTATTGCACTTCTTAATGTCTCTGAAGTTGCAACTCTCAGAGTTTGTCATTGTGCGTAATTGTCCTCCCTGGTAGTTGCTCCAAAACCGGCAAAAGGCAGATTCGTTTGACTCTTTCACCTTAGTTATAAACCCATATTCAACGTCATAATGTCCAGGATTATACTTTATTTGATCACCTATTTTGAACTTAGGCATTGTTGAACCTCCTCTTTTTGTTTCAAGTTGAAAAATCTTGTGCTTAGACCGGCGTTTTTTTATTTTTCATAATGAAAATTAGCAACAATCGTGCCAGCTAATTTCTCGTTATCGTATAAAGATCACCCTTAAGCCGATTCACCGGCAGGGCGAACACGGCGATCGTCACGGCTTGCACGTCCTTGATCAGCCCAAAACGGAAGTAATAGGCCAGTAGGTGGCTGATTAAGGTTGGTTTATGCATGGTGTTAATTAGTTGCCATCCCATTGCTTTACTCCTCTGTTCGTTTATAATTTCTTCCAGTAATAACTTGGTTCTTTTGATGTCGCATCGTCTATAATTCTTGCCTTGTCACCTTTTGCTTCCTGTTTAGCACAATCCAGTGCCGAGTCATAATTGCAATGGATTGTTTTACAACCCTCTTCGCCCGTATCGGTATCTAGTATGCCCATATACCAAACATAATATTTAGCGTTTTGTTTTCTGTCGTGATACAGTTCAGGGCCGGTTATGTGGAATACGTATGCCATTAAAACGTTCCCACCAAATCCTCAATATCGCCATTAGCGTCAATGTGATCCCATATCTCGGTTAGCGATACCTGGCTAATGATTTCACCGACACCATAAGCGTCAAGCTCGGTGTTGTCATATTCGGTCATGGAAACATCTGACGTGATTCTTTTTTCCTTTGCGATTCGCGCTAAAACCATAACGTAATCAGAGTCCCAGCTATCGGGCAGTTTGTGGCAACCCCCATACTTTTTAAGTGGTTTAATGTCATCATACCAACTCATTGAAAATCGTTTCATATCTTTATTCCTCTTGTTAATGCCTAAGATCCAGCCAAAAGGGCAAGGAAACAGTTGTCAGAGAACCTTTTTTTCAAATACGCTTCTTAATGGGCCGGAAGGAAGTAATTTCCAGTCCTTTTGTTTGAACGAGTTTAGCACTATTTTCTTACACTTATTGTCACAGTGTAGAGTTTGCTTTATTCCTTGAATGGTGAAGTTGTTTACCCGTTCATTTGGATCAATAGGTAAGATAAATACTCCACATACATCACATTTAGCACCGCTACTTGTTATCATTTAACCATCCAAGTTTTTTAAGTCCATATTATAATTATCCCCACTGGCCGGATTTCGTCCATTAGGAATCATCAGTTAGGCTGATCTAACATCCAAACTAAATGCTTGCCTATCCATTCCGGTTTTACGATTCCTTCGTAGTTATTATTTGGGGTGCAAGTTGGTGCTTTTCTGCATGCTCTTCTGGTGTAAGATAAAAGAAAAGCGCAACCAACGCAAGCGTGACTTCCTTTTTTGTATAGATACGGTTGTAGTTTATAAGTACTTCCATCATCATCGGTATATTTTAATTTCATACAATCTCCTCAACTATTCTTTAATCATGGTATCAAAGTTATCGGTAAACAATAAATAACCATGATTCGTTTCGCTCAGTCCGATAATTGGGATGCTCCGAAACTTTGTTAAATGGTCGGCAGCAGTGGTATATATCCCATTGTTTTCTTCATAGTCGAAGTCAATTATAATTCTTTTATCGTGTCGGGTGTCGTGTATTCTGATTCTTGCTCCCTTGGTGTCGGTAGGGCCTATATATTTTACATCAAACGCTCTGTAATTTTTCATTTCACTACCTCCTCTTTCAGTTTATTATTGCAAGAAGCGTGCCAGCCCTGATCCATGCTTGATTCAGAGCCAGCGGGTCAAGGCGATGGACGATTATCGGCCAGTTAAAGTAAATTATTCGGGTTCAATTGTTCCGCCAAATTGCTTTTCCTCAAGTGCTTTGATAAGTGCTGTTTTATCCATTGTGTTTCCTCCTCTTCTATTCCATCAAAACCAGTTATTCCGTATCCTGGTTATATTCTTATAGGCCACTGTCCGGCTTATGTTGGGATATTTCTTGCTGTATTCTTTACTTGCCCATAGCATCCGTTGGTAGTTACTGTCATCTTGACCGGATAAAGCACATTTAGCAAGATGAAAAAGGTTCATCAACTCCGCCTTTTGTTCCTGGTTAAAGTCAAACATAGTGTTAGTTTCCTCCTCTTTAGTTAAATTAGCTCCATACAAGCTCTGTAAGGGACGATCTTTTTAGTTAGGTGTTGTTGGTTCGGCTATTTACCAAGTTAAATAAAGTGGCCATAGCTGGCGTATCATTTGACCTCAACTTGCAAGGTAGCGCTTAATCTAACCAGCGCCCGTGTTTGGACAGCCATCACGGCATTATGACCACTATGCAGTTGCAACTTTTGGCTATTTAGTGATAAACCACGTTCAACGTATGGGAATCTAATTGTATATCTTCTTCGAACTCATCCCCTTGATAGTTGACCTTAGCAGTTATCAAATCAACATTGACATTAGTCAATAACAACTCACAACCTTTAGAGTTGTAGACTGTAAGGTTTAACTCTCTAAGAACGGTTAAGACGTCTTTTGTTTGTTGTTTGGTTATCATTTCTTTATCTCCTCGTTTGGTTTACTTACAGCTCCGCCAGTTAAGTCCCATTATCTTGACTTATTGGGGTGTTATCTAACTGTAGTATTGCAATCTTCGTGCCAAGCTACCCTATCTCTTTACTCATCTATTTAACCTACAAGCTACTAAACTAATAACACTAACTTGCTTATAAGCTGGTTTATATCAGACCACTGGATTATAATTATCCACATTAAGCACAAATCTTCGGAATCAGCGGTTTACAGATCCAAAACAGCGGGGCAAGGGTTGAAACAACGTCCATAGAAGGCTTGTAATGGGCGGTCTATCCAGGGTTAACCCGTTTGTATGGGCATTTTTCAGGGTAAGCGATTTAAGACCCAAACTTTCTTTTTCTTATACTACTCCGAAGGAGTTCTTTTTCTTTGCTCTTGATCTTATCTCATTTATTTATCTTATAAGTTAATCTACTAAGTGAACTATATCAGTTTACACCTGGTTTATATCTATCCACCTGGATTAGATTACACCACTTTATCCCATCATCTATTATAATCATATATATGGTATATCCCACAGAGTAATACATACTACATGTAGTAGTATAGGCTAAAACACATATATACAGTATGTTATGCACTGTGTACACACTGACAATAGGTGTCATATTCGCCGCTATATTCTTTTACTTTTGTATATATATATTATATACTATATACACGCGCACGCGATACACGCGTGCGCGCAGGGGTTAAAGAGTTTAGTATAGCAGGTTAGAATACTACTCTCTACTTGCCTATCTTATCAACTAAACAATGATATAGCACGTTAATATGCTCATGGTTATAGTTTTTTATAAATATCATCTAGCTTGAAGTAGCTACATGCTAAACCAGCAAGTATCCACAGTAGCAGAATAACAGTCATCTATCCTCCAGGTTATAAGTTAAATAAAAAAGAATTCTTTTTAGTATATTCTTATGGGTATGACCCTTTAAAGCTGAGGTAGGGGTGAGAGTATAAAAATGTCTATGATAATTTACAGTAAATTTATTCATATTCTCTCATATACTCTTCATTAATCTCTTTATCAGTTTTTCTTTCCAGTCTACTTCGATATTCAGCTATCTCACCTGCTAGGTGATTTTCTTCAGTACTAACTAACCTATCAATTTTCTCTTGCTTAGTTAACTCCTTCACTTAACCTCCCTGAAGAACTTCTTCAGTAGTTCCTGCAACTCAGTTGCACAGTTATAGCAGAGATCTGCATCATACCCGTTATGTCGGCATTCGTCTGCTGTTATAAACTTAAGATCGTAAACATCGCAGGTATCAAACTCCCCACATCGATCACACTTAATCGCTTTACTCATTTTTTCGCCATTTTATATATGGATTTACAGGTGTTGCAACGCCAAGTCTCTTTCACTCTCCGTGTGAATAAGCAACCGGGTGAAATCATCTCAACTGATTCAAGTTTTAACATCTTTGATTTTTTAAACTTTCCATGGCAGACATCACATTTCTTCTTCATCCTTTCCCTCCTCATCCACAAGCCGTTGCATCAGCATCCTGACAGTCGCAGCATAGTTCCTGCTGGTTTCGTTACAGTAAGCGGTAAAATCCCGATAAAGTTTGTGGTGCTTGGGTTGACCTCTGAATGGGATATGAAGATCCCTGATTGGTATCTTTTTCATGATATATACTCCGCAAAATTGATAGCTGCTTGCTTCGCTTGATTTAGACCTGTTATCTTAATCGAACCCCTGAGTCGGAATGGTACTTTTTCACACTCAATGAGAAACCCACATTTGTCTCTTTCTCCTGTTCCCCCTTCAGGATACCAGTTCTCTTCAAAGAGCATGTCGTTGTACCCGAAACCTTGGATTGCTCGATGACTCCACCCATACCACTTTTCTTCTTTAGCACAGAAACCAATGGAGCAAACATATGAAGATACATCTTTCTTTATCGGGGATATTCCGTGTTTTACTATTAACTTATAAGCCCACTTTGAGTCACCTATGTAATGTCCGTAAAGATTATAAGCCCCTTTTTTTGTTAGTAGAGCGTGCCCTTCCGGTTTGTCTTTAAAGTGTGATAGCCAATATTCATCTCGAATAGTATATCCAGCTTTGTAATGCCTCTCACGAACAACTCGGTTGCCTTCCTTCTTGTTTAGAATGATCTCGTTCATTTTCTTTTTCCCTTTCTTGAACCGCTGTTTTTGATCTACTTTAATTATGGATTATGTTAATCTGTGTTAATATACGGTAAGTCTTCTGATAATGCAAATCTTTTCTTGTTATTTTTTATTTGCTTTTTAGTTTTCTGCGTATTATATTTCCTCCGAACCGTTGAAAGGTAGAGAATGTATGAAGTCACAATCAATAGATGGAAACCTGACGAAAATGGTAAGCGGATTTACTACAGAGAAACATTCGCCTATTACGAATCTGCTGATGAAGCTGATAAAAACGGTGTCCCTTATCACCAAGACTGGAAAGAAGCCTATATTCTTAATGAACTTAAGAGTGGCGACTACGTTCTTACCGAAGAAGGTCATGTTATACCTACAATCGAAGTTAAGTACGGTTCGTTCCCGCTTGTTAGAACGCCGACTGGATCGTTTAATCCAGACAATAAATATGGACTTACGTATAAAGAATCTAAGGATAGACGTGCCTTTGAAAAGCGGAGCGACGAGGGTGCCCGGGAAGATAATCCAGGTCTTTGCAGGGCTGCGTGGCATTTTGCCAGATATGGCGATCCGACTAAGGCTTATCTCTTTGCGTATTGCAATACACACTGGATTAGCAAGATGTCGAAGGAACAGATTGAGAAACGTGCTGGATACATGTGTCGGCGAGTGCGATTTGCGAGGTTATACATGGTTGAGCTGAGTAAACACTTTGAAGAAGCTGGCGTAACCCCGGCACAACTGCTTAAGAATATTAGAGATAGAGTTATAAACCCTAAAGAGAAGTATGAGAATGTAGAGAAGGGAACGAAACTTCTCTTGGCGTTACACCCTGACTTTAGGGAACAAGTTATCCCGATGATAGTTATAGGGGGTAAGGGACAACTACAGTTAACTGACCCTAACCCTGCGGAAGATGTAGAATATACTGAAATTGAAGAAGAAGGAGAGGTTAATCCAGGGCAACATATTGAACCTAAGAAAAATGATGAAAACAAAAAGACAAAAACAGTGGATGCAGTGGTATCTGACGACTTATCTTCAGAGCCGGTATTGGAGGGAAAAGCGTGAGGAGATTCTTGATTTCTTCGGTCATAAATGCACTGAATGCGGCATCACATTTAGTCTCTGTGTTCACCACCTTAACTACAAGAATCTGTGGAGAGAAGAACCACACAAGGATGTCACTGTCTTATGCAACGGCCATCACAAAGAAGCTGAAGGAATTGAACATGACGAATTTGAAGTGGAGTTGGTAGCATGAGGAAACTAAGACCAATAGGCACAATATTTACTCAAGAGTTTCCTCCGAATATCACAAGTACACGAAGTCGGAGCCGCGTTACAACCTATAAAGTTATAGCGCATAGGAAAGTTGCGTTTACGCCTGACACGGTAGACGGCATGGCTGAGGAATTACTGCCGATTAAAATCGAATACAGCGATGGAGAAGTGGTAGAATGAAACGAATTCTCATAGCCATCATATCAGATCGTTTCCCCTATCCTGAGTTCGTTAGGGGTTTATTCCGAAACATCGTGATGGATGTTTTTGAGTTGGCCCACAGAGGATACCGACTTGATTACGTTGATATTATAAATAAACCGAGGGACGCTGCACGTGAACTTTCTGTTGAAACGTTTAAACACCAGTGTAGTGATCCTGACGATAGAATCTTATTCCTCGATACAGACATGATCCATCCCGATCACGCCATACTCCGCTTGCTTGACAGAGACAAGCCCGTTGTAGGCGGTTTTTACGTTAAGAGAGACCAACCTGATTTCCCCCTTGTAGGCAAGTTCTCTCACCACAACGAAGCTGGTGCAGCATGGTTTACCCCGATGATGGATGTTGAACTGAATCAGCTTTACAAATGCGATGTAACCGGTGCAGGTTGTTTGATGATTAAACGGTCTGTATTCGACCTTCTTGAACCGCCGTATTTTCACCACAACCCCCCGTACGATCGCGCTTCCGAAGAGATGGCTTTCTTTGAGGCATGTCGGACGAAGAAGATTGATGTCTATGTGGATACTTCCGTGGATTGTCCTCATGCTCATACGAGTTTCGTAGATTTCGTTAACTTCGATATGCTTAGGAAATCCAAGGGTAAGACGTTTTGGATTGAGAAGGATCGGGATAATGGCGATGAGAAACCTAAGATGGAGATAGTTAAAGATGCTTCATAAAGTTGATATTCCTGAAACTTACTTATTGATTATAGCGGTACATGGTAAAATGGGAGATGGGGAATTGCCTGATTTCATGAGAATGTGGGCGCAAAAAGAATGTCGAAATCTTGGAATATCTGAAAAGGTTAGTAAATTGCAGAATGAAAAAATGATAGAATTAAAAAATAGATTAAGCAAAGTCATTGGATCTGAAAATGTTAATAAGATTGAAGTTGAATGTAAAAAAGCTGGAAAATATTTAAAAAATACTTCTTAATTCGGAGATAGTTTAATGATTAAAGTTGAATTACAAGGCATGGCTCTAAAGCATAGTACAATTAAATTGTTAAATAGTTGGTATAAAGATAATTCTGGTTATGATGAGGAGAATTGGCCTAAGATAAAAAAAGTTATTGAGGAGAACCGATCTTCCTATAGGAGAAAATTCAATGATTAAAGTTAAACTATGCGACATGGCTCTGAAGGCCACGAGTTTTGAGATCGATGATTTACTCGGCAAGGTAGGTGAGGTTGTTGAACGTGTAGCTGATGGTAACTGGATCGTTTCATTTGGACATCATCGTGTCTATGCTCTCCCTGAACATTATCTCGGCGAGACTGTGCTTAAGATAGTTTATGACGATACTCATGGCACACCGCCTGAACCTGAAGTTGTTAAGAAGTCTAATGCGAAGAAAGTAGCTACTGCGAAACGTAAAGAAACTATGAAGAAGAAAGTTGCGGCAGAGAAGGTTGCTGTGGAATCTAAAGTTACTCTACCTGTAAAAAAGAGGACTGATGGAAGTCTTAACCTCAAGTAGAACCCATACGAAGCATGATGATATGGTGAAGATGTATCAAGATCCTGCATACTTTGATATAAACATCTTGCCTAATCATTTCTGGAAACCTCTTGCTGAAGTTCATTTCAGAATGCAGAGGGCTATCCATTCCACTGTTCCGTTCGTGAACATTATCGTCCCTCGTGAATTTGGCAAGACTACCGTAGTTAATTGTGGGTTCCCACTTTACAATATCTGCTTCGGTCTTGAGAGATTTATTGTTATGTGTTCTGAGACTGCTACCGAGGCGGAGTCCAATCTCCGGACTGTTAAGTATGAACTCGTTACGAATGATCGGATTAAGCATTATTGGGGTGATCTTAAAGTTGATCGGGTTAAGGATGAGTTTGGAAAGTGGAATGAAAAATACGCTAAGACGAGTACTGGGATCTACTTGGCGGCGAAGGGTGCCGGATCGCAGATTCGAGGCATTAAGGCGATAAACGTCCGGCCTACATTGATCATAGTCGATGATCCGCAGGGAATCCGCACTATTCTTACCGAGCAGACTCTTAACAAGATGGATACTTGGCTTGAGAATGAAGTTATATTCGCCAGAGCGACTAAGTATCAACGTAAGGTTGGCGGTAAGACTAAGACTTTTCATGGCAAGGTTAGATTACTCGGGACGGTTGTTCATCATGAGTGTTTGGTTAATCGTAAGCGTAAGGATAGTCGATTTACGACTGTGTTTATGCAAGCGATTGAGCATGATAAGGATGGTAATCGAATCAGTTTATGGCCTGAGATGTTCTCTCTTAACTCTCTCGATAAACAGCGGGCTGAGTATAAGGCTAATGGTAAAGAGAAAGTGTGGATGCAGGAGAAGATGAATGTGCCGATGTCGGAGGAGGATAAACCGTTTGATAAGAATAGGATTAAGTACTGGGATAATGTTGTTGATGGCGGTAATTCCTATTTCGATATCTACCATGGCGTTCCCGTTCTAACGTTTAGTAACCCATGTGTAGGATTAACTGAAGGGATGGATAGTGTCTGATAAAATAGTTCAAGGCGGAAAGAAAGGTCGGAAGATCGGAAGGAATAAAGTTGAGTGTAAGCGTTATCGTGATGAAGATAGGCGTGAGAAGAATAAACAGAGACGTGCTGAGTTTAGAAAACTTAGACTAGAAAAAGGTAAGTTGAAAAAGGAACTTAAAAGTGTATAGACTTCCCGTATATACCTTCACCGCTATGGATATTGCAACCACTGATGCGAAGATTCCGGATTATACGGTTATTATAACCGGAGCTACTGACTATAGAAATAACTTGATGGTGCTTGAGATTTGGAAACAGAAAGGGAGCAATCCGATTAATCGTATGAAAGAAGTGACGAGACAGGTTTTGCATTATCAATCAAGAGTGCTTGGCATAGAGGAAAATAGGGCTGAGGACTTTATCGACATGTACGAATGGCTTCTTGATCGTGGTGAGTGGGCTCAGGAATTTGGCGAGATAAGCAGAAGTATCGTTAATAGAATTCAGAGACTTCCGCATTACACACAATCCAAGAGGGATAGGATTATTGATAGATTGCAGCCAATTATCAATGCTCACTCTCTATGGCTAACTAAGGATTTATCCTGGCTTGCCGACAATCTTGATATTTATCCACAGATTGAATATGATGATGATATTGATGCTCTTGAGATGTTACGATATATCGCCCGACCGCCTTCTGAAGATTTGAATATTAGCGGTTACGAGGAGGAAAATTCCTTAACTGTGCTTGAGTATAACCCAATAACGATGTGTTGGAATTAGTTATGAGTAATTTTATTAAACAAGAACCAAAACGACTTGAACGAGAAACCAAGATGAAGTTATACGATTGGGGGTTTATTCATATATTCGAATATGCCTTAGTTATGTTAGGAAGAGATGTTATTAATCGAAATGGTTGGAAATTTAAAATGATAGATCGTGATAATAAAATATATAAGCTATGGAATTATGGCAACTAAGTCTCAAATAGAAATAGCTAAGAAGAACTTCCAGCTTTGGGATGATATAGCTAAGTCTCAGAATCGCAGGACGTTTATTCAGCGTTGGAGGAAGGGTGAGTCGTTCAGATTGGGTGAACAATGGACTGAGAAGGAAAGCACTGATCTCAAACAGAACGGCATGGTCGATTATGTGATCAACCGCCTTCGTCCTGCTTACAGGCATGAGAAAGCTATGATCATGTCTAAGCGTCCGACTATCAAACTGACCGGAGTTCGGAGTAAGCACACTGGTGCAGCTACGGAGATGCAGAGACTTATAAATTATATTTGGGAAATATCGAGTGGTTTACATCAGTCTCAGAGGATGCTTGATTACTACTTCGATGGTGGACTTGGCATCCTTGGTATTTTTCCTGACTTAGAGGCTGATTACGGTAGGGGTGAGTTGAAGATCGAGGAGGTTGCCCCTGACTTTCTTTATATTCCCAACTATGCACGTAAATTACAATTTGATGATGCAATTCACATGTTCTACGCTCGGCCAATCTCTATTGATGATGCGTTGGAGAAGTATGGTCATATACGTGGCATAACCGAAGAAGCTCTCAAAGCTCAGGCTCAGACTGCGACCGAGTGGTTCAATGATACTGAAGTATTATTAGGCCCTGAGCGCGATGCGATTAGCCGCGATCTCCGCGATATATGGGGTATTGATGAGCAGACTTTATTGGTAATGGTTCTTGAGAAAACTACTAAGTTCAAAGCACCGAGAGAGTTGGTCAAGGTGAGGAATAATGAAACAGGAAGTATCGACATCTTCATCATTGAATCCGGCACTAATATGGATGAGTTCTTAGCATCTAAGGGAATTACCGATTTTAAAGTAAGTGATAGTGAGGAAACCAGCGTGACAAGGATTCGCAAAGAGGTAACGATCTCTGAAAGTATCTTCGTTGATACTGAAACACTTCCTATCTCTACCCATCCTTACGGATTTTGCGTTGGAGAAGATACACGGAACCCATATCCTGTAGGCGATGTTCATTTCAACATTGGGCAGCAGAAACTTGTGAATCACTTACACAGCCTGATCTTGTTTATAGGTCAGACTATGGGAGTGCCCCATATTATCGCTAAAGCGTCTGCGTTTAAGGATAAGAATCATAAATCAGAGATTCAGAAGAATTGGGCGATCCCTGGCTATATCGCCGAGTTTGATGTTAAGACTAACGAAGCTCTCAGTAATGCGATTAGCGTTATTCCCGGACTTCAACCTTCAGGTATCTTTATGGACTTGCTTTCACTTAATATGGGGCATATCGACCACTCAACGGTTAACCCGCTGGCTATGGGAGATCCTACCAACGCTCCTGTTACAGACCGGGCTACAGAACGGATTGGACAGTGGGCTGATATGGTTGTTCAGCTCCCACTTATAAGCATGGCTGGCTGTTTCACCCGCGTGTTCAATGTCCTTGCTGAGTGGATGCCTAACTTCTACACCATTGGTAAACTGTTCGAGTATATCGAAGGTGAGAAGTTGGAAGAAGGATCGATCAATATGAGTCAACTTGAGTCCGAGGATATGCTTAACGATATAACGAACCTTGAGGCAAAGGTTCATGTTACGGTCGGTTCGCACATGAGCACGTCACGTATTTCCGACCAACTTGCCTATAAAGAACTTGCCGGTATTCATCCTACATTTATGAAACTCTTCGTCCGTGGGATTGACAATATGGACGAAGATGAGAAGAAGGAGGCGTTGGAAGAGATCGATCTTGTTCCTAAACTTGAACAGCAGATTCAGCAGATGACTGAGTATGTTGAGCAGTTGGAAGAAGCTATCGGCAAGGTTGACACTGATAGATTGCAAGCAGAAGAAAGAATTAAGATAGAACAGTTACGAGGAAACTTGAAAGTTGTATTAGCTCTGGCGAGGGAACAGGCTAAGAAGAATAAAGAAACTAAGGAGAAGAAGTAATGCAGGTAGAAGAGAATCATCTTATTAGTGGTGATTTATTAA
>LAZR01000266.1_pt1 | contig 49931 bp, 46 predicted proteins | sample 329461 | NCBI WGS metagenome assembly LAZR01 (sample SAMN03002196, study PRJNA259156) | marine sediment metagenome | biome: sea floor; feature: Hydrothermal impacted sediments; material: marine sediment; isolation source: Loki non-amplified sample from Loki's castle hydrothermal vent sediment ...
AAGCGGATCTACCGGGCCGACGAGGTTCTGGCCGACAAGAAGATCCGCGACCAGCTGGCGCAATGGGAGGAGCAGGGCTTCCGCGAGCTGCCGATCTGCATGGCCAAGACGCAGTATTCGTTCTCCACCGACGCCAATCTGCGCGGTGCGCCGACCGGTCATTCGGTGCCGATCCGCGAAGTGCGGCTGTCGGCCGGCGCCGGCTTCGTCGTCGTCGTCTGCGGCGAGATCATGACCATGCCGGGCCTGCCCCGCGTGCCCTCGTCGGAATCCATCAGGCTCAACGACGAAGGCCTCATCGAAGGCCTGTTCTAGGGCGATGCTCCGCGATGTGACCCGTGCCGCGATGATCGATGGCAAGGCCATCGCGGCGCGCCTGCGGGCCGAGGCGGCGAACGATGCGGCGAGGCTGGCCGAAGAGGGCTGGCAGCCGCGCCTCGTCTCGGTCTCCGTCGGAGATACCGCGGCGGCCGAACTCTATGTCCGGAACCAGCAGAAAAGCGCCGAGAGCGCCGGCGTCGCCTTCGAGGCACGCAGCTATCCGCACGAGACGTCGCCCGAGCAACTGGTCGGTATCCTGCAGGGGCTCAACGCCGACCCGCGCGTGCACGGGATCATCATCCAGCGCCCGCTGCCCGCGCATATTCCGGTCAAGGCATTGCAGAAGGCCGTGCATCCGTTGAAGGATGTGGAAGGCATGCACCCGGCCTCGATCGGCAATATCGTCTACAACGATCTGGCGCTTGGTCCCTGCACGGCGGTGGCGGCGGTGGAAATCATGAAGACGCTGCCGTTGAAGATCGAGGGGCTGGACGTAACGATTATCGGCCACTCCGAAATCGTCGGGAAGCCGATCGCGTTTCTCTTGATGGGACTGGGGGCGACCGTGACGGTCTGCCATCACATGACGCGCTCGGTGGCCATGCACAGCCGCGCGGCCGACGCGGTCTTCGTTGCCGTCGGCAAGCCCGGCCTAGTGACGGGCGAGATGATCAAGCCCGGCGCGGCGCTGATCGATATCGGGATCAACCGGGTCGATGGGAAAACCGTCGGCGACGCGGACTTCGACAGCTGCGCCAGGGTCGCCGGTTGGATCACGCCGGTGCCCGGCGGCGTCGGGCCGGTGACGGTAGCCGTGCTGATGCAGAACGCGGTGCTGGCGACGCGAATGCAGAAAGAGCACTACCAGCAGTCTTTTGCGAGCACGAACAATGGATGACCGAGGTGGGATCATGACAGCCAGTATTATCGACGGGAAAGCTTTTGCCGCTTCGGTGCGCGAAGACGTGGCGGCGCGCGTGGGCCAGCTGAAGGAAACGAGCGGCATAACCCCCGGGCTGGCGGTCGTCCTGGTGGGCGAGGACCCAGCCAGCCAAGTCTATGTACGCTCGAAGGGCAAACAGACCCTCGAGGTCGGAATGAACTCCTATGAGCACAAGCTCGGCGCCGACATTTCCGAGGCCGACCTTTTGGCCCTGATCGAAAGCCTGAACGACGACCCGGCGGTGCATGGCATCCTCGTCCAGTTGCCGCTGCCGAAGCATCTCAACGAGGATCTGGTTATCAACGCGATCAACCCAGCCAAGGATGTGGACGGTTTTCATCTGTCGAATGTCGGTCTGCTGGGGACGGGGCAGGACTCGATGGTGCCGTGCACGCCGCTCGGATGCCTGATGATGCTGCGCGACCACCACGGAAGTCTGTCCGGTCTGGAAGCGGTGGTGGTCGGTCGCTCGAACATCGTCGGCAAGCCGATGGCGCAACTTCTCCTGGGAGACAGCTGCACGGTGACGATTGCCCATTCGCGGACGAAAAATCTGGCGGACGTGGTGCGCCGCGCCGACATCGTTGTAGCCGCCGTCGGCCGGCCCGAGATGATCAAGGGCGATTGGATCAAGCCCGGCGCCACGGTCATCGATGTGGGCATCAACCGGGTCGCGGCGCCGGAAAAGGGAGAGGGCAAGACACGCCTCGTCGGCGATGTCGACTTCGCCAGCGCCGCCAAGGTCGCCGGCGCGATCACCCCGGTGCCGGGCGGCGTCGGGCCGATGACCATCGCCTGCCTGTTGTCCAATACGCTGACCGCCTGCTGCCGCGCCAATCCCGAGACGTCAGCGGCGTAGCGCGGCGGCCTGTGCGTTGGTGCCTATGCGCGCGAGATCGGACAAAATCGCCAACGCGTCACGGGCGATGGTGGCGACGACCTCTCCGGCCGGCTCGATCGCTTCGATCCGGCCGGCGACCTGACCGGCGAAAAGCGCCAGCCGCTCGAGATCGCCGCGCATCGATTGAAGCGGCGAATCGGTGCTGAAGAGATAGATCGACCGGTCGTCCTCCATCGCGATCGCCTCGCGCGGCAGGTCCTCGGCCTTGTAGCCGAACAGCCGCTCGCCGAGGGTTTCGGTGACGTCGCTGGCAAGGACCCGGACCGGGGAGTTGGGCGGCCAGTTGATCGCGAAGGCGTCGGTGTGGACGGTGTCCTCGCAGGACGCCGTGACGACGCGGTGCTTGTGCAGGTCGTGGGCGAAGGATTCCTGCGTCGCCAGGAAGGCGGTGCCGCAGTGGATGCCCTGCGCGCCGAGAGCCAGCGCTGCCACGAGGCTGGCACCGGAGGAAAATCCTCCCGATCCGACCACGGGGATTTTAAGCGCGCTGGCGACCTGTGGCAGCAGTACCAGCGAGGAGACGCTGCCGTGAACATGGCCGCCGGCCTCGACCCCTTGGACGATTACCGCATCCGCTCCAGCGGCTTCGGCAGCCCGCGCGGCGGCGAGAGATCCGACCTGATAGAGCACCCGGCATCCGGCCCGCTTCGCCGTCTCGATCGCCTCCGGGACGACCTCCCAGAAAAAGACCATCGCCCGAACCTTGGCCTCAAGGCAGACCGCCAACTCTTCGTCGAAAAGCGTGGGGTCGGTCGCCGCCGGGATCAGGTTGACGCCGAAGGGCCGGTCGGTGCGCGAGCGGACGGAAGCGATCTCGCGCGCGATCAGCTTCGGCGGCTCGCGGACCATGCCGAGACAGCCGAAACCACCCGCCGCCGATACCGCCGCGACAAGCTCCGATCGCGCGACGCCGCCCATGCCGGCCTGCAGGATTGGATAGCGGCAACCGATGATGTCGCAAAGCGGTGTGCGGAGCGCCGCATCGCTGCGGGAGGTTGCATCCGAATGGTTCATGTTTCCACTCCCCCATGGTGACGTTCCAAATCCGCGTCGCGGGCAGACTGTTCCGGCCAGCACCCGTCTTCGCGGTGACACAGGGATTTCATTCAGGGAATATTACTTGCATAAAAAGAATAACCCTGCAACGATGATCGCGACGCGTCATGTCGGCCGCTCGTGAAAACGCTCGGTTGGACGCGATCGCATTTCGGGAGGGTCGCCATGCTCAACCTTGATCTTCGTGAGTTCCATGCGGGTCCCCCAAAGCCGAGCCAGATCATCGAGCCGTTGGCCTTTACGATGGCGCCCGGTTCCGAGCGTCATGTGGTCCAAGGACAGGGCGCGATCCTGTTCGCGGTCGAAGCTGGCGATCGGATCACCATCACCAACGACGAAGGCGGCCAGCATTGCGAAGTCATCGCGGCGGACGCGCGGGGCATGATCGATGCCGGCATTTTGGGCGAGACCGCGAATTCGCAGGCGCCGGGGTTGAGAGCGCTGCTGGCTGACGGCGACGCCAGCTTGCGCAAATTGCGCCAGGGCTTGGAGCGCCGCGGGATCGATCTCGCGCAAGCCGCCGCGATCGGCTTTTTCGAGGGCACTACGCCGCCGGGCAACTCGGTGTCGCTCACCGTCCAGCGCGACGGCACGGTGGTCATTGCGGCTCCCGGCAATGCGATGGATTTCGAACGGCAGGATACCGCGACGCCACTGACGGTTCTGGTCGAGCGAGCCAACCCCGCGCGCGGGGCGAGATTCGCGCTTCCCGAGCCGCTGGCCGATCCAATCCTCGATCTCAGGGTCCGGTCCGCCACTGCGGAATCCTATTTCGTCAAGGCGGGTGATTATTTTCAGATCCTCGACGTCGACGGCCGACAGTGTACCGACTTCCAGTGTTTCGATGCCCGCAAACTCGATCGCGGGATCGAGCACCCGCTCGACATGACGACGACCCGCTCGCTGATGGGACACGCCTATCCGATGCCCGGTCTGCATGCGAAATATTACGACCATGAGAACATGCCGCTGGTCGAGGTGATCCAGGACACTTGCGGCCGGCACGATGCCTTTGCGCTGGCTTGCGCCGCCAAATACTACGACGATATCGGCTATCCAGGCCATGCCAACTGCACCAACAACTTCAACGCGGCGCTGGCGCCGCACGGAGTGACGAGCCGCGCCGGTTGGATGGCGATCAATTTCTTCTTCAACACCGCGATCGATGCCCACGGTGTGATCGTCGTCGACGAACCCTGGTCCCGGCCCGGGGACTATGTGCTGCTGCGCGCGATGACCGATATCGTCTGCGTCAGCTCGGCCTGCCCCGACGATACGACGGCGGCCAACGGCTGGAACCCGACCGATATTCACGTGCGCAGCTATTCGGGCGCCGAGACCTTCTCGCGCGCCGTCGCCTATCGCCCTACACCGGACTCGGAGCCGAAAATGACCAAGCCGACCGGCTTCCACGAACGGTTCGCCGAACACACGCGCAACTTCGTCGATTACAAGGGCTATTGGCTCGCCAACTGCTTCTCGGACGCCGGTCCGATCGAGGAATACTGGGCTTGCCGCGAAAAGGCCGCGGTGATCGATCTGTCGGCATTGCGAAAGTTCGAGATCACCGGTCCGGATTCCGAAGCGCTGATGCAGTACACGCTGACGCGCAACGTCAAGAAGCTGGCGGTCGGCCAGGTGGTTTATTCCGCCATGTGCTACGAGCATGGCGGAATGATCGACGACGGCACGCTGTTTCGGCTGGGCCGCGACAATTTTCGCTGGATTTGCGGCGACGATTATTCGGGGATCTGGTTGCGCGAGGTCGCCGAAAAGCTCGGCCTCAAGGTTCTCATCCGCACCTCGACCGACCAACTCCACAACATTGCCGTTCAGGGACCCAACAGCCGCGATCTCCTGAATGAGATCGTCTGGACGCCCCCGCATCAGGCATCGTTGGCCGAATTGGGATGGTTCCGCTTCACCATCGGCCGCATCGGCGGCGAGCACGGCGCGCCGATCGTGGTCTCGCGAACCGGCTATACGGGCGAGCTCGGCTACGAGGTCTGGTGCCATCCGAAGGACTGCGAGATCGTCTTCGATGCGGTCTGGGAGGCCGGCAAGCCGCATGGCTTGCGTCCGATGGGGCTGGAAGCCCTCGACATGGTTCGCATCGAGGCCGGCCTGATCTTTGCCGGTTACGATTTCTCCGACCAGACCGATCCGTTCGAGGCGGGAATCGGCTTCACCGTACCGCTGAAATCCAAGGAAGACGACTTCATCGGCCGCGACGCCCTCATCCGCCGCAAGGAGCATCCGGCGCGCGTCATGGTCGGTCTCGACATCGACGGGAATGTCGATGTGTCCCATGGAGACTGCGTGCATATCGGCCGTGCCCAGATTGGCGAGGTCACCTCCTCGATGCGCTCGCCTTTGCTGAAGAAGAATATCGCATTGGCGCGCCTCGACGTGGCCCACGCCGCCGTCGACACCGAGGTCGAGGTCGGTAAGCTCGATGGCCATCAGAAGCGACTGCCGGCACGGATCGTCACCCTGTCCCACTACGATCCGACGAAGTCCCGCGTCCGGGCCTGATCATCAAGGGAGGGGAATGTGTCGATCCGATCGACTGTCGAGGACATTGGTGGCGAGACATCGTTGCGGACCCTCGTCGAGCGCTTCTACGATATCATTGAGAGCGACCCAGCATCCGCACATCTGTTGACGCTTCACCTGCGTGGGCACGGGATGGCGCATGCCAGGACCGAGCAGTTCGACTTCCTCTGCGGCTTCCTGGGCGGTCGGCGGTATTACGCGGAACGCCACGGCCACATGGATGTCCGCGAGGTGCATGCGCATGTGCCGATCCGGCGCGAGGACGCCGATCAGTGGCTCGCCTGTCTCGACAAGGCGATGCGCGATTGCAATATGGTCGGCGAGGCCGCCGACCATATGCGCGCCGCGTTAGGCCGCGTCGCTTTGGTGCTGGTCAACGTCGAGTCGGAATAGAAGCTTCCGGGATCGGCCCAGCGAAAGTTTCCCGCGAGGACCAGGCAGGGGGAGCGCGCCGAGCCCCCCACCTGCTCGGTTCAATTTCGCAGATAGCTCTCGAGGGAATCGTCGAGTTCATCCTTCCACAACGTATGATGCGCCGGCGCCATCGATCCGGTGATGACCGATTTGTAGCTGTTGTCGCGGAAGCCCATGATGTCTTTCTTCTTGTGCTTCTTCCATTGGAAGAAGGCTTCGTTGGCGCCGTCGACGTCAAAGCTCGGATAGTCGGTCTCGGCGACGAGCTCCTTGACGTAATCGCCCTGGTAGCGGATCGCGGCGTAGTCGTCCTCCCCGGCGTCCTCGGCCGCCACACGATCGGCGACATCTTTGAGAAGTGCCTCCTTGCTGTCGGGCAGTTCGATCCGGCCGAGAATGACGTCGCGCACGTACCAAGCCTGCGCGTCGAACATATTGAATGTGTACCACTGGTCCTGCATGCCGAGATAGAACAGCTTCGGATTATGGACCCAGACGACGCCCTTGTAGAGGTCGGCGGTCGCCAGCCGATTGGCAGTCTTCAGCCGCAGATCGTCCGGCAGGAACGGGAAATGATGCTTGTATCCCGTGCACAGGATGATCGCGTCGACCCGCTTGGTGGTGCCGTCCTTGAAGGTGGCGATATCGCCCTCGACCTTCTGCAGGAGCGGCACCTCCTGCCAGTTGTCCGGCCAGTTAAAGCCCATGGGCGCTGTACGGTAGGAGACCGTCACGGACTTGCAGCCGTACTTCCAGCATTGCGAGCCGATGTCCTCGGCCGAGTAGCTGGTGCCGATCACCAGAATGTCCTTGCCGATGAATTCGCGGGCGTCGCGGAAATCGTGAGCATGAAGCACGCGGCCGTTGAAACCCTCGAATCCCTCGAAATATGGGACATTCGGAGTCGAGAAATGGCCGGAGGCGACGACGACGTGGTCGAACTCCTCGGTGTATTCGTGATCCTCCAGAAGGTTGTGCGCGGTCACCGTGAACAGGCCGGACCCCTCGTCGTAGGTAACCGAACGCACAGGGGTGCGAAAGCGGATCCAGTCGCGCACATTGGCCTTCTTCACCCGCCCCTCGATGTAGTTGAAGAGCACCGCGCGCGGGGGATAGGAAGCGATCTGCTTGCCGAAATGCTCCTCGAAGGAGTAGTCGGCGAACTCCAGACCTTCCTTCGGGCCGTTCGACCACAGATAACGGTACATGGAGCCGTGGACGGGCTCGCCATATTCGTCCAGTCCGGTTCGCCACGAATAATTCCACAGACCGCCCCAGTTGGCCTGCTTCTCGAAGCAGACGATCTCCGGGATTTCGGCGCCTTTCTGAGCCGCCGACTGGAAGGCTCGAAGCTGGGCCAGGCCGGAGGGTCCGGCGCCGATGATGGCGATGCGTTTAGTCACTGTGCTCTCCCTTTCCATGGAACTTTTAAATCGTTCATGGCTCTTTCGTCAGATATCCAGAGATTTGTCCCGCTCCCGATTCGCGAAGGGCCGGGCATCGGACCCCTGTCCAGCGCCGATCGGTCGTCGGCTGCGTCTCCCGACGCCGCCGCGCCAAATCGGAAAATCCGCAGTGGACGATAGCCGCTCTCGACCATCGTTCCCGGTATGTGGCCCTTTCGGCGTATGAGGTTCCTCCGCCCCTTCGACGACATCGTCCCGCATGTCATTCCAGATTTCAACTAACAGGAATTTTTTATTCTTGATAGGTAAATCTGGCATGGGCAGCAGCATTTGAAGCCGTAGGCGGGACGGCAATCGCTACGATTTGCCTGTCAGGAAATAAATTTGCATAAGGAGGTTGCATTTTTCCGCTCGACATGGGTCAAATAGGGTTCGCTCGCGCGCTTCGAATGGGAGAAAGACATGACGGCATCCTGGAGATTTTCGGCACTCGCCGATCGGCACCGGGCGATGGGCTCCCATCTCGAGGATTGGAGCGGCATGGGCACCGCCTGGACCTACGACAAGGATCAGGGGGAGGAATATCTGGCGATTCGCACGAAGGCCGGAGTCATGGATGTCTCGGGCCTGAAGAAGGTTCATCTGGTGGGACCGCATGCAAGCCATGTGATCGACCGGGCCACGACGCGCAACGTGGAGAAGATCAAGCCGGGCCGCTCAACCTACGCCACGATGCTCAACGATCAGGGCAAATTCGTCGACGACTGCGTGATCTACCGCATGGGGCCGAACAGCTGGATGGTCGTCCACGGTTCGGGGCAAGGGCACGAGCAACTGACGATGTCGGCGAGCGGCAGGAACGTCTCCGTGCATTTCGACGACGACCTGCACGACATCTCGCTGCAGGGCCCGCTCGCGGTGGATTTCCTCGCCAAGCACGTCGATGGCATCCGCAATCTGAACTATTTCAGCCATACCCACACGACGCTGTTCGACAGGCCGGTGACGATTTCGCGCACGGGTTACACGGGCGAGCGCGGCTACGAGATTTTCTGCCGCGGCCAGGACGCGCCGACGATCTGGGATCGGATCGTCGAGGACGGTGCGGCGATGGGCATCATCCCGACCCGGTTCACCACGCTCGATCTCCTGCGCGCCGAAAGCTATCTTCTCTTCTTCCCCTATGACAACTCCGAAAAATATCCCTTCGAGAACGAGGGGCCAGGCGATACGCTCTGGGAACTCGGGCTCGACTTCACGGTCTCGCCCGGCAAGACCGGCTTCCGCGGCGCCGAGGAACACTACCGGCTGAAGGGCAAGGAGCGGTTCAAGATCTACGGCGTCAAGCTGGAGGGCACCGAACCCGCCGACGAAGGTGCCGCGCTGATGAAGGACGGCAAGCGGGTCGGTACCGTGACGGTCGGGATGTATTCCCCGCTCAACAAGCATAATGTTGGCATCGCACGCATGCCGGTCGATTGCGCGGTCGAGGGCACGCCGTTGGTCGTCGCGAACGCAAGCGGTAACATTTCCTGCATCGCGCAGCCGATGCCGTTCTACGATGTCGACAAGAAAAGGCGCACGGCGAAGGGCTGATACGCGACGACTGGCGAAGTCAAAGTCGGGCGACAGAGGGGCCAACCGCCAGCGTCCATGATCGTTCCGCGAGGTGAACCACAGGCATGACGAAGACTGTCTTCGAACCGTCCATAGCGAGCCGACCGGTATATGGCGTGCTGCAGCCGCGGAGCGGCTATGCGCACCTTATGATCGCCGACGCCGAAGGCGCCGAAGCGCTGCTCGATCTGTTCGCGGCCGCGCCCGCCGATCTCCCGGCAGCATCGCACGTGATCTATATTCCGAAGCAGACCGGGCGTCGCTGGGTCGAGGCATTTGAAGGGCTCGCGCCGGCACAATTTTATGCTGGCCCCTCCTACGAGGCGGCCGTGCCACGCCTGCGCAAGGCCTTGCAGGACGCCCGTATGGGCTTGCAGGTCTATCTGGCGGGAACCGAGGGGCTGATCGGGCAGGCCATGCGAGAAGCGACCGACGCCGGTATTCCGCACGAAGCCATTCAGACCGAGCATCGCGGCTCGACGGCGAGGCGAATGCAGTGCGTGCATTGCAAGGGGATCACCGAGGACGTCACCCATGATCCCTTCGTATGTGCGCATTGCGGGCTCAACCTCTTTGTGAGGGATCACTATTCGCGCCGCATGGCGGCGTTCCAGGCGGTCTGTGTGGATGCCGAAAATCCCGGCGACATCCCGCCGGCCGTGGAGCGTTTCCAGTGAGCGCCGGCGGCGCCAAGCTCTCGGTGATCGTGACCGAGACCTGCGATGTGACCCCACTTGTCAGGCGGGTTCGTATGGCGCGGGAGGACGGCCGGCCGCTTCCGGCATTTTCCGGCGGCGCCCACACCGTCGTCGAGATGCCGGATGGCGATGTCCTGCGGCGCAATCCTTACTCGCTCATGGGCGATCCCGCCGACCGGTCGAACTACATGATTTCGGTGCGTCGCGACGAAGCGGGTCGAGGCGGCTCGCTATTCATGCACCGCAAGGTCGAGCGCGGGATGAGGTTGACGATCAGCAATCCCGTCAACCTGTTTCCGCTCGATCTGAGGGCCCGCAAGCACCTGTTGATTGCAGGCGGGATCGGCATCACGCCGTTTCTGGCCCAGACCCGGCAGCTTGAAGCCGCGAACGCGCATTTCGAGTTGCATTACGTGGTGCGCAATGCGGAACACGGCGCCTATTGCCGCGAAACGACGGAGCGCTACCCGAACAGGGTGCGGATCTACGAACGCGATCGAGGCGATGGGATCGATTTCGCGGCTCTGTTGACGAGCCAGCCGTTGGGAACCCACGTCTATGTCTGCGGGCCGGAGCGGATGATCGACGAGGTCAAGAAGACCGCTCTCGCACTCGGCTGGCCGCGCCAGACCGTTCACTCCGAGGAGTTTCTAGCGCCGGCCTCGGGCGACCCGTTTACCGCGGAGCTCGCCGTTTCGAACAAGACCGTCACGGTGGGCGAACACCAGAGCCTTCTGGAGGCGATCGAGCATGCGGGGGTCGAGGCGCCGTATCTGTGCCGCGGCGGGGCATGCGGGCAATGCGAGACCAATGTGATCTCCTGCGACGGCACGCTCATTCACAACGATCACTGGCTCTCGGAAGAAGATCGCAAATCAGGTCTCAAGATCATGCCATGTGTCTCGCGCTTCCAAGGCAAGACGCTGGTCCTCGAACGATAGGTGGTCGATATGGGCATTAATTTCAAAGACGAAACCTTTCGCGACGATTTCACCTTCTTCAATTCGCCCGAACAAATTCGTCGGTTTCCGTTTCCGTTTATCGAAGACACCTACATGTACTCGGTGAACATGGAGCCGCACGATTCCGGTCGGCCGGGCAGCGCATTCGAGCACGCTTTCGACGTCGACGAACACTACGTTGCCGAAATGCGAGATCGCGCCAAGGTTCTGGCGGAAGATCCGCTGCGCTGTCAGTCGCTGCCGCACATGAACCTGGCGGGATGGGACCTTTTGGAACTCATCATGGTCGCCAAGTCGCAGGACTATCCCGACCTGTTCGAGTTGCACCGCGACGGCGACAACTGGCACTGGATCAACCGACCGCTCGGAATCGAACAGACATTCGTCTTTCTCGACGACGCCAGCCTCCCTTGCGGCCCGATGGAATACATCACGCGCCAGACCCAGGGCGATTTCGCCGTCCTCGATCAGAGGGAGGACAATCTGTGGATGGACGCCGGCATGGTCACCAGCCAGGCCGACTGGTCGCTGGATTTCGATATCGGCATGAACTTTTTCGAATGGCACGCTCCGGTGCCGCGCGCCCATGAAATGGGAATTTTCACGCGCGCCCTGAAGTTTCTGCTGAACATTCAGCAAGGAAGTCCGGCGCGGCGGCTGAACTGGACGATGACCGTCAATCCGCTGCTCGATACGAGCCCCGAGAATTACCACAAATGGGGTGTGCAGAAGGCGACGCTGACGCCGGAGAATCTGGGGTACAAGCAGCATTTGCGCGTCGAACTGCAGACATTCTTTCGGCTACCGCGCTCCAACGCTCTCGTCTTCCCGATCCGCTGCTATCTGATCAAGCTGGAGGAATTGGTCACGGTTCCCAAATGGGGTCGGCGACTGCATCGGATCCTGCGCGACCTCCCGGAGGATCTGGCGACCTACAAGGGCTTCGCCGCCAACCGGCCGATGATCGTCGAATGGCTGGCGAAATATGACGACGGGGCGCCCACGTCTGCGGGGATATTTCCCGACGACTGACGACCTGGTCCGGATCGCCTGCGGCACCAAGATCTTCCATGCGATAGCGAGCCGGACGTTTCATCGGCGTTGCTCAGCCGTGCCGTAAAGGCGCGGCGCTGCCTCTCCCAAGATCAAAGCCGTAATCGAGCGGACGGGTCGTCCTCGCTCGCGCCGCCCGTCTTGAACCATCGCCGTGGTCGGCGTTTGCAAATGGCCGGCGGTTGACGCCGCGTTGTCGGCCACTGGCCGATGACGCCGCCGACGCGGCGGCAACGACTGCCCACGGGTCCTTCGCGCATCCGCGTGGGATGGAAAGTTCACGCGGCGTCGGGTCGGGCCATCCGCAATCGGACTCGCGGCGCACTCAAAACGACAAACCCCGCCGACGATCGGCGGGGTTTGTCTTCAGTGTGAGGCTCGGCCGGTTCGGCGGAGCCATTCTTCCGTCATCGTTTTGCTTGGGTCAGGCCTGGAAAATCCAGTTCGAGACGAGCACCACGATGACGCCCCCGGCAAGCGTCAGGTAGGGCAACATGCCTGCCTTCCGCGTCATCGCCGTGCCTGGTTCGATGTGCAGGTCGACCAGCATCTGATCGGGAAATTTCCCGCGATCCTGGATGTAGTGACGGTAAAAGAAGACCGGGATGATCAATGCCGCGGTGAACAGGCCCGCCCACAAGGCCATCGGGTTCCAGACCTGCGCGCCGGCGCCCATGAAGACGGCGTTGACGAAGGCGAAGAGGGTGCCGATCACGATGATCACGGTCGGCGCCTTGTAGGGGCGGGGAATGTGGGCGGAGTCGATGCGATGAATCCACCCGGCATTGAGGTTGAGGAAATTGAAGATGATGTAGCCGCAATTGGAAACGGCCAGGATGAAGAAGAAGCTGGTCGCATCCGCCACCGCGATCGCGAGGACGACGAGGTTTACCACCAGATCGGTCCACATGGCCCGCGTCGGCGCGCCGTGTTCATTCACATGCGACAGATACCGCGGCAGCCAGCCATCGACCGAGCCCTGGTAGAGGGTCCGCGATGAGCCGGCCATCGCCGTCATCAAGGTCAGCATCAAAGCCAGGATCATCAACATGACGAGCAGGCTCTCGATGATCGCCCCGCCGCCGACCATATGCGCCATGGCAGCCGCCACGCCCGATCCGTCGACGATCGAGTCCGACAGCATGCCGTCGAGGCCAAGCGCACCTTGGAAGGTGAACGGCACCAGGCTGAACAGCACAAGGCAGAGCAGACCCGAGTAGAAAATGGCCTTGAAGGTGTCGGTTGCGGGGTTCTTGAACTCGCTGGTGTAACAAACGGCGGTTTCAAAGCCGTAAGTCGACCATGCGGCGATGAACATGCCGCCCAGGACGAGCGTCCAACCGGCTATGTTCCAGGCGCCCGGTTCCGGCGCGTATGGCTCGGCCAGGGGCACGAGCGGCGAAAAGTTCCCCCAATCCACGTTACCGTTCAGGATCGGGACGACGCCGACGATCGCCATCGGGATGATGACGAGCAGTCCGATATATTTTTGGAACTTGGCGGTTCCCAATATGCCGCGATGCTGGATCGCGAACACCATCAACATCAAGACGGCGCCGATGAAGAACGCCGAATTGAGGGACAGCGACACCGGACCGAGGGTCGTGCGAAACAACGTCCATTCGCGAATCCCCGGCGTCAGGGCGGCGACCGCGGCGGCGGTCTTGTCGGCCTCGGCGACAGTCAAGGCCGCCCCGTTGGTTGCCAGCCAGTCGGCGACGGCCGTGCTATTGGCCAAGGGCACGGGCGCGAGCGCGTTGAGGATGTAGGCTGCCGCAATGGAACAACCCAGCGAAAGCACCGGCGACCACGCGAACCAGTTGCACCAGACCGACAGGGGCGCGATCGGTTTGGCATAGCGCACCCAGGCAGCCGCACCATAGATCGAGGCTCCGCCGGATTTATTCGGAAACAACCCGGCGATCTCGGCATAGGTGAACGACTGTAGGAACCCCATCGTCATCGATGCGATCCAGATCAGGAATGCAAGTTTTCCTGTAACTCCGGCGATGCCGCCAATGGAGAAAAGAACCAACGCGGGCACACCGCTTGCTACCCAGAAGGCGCCAGTCCAATCAATGCTCCGATGAAGCTTTCCGGATGCTGGGGCGCTATCGACAGCTGTGGATATGGTCGACATTTATCAGGGTTCCTCCGTTTTTTATTTATAAGTGTATATTGCAATAGGAGTAATTGATCCGAGCTCTAGCTCAGAGACCGATGTTCCGCCGGGTATGCTCCCGACATGCGAAAAATCTGATTCCCTGCGGGATCGCTCCCCCTCTATAAATTTCCCTGTAGACAGGAAAATTTACCCTCCGGAAATATCTTGTCCCTTGCTCGCCCGTTTGTCAAAAATTTTTCTTATTAGGAAAGACTGGGCTGTGGATGGGGATGGGCGCCTGATCGGAAGAATTTGCGCTGATGCGTCCTCTGACTTCGATCGATGCTGCGCGCTCATCGGGCCGCCGGCCGAGAATGTCGGTGAAGCGTTGTCGTCTTCAGGCGTCGCGGCGGATCGGCTTGTTACGATTGCCAGGAAGATGCTCGGCATCGGCACGCTGGTATTCAAAGTTCCTGGCTGACGGTCACAGGACCAGCGTGCTGGCAGCTGGGACAGCATGCCAGGACAGAAGCGGCACCTGGGACATTCTTTAGGCCGCGCAGGTCCTCAAGCCCAGGGTCTCACGGGCCTGCCGCCATGTCGCGACAGGCCGCTCGTACTTCTCGCACAGTTCAACCGCGCGTTTGACAAGGGCCGCGTTGGACGGTGCAAGCCGCTCGCGATCGAGGCGCACATTGTCTTCAAATCCCGTTCGCGTATGGCCGCCCTTGGCGATCGACCATTCGTTGATGGTCAATTGCGCCGACGCGATCCCCGCCGCGCACCATTGGGCGTCCGGCGCAAGCCGCTTGAGGGTTGCGATGTAGAAGTCGAATATCGGCTCGTCCGCGGGCATCGCATTTTTAACGCCCATGACGAACTGGACATACAGCGGCCCCCTGAGGCGACCATCGGCAGCCATTCGGGTGGCCTGCACGATATGGCCGAGATCGAAGGCCTCAATCTCGGGCTTCACCTCGTAGGTCTGCATCTCCGAAGCCAGCCAGTCGACGAGATCGGGCGCGTTCTCATAAACGCGGGTCGGGAAGTTGTTCGATCCGACCGAGAGCGACGCCATGTCAGGCCTGAGCGGCAGCATCCCGCCGCGCTCCCGACCCGCGCCGGACCGGCCCCCTGTCGAGAGTTGGATGATCATGCCCGGGCAGTATGTTTCGAGCCCCTCCTTGAGGCGCGCGAAGCGGTCGGGGTCGGATGTCGGCTTTCCCTCGTCATCGCGCACATGGCAGTGGGCAATACTTGCGCCGGCATCGAAGGCTTCGTGCGTGCTTTCGATCTGCTCTGAGATCGTGATCGGCACGGCTGGATTGTTGTCCTTGGTCGGAAGCGAGCCGGTAATTGCAACGCAGATGATGCAGGGGTTTGTCATGACAGGCCCTCAGATATCGAAGAACACGGTTTCGGCATCGCCCTGGAGGCAGATATCGAAACGATAGATCGACCCGATCTTCATGGCGATCAGGGTGTCGCGTCGGTGGGATTGTTCAATCAGATTGAGGACCGGATCGGCGGCGTTGGCTTCATGCTCGTCGCCGAAATAGAGCCGCGTATTGAGCCCGATATTGATGCCGCGCGCCACCAGCCAGAGGTTAAGGTGCGGCGCCATCGGGCGCTCGTTACGATCCACGATTGCGCCCGGCTTGACCGTCTCGAACGACCACTTGCCTGTCTCGAAATCCGGGATCACCCGCCCCCATCCGAAAAACCCCTCCTCGACCGCGCCGGTGCCCGGATAGACACCCGACGCATTGGCCTGCCAAATTTCGATCAGGACATCTTTGACCGGCGCGCCGGTGCCATCGGTAACGATGCCCTCGACGGTGATCCGCTCGCCCGCCGCATTCGACCCGGCGATGTCCCGGCCCAGTTCCTGCCGGTAGATGTCGAACCCCGCAGCGCCTGGCGCAAGACCGATATGCACAAAAGGCCCGGCGGTCTGGGACGGAGATTCCTTGAGGTAGTGAAGCTGTTGGACCATGATCAATTGCCCTCCGGCCGGTTCTCGAAAAAGGTCGACCTGTGCCCGCGCAGCACGATGTCGAACTTGTAGGCGATGCTGTCGAGCGGGATCGTGGCGTTCAGATCAAGCGCCGCGACCAGCTGGCCGATGGCGCGTTGGTCGGGGATGGATTTGACGATCGGGCATTTCGCAATCAGCGGGTCGCCTTCGAAATACATCTGCGTGATCAGTCGCTGGGCGAAGCTCATGCCAAAAACCGACAGATGGATATGGGCGGGGCGCCAGTTATTGACCCAGTTGCGCCACGGATAGGCGCCAGGTTTCACCGTCCGGAAGACGTAATACCCATTCTCGTCCGTCAATGTCCGTCCGCAGCCGCCGAAGTTGGGATCGATGGGCGCGAGATAGGTATCCTTCTTGTGCCGGTAGCGCCCGTCGGCATTGGCTTGCCAGACCTCCACAAGTGTATTGGGAACCGGGCGCGCGTTTTCGTCGAGCACACGACCATGCACGATGATGCGTTCGCCGATCGGATCTCCGGTCTTGGCGTAGTTGCGGATCAGGTCGTTGTCCAAGGCGTCGATATCGGTGTGGCCGAAGGTCGGCCCTGTCAGTTCACTGTCCGAATTCTGGAGTGACAAAAGCGCGTAGCGCGGCGATCGCGCGACGCTGGTCTTGTAGTCCGGCGTCAAGGCGGGGGGGTGCCACTCGCGGTCGCGCTGGTAGAGGTCTGCGGAACGGGTCATATGGTCTCCCCCTCCATTTCGGCGTAGGTCTGCTTTGCCAGCTTGATGGCGTGGTTGGCCTTCGGCACGCCCGCATAAATGGCAACGTGCTGGAATGCCTCGATGACGTCTTGCTTGCTGGCCCCCGTATTTGAGGTGGCCCGGATATGCATTGGAATCTCGTCGAAGTTTCCGGTTGCGGCGAGCAGGGCAAGGGTCAGCATCGACCGCTCACGCAGGCTGATCGCATCGCTCGCCCACACGGTGCCCCAGGCGCCTTCGGTGATGAGTGTCTGGAACGGCGTGTCAAAATCGGTTCTGGCCGCCTCTGCGCGCTCGACATGGGCATCGCCCAGCACCGCCCTGCGGATCTTCATGCCGTTTTCGTGTCTACTCGTCATCGTCTGGATATCCCGATTGGCCGCATCAGTGGTTTGTGGGCAGGCGTAACTCCCAGACAATACCGGACGGGACCGATCGGCGAAACGACCGTCATGGATACGTCTCGAGCGTGTAGCGCAGCACCACGTCGGCGCAGTGACTGCCGAGGCGTAGCTGACCGGGTTCTGCCTAGAAGTCACCGTCGAAGATGCGACCCGCGACAGGCCTCGGTTGGCGGGGAAGGGATCGTCTTCTTACCGCGTAAGGTTGCCCGGCAGGCCTTTGAGAGCTGCATCAATGGCGTCGCCGAGACGCTCGACGATCGTTGCTATCTGGGTTTCGTCGACGATGAACGGTGGCGCGAGGAGGACATGATCGCCCCGCACGCCATCGATCGTACCGCCCATCGGATAGACCATCAGCCCGCGCGCCATCGCCTCGCGCTTGATATGGGCATGGAGCTTCAGCTTCGGGTCGAAGGGCTCCTTGGTCGAGCGGTCGTGGACCAGCTCGATGCCCCGGAACAGGCCACGCCCGCGGATGTCGCCGACGTGATGGTGATTGCCGAACCGCTCGACGAGGCGCCTGTTCAGGCACTCGCCCATGGCCACGACGTTATCGAGGAGACCGTCGCGGCGGATGATGTCCTGAACGGCGAGGCCCGCGGCCGCGGCCATCGGATGGCCCATATAGGTATGGCCGTGCTGGAAGAAGCCGGAGCCCTTCGAAAAGGCCTCGAAGATCTGTGCCGATACAAGCACCGCGCCGACCGGCTGGTAGCCACCGCCGAGACCCTTGGCGATGGTCATCAGGTCCGGCACGACGCCGTCCTGCTCGCAGGCGTGCAGCGTCCCGGTGCGGCCCATGCCGCACATGACCTCGTCGAGGATCAAAAGGACGCCGTAGCGGTCGCATATCTCGCGGATGCGCTTGAAATAATCGCCGACCGGCGGCACGGCGCCGGCGGTCGCGCCGCCCACGGTCTCGGCAACGAAGGCGATGACCTCGTCGGCGCCGAGTTCCAGGATCTTGTCTTCCAGCTGCTGGGCGGAACGGGCGGCGTAGTCCGCGTCGCTCTCGCCGTCTTCGCGCAGACGGTATGCGTAGCAGGCGTCGATGTGGTGGGTTTCGATCAGAAGCGGGCGGAACTGCGCCCGACGCCACTCATTGCCGCCCGTCGCCAGGGCACCGAGCGTGTTGCCATGGTAGCTCTGCTTGCGTGCGATGATATGGCGGCGCTTGGGTTCGCCCTTCTCCACGACATACTGGCGCGCCATCTTGAGCGCTGCCTCGACGGCTTCCGAGCCTCCGCTGACCAGATAGACGTGGTCGAGCCCGTCCGGCGCGTCCTCGATGAGGCGATCGGCCAAGCGCTCGGCGACCTCGGTCGTAAAGAAGCCGGTATGGGCGTAGGCGATCGTGTCGAGTTGCTTGTGCAGCGCGGCGATGACGTCAGGATGGCCATGGCCGAGGCAGGAGACGGCCGCGCCCCCCGAAGCATCAATGTAACTCTTGCCGTCGCGGTCGAACAGCTCGATGCCGCGCCCCGCGACGGCGACTGGCATCACGGCATTGGCGGCACGGTGGAGGATGTGGCTCATGACGGTCTCTTTGCCTGCTTCGGATTCAGGTGGATGTTGAGGGACGCAAGGTGTTCGTCGGTCCGACGCAGCCCCGCGAGAGCCGCGTCGTCGTCATGGCCGGCCATGATTGCCGCGAGGATTTCGGCAATCACGAAGGCGGGCGCCATGGTGTGGAAAAAGGACGGGCTGCTCGTCGGAACGACGATTGCGCAGGTCGCGGTTTGCGCGAGCGGGGCGACCGCGCTGTCGGTGATCGCGACGATTTTCACGCCACGCCGGGCGGCATGCTCGGCCAGTTCGACCGTCTGGCGGGTATAGGGCTGGACGCTCGTGACGAGAAGAACATCCTCCGCCGTGGCGGTGGCCAGTGCGTCGGCGCCGGTCCCGGCGATCCCGTCGAGTTGGATCGAGCGCTCTCCGATCAGTGTCAGCACGTAATGAAAGTGCCAGGCGACCGCGTGACTGGAGCGCAAGCCGAGGCAGTAGACCCGACGTGCCGCGGCGAGCACCTTGGCGGCGGCGGCGACGCGTTCCAGATTGTCCGGCGACCGGAGCTCCTCGATCTGCCGCCCGATGGACGTCAGCATCTCGGCCGCGAGAGCCTTGTCGCCCCGCAGCTTCTGGTCGGCGACCTGCGCCCCGGCCTTGCCGGCAAAGCCAAGGTGCCCGTCACGTACGGCGGCGGCATATAATTCTCGGAGGTCGTCGAACCCGTCCATACCCAGATGCTTGGCGAGGCGCGTCATGGTCGCGGGCTGGACGCCAGCCTGCTTGGCCTGCTCCCGCATCGACAGGAGAGCCACATCCCTGGGACAGTCGAGCACGTATCGGGCCGCCGTCTGGAGTTGCCCAGACATCGTGCCGAATGCCTTGACGATCTCTTCGGTAAGAGGTCCCTGATCCATGGCCGTCAGCTGTACGCCGTAGCGACGATCATTGCAACAACTGTTTCAATAATGATAAAAAAGATTCAATCAGGTCATCATCCAAGCGAGTAGGTAAAATGGAAGCAGCCTCTTTCCCACAGCCCGTCGTGATCGCGGTCGCTCCCAATGGCGGACGTCGCATCAAGGCCGACCATCCGGCAATCCCGCTGACGCCGCAGGAACTGGCGAACACCGCGGCCGAATGCCTGGATGCCGGCGCAGCGATGATCCACGCGCACGTACGGAAACCCGACGGGACCCATCTCCTCGACGCCGACGCCTATCGCGACGCCATCGCGGCCATTCGCGGCACTGTGGGCGATCGCATGGTGATTCAGATCACCAGCGAAGCACTGGGGATCTATACGCCCGCCGAGCAGCGAAGCGTGGTGCGCGAGGTCAAGCCCGAGGCGGTGTCGCTGGCGCTGCGCGAGCTCGTGCCCGACGACAGCGAGGAAGCCGCGTTCGCCGGCTTGCTCGCCTGGATGAAGCGCGAAGGCGCCGCCCCTCAGATCATTCTCTACACGCCGGAGGAGGCGGTGCGGCTCGATGCCATGTGGCGGCGGGGCCTCGTTCCCTTCGATCGCATTCCCGTGCTTTACGTGCTCGGCCGCTACAGCGTCGGGCAGACGTCGACGCCGACGGACCTCCTGCCGTTCCTGGCCCCCGAAATGCCGCGCTACGCACATTGGAGCGTTTGTGCCTTCGGCCGGCATGAAACGGCCTGCGTGACGGCGGGCGCGCTCCTCGGAGGGCATGCACGGGTCGGTTTCGAGAACAATCTATTCCGGCCGAATGGCACGCTGGCGGACACAAACGCCGACCTGGTCTCGTCAGTGGCAGAAACGGTTCGAGGCTGCGGCTTGACGGTTGCAGACGCGGACGATCTGCGACGCTTCAGTGCAGATTAAGCAGAGGCGCTGATCCGCAGCGCCGGCGTCCAGATTGGAAGGTCCTGTTCACCTCCGGCTATGACGGCGAGATCGTCGCCTCAGCGGGGGACGACGCCCTGAAGCCCTTCCTGCAAAAATCCTGCCGGGATGACGAACGCGCTCGCGCCGTCCGAAACGCCATCGATTGATGGGCGGCGCCGATCCCGGTCGGCCGGCGTCTCAGCACCAGCTGGCCTCGTTTGTCGCCGTGTTGTGGAACAGTTCGTGGACATTGGCCTCGAGCAGTCGGTAGCCGACATTGCCGAAAAGCCTTTGCCGGCCCTCGTTGAGCAGGAAGGTCGGACTGCCCTCGGCGCCGTTCTTGCGGCTCATCTGATCATCGGCGGCAAGCTGCGCCAGCGCTTCGGAGGATCGGATCTTGCGGTCGACGCTGCTGTAGTCGATGCCGAGACGGTCGGCGATCTCCTCGTGGATTCGCCAGTCGGAAATATCCTTCGCCGACGCGAAGAAGGCGTGGCGCAACTCCCAACTGGCGCGTGTGGAAAGCCGGTCGAGATAAGGCAGTTGTTCGGCCTCGCCGCCCGTCGCGTCGGCTTCGACCAGTTCGACAGCCTTGACGAACAGGTGGGCGCTTGCAGAGCTTCGCGGCCGGGTTTCGAGCCACAGGCGCTCGTGAACCTCGATGTGGGGAAACTTCCGCGCAACCTCGTTGATGTGCCGATTGAAGCCCTCGAAGCCGCCACGATCCTTCCAGTTCGTCTCGATCTTGCCCCAGGCGTCGGGAAAGACAGGGCAGAAATGCGCGTCGATCGCGAGGTCGGCGCCGAATTTCTCCACCAGTGCCTCGAGGCGGCGCTGAGCGGCATAGGCCCAGATGCACAGGATGTCGGAATAATACGATAGCTGGACCGGGACCATGAGAGCGCCTCTTCTTGCAAAGCATCTGGAAAATGGGCCGCCACCGAGGCGGCCCGCGTCATCAGGCCGAAGCTCTGCGCCAAGCGGCGCGCAGACGAAGACGACGCCGGAGCCTCGCGACTCTAAGCCAGCCAGGTCATGGCGCTCTTGTAGAGCATATAGACGGCGACAACGAAGATCAGCCCGGCGAAGGCCATGTTCAGCGCGCCCTTCTTCGCCGCGAGCCCTCGCGCGGCGGTGGCGCCGACCAGACCCCCGGCGATTCCTCCGCCGATGAAGACGAGGGCGAGCGTCCACAGCACGTAGCCGGAAAAGGCGTAGCTCAAGGCGGTGGTCAAGCCGAAAGCGGCGACGGCGACCAGCGAGGAGCCGACCGCGTTGAGGATCGGCATGCCGGTCGAGGCGATCAGCCCCGGCACGATCAGAAAACCACCGCCGATGCCGAAGAAACCCGAGAAGGCGCCGGTGACAGCCCCGAAGCCCAGCACTTTCGGCGCGTTCTCGCGGTTGCACTCGGCGCCGGCATCGCCCGTGCTGCCCCGGCGGCGGAACATCAAGACCCCGACGACGAGCATCAGGATGGCGAACAGAAACAGCAATTGCTGACCGTCGATGGCCTTGCCGACGGCCGCGCCGCCGAGCGCGCCGAGGACGCCGGCGCCGCTATAGAGCGCGGCGCAACGCCATTTCACATTGCCATGACGGGCGTGGCTGACGAGGTTCGCCGCGGCATTGGCGGCGACCGCCAGGGCGCTGGTGCCGATCGCCATATGCGCGCCGGGCACGCCGACGAGATAGACCAGAAGCGGCACCGCCAGGATCGAGCCGCCGCCGCCGAACAGGCCGAGGGTGAAGCCGACGAGCGAGCCGGAAAAGGCGCCGAGCAGATACTGGGAGAGGTCGAGGACCATCGGACAAGCTTTCGGCGACAGAGGAGCGCCCACCAGCTCGGCAGACGCTCCTGTTGGTTCTTAACGGACTCAGAGAGGTATCAGCGCGTCTCGACCGGCAGGCCGCATTCGCGCCAGCCTTTCAAGCCGCCCTCGATGCTCTTGGCGGTGTAGCCCATGTCGGTGAGCGTCTTGGCTGCCATGGCCGCGCGAGCGCCGGAAGCGCACAGCACATAGACCGGCTGGTTCTTGTCCAGTGCCGCGGTCAATCCGCCATCGGCGGTCTCGGCCGAGGGATCGGCGCGCGCTTCCAAAAACCCACGGGGAACGTGGACAGACCCGGCGACGCGGCCGGTCTGCGCGAGTTCTCCGGCCTCGCGCACATCCAGGATGACGGCGTCGGCGCCATGCGCGTCGCGCGGCGAGACCGAGCCTGCCGTCCCCATTGCGGCGGCGATGAAGTCTTTAATACCCATGGCCATCAATTGCCTCCTTGGAACCGGTTCGCGGGAATCTTGAAGTAGTGGTTGCCGTCGTCCTCGGCCGGCGGCAGCCGGCCACCGCGCAGGTTCACCTGCAGGGCGTGGAGCATCCGATCGGGGAGGGGGAGTGTGCGATCCCGCTTCTCGCGCGTCTCGATGAACGCGCTCTCGGACGTTCCGTCCTTGACGTGGACGTTGTCGCGCTTGTGCTCGTCGACGGTGGCTTCCCAAGCCGGCCCGTCGCGGTCGTCCGACCCGTAGTCATGGCCGACGAACAGACGCGTGTCACCGGGAAGCGCCAGAATTGCCTGGATCGAGCCCCAGAGCTCCTTGGCCGAACCGCCCGGAAAGTCCGCGCGCGACGAGCCCTTGTCGGGGTACATCAGCGTATCATGGACGAAAGCGGCGTCGGCGACGACATAGGTGATCGAGCCAAGTGTATGGCCTGGCGACAGCATCACCCGGACGTCCAGTTCGCCGATCTTGAAACTCGCTCCGTCGTCCCAGAGGACATCGATGTCCCGCTCGGGATCGAAGCCGCCGGGCAAGTTGTAGAGGCCTTCCCAGAGCGAGGCGATTTCCTTGACCTTCGCCCCGATGGCGGTTGGCGCGCCGAGTTTCTCCTTCAGATAGGCCGAGGCCATCATGTGATCGGCATGCGGATGGGTGTCGAGAATCCACTCGACCTCCAGGCCTTCCCGTTTCACATGGGCGAGAATCTCGTCGGCGCTGTCGGTCGATGTCTGCGCTTCGCTCGGGTCGAAGTTCAACACGACGTCGATCAACGCCGCTTTTCGCGTGGTCGGGTCGGCGCAGACATACTGAATGGAGCCGGTGTCTTCCTCATAGAAGCCCCAGATGTCGGGACTTCCCTTGCCGCGGGAGGGGCTATGTCGCGTGAGCGTCATTGGCTATCTTTCCTTTCCAGATTCAGAATGGGCTGAAGCAGTCCGCGAAAAATCAGCGCGGAAGAATTTCTTGCGTTGATACGCTTGGTGTCGTGAGCCGCGGCCGCACGCCCGACGAGCGGGCGTCCGGCGTCGCTCCTCGCGGGGACGCCAACTTTCCGGAGATCATCAAGACTTCGTCCGCGATCGCCGGGGGAGCGGCAGGGGCTCTAGGGCAGCCGCCGACGTTTCCTTGATCTCGCCGCGATCACCGCCCCCGCTGCCCAGCTTGAAGGGAGGATCCGGGCAGAAGGCCTTCTGCAAGGCTTCGATGATCAGCAAGATTTCGCTGCGAGCGATCTTGTAGTAGACGGTCGTCCCCACGCGTCGCGACTCGACCAGCCCATCAGCCCGCAGCCGCATGAGCTGCTGCGACATCCGCACCTGATCGATCGCGAGCTCTTCGCGCAACTGGCTCACGGGCTTCTCGCCGTCCGCCAGTGCGCAGAGCACGAGCAAGCGTTGCGGATGCGACAGGCTGCCCATCAGATCCGCCGCCTCTTCCGAAGCCTGAATCACGTCACTTACATTCATAATCGTGAATTTAAGGAACTTGAATGTAAATGCAACCCCCGGCGAGACAAGAGCGCGCGATATCCCGGTTTCGCCGAAATGGGTCTTGGCACAGTCGCGCCGGCGTCTTACGCATTCCTGGGTAGATCATCGACAAGTACCAGTCAGGACAATCACCAAGCTCAGGGCAATGCGGGTTCGTGTCGCTCCGCCGACCGCCGCCCCATCCGACAAAAGCTGTTTAGACGGGAGAACGAGAATGTGGTGTGGAGTAATGCCGGCCGCGACCACGAAGTTCCGCGAGGACGGCGACCTCGACCCCGCCGAGAACGAGCGCTGCTTCGGCATCCAGATGGATGCCGGATGTGATGGCCTGATCGTCTGCGGGTCGCTCGGCGAAGGTCCGATGCTGACTCTGGCGGAGAAGCTCGAGCTTCTGCGGATCGCCAAGTCGGCCGCGAACGGCAAGCCGGTGCTGATGACGGTCGCAGCCGCCTCCACGGCCGAATCCTGCGACATCGCCAGGGCCGCCGCCAAGGCCGGTGCCGACGGGCTGATGATCGTCCCGAGCCTTGTCTATTTCACCGATCGCCGGGAGACGCTGGACACGTTGCGCGCGGTGGTCGGGGCGGGCGATCTTCCGGCGATGATCTACTCCAACCGGGTCGCCTACAAGGTCGACGTGACCCCCGATATGATGGAAGACCTCGCGCCCGACGCGCGCTTCGTCGCGATCAAGGAGTCCTGCGACGACATCCGACGCACGACCGAAATCATCAACCGTCTCGGTGATCGCTACGGCGTCTTCACCGGTGTCGACAATCTGGCCTTCGAGGCGCTGTCGGTCGGCGCAATCGGCTGGGTGGCGGGCCTCGTCGTCGCGTTTCCGCGCGAGACTGTGGCGATTTACCGCCTGATGAAGGCGGGGCGCGCCAAGGAGGCGCTCGGCATCTATCGCTGGTTTCGACCGCTGCTCGATCTCGACGTGTCGCGCACCCTCGTCCAGAACATCAAGCTGGCGGAAGTTCACGCCATCCAGTCAAACGACCGTGTCCGCCTGCCGCGTCAGCCGCTCCAAGGCGCCGAGCGTCAGCGGGTGGAGAAGGTGATCGCCGACGCCCTCGCGACCCGCCCGCAACTTCCATCTTTCGCCTGAGGTCGGTCTCGGATGAACCCGTCGCCAGATCACAGGGTCGACGTCGCCATTGTCGGTTCTGGCATTGTCGGAATTTCCATCGCCCATGCGCTCGTGCGGGACGGCCTGACCGTGACCCTCGTCGATCGGGAGGGCGTCGCCTGCGGCGCGAGCCGCGGAAATGCCGGCGCGCTCGCTTATTCGGATGTGCTGCCGCTGGCCTCGCCCGGGATCATGCGAAAGGCCCCCCGCTGGCTCCTCGACCCGGCCGGACCGCTGACGATCCGACCGGGTTACCTGTTGCCGATCGCCCCCTGGCTCTTCCGCTTCTGGCGGTCGAGTTTTCCCGCTGCGGCCGCACGCTCGATGGCGGCGCAGGTCGCGCTCATGACACTCGCCCGCAGTGAGATGCAGCGTCAGGTCGCGGAGGCGTCGCTGTCGCACATGCTGGTCAGCGACGGCGCCCTCGAACTCTACGAAAGCGAGGCCGAGCGGGATGCCGCGCGCCCGAATTGGGACGTGCGCGGCCGGGTAGGCATCCGCTTCGAGCATGTGGGCAGAGACGCGATCGACGAATTGCAGCCTGGGCTGGACTCCCGCTTTTCGTACGGGACCTTCCTGCCCGAGTGGCAGTCGGTCACCGACCCCTATGACTTTGCCGTGGCGTTCGCCGACAAGCTGCGGGAACGCGGCGTCTTATTTCGCACCGCCGAGATCACGGCCGTCGAGCCCGGCGAGGACGGCGTCGTCCTGCGCTGTGCCGACGGGGAAAAGATCTGCGCCAAGCAAGCCGTGATCGCGGCGGGGGCATGGTCGAAAAGCCTCGCGGCGTCGCTCAGCGACAAGATCCCCCTGGACACCGAGCGGGGCTACAACACGACGCTGCCGTCCGGCGCGTTCGACCTTCAGCGCCATCTGACCTTCGGCGGCCACGGCTTCGTGGTGACCCGGCTCTCCTCCGGCATCCGCGTCGGCGGGGCGGTGGAGTTCGGCGGGCTGCACCTGCCGCCGAACATGCGCCGGGCCGACGTCATGCTGGCCAAGGCCAAGGCCTTCCTGCCGGCGCTCGACACGACCGGCGGCAAGAAATGGATGGGCTTCCGGCCCTCGCTTCCCGATTCCCTGCCGGTGATCGGGCGCTCGCCGCGGGTACCGTCGGTTCTCTATGCGTTCGGGCACGGCCATCTCGGCCTGACGCAATCGGCGGCCACGGGCCGCCTCATAGCCGACCTCGTCGCCCACCGTCCGACCGTGATCGACGTCGCGCCGTTCCGGCCAGATCGCTTCTAGCTGCATATTTCCGGAGGTCTCTCGATGGCACGTCACACGTTCTTTTGCATAGACGGTCATACCTGCGGCAATCCGGTCCGGCTTGTCGCTGGCGGCGGGCCGGCGCTGGTCGGGGACACCATGATCGAGAAGCGCGCCCACTTCCTGCGCGAATACGACTGGATTCGCACCGGCCTGATGTTCGAGCCGCGTGGTCACGACATGATGTCGGGTGCGATCCTCTATCCCCCGACGCGGTCGGACTGCGACACGGCGATCCTCTTCATCGAGACCTCCGGATGTCTCGCCATGTGCGGCCACGGCACGATCGGCACGGTGACGATGGGCCTCGAAAACGGCCTGATCCGTCCGCGCGAGCCGGGCGTGGTCCGGCTCGACACGCCGGCCGGGCTGGTCATCGCGACCTATACCGAGGCGGACGGATACGTCGCCGAGGTTCGATTGACGAATGTTCCGGCCTTCCTGTTCCGTGAGGGGCTGGAGGTGGAAAGCCCGCATCTCGGCCGGCTCACCGTCGACGTTGCCTATGGCGGCAATTTCTACGCGATCGTGGACAGCCAGGAGAATTTCGACGACATGGCGGCGTTTTCGGCCGGGCAGCTGGTGGAGATGTCCGGCGCGCTCCGCCAGGCCCTTAACGACGCCCACCCATTCGTCCATCCGGAAAAGCCGGAGATCAATGGTCTCAGCCATATTTTGTGGACAGGCAAGCCGACCCGGCCGGAGGCGACGGCCCGCAATGCCGTCTTCTACGGCGACAAAGCGATCGATCGCAGCCCCTGCGGCACCGGCACCTCGGCCCGGATGGCGCAATGGGCCGCCAAGGGGCGGCTGAAGCCGGGCGACGACTTCGTCCATGAAAGCATCATCGGCTCGCTGTTTCGCGGCCGCGTCGAGGAGAACGCGCGGGTCGGCGATCTGCCGGCGATCATCCCGTCGGTGGCCGGCTGGGCCAGGATGACGGGTCTCAACACCATCTTCATCGACGACCGTGATCCCTTCGCGACGGGATTCCAGGTCGTCTGAGTCCAGCGAATGAGAGGTTCCGCATGAAGATCACCGGCATCAAGGCGTGGCAGGTCGACCTTCCGTTGAAGGAGGGACGCTACACTTGGTCGAGCGGCCATTTCGTCGAAATCTTCGACAGCACGGTCGTTGCGGTCGAAACGGATGCGGGCATTACCGGCTACGCCGAGTGCTGCCCGCTCGGCTCAGCCTATCTGCCGGCTTTCGCAGCCGGCGTGCGGGCGGGCCTGGCCGAACTCGCGCCGCAATTGCTGGGTCTCGATCCGACCGACCTTGGCGTCGTCAACGCCTATATGGACCGGGTCCTGCGCGGCCATCCCTATATCAAGGCGCCGCTCGACATCGCCTGTTGGGATATCCTCGGCAAGGCGGCCGGCCTGCCGGTGTGGAAGCTGCTGGGCGGCAAGGCGCAGGGTTCCATCGCCCTCTACCGCGCCATCAGCCAGCGGGCCTCGGCGGAGATGGCGGCGAATATCGAGGGCTACCGCGCGGAAGGCTATCGCAAGTTCCAGCTCAAGGTCGGCGGCGACGCCGACGCGGACATCGCCCGCATTCGCGCGACCCGTTCGGTCCTCCAGGATGGAGAGGTTCTTGTCGCCGATGCCAATACCGGCTGGACGCGAGCCGAGGCGGCGCGGGTCGTGCTGGCGGTCCGAGACCTCGACGTCGTGATCGAACAGCCTTGTCCGACCTATGACGAGTGTCTGTCGGTGCGCCGGCGCACCCCGCTGCCCTTCGTGCTCGACGAGGTCATCGATAGCGTCGCGACGCTGCAGCGGGCCCTGGCCGACGACGCCATGGACATTGTCAATTTGAAGATCTCGAAGGTCGGCGGCCTGACCAAGGCGCGGCTGATGCGCGACCTTTGCGTCGCCAGCGGAACGCCGATGACGATCGAGGACACCTGGGGCGGCGACATCGTCACGGCCACCATCGCCCATCTGGCGCAGTCGACGCCTGCCGAATTCACCTTCTCGGCGACCGACTTCAACTCCTACGGAACTGTCTCGATCGCCGACGGGGCGCCGATACGGGAGAATGGGACCATGGGCGCGTCGGACGAGCCGGGCCTTGGCGTGACCCCGCGCTGGGAGGCGCTAGGCGAGCCCTGTCTGAACGTCGGGAGCTAGACGCATGCGCAGCTCCAAACTCGTCCACATCGTCGGCTGCCACGCGGAAGGCGAGGTCGGCGATGTCATCGTCGGCGGCGTGGCGCCGCCGCCGGGCAACACGCTCTGGGAGCAATCCCGCTACGTGGCGACTGACGGCGAATTGCGCAATTTCGTCCTCAACGAACCGAGGGGCGGCGTCTTCCGCCATGTCAATCTGCTGGTGCCGCCGAAGCACCCCGAGGCCGCGATGGGCTTCATCATCATGGAGCCGGCCGATACGCCGCCGATGTCGGGGAGCAACGCGATCTGCGTTGCCACAGTTCTTCTCGACAGCGGGATCGTGCCGATGAGCGAACCGGTCGCCCGCTTCCGGCTGGAAGCGCCGGGCGGGCTGGTGGAGATCGCCGCCGATTGCATGGATGGCAAGGCGGAGCGCATCACGGTCACCAACGTGCCGTCCTTCGCCGATCGCCTTGGCGTCAAGCTTGAGGTCGAGGGGCTGGGCACGTTGACCGTCGATACGGCCTATGGCGGCGACAGCTTCGTGCTCGTCGACGCCGCTGAGGCCGGTCTTGAAATCAGCCCGGCAAACGCGGTAGCGCTGGCCGAAGCCGGCATGAGGATCACCCGCGCCGCCAACGAACAGATCGGCTTTCGGCATCCCCAGAACGGAGAGTGGGACCATATCTCCTTCTGCCAGTTCACCGAACCGGTGACGCGGGAGAACGGCATCCTAGCTGGCCGAAACACGGTCGCGATCCGCCCCGGCAAGCTCGACCGATCGCCCACCGGAACCGGCTGTTCCGCCCGCATGGCGGTGCTGAACGCGCGCGGTGAGATGCAGGCCGGAGACGCCTTTGTCGGGCAGTCGGTCACCGGATCGCAATTCCACTGCCGCATCGAGAGCCTGACGACGGTGGGTGACCGGCCGGCCATTATCCCGTCGATCTCCGGGCGCGCCTGGATCACCGGAACGACGCAACTGATGCTCGATCCATCCGATCCATGGCCTGGCGGATATCGGTTGTCCGACACCTGGCCCGGCGGCTGACGGCCCGCCGGCGCCTTACCAGGCCGACCGGTAGATCGACAGCGCGTCGGATTCCGAGACCGCGCGCGGATTGTTGACCAAAAGGCGCTGCTGCTTCATCGCGTCGGCCGCCATCTTGGCCAGATGCTCCTCGCCGATCCCGACATCGCGCAGGCGCGGCGGCAGGCCGAGGCGCTCTGACAGCGCGGCGAGTTCCTCTACGAAGGCGGCACAGCGGCCTTGCGTGCTTTCCTCGCGTTCTAGGGCTGGAAAGGCGTCGGCGGCGATTTCGGCGTAAAGATGCGCCGCGTAGGGGGCGTTGAAGCGCAGCACATGCGGCAGCACCAGTGCGTTCGACAGGCCGTGCGGAATATGGAAGGTGCCGCCGATCGGGTAGGCGAGGGCGTGGACGGCGGCGACCGGCGAATTGGCGAAGGCCTGGCCGGCGAGCATCGAGCCGAGCAGCATCGCCCCGCGCGCCGCGACATTGGCCGGTTCGGCGATCACCGCTTCGATATTCGCGCCGATAAGCCGCAAGGCTTCGCGCGCCAGCATCTTCGACAGTGGGTTGTTGTTGGCGTTCTTCGACGCATAGGCCTCGATCGCGTGGACCATGGCGTCGACGCCGGTGGCGGCGGTAATCGCCGGCGGCAGGCCGAGGGTCAATTCGGCGTCGAGCACGGCGATATCCGGCACGATCAGCGCCGAGGAAACGCCGCGCTTTTCCTCCTCGCCGACAGTGATGATCGAGACCGGCGTCACCTCCGAGCCGGTGCCGGCGGTGGTCGGCACCAGCACCAGTGGCAGGCGGGGACCCTTGGCGTTGCCGACCCCCCAGGCGGCATCAAGGTCCTCGCCGGAGCCGGCGATGAGCGCGACGAGCTTGGCCACGTCAAGGGACGAGCCACCGCCGAAGCCGACAATGCCGGTGGCATCCGCCGTGCGGGCGGCGTCGGTCGCGGCCTCCAGAATCGACAGTTTGGGATCGGCCGCGACGTCGTCGAAGATGGTAACGGCGGCGCCGGACTCGGCCAGCGAGGCGATCGCCGGGTCGCAGAGGCCGAGCGCGCGGAGGCCGGGGTCGGTGACCAGCAACACGCGCGCGCCGAGCGTCTTCGCCGCGATCGGCCCCAGCCGCCTGGCCGCGCCCGGCTCGAACACGATCGACGGCGTGGTGTTGAAGAGGAAGGGCGTCATGGCGAGATCTTTCCCGTTTTCGTCTCGTTGTCGAATCGTAGCCGCCAGTCTGGCGCGGAACGAGCCGTTCGCCCAGCCATGCGCACCGGTGCTCCCTTTTGCAGCGCGTGCGGGATGAGCCTTGCCGTCAGCTCGGCCCGCGAAATTTGTCAACCAGGCGGAACACCAGACCCGCCGTGGTCATCACCAGGAAAACCCGGGTGACGTGATGGGTCGCGACAAAAGCCACCTCGACATGGAGGGCTAGCGCGATCAGGCTCGTTTCGGTCAGGCCGCCGGGGGAATAGGCCAGCAGCAGGTCGAGGACCGGCAAACCGATCAGCCGGTTCAATCCCAGCGAAAAGCCGAGCGTGATCGACAGCAAGATGGCGGTCGATCCCAGTGCGAGCCCAAGAATCCGCGCGAGTTCGGTCAACCGGGTTCCGGCAAACCGGCAGCCGAGGGCGGTGCCGAGCACCAACTGCGCGGCCGCCACCAGCTCGTAGGGCGGGCGGAACTCCGTGATCCCGGTCAAATGCACCGCGCCGCTGGCCAGCATCGGCCCCATCAGATAGGGCGCGGGCAGTCGCAGTATTCGTCCCAGGACGATCCCGACCAGCCCTGTCAGAACCAGCCATGCTTCCACCGTCCATGGCGCGTCGAAGATGGACAGCCCGGTCGTCGGTCGTGTGATCACCTGTTCGCCGGTCACCACGTCGAGGACGAACGGCAGCGAGAAGACGATCAGCATGATGCGGCTGGAATGGATCAGGGCGATGATCCGCGGATCGCCGCCCTTGGCTTGGCCGAGCGTCACCATCTCGATCAGGCCGCCGGGCATGCCGGCGAAATAGGCTGTGGGCAGATCGAAACCGGCGACGCGGTAGAAATAGGTGACACAGGCCGCCGCCGCGACGAAGAGGAAGACCATCAGGCCGAGGAGGCTCGGAAGCCAATCCGCTATCCCGGTCACCATACCCGGCGTAAAGCCTGCTCCCAGCAGCACCCCGACGAGCATGGTCATGGGAGGTCGCAGGATTGTGGGCGCGGTAACCGGCATTCGCAGGAGCGAGGCGAGGAGGCACGCCGCCAGCGGCCCGAGCATCCAGGGCAGCGGCAGCGACAGACGCAGGAAGACGACGGCGCCGAGAAGCCCGATCCCGAGCGCCAGCGCGAAGCGCGCATAGGCAAAGCGCTTCGGAGCGAGAGGCTCCAGGGCTTTGGCCAGCCAATCGCGTATCGCGCTCATCGACATCCGTTCGCGGAAGTGCCGCGGTCGGGCGGGCCAAAGCCGTCGCCGGCATGCGGTGTCCGGCGGCGTGCGGTTCTCTTCATCGTGCGGAATACGGTCATATCGGACAAGGTACGAGGAACGATCTCGCCGTCGGGGCAAGACAGGAAGGAGGAAGTGGACGCCAATCCGTCCCATCGGAACGAACTGCCGCTCGCGGCGGAACGATGTAGTCCTAAACCATGCTTACGGCCGGCGGAACCGGGTACCGATGTCGTGTGCCGCTCCGGCGGGCCATCTGCACCGTGACCTCCTGCACCGGGTCGCGGGTTCCGGGTCGAACGCTCGTCGCGCTTGTGCGTCCTCGTCGATGATCATGGCGTCGGATTTCTGCTGGCAGCGGGCAACCTTGCGCGCTTGCTAAGGTGCGCGCGAACGCAAAAAGGCGCCCCGGAGGACGCCTTTTAAATCACTGAGAATGCGTTTGTTTTTTGGTTGCGGGGGTTCGCTTCAACCGCTGTCATAAAAGGGATGCCCGGCGCCCTTCCTTCCTCGGCCTTGGCAACGCCAAGGATACCCATCAACTCGCCGCGTAGCTCGGCATGAACCTCGCCACGCTTCTCTCCAGGGGTAACGATCACCTCGCCAATCAATGAGCGCAGAGCCTCCGCGGCCTGCCTGCCCCCATCGGGATCGTTCAGAGCTTCGGCGAAGCGCGCGACGTTGCGGCGATAGTTCGACGCGATATTGGGATGAACATCCGGCACATCGGCAGCGGCTTCCGCCATGCGGGCGGTGATTTCGGTCTTCTGCCGTTCCAATTCGTCCATCCGCGCCTTCATCGACGGTTGATACATACCGTCCTCAACGGCCGAGATGATCCCGGCAATGGCACGCCCGATCTTCGCCAACGCGCGGCGGTCGGTTTCGTGCTGGGCACGGCGCTGATGGTTCAGCCGGTTGGTTTCCTCGACATAGGCACGCATGGCCTCCTCGACCGCCTCGGCCGAAACCAGCCTGTCCTGTAACCCGGCCAGCACCCGCGCCTCCAGCTTCTTGCGCAAGATGGTGCGGTTGTTAGTGCAGGTGCCGCGCCGGTGATGATTCAGGCAGCCGAGCCGGTCGGAGAGAATAATGCCAATCTTCCCGCTGCAGCAACTGCAAGTCAGAAGACCGGAAAGGAGAGAAACAGGCCGGTTCGCCAAGTGCAGACGCTTTGCCCTGCCCTCGCGGGTGTTGGCCGGGTTCGGCCCGAAAATTTCGGCGATCTGCCTTTGCCGCTCGCGCACCGCGTTGCAAAGTGCATCATCTACGATCCGAAGATGCGGAACCTCGACCCTGATCCATTCGGATTCCGGGTTCGGTCGCGAGACACGCTTGCCTGTGCTGGGGTCTTTGACAAAGCGCAGGCGGTTCCAGACCAGAACGCCTGCATAAAGCTCGTTATTGACGATGCCGGTGCCGCGTGTGCGGTGACCCCGAATGCTGGTATCGCCCCATGCTCGCCCGAGTGGGCCTGGAATGTCAGCCTTGTTCAGATCGACGGCAATGGCCTTGGGAGGTTTGCCCGCTGCAAACTCGCGCAAGACGCGCCGCACGATCTCCGCTTCTTCCGGGACGATCTCGCGGTCGCCCCGGATCGGCTCGCCGTTGGCGTCGAGCTTCTTCACCACCCTGTAGCCATAGCAGAGGCCGCCGCCCGCCTTGCCCTTCTCGACCCGCCCGCGCAGTCCGCGATGGGTCTTCATGGCGAGGTCCTTCAGGAACAGGGCGTTCATCGTGCCTTTCAGGCCGACATGAAGCTCGCTGATCTCGCCTTCGGCCAGCGTCACGATGGTGACGCCCGCGAACTTCAACTGCTTGTAGAGCGTGGCGACATCAGCCTGATCGCGGCTGATCCGATCCAGTGCCTCGGCCAGCAGGATGTTGAACTCGCCGTGCTGCGCATCGCGCATGAGCCTCTGGATGCCCGGTCGCAGGATCGTGCTCGATCCCGATATGGCCGCATCCTCGTAGGAGCCGACAATCTCCCATCGCTCCCGCTGCGCATGTTCCCGACACAGGCGAAACTGGTCCTCGATGGACGCCTTGCTCTGGTTGTCGGATGAATAGCGGGCGTAAAGGGCTGCGCGGGACATGGTGGCCTCCTGTGGTTCGGGCTGGGCGCGTTCCCCTACAGGGTATAGGGTTCGCGCACCCCCGGATCGTCGGATGAAAAATCCTTGGTGTTTCGGGTCACAAGCAGGCGTCCGGCAGTCTGCGCCGTGGCCCAGATCACTGCGTCGGGTAGCTTGATGCGATGCGCACGCCGCAATTCCACCGCGCGGTTGGCAATCTCATCGTCCAGGGCGATGACATTGAAACCCTCGAGAAAATGCCGGGTCGGTTCGACCAGATCGGCGTTCGCCCCCACCATCACCTCCATCCAGGTGATGATACTGATGGCCCGGTTTTCAAAGAGCTCGATTTCCTCACGGGCCTGCGGGATCGCGTTCAGGTGGTCGATGAGGATATTGGTATCGAAAAGCGCGCCTACCATTCGCTACGCGCCTTTTCCTGATAGGCCAGACCATCGACCTTGCGCTTGCCCCACAGGCCGAAGCCGTCCTCGACCTGTTCGCGGTGATGGCGGCCAAGATAATCGTCTATCGCCGCCCGGATAAGTGCGGCACGGGATTGGCGCACCCGCTTGGCAAGGCTATCGAGGGCTTCGATCTGCGCATCATTCATATCGACAAGGGCTCGCATCGCACTCTCCATTGATATACCTCATGCATATCATGTGTTGCGGTGCAGGGGAAGGGAATAGGCCGCCTCGGTGCGTATATCGTTGCGACGGTCCGTTCATGCCTTGTCGTCTCCGCCATCGTCGCCCGCGTCGGGCGGCGAATTGTCATTGGCGGCGCGCATGGCTTTCTCGTAGTCCTCGCGCGCCATCCGCCTGCCGATCAGCCGAGCAATCGATAGCACCACCGTGTCCAGCCGCTCGAGAGCTTCGGCATCGCCCTCCGTATCCTGACCGGCCGGCGCGCGATTGTCGTTTGCCGGTCTCTCTCTACCGAAGCGCCGCTCGTCATCGGCCATCACCGGCCTCCTGCTCCCGGCCTCCACGATACGGGATCTTCGATCCAGCGATCGATGTCGGATTCTCGCCACCCGGCACCGTTGATGCTGATTCTGATCTGGGCCGGGAACGTACTCTCAGCGATCTTTCGATAGATGGTGGACCGGGACAGGCCCGTCCGGGCGAGGACGGTGTTGAGGCGGACGATACGGTCTGGCGCGGGCATGGATGCGATGCCTCCGGCTGGCGGTTTCTGACGGCTCTTTGTCCAGTCAGGACAGGCCCTTGCCGGGGCGCAAGAGGGTTCGGAGAATCGTCGCGGCGCCGGATGGAAACGGCGGCAAATAGGAAAGATTACAGCCCAAGTCCGCGCCCTCTGCCGAGGTCGAGACCGTGAGAGAGGGCGAGGGCCGCGCCGAGTCGGCGGCCAGCCTCCATGTCGATGCCGAGGGCTGCCTTGCGATTAGCGAGCAGGGATTCCATCTGCGGATCGCGTTCGAGGCTCTTGGCCATGTCGCCCATTGCCGACCGGGTGGCCTTGTAGCCGGACATATCGCCCGCCTGGTATTGATGCTGGCTGGCGCGGTCGAGCTTCTGCCAGCGCTCGACAAAGCGGTCGGCGCGGCGGCTGGGATCGGTGCGGATTTCGGTTTCAAGCTGGAGCGCCCGGATGGCGCGGTTGACTCGACCCGTCGCTGCCTCGTGAGTGAGTTCCGGGTTCTTGGCGTAGGCGGCTTCGGCATCGCGCCAGCTGAGGGGACGTACTTTCTCGAAGGGTTTGCGGGCGTCCGTCAGTTCGCGCACCTGCGCAGGACTGCCTCTACCGTCCGCATCCCCAGTAGCGAGGATCACATCCAACGCGCGGGCATGGCGGATGAGCGCCTTGGTGCGGGCCTTGCGCAGCGCTTCGTCCGGGTCCGCCGCCGCGGCTCTTTCCGGCGCATCCGTCGTTCGCCGGACCTTTGCCGCAGCGCTTTCCCGTACCGGCCCCTGCGCTTCGCCAGCGCCCGGCGACGGCGCTGCCCGTTCCGGCCCCTGTTCGCCATCGGCGGGCAGTCGCATACCGTCGAACATGCCGCGCACTTTTTCCGGCACGACCTTACGCACGATCTCGGCAACTCGGGCGCGGAAGGTGATGCCACGCCGTTCGGCGTAATCCCGCGCCGGGTCGATCTGCCTGACGAGGGCAGATCGATCTTCGTGCATACCCGTGATCAGATCGAAGAGACCTTCGGCGGCGATCCGGCGATGGCCGCGACGTGGGCAATCGCGGAAGTCGAGCTCACACGGCACACCAAGCTCGCTGGGATGGCGCAGATGGCGAGTTGGGATACTCCGCCGCCAAAGAGGCCGAAGAGGCTGCAGCCTTCCGCGAACAACAGCTGGCAGATGCGCTGATGAGTGCATCTGCCACATCCCTTGCCGGCGTTGCGGGGCAAGCTCGATGTCATCTTACGCGAGGGAGAAAGCTCTGCTGAATGTCCGGAGTTCCCCTGGCCCTTTCTCCGTTCGGCGCTTGTCGACCTCGTGTGCATCGCCCAAAAAGCTCAACCAGACCGATTTGTGCCCGGCTCCGATCGCATTGCGTTGTCGCGATCGTCTAGCAAAAGCGGCAGTTGAGAATGAACTCACATGCTGCCAAAGCGTATCTATTATCACCTCCCGGCCAGCCCGATGCCGACCGCGTCCGACAGTTAGGACGGCTACGAACGACCGCTCTCACTAAACCGTTAACGGCTTGGGAACGGGGAGATTTGCCGGAGCCCAAATGGCCGCCTTCCAGCACCGGCGCTTGAAACCTGCCAGACCGATTCCGCCCCGCTCTCGTCAAATAAGCAGCCAGACGGCAACGCGCCCATTGCGGTCGTTCGCGGTGAGCTTCGCTGATCCTGAAGGCCCCATTCGTTCGAACTCGCGCCGAGTTCCTCTCGAATTAGCAAGAGGTCTGCGCTGGCCTCACTGGCTCGCCTTCCAAGCGGCGGCGTGCTCGGCGGTGAAAAAGAGACGCGCCTCGAACGGTTCGGCCGAAAGAGGCACCTTGGCGAGCAGACCGGCCTGGGTCTCCAGCACATCGCCTGCCGCGTCCGTAGGGAACGCACGCTTGAGCGGCGTCGCATTCGCCAAGGCCGCCAGAACCGGGCCGCGGGCCATCCGGTCGCCCCAAAGCCGATGATGATACTCGCAGAGGACCACGAGGTTGCCCGCGCCGACGCCGCCGCCGTTCTGGCGATGCTGCACATGGTGCGCCTGGATGAGCCTCTGCCGGTAACCGGGAGCGAAAACGTACGTCCCTGGCGGCGCCGCCTTCAGCACGTCCATGTCCCCGATGCACGCCTGACAGTGATAGCCATAATGCTCCCGCTTCAAGGCGCGCTTCTGATCCTCCTCCTCGAGCGACTGGGTCGCCTGAGACTGACTGCGCGCCTTGGGAATCGAGCGGCGCTCGCGAGGGACCCGCGTCGGATCCGTGATCTGCGGGAGCGGCTTGGGATCCGGCACGACCGGCTTGAGCTTCGCCGCCGAGAGGCCGTGCCCTTTGTCCACGTCGCCGCCGGTATTCTTTGGATCTCCGTCCTCCTCGCCCTCCTCGTCGTCCTCAGGCTCTTCCATGCCCGTGGCAAGAAATTCAAGCTGGCGCTTGTCGCGCGCGGCTCGCATGAGGCCCCAGGCGTTCGATCGCCCAGACTTGAACAGATGCTCCGCCAGCACCTCGTACATCTCGTGGAGCTTGTCGGAATCACTCCCCACGAGGATAAAACCGGAATCGCGGTCGATCCCGCTGCGCACAGGCACCTCGAAGTCCTGGCCATGCAGCCGGTAGACGGCCCGGAGTTCGGGGCGGGACCTCACCCCGCTGATCGCCTTGAGCATCTTCTGCCACTCAGGCCGCAGGTCGGCGATGGCTACCCCGTTGAGCGGCAGCCGTGAGCGGAGCTCGGCGAGCTGCTTCCTGGTCTGCAGCTGAGACAGCTCAAGCCCGAGGTCGCCGACGAGCTCGAGCGCTCCGCTGCCGCCGACAGTCCGAGGGGGCCCGAACGCGCCGCGAAGCGAGCGCACCCCGACACCGGCCACTAGGTCGAGGATCGTGGACCGCGTTCCAGGCGCCTTGATTAGGGTCAACCTGAGCTTTCCATCGGCGAGCGCCTTCTCCCTCACCTCGGGGAAGTCGTCGAGGTAGATCCTCTCCGACTGGTGCATGGCGGACGCCAGGCTCACCAACTCGAAGGGCTTCGCGACGCTCGTCACCGGAATGCAGGGGATGTCCTGGTTCGAAGCAATCCATGCAGGCGGGCCCGACGCCTCCTTCCAGTGCCGGTAGACCTGCGCGTGGTGCTTCTGCTGCACTGCTCGGTGCTGTCTGGACAGCCAGCTAAAGAAGGCGACCGCAAGATCCTTCGTCGGTCGCGCGCGCGTCACGCCGAGTTGCGAGAGCAGCGCGTGGTGGTCGGCAACCCCGTCGCCGGAGAGCCCGACCTTCCAGTCGCCCCAGAAGTCGGAATCACCAACGAAGGCGCAGTCATCGCCCGCGAGCACCGTGCCGTTCACCGGAATCACCTTTTCCGACGCCAACTCGGAAAGGTTGCGGGAACCCCGCTTGTACGCCTCTAGTCTCACGAACAGCTTCTGCGGGTCGGGATCATCCCTCAATGCGGTCAGCACGGCAGCCGCCGTGGGCCGCGCATAGGCGCCCAGCCGCTCGTAGAGAGGGGCAGCGCCCTTGCGGGTCAGTGCCGAGGCTGGTAGCCCGCATGCCGCCGCGGCGATCGATGGAATGTGCAGCTTCGACACGGCGATCATCTCGCCAATCTGGGTGAGGGTCTCGTGCGCCGATCCCATCCGCACGGCCACGCCCGGATGGCGCTGGAGGACCCAGGCCAAGTCCTTCTCCAGCGCGTCGAGCCGTCGCCGACCTTCCTCGGGCGACTGCTCGACTTTCACCGCCGCTAGGGCCGCCGCGTGCCACTCCAGGAGCTCTTGGTCGGTGGGCTCGGCCCGCACGCGGGGCGACTTAGCCGGGAGCCTCCTGGACCCGAGGAGGGAAAGCGTGGCGGGCGCCGGCGCTACCAGGCCAAGCGCCAGCAGGCGCTGCAGCGTGCGGCTCCTTGGATGGCAATAGGCCGCGAGCGGACGATGGACTCCATCCACCCCCGGCCAAACCGGCTTCTGCGCGATCTTGCGAAGCGTCGCCGCCTTGAGGGGGGAAGCGTTGCGGGCCAGCCAGCCGAAGAAGCGCTGGCGCACGGGGTCGCCGACCACATCGAAGTTGAGAGCGGAGAGATAGTCGCCCAGGTCGAAAGGCTTGAGGAACAGCGCGCCCCTGCTGAGCACTGGGGAATGCACCACCTCTTGGTGGACGACCGGCGGCGATGCCACGCCGGGGATGATCGGCGGCGCCCGGTCAAGTCTGCGGGCCTTTCGCCACGCTACGAAGCGCCCGTCAAACCCTGGCAGGGCTCCATCTGCCTTCAGTTCGTCCACGAGGTCGGCGGGTAGCGCCCCCTTGCGGCGCGCGACCTCCAACGCCTGTAAGGCCGCCGCCGCGCGCTGCGCGGCGGCATCCGAACTGGGCCGATCCACCTTGCTCTGCGTCAGCAAGACCAGCCGAGCCGCGTCTGGCTCGGCGAAACGCTGGACCAAGTCGCTCTTCTTGGCCAAGCCCTCGAGATGCTCCCTCACGCAATGGGGCGTGTCGGGATGGAGCACCGCGCCGCTGCCGGCTGCGAGGCCCGCGAGCATGGCTAGACCATGGGGACGGCCGTCCGCGGCGACCGGCAGGATAACCGCCGTGCCACCGGGTATGACCTGGCGCCCCGCTACGCTGGGGACGGCATTCTTGTCGAACACTGCCGAGCACAGCCCACCGCCATCCAGCATCCGCTCAACGATTTGACGTTCGGGCCCGGCGTCCATGGCGCGCTGCTCGAGTCCTCGGATCATTGCCGTCGACCGGGTCCCATACATCCGCGCGAGAAGGTTCCCGGCCGCCGCGAACGCATCGCGCGCCTGTTGCACCAACTCCATGTTGCGGCGGTCGGCACTGATGTCGTGCCTCGACCTTCCCGCGATGAACGGAGCCGCGATGTCGAACCCGTGACCGCTGCGGGCCTCCTGCCCTGAGAACGCGATCGGGTAGCGCAGGCGGCCCCGATCGAGGAGAGGGCGCCCGGCCTGGTCTACCCTCCAGTTGAGTTCACCCCAGACGCGGCCGCCAGCGCGGAACAGCCTCGGAATCTTGCCGCCGTCGTCGATGACGCACTGGAAGCGAACCGCGTGACGCCTCAGAACGGTGCGCGTGGAGCCGCTGTCGCGGCGGACGCGGCAGGTCCGGAGCCACACCCTCCTCGAAAGCGGACCGGCGGGGGCGCACTCGAAGGTAAGGATCGCCGTCCCCAGGCCATGCCGCGAGAGTCTGAGGGTGTAGCGCCAAGGCGCACCCGGTCGCGAGGCGGCTATGAACCGCTCCGGCGCCTCGTCGACGGCGGTCCGCCAGAGCCCATCGAGCGCCGCAGCGTTGAGGGGCTGCAGCGTTGTGTTGTCCCCGTCCGGGACCTTGATTGGCGACTGCCGGTACGGCGCTAGGATCCTCGTTCCGAACGCAGGCGCACCCGGATCGGGCTCGCGCAGCCAGAACGCTGGCTTGAACTTGCGAGGTCGGGCCCGGTTCCCACGGACCGTGAGGTCAGTCCGAAGACCGTCCGACTGAACGCCGATCCGGTCGGCGAGCAGGAAGAGCGAGCGAAGCCCGTGGTTCTTCGAGCCGATGCCGTCCTTTTTCGCCTCGATGTCCCCGCCCGCGGCAATGACACTCTCGAGCCTAACCCAGGCCTTGGCGTTGAGGGGCGCGCCGTCCCCTTCGCACGAGAGGCCGTGCTCACCGAAGTCGATCGAAGTGCGGCTCGCGCCCGCGTCGAGGTCGTTCTGCACGAGCTCGACCACGAGATCGACGAGAGACACCTCGCGCAGGAACTGCCCGACGGCCGCCGCGCCGTCCATCTTATCGGACGGCTCGCCCGCGCGATCCGGCATCATTGTCAGCACGTCCATGAAAGCATCCCCCCGCGGCAAGATCAGGCGGGTGCGCCCGCGCCGCAACCCCAAAAAGATCTGCGAAGCCGGTGAATCCTTCGGTTAATGAGTGGCACGCGGCGTCCTTGTCGGCGAGGCTTAGCGTGGCGACACAGTTCTAGGGACGGCAGCTTCGACGGTTTGGCGCTCGAGAGCTGTCGGTCGGCTATCGGCCCATGGCCGACCTTCCGCGTCCGGCCCATAAGCGCCGGTGAAGCCGGGCCGGATGGCGAAGCGGGCCATCGGCAAGGCGCTCGTCCTGCATCGCGGCCAAGAAAGCCTCGGCCTCCGCCTCGATCGCCTCGGCAAGCAGCCGGCGCGCACCGTCACGCAACACCGACGTCAGCGGGTCGTCGATTGCCTCGGGCTTCCAGCGGGTGTTCCAGGAGAATGGCGGCACCGTCGTCCAGTAGCTGTGGCCGCCGCTGAACACCGCGGATTACGGCTCCTACATCACCCAGATCGACCCCGACGTCGATGCGATCTGCGGCGACCGTAGCTGCCTAATTTAATAGCGAAATTGATCGCGCCTGATGAATTAGCCTAAAAAATAGACGATTCTTCTCTGATGCGGTTGCCTCGACGCGTTGGGGGAGGGGCCGCCAGCGGGGCGATCGCGCCTTCCATCGCCCGCGGGGGCATTTGGCACGCGCTTTGCAATCCATCCAGTCGTGACCTCCGGTGACAACGGAGGCGAAACAACTGGAGAGCGCGTATGACAACCCCCATCACATGGCTTCGCGGCGCCGCGGCCGCGGCCACCATGGCCAGCGTGGCGCTGACCGGCGCAACCGCCCAGGAGAAACCTTCCGGCGACCCGATCAAGATCGGCGTCCTGCATTCGCTGTCGGGCACGATGGCGATCTCCGAGACGACCCTCAAGGACGTCATGGAGATGCTGATCGAGGAACAGAACGCCAAGGGCGGTCTGCTCGGACGGCCGCTCGAGGCGGTCGTCGTCGACCCGGCCTCCGACTGGCCGCTGTTCGCCGAAAAGATGCGCGACCTCGTCTCGGCCGAAGAGGTCGCGGCGGTGTTCTGCTGCTGGACGTCGGTGTCGCGGAAGTCGATCCTGCCGGTCGCCGAGGAACTGAACACGGTGGTGTTCTATCCGGTGCAGTACGAGGGCGAGGAATCCTCGCGCAATATCTTCTACACCGGTGCCGCGCCGAACCAGCAGGCGATCCCGGCCGTCGATTATCTGATGGAAGAAGGCGTCGAGCGCTGGGTGCTGGAAGGCACCGACTACGTCTATCCGCGCACCACCAACAAGATCCTCGAGCAGTATCTGAAGGACAAGGGCGTCGCGGCGGAGGACATCAAGGTCAACTACACGCCGTTCGGCTTCTCCGACTGGCAGACCGAGGTGTCGTCGATCAAGGAGTTCGGCGCGACCGGCAAGAAGACGGCGGTGGTCTCGACGGTGAACGGCGACGCCAACGTGCCATTCTACAAGGAACTCGCCAATCAGGGTATCGAAGCGACCGACATCCCCGTCGTCGCCTTCTCCGTCGGTGAGGAAGAACTCGCCGGCATCGACACCGGACCGCTGGTCGGCCACCTCGCCGCCTGGAACTACTTCCAGTCGGTCGACACGCCGGAAAACGCGGAATTCATCGAGAAATGGAAGGCCTATCTCGGTGACGACAAGCGCGTGACCAACGATCCGATGGAAGCCCATTACATCGGCTTCAACATGTGGGTGAAGGCGGTCGAAAAGGCCGGCACGACCGAGCCCGACGCCGTCATCGCCGCGCTGCCGGGCGTCGAGGTGCCGAACCTGACCGGCGGCACCGCCAGGATGCTGCCCAATCACCACATCACCAAGCCGGTGCTGATCGGCGAGATCAACGCGGAGGGCCAGTTCGACATCGTCCAGGAGACCGACCTGGTCGAGGGCGATGCCTGGTCGGACTTCCTGCCGGATTCCAAGATGCTGAAAGCCGATTGGACCGACCCGATCAACTGCGGCAACTACAACACCGAGACGAAGAGCTGCGGCAGCAAGGAGGCGGCGGCCAAGTGAGCCTCCGCGCCTCCTAGACGTCCGCCTTCCTTCTAAGGCGCGACCCTGTGGGGGCGGCCATGCCGGCCGTCCCCGTGACCTTCGATCCCGATCAGGACGCTCCATGAACGATCTCCTGCGCTGGTGCCTTGTCGGCCTCCTGGCCTTCGGTGGCGCGCTCCTCCCGGTTGCCGCCTTGGCCCAGGACGGTGATCCGGCGGTAATCATCCAGAAATTCGGCGGCAAGCAGAGCTTCGACGACACCGAGGCGGTGATCGCCGAACTGGCCGCTACCGGCGAACCGGAAGTTGCCAGGACATTGCGCGCGCTGTCCGCCGGCGACCTCTACTGGCGCGAATCCGACGAAGCAGTGTTCATCGTGACCGGCAAGGGCAACGCGGTCACGCTGCGCGATCCGCTGACCGGCAAGGAGGCCGGAACCGCTCCATCCGGTGATCTGACCAAGGTCCGCATCAAGAATTCGATCCGCAACGCCATCACCGGCGCGCTCGGCAGTTTGACGCTTCGCGCCGCCGACCCGAACGTGCGGCTGAGGGCCGCATCGACGCTGTTTTCGGATGCCGATCCCGACATGCTGGAGCCGATTGAGGCGGCCCTCGCTGAGGAAACCGACCCGGCGGTCAAGGCACGAATGGAAGAAGCCCGCGCTTCGGCAATCCTTTCCTCCGACCGGCCCGCCGCCGCCAAGGCGGAGGCCGCCGCAATCCTCGAAGCGCGCGGCGACCGGGAATCCCTGACGATGCTCACGCGTTTCGCCGCCGCGACCGCCGATCCGGCGGCGCGGCAAGCCGCCGAAGCGGCGGTCGCGGGAATCGAGAGCAACATCGCCTTCTGGAATCAGATGCAGAACATCTGGTACGGATTGTCGCTGGGCTCGGTCCTGTTGCTCGCCGCGATCGGCCTCGCCATCACCTTCGGCGTCATGGGTGTGATTAACATGGCCCATGGCGAAATGGTGATGCTCGGTGCCTACACGACCTTCGTCGTGCAGGAGGTCATCCGGGTCGACGCGCCCTGGCTGTTCCCCTGGTCGCTGGCGATCGCCCTGCCGCTCGCCTTCCTCGTTTCGGGTTTCGTCGGTCTCGTCATGGAGCGCGGCATCATCCGCTTTCTCTACGGCCGGCCGCTGGAGACCCTGCTCGCAACCTTCGGCGTGTCGCTGATGCTGCAACAGGCGGTCCGTACGATCTTCGGCCCGAGCAATCGCCAGGTCGGCAATCCCGACTGGATGTCCGGCGCTTTCGACATCGGCCTGATGTCGGTGACCTGGAACCGGCTGTGGATCATCGTTTTCTCCCTGGTCGTTTTCGCCGGGCTGCTTCTGGTACTTAACCGCACGGCGCTCGGCCTGCAGATGCGGGCGGTGACGCAAAATCGGAAGATGGCATCGGCCATGGGCATCCGCACGCCGTGGGTCGACGCGATGACCTTCGCGCTCGGCTCGGGCGTCGCCGGGATCGCCGGCGTCGCGCTCAGCCAGATCGACAACGTCTCGCCCAGTCTCGGCCAGGGCTACATCATCGACAGTTTCATGGTCGTCGTCTTCGGCGGGGTCGGCAATCTGTGGGGCACGCTGGTCGGCGCGATGAGCCTCGGCATCCTCAACAAGTTCCTCGAACCCTATGCCGGCGCGGTGCTCGGCAAGATCGTCGTCCTGGTGCTGATCATCCTGTTCATCCAGAAGCGGCCGCGCGGCCTGTTCGCCCAAAAGGGAAGGTTCGTCGACGCATGATCCTCGCGCGCTTTCTCGGCCCACGGGTCTTCATCCTCGTCGCGGCGCTTCTGGCCGCCGCCGTGCTCGTGCCGGCGGCGAGCCTGTGGCTGCCGGCGAGCCATCCGCTGCATGTGCCGCCCTATCTGGTGCCGCTGTTCGGCAAATATGTCTGCTACGCGCTTTTGGCGCTCGCCCTCGATCTGGTCTGGGGCTATGTCGGCATCCTGTCGCTCGGCCACGGCGCGTTCTTCGCCCTCGGCGGTTACGCCATGGGTATGTATCTGATGCGCCAGATCGGCCCGCGCGGCGTCTATGGCGATCCGGTGCTTCCCGATTTCATGGTTTTTCTCAACTGGCAGGAACTGCCCTGGTACTGGACCGGCTTCGACCAGTTCTGGTTCGCGGCGATCATGATCGTCGTCGCACCCGGCCTGCTCGCTTTCGTGTTCGGCTATTTCGCCTTCCGCAGCCGCGTCACCGGCGTCTATCTCTCGATCATCACCCAGGCGATGACCTATGCGTTGCTGCTCGCCTTTTTCCGCAACGACATGGGGTTCGGCGGCAATAACGGCCTGACCGACTTCAAGGAACTGCTCGGCTTTCCGCTGCAGGCCGCCTCGACCCGCGCCGGACTGTTCGCGGCGAGCTGCGTCGCGCTGGCGCTCGGTGTCCTCCTCGTCGGCTGGATCACCCGCTCGCAGCTCGGCAAGCTGATGGTCGCGGTCCGCGACGCGGAAAGCCGCACCCGCTTCATCGGCTGGCGGCCGGAGCATGTGAAGCTGTTCGCCTTTACCGTCTCGGCGGTGATGGCCGGCATTGCCGGGGCGCTCTACGTGCCGCAGGTCGGCATCATCAATCCGGGCGAATTCGCGCCGGTCAATTCCATCGAGATCGTCGTCTGGGCGGCCGTCGGCGGACGCGGCACGCTGCTCGGCCCGGTCATTGGCGCGCTGCTGGTCAATTTCGGCAAGAGCACGTTTACCGCCATCGCGCCGGAATCCTGGCTGTTCGTGCTTGGCGGCCTGTTCGTCTTCGTCACGTTGTTTCTGCCGAAAGGCATCGTCGGCACCTTCGATCAGGGATGGCGCGCCTTGCGCGAGCGCCGCGCCTCGGCCGAAGCGGAAAAGGGGGAGGCGGCGCCGGCGGACGACGCGCACGCCGTCCCGAACCCGGCGGAGTAGGGCGATGAGCGACATGACCCCTGCCAGCGACCCGGCCCGGCCATCCCCGCCGGTGGTCTCGCCGCACCCTTACGCGACGCAGCGCGCCGCCCTGCTCGCCGAACAGGCGGCGGGGAGCAAACGCCGGGACACGCTGCTCTATCTCAACGGTGTCACCAAGAGCTTTGACGGCTTCAAGGCGATCAACAACCTCTCGCTGGTGGTGTCGAAGGGCGAGATGCGGGCGATCATCGGGCCGAACGGTGCCGGCAAGACGACGATGATGGATATCGTTACCGGCAAGACCCGGCCGGACGAGGGCGAGGTCTATTTCGCCGGCGATGTCGATCTGACCCAGGAGGACGAGGCGGCAATCGCCAACATGGGGATCGGCCGCAAGTTCCAGAAGCCGACGGTCTTCGAGGGTCATTCGGTCGAGGACAATATCCGCCTGTCGCTCGCCGGCTCGCGCTCGATTTTCAAGGCGCTGCTCCATCGCAAGGACGCCGCCGAGCAGGCAAAGATCGACGCGATTCTGGAAACCACACGCCTCGGTGAGAAACGGCTAACGCCGGCCGCCGACCTCAGCCACGGGCAGAAGCAATGGCTGGAGATCGGCATGCTGCTTGCCCAGGACCCGGAGCTTCTTCTGGTCGATGAACCGGTGGCCGGCATGACCGACGCCGAGACCGAGGAGACCGCCCGGCTGCTCAAGGAGATCGCCCGGACGCGTTCGGTCGTCGTCGTCGAGCACGACATGCATTTCGTCCGGGCGCTGGGGGTCAAGGTCACCTGCCTGCACGAGGGCTCGGTGCTGTCGGAAGGCTCGCTTGATCATGTCTCCGCTGACCCGCGCGTGGTCGAGGTGTATCTGGGGAGATGAGGTGCGTGCCATGCTGACCGTTTCGAATGTCGACCTCTATTACGGTGCCGCTCAGGCGTTGCGCGGTGTCTCGCTCACCGCGAAGCCCGGTGCGATCACCTGCGTTCTCGGCCGCAACGGCGTCGGCAAGACCAGCTTGTTGCGCGCCATCGTCGGCCAGCAGCCGATCCGCGCCGGCGCGATCGCCCTCGATGGCGACGATCTCGGCCGCTCCGCTTCCTACGCCCGCGCGCGAAAAGGAATTGGTTTCGTGCCGCAGGGCCGCGAGATCTTCCCGTTGCTGACGGTGAAGGAAAATCTTCAAACCGGCTTCGCGCCGCTGGCATCCGCCGACCGGTCGATCCCCGAGCATGTGTTCGAGCTGTTCCCGGTTCTCGCCGACATGCTCGGTCGGCGCGGCGGCGACCTGTCCGGCGGCCAGCAGCAGCAACTCGCGATCGGCCGCGCGCTGGTAACAAGGCCGCGTCTCTTGGTGCTCGACGAGCCGACCGAGGGCATCCAGCCGTCGATCATCAAGGATATCGGCCGGGCGATCCGCTATCTGCGCGACCAGTCCGGCCTCGCGATCCTGCTGGTCGAGCAATATCTCGATTTCTGCCGCGAGCTTGCCGACCAGGTCTACATCATGGATCGCGGCGAGATCGTCTTCGACGGCCCCGCCGAGGGCCTCGACGATCCCGATGTGCGCAGGCACCTGACGGTTTGAACTGGCGGAAGTCGCAAGGATGCGGCAAGCACGGGAGATGCAGACCCACCTCCCTCCACCGCCTGTGAATCGGCCGTCCGACGAGCCGTCGCTTCCGGCCGACGCCGGGCGAGTCGTTCCGCTGCAGCGCGCGGCGGGTTCGGCGACGGCGGAATTCCAGCTCGTCGCGGGCCGCACGCGTTTGAAGCGCTTGCACCAGTCCGGATGCCTGAAACTGCGGTTTCCCCGCCTGCCGCGGCCAGAGGCCGAGGCGATCCTGATCAACACGTCTGGCGGGCTGACCGGCGGTGATCGCATCGACCAGACCTTTGCCGTTTCGGATGGCGCCAGCCTGACGGTGGCGACCCAGGCCTGTGAGCGCGTTTACCGGGCGGCGGAAGGCCATGCCGCCGTCGCGACGCGCATCGCCCTCGGGCCCGAGGCGGGTTTTCATTGGCTGCCGCAGGAAACGATCCTCTATGACGGCGGCGCGGTCCGGCGCGCGTTGGATCTTGAGGCGGCCGAATCCTCCCGCTTCCTGTTATGTGAAAGCGTGATCCTCGGACGCGAGCGCATGGGCGAGACTGTCGAGGCCGGTCTGTTCCGCGACCGCTGGCGCGTGCGCGTCGGCGGCCGGCTGGTCTTCGCCGACGATCTGCGGCTCGACGGTGCGATCGCCGAGCGGGCGGCGCGGGCCGCCAGCCTTGCCGGCAACCGGGCCTTCGCCACCTTGGTCGCGCAGGGGGCCGGCGTCGAACGCGGTCTTAACGACATTCGTGCGATTATCGGGGAGGCAGGGGGCGCGAGCCTTGTCGGCGGCTTGCTCGTCGCCCGCATCATGGCGCCTTCGGGTTTTCTGTTGCGCAAGCGGCTGGTTCCGCTGCTGTCGGCTCTGGCGAACGGGCCGCTGCCGCTTGTATGGTCGCTCTGACGAACCGGCGAAGGATGGACGGATGCAACTGACCCCGCGCGAAAAGGACAAGCTGCTCATCTCCATGGCCGCCATCGTGGCGCGGAAGCGGCTGGAGCGGGGCGTCAAGCTGAACCATCCGGAGGCGATCGCGCTGATCAGCGACTTCGTCGTCGAGGGCGCGCGCGACGGTCGCTCGGTGGCGGATCTGATGGAGGCGGGGGCGCATGTGATCACCCGCGATCAGGTGATGGAAGGCATTGCCGAGATGATCCACGACGTGCAGGTCGAGGCGACGTTCCCGGACGGCACCAAGCTGGTGACGGTCCACGAGCCGATCCGCTGAGGATCGGCGCCGAGGGCGGTCGAACGCCCAGCCCCTAGAGGCGATCGATCAGCTGCCCTGTTGTACGTCCTCGTCGTTCTCGCCGGCCTGACCTTGGTCCGAGGCGCTTTTCTTCGGCATCGTCATGCTCGAAGCCTCGCTCGCGGCCGCATTCTCGGCTTCATCGAGCGAGGAGACCGCGATCGTCGCTTCAGCGGCGGCGAGGCCGTTCCGCGGCGATCCGCCGATGAAGCGATAGCCCTGCTCGACCGTTGAATAGTACGCGGTCCCGACGATTCCATCAATGGTCACGGTGCGAATCATGACCGGGTCGCCGGACCCCGCCGATCCGGTCCATGCAAGAAGTACCGCCGCGATCACGCATGATCTCAGCATGAGGTCGACTCCCTTCCGTTGTCGGCCATCACGGTTCCGATCGTTGTTTGTCGGAACTTTGCGATGGACTTGGCCGATCCTATCCGGCGCCGAAGCGCGGCGTCGATGGGTCGGCTCCACGCTCAGAATAACAAATGCGTGTGTGGAGAGTTTCCTCCTTGCCTCGTCTACCTGGCCGCAGCGTTAGCAAACCCCTTCCTCGAGCAGGAGACTTCGTCCTTTGACGCGATGCGGAAAGTGGCGAGAAACCCTTTGACAGCTGCATTGCGGCCTTCCATGATCCGGGTAGGACGCGACCCAATTCGGGGCGCCTGTCGACCAAACGAGGGACAATCATGCTCAAACGCCTTTCTCTTACCGCCGCCTCGCTTTTCGCCGCGACGGCCCCCGCCTTTGCCCACATCAATCCGGCCGAGCACGGCTCGCTGCTCACCG
>LAZR01000267.1_pt1 | contig 49851 bp, 51 predicted proteins | sample 329461 | NCBI WGS metagenome assembly LAZR01 (sample SAMN03002196, study PRJNA259156) | marine sediment metagenome | biome: sea floor; feature: Hydrothermal impacted sediments; material: marine sediment; isolation source: Loki non-amplified sample from Loki's castle hydrothermal vent sediment ...
ACGACCACCTTTGGGACGGCGCGGGCGACGACTATGCTGAGGGCGGCGCAGGCGATGATATCTTCTATATGGGCGCAGGCAGTGACACGCTCCATGGCGGCACAGGCAGGGACAGTTTCGTGGCCAGTGACGGTTTTGGCAGCGATACGGTCGATGGCGGCAGTGGTGACGGTGGTAGCGGTGAGGACGACCACGATTACATCGATTTTCGCGGCCACAGCCAAAGCGTCGAAGTCACCTTCACAGGGTTCGAGCAAGGCACCGCAAGCGCGGGCCGCGATCAAATCACCTTCACCGACATCGAAGCCTTCTATCTGTCCGGGCAATCTGACCGAGTTGACGGTTCTGCCAACAGCGGGGAAATGGGGGTCAGCGCCGGCGACGGGGACGATACTGTGCTTGGCGGCTCTGGTGATGACTATATTCTTGGTGAGGGTGGCAACGACCAGCTTGCGGGCGGCGCGGGGGACGACACGATCTATGGCGGCATCGGGGACGATACGATTGATGGCGGGGCCGGGAATGACCGGCTTGAGGGTGAGGAAGGTCATGACAGCATCAGCGGCGGCGACGGGGCGGACCTGATCTATGGCGGTGCGGGTGATGACGCGCTGCAAGGCGGTGCAGACGGTGACACGCTTTATGGCGGTGACGGCGCGGATGCCTTGGTTGGCGGTGACGGCAACGATCTGATCATCGGCAATATCGGCATCGACAACATCGATGGCGGTAACGGCAACGACACGGTCTATGCCGGCCAAGGCGACGATATCGTCGTGGGCGGTGCCGGCGACGACACCCTCTCGGGTGATCTGGGCTTCGACATCCTGACCGGCGGCACAGGCAAGGATCTCTTTGTCTTCTCGGCGGACGGATCCCCAGTCGCCAGCCAGGGTGACGTGGTTCTTGACTTCGCCTCGGTCGACGACTCCGTCACCTTCGGCGGCCCCGCGGGCAACGGCTTGAACTACAGCGAGTTTTCGGTGGCCCCCGGCACCTCCTACGCCGATGCGACAGCCTCGGCGAACAGCGTGCTCGCTGGCAGTGCCGACTATGTCTTGATCACGGGCGTCACTGCCGACTACGATGGGAACCCCGGCACGTTAGACAACACGAGTGGTGCGTTTCTGTTCGCTGACATCGACGGCGACGGTACGGCCGATTCCGTCATCCGTCTCAACGGCATCGACGCGACCGGGTTCGACGCGGCCGACATCGTCTAGGACTTACACTCAGCATGCGAAAGGCCGCCTTCGGGCGGCCTTTTTGCGTTCTGTCCTTCGCCATGACAGCAATGGCTCTTCGGTAGCCAGGCGAACGACGTTCTGTTCCGCGGCGGGGTCGAATTGCCTGCCGGAATGGTCTAAGGGTTCGCCCGATCAGCACCGACACGAGCGCGTAATTTTCCGATGGTGACAGCCAATCTTTTCATCGTGGGCGTCCAGAAGGGCGGCACGACCACGCTCTACGAACAGATGCGGCGGCATCCCGACATCGCCTTCGGCGACGAGAAGGAGCTCCACATCCTCGATGACGAGGAGCTGTTCACCCGGCATGACGTCGATCTGGCCGCGGCTTATTCCCGGCGGTTCGCGGCGGAGACCCAGACTGACGCGCCACCCCGCTATTTCTGTGACGGCACGCCGATCTACAGCTACTGGCCCAACTCCCTGGAGCGGCTGAAAGCCTACAACCCGGATGCCAAGCTGATCTTCCTGCTCCGCGATCCGGTGGAGCGCGCCTTTTCGCACTGGCGTATGGAATACGCCCGCGGACTGGAGTCGCTGTCGTTTCCCGAAGCGATCCGCGAGGGCCGCCTGCGGGTCTATTCGGACCCGACCGCGCCCGGTCATCACCGCGTCTACAGCTATGTCGAGCGCGGCTTTTATGGCCGCCAATTCCGCCGCATTCTCGATCTGTTTCCCCGGGAACAGGTGCTGGTGCTGGACAATCGCGAGCTTCGCCAGGATCAGGCTGGCACGCTCGGCAAGATCTGGTCTTTCCTGGAGCTGCCCGCGCCCGAGGCGGCGCCGGCGCAAATCGAGGCCAATGCCGCGCCCAGCTTCAACTACGGTTATCAGCCCGACCCGCGCGATGGCCGCCATCTCTACAGCCTTTATGCCGCCGATATCGCCGAATTCTCCGAACTGAGTGGTCTCGACGTTTCGCATTGGGGAACCGATCGCCGCTTCGGCGCGCCAAAGCTGGCGCGGCTGACGAACCCGCGCCAGCGCGAGGACGGCGGCATCGGCGTGCTCGTCCTCGGCATGCATCGCAGCGGCACCTCGGCCGTGACGGGCGTCCTGGCTGAACTGGGTGTTCCTGCCGCGGGCGAACTGTATGAGGCACAGCCCTACAACAAGAAGGGTATTTTCGAGAACAAGACGGTTCACGCGTTCCACGACCGGGTGCTGAAGCATTTCGGGTCGCGCTGGGATGACCCGATGCCGGTGGACCTTGCCTGGGTGGACAGCCCCGCCGGCGCGGGCTTCGTTTCTGAACTGGCGGCGATCATCGACAGCGAGCTGCTGGCCGAAAGCACGATCTTCGCGGTCAAGGATCCGCGCATGTGCCGGCTGATCCCGCTGTGGCGAAAGGCGCTGGCGAAATCGGGTATCGATCCGCGCGTCATCATCCCGCTGCGCCATCCCCTCGAGGTCGCGGGATCCTTGCGGTCACGCGACGCGTTTCCCCGCGCCAAGAGCTTTCTGCTTTGGCTGGAGCATATCCTCGCTGTCGAGCGCGAAACCCGAGGCCTGGCCCGCAGCTTCGTCTCCTATGACGCCCTCATGCGCGATTGGCGGAGCGTCATGGGGAAGACCGCGAACGATCTTTCCCTTGCCTACCCCAAAGAGCTCGCCCGCGCCGAACGCGGGATCGATGCGTTCCTGACACCTGACCTGCGCAACCATACCCATCATGGTGAGATCGGCGCCGCGACGCGCCTCGACGCGCTGGTGACCAGCGCGTGGGATACGGTCCAGTCGTTAATTGTCGACGAGGCCGATGCCGAGGCCCGCGATCGGCTCGATGCGCTGGCCAGGTCGCTGGGCGACGCAGCCGGATTATATGGACCCTATCTTGCCTGGGAATTCGATACCCTCAACCGCGCCAGCGCCGATCTTGCGGAAGCGGAAGCGCGGATCGCGAAGCTGACGGGTGACGTCGATTATCTCTATAAAGAGCGCGACACACTTACGGTCGAACGCGATCGCGTACAGAGGGCGATCGACGCGATCCGTGCTCAATCGGAGCAGCGCGTTCTCGACGCGGAGCAGCGCGTTCTCGACGCGCAGAATGAACGCGATCATGACACGCGCGAAGTGCGGGAACGATCCGAGGCCGCGCTTGGCAACATGCGATACGAACTCGATCGCCTGTCGCGCGAGGCGGCAGTGGCCGCCCAGCGTTGTCTCGACAGCGAGGCGCATTTGGCCGCGATGGAGGCGAGCGGGACCTGGCGGGCCACGCGTCCAGTCCGGAATTTCCTGGATGCCCACCCGGGCTTTCGCCGGTGGTCGCGTCGATCGGCCAAGCTGGTCTGGTGGGCGGTCACGCTGCAACTTCCCAGCCGTCTCCGGCAGCGGCGAGCGCTTCTCTCACAAGACACCGGTGGGCAGCGCGCGCTGACGACCTTGTCGGGGTCGCCCCGACGGCCGCTGCCGCGTGAACGTTTCCCGGAGATGCTTGAGTTACGGGCGTTCGAGCCGACCGCTCGCATTGCGGCTGTGGTGCATCTTTACTACGTCGAGATGTGGCCTGAGCTTCGCGAAGCATTACGAGCGATACCCGAGAAGATTGATGTCATTCTCACCGTCGCCTCTGATCTCACAGAGGCGGAGCGCCGAATGATCTTCGCTGATTTTCCGGACGCCCAGATCGTGCGTTTTGAAAATCGCGGCCGTGACATTCTCCCGCTCATGGCTCTCGCCGATGCCGGCATCCTTGCCCGCTACGAGTTGATCTGCAAAATCCACGCCAAGAAAAGCCTGCACATGTCGGACGGGGAAACATGGCGCCGGCAGCTACTGAGCGGCATCCTCGGCAGCCGCGCTTTGGTCGAGCGTATTCTGTCAGCATTCGGCCGTGATATCGATCTCGGCATCGTTGTCGCCAATGGTCAGATATTTGGCAGCCGGCGTGAGCATTGGGTCGACAATGAAGAGCGGGTTCTGTCGATCGGTAGCCGGCTCGGACTGGAGACAATTCCGGCCGACGCGATCTTCCCCGGCGGATCGATGTACTGGATCAGGCCTTTCATCTTCGACACGCTGAATGGCCTGAAGCTCGCTCCGGATGATTTTGAAGAGGAGCCATTGGCGCGTGATGGCACAACGGCTCACGCTCTCGAACGGCTGATCGGCCTGGTGACGACCGAGGCGGGAATGACCATCGCCGAAAGTGGCCGTCTCGACGAAAGCCGGGCCGCGCCAGCCCAGACCGAGCCATCAAACCGGGTCGTCGCCTACTATTTGCCGCAATACCATCCGACGCCGGAAAACGATCGGTGGTGGGGCAAGGGCTTTACGGAGTGGACGAACGTCAGCCGCGCGCTTCCCATGTTCAAGGACCATCGCCAGCCGCGGCTGCCGTCCGATCTGGGTTTCTATGATCTCAGGCTCGCCGAGGCCCGGCAGGCACAAGCCGATCTCGCGTCGCGCTACGGTCTTCATGGATTCTGCTACTATTATTACTGGTTCGACGGGGAGGGAGTGCTCCGTCTGCCGCTCGACGAAATGCTGAAAAGTGGCAAGCCGGAACTGCCCTTTATGCTCTGCTGGGCGAATGAGCCGTGGAGCCGCAATTGGGATGGCGGCAACCGGGAACTCCTCATGCCACAAAACTACGAGCCGGGCTGGGCGAAGCGCTTCGCGCGCGATATCGCGCCGCTTATGCAGGACGAGCGCTACATCCGCGTCGACGGCCGCCCCATGCTCATGATCTATCGCGTCATGCATATTCCGGACCGCCGGGCGGCGATCGGCGAACTGCGGACTGAACTGCGCCACTTGGGCATCGGTGAGATTCACATCAGTGCTGGTTGGGTCGGCTTTGTCGGAGATGAGGAACCACCGACGAATGCCGCTCTCGCCGGGATCGATTCCTGGTCGGAGTTCCCGCCACACCGCCTCCCCGCGGCTGAAATTTCCGGAGAGGTGCGGGATCTGGAGCCGGCGTTTGCGGGCAAGGTCTACAGCTATCGTTCGGCGGTCGAATATGCCTTGTCGGAGATGCGTCAGGGCATCGGCCGCGACCGTCATCGCGCGGTGATGATGGGCTGGGACAACACAGCGCGCCGACTCCTCAACGCCCACGCTTTTCATGGCGCGACACCCGCACTGTTCCGACGGTGGCTGCGGGCGATCGTCCTGGAGCAGGCGGCGATCCGCGACAGCGGCGATCGCCTTATTTTTGTCAACGCTTGGAACGAGTGGGCAGAGGGCACCTATCTGGAGCCCGACCGAGATTTTGGCCACGGATGGTTGTCAGCCGTTGCCTCGGCGAATGGCTGGGCGGTTCACGCGGTGCGATAGCGGCAGCGATGGTTTGGTGGCGTCGCCGGGTGGATCATCCATCCGGCCCCACCCTCACAGATCGAGCGACGGATTTTCGCGCGGCGGGCGGAAATATTGTCCGCGTCTCCGCGTTTCGGTCCGGCCTGTTTTGAGCAACCGCCTCTCGCATCGGCGTCGGTCCGGTAGCCAACCCACCGATCGAAACCGCGGATCTATTCTAGTCTAACGAGCGGAGCCACTTCTCTCTATATCTTGAAACAAACCAGCACTTCGTTGAGTGGCCCGCTGATTCCGCGTCCGGGATCCTCGACATGGTACAATAAGGTGTTGAAGGGTGCTGATGTGTCGATCCGATTGGCCAGGTCGTACCCCCACCAGAATGTCACAAGCGAACCTGATCCATCCACGGGATTGCCATGATATTCCGGAGGATGGTGCTGCTCTACGGTTCCGTCCGGATGAAGTGAGGCGCAACGGATGGAAGGTTTCGTCTTGCGCACCAGCGGCGTTGTGGCGATATGGGCGCCGCCTTTGCGCAATGTCCTGGCGATTTCTCTGCAGGCTGCATCGGGATCGAAGATATGTTCGAGCACGTCCTGCGTGATGACGAGATCGAACTGCTCGTCGCCAAAAGTCTGTCGCTCCAGGTTTTCACATCGCCACCCGTCCGTTGGATGGAGATATCCTTCCGGGACGGTCGGATGGAATTGCGTCGATAGATATTGCGGGCATTCTGCCTGGAGTTTAGGGCTGACGCCCCGCTCCGCGGGGCTGCTTTCATGGATAATCAGCGTCCGCCAGTGCGGATAGAAAAGCTCGATGGCATGCATGAGCGCGCGCTCGCGCGGTATAGATCCGCAACGACCACACAGGTAAGTGTCTCTGAGATTCGCGCCCCACGCATTGAACCGCGTATCCCGCTCGCAAATCGGACAGTAGCCATCATTAACTGACAGCGGGCGAGCCAGATCACCGATTTCGTTGTCGTCAGACGTCCCCATACCTTCTCCCAGGGTGAATCATCGCATCAGGTCGCGACAGCGAGCTATTACATGATCCCTCGTAAACATGGCGCGCGCTCAGATAACCTGCTTTTAGTTCGCGGAACAGGTCTCATCGGATTCATCAACGACCGCCCCCCTACACCATCCCGTGGGGCACGACCCGTCAGGGCGATCCGACGGGTTGGATCCGCCATTTGATCGTGTCAACGGTCGCTACCGGGTGGCCAGCGATTCCGCGGTAAGGTATAGCGCCCGAAACGCTAGGCTTGTGGAGCACCGTCGAATGAAGGGAATCATACTGGCAGGTGGTAGTGGCACGCGCCTGCATCCGATGACGCTCACCGCGTCGAAGCAGCTGCTACCCATCTATGACAAGCCGATGATCTACTATCCGCTTTCGACATTGATGTTATCGGGTATCCGCGACATTTTGATCATCTCGACCCCCCATGATCTGCCACGGTTTGAAAGCCTTCTCGGTAGCGGCGAGCGTTGGGGGGTTCGTTTCACCTATGCAGAGCAGCCAAAGCCGGAAGGACTCGCCCAGGCGTATATCATCGGCGAGGAGTTCCTTGGCGGCGACCCCTCTGTGCTCGTTCTCGGCGACAACCTGTTTTACGGTCACGGTCTACCGGAACTCCTCGCCCGCGCGGCTGACCGCCCCAGCGGCGCGACCGTTTTCGCCTACCACGTCAATGACCCGGAGCGTTACGGCGTGGTGTCGTTCGACGATCAGGGTCGCGCCACAGCGATTGAGGAAAAGCCTGCAAAGCCTACGTCGACATGGGCAGTGACCGGCTTGTATTTCTATGATGGCCGGGCCTCCGAGATCGCGCGCTCGCTCAGCCCTTCGCCACGCGGAGAGCTGGAGATAACCGATCTCAATCGCGTATATCTCGAGGCTGGCGACCTGCATGTCGAGAGCATGGGACGAGGTTTCGCATGGCTCGACACGGGCACGCCAGACTCTCTTCTGGAAGCGGCGGAATTTGTTCGAACGCTTGAGCACCGACAGGGCTTCAAGATTTGCTGCCCCGAAGAAATTGCCTTCAATCGTGGCTTGATCGATGCGGACCAGATGATGGCGCTAGGACGGGAACTCGGTAAAAGCCAATACGGGCTTTATCTGCAGCGACTGGCCGAAGGTCGTCTCTGATCCGCCAGGAATCGCCGGCTTTTGGCCTTGTCCGAGATTTTCGGCTGGAGTATCAGGTCCCCACCCCGTGACGACAATGGATCCGACGATCCGACACCAAGCAAGCGTCGCGTCTCCAACGAATGAATGCAGAGCCATGAGCTTCTCGCAAAGCATCACAACCGGGTCGCCGGCAGGGTTGCGTCGATCTGCCCTTGCCCGCCGCCGTCGCGCCGCCGCTCTTGCCGACATAAGAGCCGGGCTGGCCATGAGTGAACTCTGGCTTTTCCTCGGCTGGCGAGACCTCAAGAAACACTACAGCCGCTCCATGCTTGGGCCCTTATGGCTTACGCTTTCCATGGGAATCATGGTGGCGGGGCTGGGGGTTCTTTATTCCCAGATCCTCGGAATGCCGCTCGACGAGTATTTGCCGTTCCTGGCGCTCGGCTTTATCATGTGGGGGCTAATCGGCGGTTCCATCAACGGTGCTTGCAATATCTTTTCAGGAGCTGCGGCATCAATCCGCCAAGTTCAGATGCCATATAGTGTCTATCTCTATCAATTTATGTGGACGCAGCTGATTACATTTGGGCATAATTTTTTGATATATTTGGTTATTGTATTGATTTTTGGATTATGGCCAGGAATGTCGGTTCTACTTCTGATTCCGGCGCTCTTTCTGATTACCTTGAGTGGCTTGTTCTGCGGGATGATTCTAGGGCCACTTTGCGCGCGCTTCCGTGATATTCCCCTGATCGTCGGAAGCATCATGCAGGTCGTCTTCTTCTTGACGCCGATTATTTGGAACGCCGAACAGCTTCCCGAACGGGCGTATTTCGTACAGGCCAATCCATTCTACCACTTCATCGAAATTGCGCGTGATCCGCTGCTCGGCGGCACCGGTACCCTTTTCAATTGGGGTGCCAGCCTCGCAATGACTGTGGTTTTGGGAATCGTCGCCTTTTGGTTCTTCTCGCGTTATCGCGCCCGCATAGCGTACTGGGCCTGATACCCGACATGGCATCAATTCGGCTCGACAATGTTACTGTGGATATCCCGATCTACAATGCGAGCAACCGCTCCTTGAAGAACAGCGTCATTTCTGCCGCGACCGGCGGGCAAATTCGCCCCCGTCATGGCGGTCAGGTGATTGTCCGCGCCATTGACGGCCTATTGCTCGACCTTGAGCATGGGACCAAGATCGGGCTGATTGGGCACAATGGCGCGGGTAAGTCGACGCTCCTCAGGGTCATGGCCGGCATCTACGAGCCCACCGGAGGTGAGGTCCGGGTTGACGGCGGCGTAGCCTCCATTTTCGATATCGGTTTTGGTTTCGATGCTGACGCCACGGGTTGGGATAACATTATCCTGCGCGGCATGTTGCTCGGCTATTCGCGCCGGGAGATCGAAAGCCGGGCCCAGGAGATCGGCGTGGCTTCGGGGCTGGGCGACTTTCTGAACATGCCGCTTCGGGCCTATTCCTCGGGCATGTCCACCCGGCTGTCATTTGCGGTTTCCACCTCCTTCAGACCGGAAATACTTCTCATTGATGAGGGCATCGGCGCGGGTGATGCCGCTTTTCTTGCCCAGGCCAAGGCGCGCTTGGAGAGTTTCATCGGCGAGGCGGGCCTGCTTGTGATGGCCTCGCATTCCGATGAATTGCTCAGGCAGTGGTGTGACGAGGGACTCTGGATGGAGCATGGCAAGATGCGAATGCGGGGGCCGATCGACGACGTTCTTGCAGCCTATCATGCCTCGGTGGCGGCCAGCTCCTAGGTCGAGGGCTGTCACTCTTAGGAGCGCCGCTGACCCCGGTGGCTCGGCTTTTCTGTATCAGGCTCTAGTGGCTCTTTGCTTTATGCACTTCTTTTGTCGGCCCAAGGCATAGCGTTAGCCCTCCGAGGTTGGGTGCCGGCATCAGGCACGGCTCGCTGAGAGCCGTCTCAAAAGCGTGAAGGACAATTGGGCCTCATTGCAATTTTCTCGAACGAGTTCGCGCCCGAGAAACCAGCCACTGACTCGAAACGCGATCCCCGACGTGAATAGCCTCAGGTCCAGGGATCGCGAAAGAGCTGATCAGACGAGATAACTGGCGCTGAAGTCGCTTTCTGGGACGCCTTGCAGCACGATCGTCCCGCCTCCGCTGAGGGTCAGGGTCACGGAACCGGCGGTCTCGGCGGAGGTGTAGGTCTGGCCCTGAAGATCAAGCCGATCACCGGTGGCGAAGTCGAAATCGGTAACCACATCGTTGCCCTGGCCGAGGCGGAACAGGAAGGTGTCCGCACCCTCCCCGCCGGTCATCGTGTCATTGCCGAAATCACCCGAGAGGAGATCATTGCCGAGGTCGCCAAAGATCTGATCGTCGCCTTGGCCGCCGAATACCAGGTCATTGCCTTGACCGCCAAATACCAGGTCATTGCCCTGACCGCCATTGACCAGATCATTGCCGATGTTGCCTTGCACGAAATCGTCGCCCAGATCGCCGAACACCTGATCGTCGCCCAGATCCCCAAATACCTCGTCGTTATCCTTGCCGCCGAATACTAGGTCATCGCCCTGTCCACCGCGGACGTAATCATCGCCCTGATTGCCATTGATGAGGTCGCTACCCTGATTGCCGTTCACCACGTCGTTGCCGGCACCGGCGAACACCTGATCGTTGGAAATTCCCGAGTTGATGATGTTCGGTTGGTCGTCACCAAGCACCGCACCCGGCGGAGTCGGGGTGGGCGTCGGCGTTCCGCCACCGCCCCCCGGCGTCGCCGCGGCCGCCACCGTGAAGTTCAGCGCCGTCGGATCCGCAACGGGAGCAATACTGTTACCAGCCGCATCCTGAACCACACCGGCGGCATAGGTGACGTTGTAACCGCCACCGGCTTGCAGGTCGGCCGTGGGGTTGATCGTCGCGGTCGCGCCGCTCAACGTCACCTGAGTGGCGTCCGTGACCGCGATGGTGCGGATGTCGCCGGCACCGTTATCGATCACGATGTTGCCGGTGCCGGCCTGAATTGCTTCCGAGAAGGTCAGCGTCAGATTCGCGCCTGCCGCAACCCCCGTGGCATTATCAGCAGGTGTCGACGACGCCAGTGTTGGAACGGTGGTGTCGATGGTGACGGCAAGAGCGGCTGAAGCAGCACCGGCATTGCCGGCGGTGTCGGTCGCGACCGCGGTGAAGCTCGCCGCGCCCTCGGCCAAGGCCGCCGAGGTGAAGCTGAAGGCGCCCGTCGTGCCGTCGGCAACTGTGGTGCCCAGCGACGTTACGCCGTCGAATATCTCGACGGTCGCGCCGGCCTCCGCTATTCCGGTTAAGAGCGGCGTGGTGTCGTTGGTGATCCCGTCGGAGCTGGATGCGCCGGTGTCCGATGCCGCATCCAGAACCAGCGTCGGTGCCGTCGGAGCTATCGTATCGATAGCGTAGTTATTGGAGTTTTGCGTCCCGACACCGACACTGGTGTCGCTGGCGGCGACACCAGTCATGTCCACCACAATGGCGTTCGTCGCGACTTCCGTGGCAGCGGAAGGCGTCAGGGTCGCGGTCCAGGTGATGCCACCGTCGACCGAATTCACCGCGGTCAGGGTGCCATTGCCAACCGTAATATCTGTATTGTCGAATCCAGTGACAGCTTCAGAAAACGTAAAGGTGACGACAGACGTCTCTCCAATGATGAGAGAGGTATCAGCGACAGTGATTGTGGCGGTTGGAGTCGGCATTTATTTCCTATCGATCTGTATGTTTAAACTCAGCGAACCGGCAAAATTATATGAAAAGCTACCAACGCAGATAAACCTTGCCCGTAACTTAATTTTCAGGGATAATTTCCGGAAAGGACAGCGCCAGGAAATTTTTATTCTGTTGAAGAAATCCGTCTTTGTCCGAGGCTGGAGCCGGCGGGAATGCCGCTGAACCCGGTCGCATCCCCAGACCTGCCGCGGGGAGATACCTTGAGGAGGTTTGCGCGGCGGCTCACGAGACCGATCGGGCCAAGCACTTTTGAGGAAGGCGACACATCAGCCCCGCGACGGAAACAACGATGATGTGCTCAATTGTCGAGCGGGGTGATGACGATCTGTGGCGCTAGCTACGGGATGTCCGATTTATATCGAGGCCTTCAACCAGCTCCTCGTGCCAGTCGGCTTTGCCCACGGGTTCCTGACCCTCGAGCCCGACACCGAAGTCTTTTACAAAGTATCAGCGCCCTACTCGGGTGCGCATGACCGCTCGATCCGCTTCGATGACCCGGCGATCGGCATCGACTGGCCGCTGAACGGTCGCGCGCCGGTTCTATCGACCAAGGATGAAAGGGCGCCCAGCCTCGCGGACGCCAAACCGCCCTTCGTACTATCCGAGGACCAAACATCGTGAAAATACTCGTGACCGGCGGGGCCGGCTTCATCGGTTCGGCGGTCTGCCGCCATCTGATCCGCGACACCGATCATTCGGTCGTCAATCTCGACAAGCTGACCTACGCGGCGAGCTTGTCTTCGTTGCGGTCGATAGAGAGCAATTCGCGCTATCGCTTCGTTGAAGGCGATATTCTCGATCGGCCCTTTATGCTCGACCTTTTCGAAGGCGAAAAGCCGGACGCGATCATGCATCTGGCGGCAGAAAGCCATGTCGATCGTTCGATCGACGGCCCCGGCGATTTCATCATGACCAATATCGTCGGTACCTACGAACTTCTGGAAGCGACGCGGGCCTATTGGTCGAAGCTGGATGATGCGCGTCGGGCGGCTTTTCGTTTTCACCACATCTCGACCGACGAGGTCTATGGCGACCTGCCGCTGGATGGGGGAGGTCGCGGTACGCGAAGCCCCCCTTCGGCTTTTTGCGATGGATGTCCGAGACATAGCCATTCTTGTCCAGCCATTTCTTCGTTCTTGATCGACTGATAGGCGGTGTCGGCCCAGACCTTCGATCCTGTGTTTGACCGATCGAGAACGTTGCAGAGTTGGGCACCATCGTAAGCTGACGCGCTCGTCGCCGACCATCCGCGGATGAAGCCAAAGCGGCGGTCGATCGAGACGTGATCCTTGTAGCCGGAGCTATGGCCGATTTTGGGTGACGGGGCCGTTCAGGCGGCGCGTTGGTATTATTGTGCGCTCTTGCAGTTACATGCGTTCCGTGATCCCGTCACCAGAACATAGTCGTAAAGCTCAAGCGGAGCGGCCCCCCCATAGGCTGGAGACGCTTGATCGGTTTACCGCGATACTGCCGGGACTGCGCCACCCCGCCATGATCGGCGTTGAACGAGCATAACGGAACCGACCGTGCGCGCGCCACAGCGCATGCGTATTGCATCGTGAAAGACAGGCGCATGGCCGGCAGAGGATGCCGTAGCGCGCTCACGGCGGCAATCTCACGCCGCTTTCTTCAACGGCTTCGCCCGGTCGATCCGCTTACGCTTGACAGAATCGTGCATCGCTTCCCACAGATCATTGCGGCGCTGGAGGTTCAGCCAGAAGTCGGGACTGGTGCCGAATACGCGCGCCAGGATGAGGGCCGTCGCGGCGGTCACGTTGCGGCGGTCGTTGCACAGCTCGTTCACATGCTTGCGCTGCACGCCCATTGCCTCAGCCAAAGCCGCCTGGGTCAGATCCATCGGCTTCATGAACTCCTCGATCAGGATTTCCGAAACGGGGACCGGTTTGCGTTTGGTCATCAACATCATTTCACCTCATCGGTAGCTGTGGCCGTCGAGATAGATGCCGCTGGCTTCGCCCTTGCCGCTATCCCAAGCGAAGATCAGCCGCCACTGTCTGTTGACGCGGATCGAATGCAGGCCGGTAAGATTGCCGCGCAGCTTCTCGAAATGGTTGCTGGGCGGCACGCGCAAATCCTGATCGGTCATCGCGTCGTCGATCATCTGGAGCTTGCGGAACAACTGGCTTTCGAGATCGGCCGGAATGGCCCGCGAGCGCACGTCATCGACGAAGAAGGCGCGCAACCAGTCGTCCCCAAAGCTTGCGATCATTGCCTAACTCCACGAGATTATGTACCACTCAATGGGCCATGGCACAAGGGGATGGAGACTAACTGAAACTGGCAAGGACCAGGTCGAATTGCTCCCCCATTTCGGCCATTCACATCTACTTCTGTTGATGCCTGGTGCCCGAGGATCGTGAGGTCATTGATAAACTTCGGCCAGAGCTGGCTGACAATCCGAGTACCGAGACGATTTTGACGCGTGTCAGCCGATTGTCACAAGCGATCGGAGCCGCCGAAGTTCATGGCTTCAACGGAACAGCGTATGAAGAACTAGTGGATTAGCCGAGACGGAAGAGTCCTTCTGGGGATTCCCCACTGGGCTGGCGCGTGCGAAACCGGCGTATGCGCGATGGAATATCGATTACCCTTGGAAACGGAGATCGCTAGCGGCTGGAGGCGATCATCGCCGACCGCAACGCGTCTCAAAAGCATGTCTGGCGAGCGCGGATCGTCCTGCTCAGCGCCGACGGCGTCGGCACGAACGCGATCAAGGCGACAACGGCCGTGTCGAAGACGACGGTTTGGCGCTGGCAAGCCCGGTTCATGGAAGGGGTGAACTGATGGGGGGCAGGAAGTATGGGCTCGCCTATTGCTAGCGCTCGCGCGATCCCGCAAAAAGCCGCTTCGACGAGAACAATTTGACAGGAATGCCGATGCTCGATGTTCGCAGGTTGGATATTCCAGAAATTCTGGAGCTGAAGCCCCGCAAGTTTGGCGACGATCGAGGATTTTTTTCCGAGACATTCAATCGCGATCGGTTAGCCGAGGCCGGGATTGCGATCGACTGGATGCAGGACAATCAGTCCTATTCGGCGGAAGCCTATACGTTGCGGGGACTGCACTATCAGGAGCCGCCCTTTGCCCAGGACAAGCTGGTGCGGGTATTGCGGGGGCGTATCCTCGATGTTGCGGTGGACATCAGGAAGGGCTCGCCCCAGTTTGGGCGCTGGGTGGCCCTGGAACTGTCGGCCCAAGCCTTCAACCAGCTCCTCGTGCCAGTCGGCTTTGCCCACGGGTTCCTGACCCTCGAGCCCGACACCGAAGTCTTTTACAAAGTATCAGCGCCCTACTCGGGTGCGCATGACCGCTCGATCCGCTTCGATGACCCGGCGATCGGCATCGACTGGCCGCTGAACGGTCGCGCGCCGGTTCTATCGACCAAGGATGAAAGGGCGCCCAGCCTCGCGGACGCCAAACCGCCCTTCGTACTATCCGAGGACCAAACATCGTGAAAATACTCGTGACCGGCGGGGCCGGCTTCATCGGTTCGGCGGTCTGCCGCCATCTGATCCGCGACACCGATCATTCGGTCGTCAATCTCGACAAGCTGACCTACGCGGCGAGCTTGTCTTCGTTGCGGTCGATAGAGAGCAATTCGCGCTATCGCTTCGTTGAAGGCGATATTCTCGATCGGCCCTTTATGCTCGACCTTTTCGAAGGCGAAAAGCCGGACGCGATCATGCATCTGGCGGCAGAAAGCCATGTCGATCGTTCGATCGACGGCCCCGGCGATTTCATCATGACCAATATCGTCGGTACCTACGAACTTCTGGAAGCGACGCGGGCCTATTGGTCGAAGCTGGATGATGCGCGTCGGGCGGCTTTTCGTTTTCACCACATCTCGACCGACGAGGTCTATGGCGACCTGCCGCTGGATGGGGGCCTGTTCACCGAAGACACAGCCTATTCGCCGTCCTCGCCCTATTCGGCCTCGAAGGCCAGTTCCGATCATTTGGTGATGGCGTGGCACCACACTTATCACATGCCGGTGGTGCTCTCGAACTGCTCCAACAATTACGGGCCTTATCACTTTCCTGAGAAGTTGATTCCGCTCATCATCCTGAATGGGTTGGAGGGCAAACGGCTGCCCGTCTATGGCAAGGGTGAGAACGTCAGGGACTGGCTGTATGTCGACGATCACGCCCGGGCGCTGGCCATCGTGGCGACGCAAGGCGAGCCGGGACGCTCCTACAATATCGGCGGCCGTAACGAGCGATCAAACCTGACTGTCGTCGAGACGATCTGCGACACGCTGGACCGACTCTCACCGCTGCCGGATAAGCGTCCACGGCGCGAACTGATCGATTTCGTTACCGATCGGCCAGGCCATGATCTTCGCTATGCGATCGATGCATCGCGCATCGAGATCGAACTGGGCTGGCAAGCCGAGGAAACCTTCGATACGGGTCTCGAAAAGACCGTTCGATGGTACCTCGACAATGAGAACTGGTGGCGGCCGATCCGCGATCAACGCTATGGCGGACAGCGGCTGGGCGCGGCGGACGGGCGTAAGGAATGAAGCTTCTCGTCACGGGCCGGAACGGCCAGGTCGCGCAATCTCTTGCAAGTCTGCATCAGCCTGGCGTTGAGGTCATTGCGCTGGGACGTCCTACCCTCGATATCACGGACCGGGCGACCATCGCTCGCGCAATCGCCACGCATCAGCCGGATGTCATTGTCTCGGCTGCTGCTTATACAGCGGTCGACAAGGCGGAAGCAGACGAGGCGGCCGCCTTTGCTGCCAATCGGGACGGGGCGAAGAATGTCGCCGCTGCAGCTTTCACTGCCGCACTGCCGGTGATTCACCTGTCGACGGACTACGTGTTTCCCGGCGACAAGGAGGCGCCTTATACGGAGGCTGATCCGACCGGGCCAAAGAGCGTCTATGGGCGATCGAAATTGGCGGGGGAGGTCGCGGTACGCGAAGCCAATCCGCGATCTACGATTTTGCGGACAGCCTGGGTCTACAGCCCCTATGGCGGCAATTTCCTAAAGACGATGCTGCGGATTTCGACCGAGCGGGAGATGCTGCGGGTGGTTGCCGACCAATATGGCACGCCGACTTATGCGCTCGATATCGCCGAGGCTATCGTCGTCGTCGCTCGACATATGATGGAGGAACCGCAGCAGCAAAACTGGCAAGGGATCTTCCACATGGTGTCTGAAGGTGAGACGACATGGGCCGGTTTCGCCGAAGAGATCTTTTGCCAATCCGCGGCCCGCGGGGGCCCTTATGCTCGTGTAGAGCCCATCAACACCGAAGCCTATCCGACCCCCGCTCGACGCCCGGCCAATTCGCGTCTCGACACCGCGCGCTTCCGGCAAGTATTCGAGCATGAATTGCCCGCGTGGCGCAATGGTGTAGCGCGATGTCTAGATGCGCTCGCTTCTGAGTGATGATCCCGATTTCGTGGGCTATAGCGCGACAATCTGGGGCTTTTCCGCACTTTTTGGTGCACCTGTTGCTGCCGGGTGGAAACTCCTCAGAAGTGCCGTTTGAATCTTCCCCAGTTTAGCGCTGCCGCCGGTCTTCCGGGACGCGCACGGCATCGAGATCGCCTCGGATGCCGATGGGGAAGGGGAAGGCGCCGAGATCGCTGGAAGCAGCGTCGGCGAGCCAGGGATCGAGATCTTCATCCTGGCCGTTGCCGATCATTTCGGCGAACCGGCCCCCCAAGGTCATCATCGATGACCAGCATCATGGGCGTCGGTTGCGCACCAGGGGCGACACGCAGGCTATGATCCGTCGCTGACGCCACCGACTACCGGAGATGCACGAATTTAAGATCCGCAATTTTGACCTTCTTCCATTCCCGATCCGCTGTGACGACGGGAACCTCAAGCGCCAATCCCAAGGCCATGCAGGACCGGTCGCCAAGGCCACGACCATATTTCTTAGTCTGTTCGTGAAGTGCGGCCGCAGCATAGGCTGCATCTTCGTCATGCGAGCGTACCTCAAGCCGTAATTCCAGGAGAATTTCACGCGCGACGGTCAACGGTAATCCCTGAAGCAGGAGCTCCTTGACGACTTCCTGCAGGTTGACGGCCGAAATCGCAGCGCGGCCGACATAAGGTTCAACCAGATCAGCACCCGGCTCGTCTCTTAAAAGAGCAAGAACAGCAGACGCATCAAACACTGCCGCGACCATTAGGAGGACGCTTCCTGCTTCGTCGAGCCGTCTTCCTGGTCGGCCTCGTCCCTGCGGGATTGAAGGAAGTTCTCGACCGTCCGCTCACTTTGTCGATGAGCGAGATAAAGTTCTCGCGCGCGGCGGATACCATGGCGCATTGGTGTCATTCGTACCGTATCGCCCTCGATCGTCAACGTGATCCGTGCTTCTCCAGTTAATCCAAGGACGTCGCGTACGGCGCGCGGCAGAACCATTCGGCCATTTTTGGCAACTCGCACATCTATCACTTGCGGCATCATAGATCTCTGACAATGTAGCGCATCTACCGTTCAAATGACATTCTTGTCATCGGTACACAAGTGTCACAGTGGCATTCAAAGGAACCGACACAAATGCCGGATTTGGAACGTGCGCGTATGATGTCATGCTCTTCGGCGTGAACCGGAACCTGATGTCGGAAATCGATCGTTTTCGGACATCATTTGCCACATATGTCGGTAAATTAGCCTTTGACGATTTTGCGCATGTCGAGTATCGGTGCCACCGTATTCGGACGGATTTCGGCCTTATGTCACGTACTTTTGCCTATGCGCGCGTTTCCACCCTTTGCCAGACCACCGATAACCAGCTGCATGAAATCCGAAGCGCCGGCTTCGACGTCCAGTCAAGGCGCGTGATCTCCGAGACCGTCTCCGGCAGTGTCGCCGCCAATCAACGCGCCGGCTTCAAACGTCTGGTCGACCGAATGGAAAGCGGCGACATTCTCGTCGTCACCAAGATGGACCGGCTTGGCCGCAACGCCCTTGACGTTCGCTCCACCGTCGAGCTACTGGCGGAACTCGGCATCAAGGTCCATTGTCTGGCGCTCGGCGGTGTCGACCTGACGAGTCCGACCGGCCGCATGACGATGAGCGTCATCAACGCCGTCGCCGAGTTCGAGCGCGATCTTCTGATTGAAAGAACCCAGGCCGGACTTGAGCGGGCGAAAGCGCAAGGCAAGATACTTGGCCGTCCCGCGCGTCTAAGCGGAGAACAGAAAGCTGCCGTGCTTGAGAAGCTGGGGGAGGGGGCCTCGGTCTCCAAGCTATCTCGTGAGTATTGTGTCAGCCGTCAGACAATCATCCGTGTGAGGAGGCAACATGTCGATGCACACCCTCTTCCTGAGAGCGACGATCACAGCGGTCGGGACGAGCGCTACTGCCTTCACCGGGACGACCCCCGGTAGCTGTGTGCACTGAACTTCAATGCTTCTGGTCCGGTATTGCGAACGGGATGAGCAGCGATGCTGCCGTGGCGGCGGGGATGTCGGTTTTTGTCGACGCCAGATGGTTCCGGAAGGCACGCGGCATGCCACCAGCGATGTTCAGATCTTCGGTCAAGCCATTGTCCGAGCGGTCTATCGTTTGCAGAGCGGGAAGAGATCGCCCTTCTTCGCGTCCAACGCGTTTCGACGCGAGAGATCGGTCGCCGCCTTGGTCGATCGGGTTCGACGATCTCTCTCGAGCTACGGCGCAACACCGCCACGCGAAGCGGAGGCCTGGAGTATCGGGCGACAACGCCTCAATGGCACGCCGAGCTATCAGGCCGGCGTCCGAAGGTCTGAAAGCTTGCACTGAACCCGGCTCTGCGCGCCTATGTCGAGGAAAGGCTCGCCGATATCCTCGCAGCTCCGGGCAGGGCCGTAGCTCCTGGTCCAGTTGTTCCATGGCACGGGCGTCGGCATGGTCGGTGGAAATATCGACGATGGGCTAAGGCATGGAGCCCGGAGCAGATCGGCTCGACCCCATAGACATCACGATGGCCGAAACCGCAGCCGGGTTTCGGCCCACGCTAAGCGAGGCGATGCGCCCGACAACGGGCGCGGCGTTTCCCGTATTTTTGACCGGTCATTAAAGCGGTCATAAGAGAGTGTCTATGGAAGATTTAAATTAGCCCAACAATCTGATATCATTTATATATGACGAATACGGAAGCGGATATTAAAGAGGACATCAAAGCGGCTCCAGACCGGAGCGAGAGCGTTGGATTGGCAGAGCCGCTGCTGATCTCCGAATCCTCGCGCCGGCGCACCGAACTAACCGATCTTGCGCTCGAACTGGCGCAACGTTCCGCCGGATTCCGCAAGAGCCTTCCCGAAGGCGTAATGAGCGCGCTCGCCGACCTCGTCCGCTCGATGAACTGCTACTACAGCAACCTGATCGAAGGGCATGACACGCATCCGATCGATATCGAGCGTGCGCTCAGGGACGATTACAGCGCCGATCCGCAAAAACGGAATCTCCAGCTCGAAGCCAAGGCTCATATCGCTGTCCAGCAATGGATCGATGAAGGCGGAATGGATGGCCGCGCCTTTACCGTGGCGGGCATTTGCGAACTGCACCGGCGTTTTTGCGAGTTGCTCCCCGATGCGCTGCTTTTTCTCAGGATGGAGAGCACCGGCGAAACCATTAAAGTGGTGCCGGGCGCGTACCGGACACGCGATGTTCAGGTAGGCCTCCATGTGCCCGTCAGCCCCGATGCCGTACCGCGCTTCATGGCGCGTTTTGAAGACGTCTATACGAAGGTCGGCAGGACCGACACGATCCTTGCCGCCGCCACCGCGCATCACCGGCTGGCATGGATTCACCCGTTCACCGACGGCAACGGGCGCGTTATGCGCCTGATGTCCTATGCGGCACTGCGCGACGTGCTCGATACGGGCGGGGTCTGGTCGATTGCCCGGGGCCTTGCCCGAAATGCCGAGGAATACAAGCAGCACCTTGCCGCCTGCGATCTGACCCGCCGTAACGATCTCGACGGGCGCGGCCATTTAAGCGAAGAGGCGCTTGCCGCCTTCACAGCCTTTTTTCTGCGCACCTGCATAGATCAGGTGACATTCATGGAAGAGCTGGTGCAGCCGGATCGCCTCAGAACCCGCATCCTGCTCTGGGCCGAAGAAGAAATCCGGATGGACACGCTACCGCCCAAAGCCGGCAACGTGCTCGAAGCGGTGCTTTACCGCGGCATGCTCCCGCGCGCCGACGTTCCGGACCTGCTCGGCACCGGTCCGCGTCAGGCACGGCGCATCGTATCCAGTCTGATCGAGCGCGGCGTCCTCGCATCCGGCTCAACCCGCGCGCCCCTGCACCTCACATTTCCTGCGATACTCGCCGCACGCTGGATGCCGGGACTGTTTCCGGAGAAGAGCGGATAGCGAAGCAGCGGCTCGGCGTTCTGCGGAAGCAGAAGGAAGCCGGGCCGTTGTGAACGCGCCCGTTGGGCGCTCGCTTGATGTATTCTCCCGGCGGCGAAAACCACCGACTCACCGATCTGCTTTTTCTGCCTATGGGGTCCGCGTCGCAGGAACGGAACGGTAGAGCTGCGTAGGGCGGTGACAAATTAGATCCCATGGGGTGGGTGGATAGCGACCCGCTCTCTGACAGAGTGGTGTTGTTGAACCGGCCACCTGGAGACGACCATGCAATTCTTAGCTGACCGCCCCGAAGAACCGACCGCCATCCGCACCACCCGAAGCAGCGTGTCGTTGCTGACCGGCATCATCAGCCGTTGGGCAAAACACGCTGCGGGCCGTCCGCCGAGAGCCAGGCCCAGGTGATGGACGATGCATTCCATTCGGCCGGTGCGACGCGCCCTCTGCGCGACGACCTCGTCGCCGAAGCGTTCGGCGAAGATCTTGCGGCGACAACTTGTTATGTCGCAGCGAAAGCGGCGCGTGATCAGCAGCAGGCGCACGTATCGCCCAGCCGAGGGAAGATCCGAAACGTTGCGGACGTATCGGCTGTGCCGCCGGCGCGAGGGTCTTCCGCAGGACGGGCATGCAGCTTCTGGCGTTCGAGCCGAAGCGGTGACGAAAAGCACTCTGTCGACGACCTCGAAACGTTCGACCGAAAGCCCGGCCGGAATCAACGACGAAAGCGAAATAGCACTGGGCATGTGGCCGTTCTCCTCTTCGGAAAATCGCCATACGGCCCCTCAACTGCATCGGGATTGAGTCAGTCCCCCTCTTCGACGCCGATCACCCCGCTAACGGGGCCTTTTTGCACGCCGATCCACACCCAAGGGTCTGCGCCATGGCTACGGGGTCGCGGCGATCGGCGCGACGGTGCCGCTCAACATGCTGTCGAAAATGGATGGGCCATGCCGCCATCGAGACGACGGCGATCTACGCCAACGCCCTCGGTGAGGAACAACGCTCGATCGCCGAACGGATGTGGAGCTGACAGCTTGTCAATTATACAAAGATTTGTATAATTGGGCGTGACAAAGACTCTGGACTTTCGCGGCAGTGCCTTGGCCGATCTGCGCGCCTTTCCAATCCTGACTCGGCGAGAGGCAGGCTTTCAGCTCGACAGGGTGCAGAACGGCGAAGAGCCGGCGGACTGGAAACCGATGGCGACGATCGGCAAAGGCGTGCGGGAAATCCGGATACGCGACGAGGCCGGGGCATTTCGGGTGATCTACGTCGCCAGATTCGCCGGCACCCTCTACGTCCTGCATTGCTTCCAGAAGAAGACGCAGAAAACCAGCCAGCAGGACCTGAACCTCGCCTCGAAACGCTATCGCGAACTCGCACAGGAGCTAGGGCAATGAGCGGACACAGTTTTTCCAGCGTCTGGGATGCCATTGAGGCGACCCCTCAGGAGGCCGTGAACATGAAGCTGCGCTCGTCTTTGATGATCGCGCTGGAACGCCATATCCATAGCCAGTCTTGGACTCAGGCCCAGGCTGCCAAGCGGCTGGGTGTTACACAGCCGCGCATTTCCGATCTATTGCGCGGCAAGATCAACCTGTTCAGCCTCGACATGCTCGTGAACATGGCAGCGAGCGCTGGCCTTCATATCGAAATGCAGGTTGCGGAAGCGGCCTGACGTCAGCCTTCGTTCCTACATCTCGATGCCGTAATCGCGCTCTCGGACGCGCGACAGTTGGTGTTCGAAGGCGCGTTCGAGCAGAACTCTCCCGGTCGGTCGGATCTGGAGCAGGACGTCGAACTCGGCGGCGTTGGCCGTCAGGATGGTCAGTCCGAGCTTCTCTGCCTGGAGGAGCAGCACGCAGTCGTGCAGTGCCTTCAGCTTGTCGTCATGGGCATAGCCCTGCGTCCAGCCCGAGGATCCCGGCGTAGACGGCGGCTCTGCCCATGACGTCGGAGTCCGGCGTGAAGAGGCGGTGCTCGGGCATGGCCCGCACAACCCGCTCGATCGACGAAACGGCGGCGGGGTCCTCGAATCGTCCTTCCTGAGCGCCCCGACTGCGACCATGAGTTCCTGGACGGCGACCATCGAGTGGTTGACGGTTCTGATGTCCAAAAGCCTCACCACGGTGTCGGGGGCGGTTCCCGTCATCTGGTCGATGTAACAACAGGTGTCGAGCAGCAGGCCACCGCCAACTGACGCCTCGTCGCCGAGAAAGAGCAACTGGTCGTCCGGTCGACGAGCGAGCGTTCTTCCCAGGTCGCGCCTTCGAACACGCTCGGCCGCGTCGAAGCTGAAGTCCATGCTAGAATCTAAGGTCGAGGTCGGGGTCGACTGGCCCCTTCACTTCGCGGAAGACTTCCGCGAAATTATCCTCGAGCGCCACGTTCGCCAGCGCGAACTCGATGAGTTCGGTATCGGACTGGAGTCCGGTCCGAGCCTTCGCTGCGGCGATCAGCTCCGCGCTGACACGCCCGGCGATACGGCCGGTCCTTGCCCAGGGTCAGGCCTCCCTCCGCGGCGCCCCGCATGACGGCCTCTACGCGCTCGATCGCCTTCCCGGGGCGCACGTCCCGGTCGGACCGAATTGACGTTTGTGCGACCTCATCCGGGCTGCGGACCTGGACGATCATCGTGTGCCTGCTGTGGGCTTCCAGGTCTTCGACGAACCCTCCGGTCCGGGTGTTGCGTCCCATGCGCTTCTTGACGCCCGTAGCGATCGGGCCTCCGGGGCCGGACGCGCGGTTGTTCTTTGCCACGTCACGCCCTCCTTGTTCAACGAATTTGGTTTTTGTGTAACATACAGTTTTTTGCCGAATTCCAATGCGCGGCGTTGCACCGGTTTCCGCCCATCAGCCCCGGCGCTGACCGTCTATCTTCGTCTCATTGTAGGTGAGGATCATTTCGTTCGGTCCCCAAGGTGCTCCACAGGAGCGCCTCAAGGCGCAATCTCAAAGCCGTCGAACTCAAGATCCGCAAATGGGTAAACTGGTTTAAAAGTTGCCGATTGCTTGAGCAGATCGGCAAGATTCAGCCCTTGGGCGGGATCCCAATAACTGCATCTCTATAAATCCATACCGTAATCGCGCTGTCTCGCCGGTCGACGCTCGCCCACCTGTCTATCGCGATCCGGACCTCCAGCTCGAGAATCCAGTTCGAGGGCAACTCCGAACAGCTCCGCGATCACCTTATCGCGGACAAGATCCTTCCGCACCGGATTGAATCCGACATTGAACGACGCCGAAATGATAACAGCGAGCTTCGGTTTCCGGTCGAGTTCCTTCTGTATCTTGGTGGCCTGAGCGACCCCCAAAGCGTCTGCCAGAAGCTCACGCATTGTGTCGAGCAGCTTCACCTGATGAGGCTGAACGTCCCCTTTCGTTCGCGCACGCGTGAGATCCCCGTGTGCCCGTGCATAGGAGAGCACCACACGCGTGGCGTCGGCATCAAAGGTTCGCGTGGACGATGATTTCGACTGTATCGCCTGCTGGACCGCTCTTTTCGAGGCAGGGTCTGCCATCCTCAGGGAACTATGGCCGGGGGTAAGCTTGACCGGCTTGCGGCGCCGCTCGACGGCCTGGAGCGACTTCTCCGTCTTTGGCAACTCCAGCTCACGATCTTCACGAAGGTCCGAACGGATTGCTGCAATCTCGCCGGGTGTCAGATAGTCGCCAATCCCGCGGTTCGAACGGGAGCGGGACACTTCGTCCTTCAGGGCGTCAAGCGACCGGAATTCGTCCTGCCCGGCATAAATGGCAACGGATTTACGGTGTCGGGTCATCGCGACGTAGGTCAAATGCCGGTCCATGCCTGGACTGGAGATAACGAAGGATCGGTCGACGGTCATGCCTTCACCCTTGTGAATCGTCAGCGCGTAGGCATGAGAAACGGCACCGTAGCGTTCGGATTCGATCTCGACGATTCGCGCATCATGAACAGCGTCCCCGTCCACGGCGATGGCCAATCTGTCGGGCGCTGCTTCGCACACCTGCCCGCGCGTGCCATTCTTCACGCCGAGCTCAAAATCGTTCGCAAGAAACATGACGCGGTCGCCGCGGGCAAAGCTCCGTTCGCCCTTTTTGGTCTGAAAGACGTGTTCCGGTTCGTCGGCCTCGGCGAGAGCCGCGGTCTGCCGCAACCCATCGCGGATCGACTGATTGAGCGCATCCACGTCCTGGTTACGATAGGCGAAAGCGACAATGTCCTGCGAGGGGTTGGCCAATACCGCAGCCATATAATCGGCAACCAGCGTCTTGCGGGCGACATCTCGGCTACTTGCGAGCTTGATCGCATCATGTTGCCGATAAAGATCGAGCGCCGCCGCCGTCTCCGCTTGCCCGAACAATTCGCTTGCCTGGCGCTGCCAGGCGATTTCCTGACGGCGCACGGTCGCGATCTCATAAACGCCGACGCGATCCGAAATCCCACGAAACGCCGCGCCGGCCTCGATCGACTGAAGCTGTTCGCCATCCCCGACGAGAATGACCCGGGCGCCGGCGACTTCAACGGCTTCGAGAAACCGGACCATCTGTCGGGTGCCGACCATGTTGGCCTCGTCAACGACGATCACGTCGCCCTTCTGCAGACTGTCATAGCCGGCGGCCCAGGATCGCTCCCAGGAAGCAAGCGTCCGGCTTTCGATCCCTGACCCCAACTGAAGCTCCTCGACAGCTTTACCGGCGAGCGCCGCGCCGACGATTCGTCGGCCCTCCGACTGCCAAGCCTGCCGAACCGCCGCGAGCATCGTCGTCTTTCCGGAGCCGGCAACCCCGCGGACACAAGCGATCGAGCGGCACCCGCACACATGCTCGATCGCCCCACGCTGTTCCGCGCTCAGGAATGGAAAGGCCTGCAGCGCGTGCTTCATGCGCCGAGGTGCAACCGTGCGTCCCGCAAGACTGGCCAGACGCTCCGCATGGCCCAAAAGCCGCGCCTCGATTTCGAACGTCTCTCGCGTGGCGTGGACCGGCTCCACCCGGCGACCGACATCGTCGACAAAGGCTGCGACGACCGTCACAAGTTCTCGCGATCGCATCACGGTATCGAGCACACGTTCAAACCGCTGCCAGTCGCCCGACACATACCGGTGCAAGGCCTTGGCAACATCCAATCGGCCGAACAGATGCCGTTCCTGTCCCAAGAGATCCAGAAGCTGCCTGGGTTCGGCGAGAAGCACCGCGGCGTTCCGCTCGCTTAAGGACTCGTCGAGTTGCTGCACCGGCAACAACCGCTCGGTTCCAAGCTCGACGTCGCGGGCTTCGGCATAGAGCTGCCCGACATGCAACGTCCGGCGTGGCTCGAGCCCAACGCCGCGGGTCAAATAGGACCGATGGTCGATCGCAAGGTCGAGGCCCGCGCGCGCCAATGCCTCGTTCGCCAATTCTTCCCAGACCATCCGGAGTTCGCGGATCTGCAGCGACGTGTAGGGCAACCCATGTTGCCCAAGTTTCGCGTTCGACCATTCCACAAGCGCTTTGGGACCAAACCCTTCATTCGCCACCTGCCGTGTGGTGCACAGAATATGGGCGTGGAAATTGCGGTCATCTCCGGTCCACGAGGGCGCATGCACCGCGACGTCCGCGACGATGCCATACCGGTCGCAGATCGCCTGGGCAAAGCCGGTCGCAAGCTCCGCGCGCTGATCCCGTGACAACTCGTGCGGCAACCCCACCCGCCATTCCCGGGCCACCCGGGAATTATGCTGGCGCTCGGCCGCATCCGCCAAGTTCCATAGCCTTTCCCGGTCACTAACCCAGGCCGCCGTGATCCCCGATGGAACGACGATCTCGACGTGTTCGACGCCCTGTTTGCGAGAGTAGTCATGCACTTGACCGGCCGCCGCACTCGCAACCACCCCGCCGGTGCGATAGGCGGCCGCGGCTGCGGCTGTTTTCACCTGACTAGCCGAGGTTTCGCGAAGCTTCTGGCCCGACCGATAAGCCGCGCAGCCCAGAATCGACTTGCCGCCGGCCCTTGAAATCGCATGGGTGTGGCAGTGATAGATTGCCATGAACGCCCTGGACCGCCTCGCATCGAAGAGCAGGCGCGATTGCCTTCCGCCCGATCTTAGGATGCCTCAGTTCGATGCAATCCGCAAGCCGGACCTGGCCACAGGTCGTAAGCGTGCATTTAAAAAATACCACACAACCATGTTTGCCTTCCTTCCGTTCCTCCGGCAGTCTGTAGTGCCATTACCTATGGAGCTCTCGCCGATGCCACGACGAAGCCTGGAAGAGCGTTTGGAATCCGAGCTCGCCCGCCGGCAGAAAGCCGATGCAAAGGTGCGCGCCCTAAAAACACGCCAAGCCAAGGTCGAACTGCAGCGTCAGAAACGCCGGGAAGCTCTGATCGGCCAGCTTGTCCTCGCCCGATCAGCCGAAAATGGCCGCGGCGCCAAAAACTTACGGTCCTGGCTGGCCCGTGAACTCGATCGTTACCTGACCCGGGATACCGACCGCGTGTTAATGGCGGAATTTCTCCCGCCCGTGTCTGCGCCCCCGGCGGCCGACATTGCTGGCGCTGCAACGAAGCCGACGGGACGATGATCGCTCCCAGAACCGGTTTTGATCGCCAAAGCGTAACATTCGAGTATCAGAAACGTAACTCATAGCATTTTAATACGTATATGTTACGCACTGACGATCAAAATCACCCTGCCGATTGAGATGCCGATGACAACAACAGAGATGATCGACGCCCTCGCTTCGGCGCTCGCCGCCGATGCAGGGCTCATACCCCTCCAACGGCGAATCCGAAATCGACTGACCCAAATCGAGGACCTTGTCGACCTGGGTATGCCATTACGGACCCTTGCGATCGAGCTGGCAAACCGCGGCGCCATTGATAAATCAGGCAACCCTCTGTCCGAAGGACATCTGCGGGTGCTCCTGAGCCGGGCACGACAAAAGGCGCGTTCTCAGCGAGCGACCGGAAAACGGCCAGCGGCTGGCGATCACACACCAGAACAGCCTCCGACACTCACAAACGGCATGCCCGCCAGTCCGAGTTCTGCGGCGCCGGACTTCATTCGCCGGGAATTGGCCCGGCGAGAGGAGGAAGCCGAACGACGCGCCAAGCGGCCACAGTTTTAGGAACGAGCCTGTTGTGTCGGCGCAAGGCATGTCGCTTCGAATCCTAGACTAGGCCAGACGGCCTTCGTCGTCGACAACTTCGATCCCGTCCCCGGCGCCGGTGTTCCATTGCCACAGAACCAGATTGAGGTCTTCGCCAGATGCACCGGGCGCAAAACTCCTGACCAGCAGCCCTGCATAACCTTCGCCAATGAGACGCTCTGCGAAGTCATGCGTAACGACCGCGCCGCCGGCCTTCATCTTGAGCCGCCAATCCTTTGCGGCCAGACGATCATCGTCCATCCCGTCAGCGCCAAGGATGGATTTGTCGCACGTGTCGAAAACCGGGCCGAAATCGGCTCTGTAGGCGACCAGCGTCGTCGGCTGCAACGTTCCGACCTGATTGGCCTCGCGAATGGCCGTCCCCGGTGTCAACGCGGTATAAAGTGCGGCCTGTCCCGGACGGTTGAAACGGCCACCGTAAAGAGCCGCCCCGTGTCCAGAGAGCGGGTCACGGGCATAAAGCGGATTGAGCGCGCGATAAAGCAGCCCCCGATACTGCATGGTCTTTAAGCGTAGACACCGGCATCGACAGCGTCGATGAACTCCATCACCTCGTGTGCCTGACCGTCGCGCACCAGCTGCATCGCCGTGCGGCCATCAAAGCCTGATAGGGGCTGCGAACGGAACCAGGCATAGGCAATCAACGACGACCCAAACCGCGGCTCGACCTTGTTCAGGATTTCCAGCATTTCCCGTAATCGCCGTTGGGTGCGATCGGACCCAACCCGGTCCTTGCGTTGAAGAGCGTCTTTCCCCAGCCCAACGCTACGCGCGATCTCCTCGCTTGTCGTACGAAGCGCCAGAGCAATTTTCTTAGGGGCGAAAGCGCCGTTGTCGGAACAGTCTGACAAGATCATGTGATGTCTCTTTGCCGCATTTTCTGACGCTATATAGCGTCAATATGAACGTTGTGCAAAGAGATCGCCACGGATCTCCGATGAGGCCGAGGGCTCATCACCTATCGCCGAAGATCCTCGACCTTTAACTCCCGCCACATCCAGCTGAAATCATAGGTCGCCATCGGGTCCGCCGAATCCTTCGTGCCACGGCTTTGGTATTCCAGATATTTCAGCCACTCGGCAACCTTTTCGCGCCCGACTTTGGTCTTGGCCGCGTCGCGCGGCGATGTGTTGCCGATCATCGGCACGGGCTCATCGAGGATGGCGCTGTATTGTCGGGTCAGCATGTCATGGACGAGCGGCGTCGCGATCTCTGGCGGAACCTCACTTTTGTCCGAACCACTAGACTGACCCGGCCGATTGGCGGGATCCGCCATCATTTGCTCTACGGTCTGTATCGATGTGAGGGGCGATCGAACCAAACCGCCAAGGGCGTCCGTCAGAAATCCGATGCCTCTGACGGCACGTTCCGCTGAATTCACCATGAGACGAAGGGAGCGCTCCTTGAGTTCGATATTTCCGAGAACAGGAACGCCGCTCTCCATGATGATATCAAAAGCCGCCGTTTCATCCCCAGTGTCGCCTTTCCTACGCTCCTGGGGTCTGTCCTCCCCCGCGGTCAGCCAGTTCCAGAAGTTCTCGCTCGCCGCCTCGAGATTGGTGATGCCGGCAAGTCGTCCTGCGATTTCATCCGCTGTCGTGCCCTCGGCAAGCGGAAACCGGATCTCGTGAAACATGACCGGATCGCCATCGCGATTGTGCAGCGCAGGCAAACCGGTCCCCGAGGCTTTTGGCAAAGTGTCCACAAGCCATGTCATCGTGAATAGCGGCGCCAGTGGACGAAGCCCGTTGTCATCAAGCCGTAGGGGTTTTGCCCGCGTCGGTTTCTTTCCTAGAGCCTTCGCCATTCCTTCGACGAGAAGATCGGCCGCCTGCGGTGAGAACGGCAGCACCCCGCCGGCAAGGATGGTCTTGCCGCGAACCTCGACGATCCGGGCCGCTATTTTCTCCCACGGGCGTAGGGACTTCGTGGCACTCATCTCCTGGACAATGACAGGATCCCCGCCACGCAGCAGATCGCGAGCAAGAAAGAACTGGCCAGGCACAATCTCGCTGACTTCGTAGAGGCTCATCACGGATGTCCGCAGCGCTTTCAAATACGCCTTCGTCTGGACCGTCTCCTTAAAACCGCGACGTTTCAGATAATCGTCCACCGGATTGCGGCCGTCATCGAATTCGAGGGACAGGGCATCCTCGAATGCGCAGCCCCACAATGACATCTGCCAATGCTCGCCGAGGATTTCCCCCAAATCCTCGAATTCGAGATCGGTCTCTTCGAGCACCGCTCCAAAATGTTCGTCCATGACCTCCTGCAGATCGCTCTGCCATTGGTCCCGGCCCATGAACCTCATGATGCCGAAAAGACTATGCGGGTCGCTCACGGCGCGGTCCTTCTTTTGCCGTTGGCTGACTCGAAAACATCGGTCTGCCGAGGTTTGGCGGCAATACGGAAACGGTCGGTTGGCAAACTACGTAGCGCTGCGCCCTCTCGGCGGCGGACTTGCGGCCGGAAAGAACGCTTTCGGAAATTTCGAACCGCTTTTTGGAAGTGAGCCTGCGCTGGCGGCGGCCGATCCGACCGCCGACATGCGTAAGCGCCAGATCTGCAGAGATGCGTTTGCGCGGATCACGGCGCTCAAACCCGGCGAAGCTGCCGATCATCTGCATCATCATGCGACCCGCCGGTGTCGCCATGTCGATCGCGGCGGTCAGCATCTCGCTTCCTTCACAAACGGTGGACTGCTAAAATCCGATACCCCATCAATTGCAAGCTCGGATCGGCTCCTTTCCTATTCCTCTTTCGAAACCGGGCCGAAAGGCAAGAGGATCTTGGACAATCTGGGCCAAACCGTGCCGCGCCCGCTAATCAGAAGAAAGCATTTCGAACATCGCCTGACGTTGAATTTCCCAAACCCCGCGTCGGTCCGGCACCGGATGAACAGCCCTTGGGCCTTCCAAAGTTATGATTTCCAGGTTGAAGTCGTCCAACCCCAGAATACCTATATTCGCCATTCCAAGATCGTTTATCGCCTGTTTGAAAAAATATTCCAATTCCTCTCGGATCGGAATAATAATCCAAAATACATCAAAAAACGTGCTTTCAAATACTGCATTCTTTATCTTTTCATTTATAATATCCATGCGTTGACAATGCAAACCCCCATAGCAATCAACCGCGTCAATTCTTCTTTCATTTGGCCATGTAACAAAAAACTCCGGGCTCGCCCATTTTGTCGAATTACCCCAACGACGAATATAATATTTCACTGCAGCATCATCATTATTTTTTAATCCGAAACTGTATTTAGAGTTATGTATTGCTGTCAGACATTTCTCAGAAAACTGCGCGGACCGAATCCGCCCACCAGAACCGAGCTTAGCGATAGGCGATTTTCTCGCCCGCAAGTCTTTAAGAAGCTTTTCCAATTCTCTTTGGTTGAAGGGAGATGTTTCGCTGGTTGAAAGTAATTTCAAGCCGCGTGCCGGGTCGACTTCGTAGATTTTGCGAATATTGTCGATATGACTGAACGGCCAATTTGAAACGGCCCCGACGGCCTCATGTCCGTCTTTCTCCAGCAGCCGCAGAAAAATTTCCGAAAGCCGGAGACGCCGGATGTAGGCCGGTGGATATTGAGTGGCGTCTGCGACTTCCTCGATCCAAGACCTTCCCGTCGGGGGCGCCTTCTCCGAAGCCTCGCCATCGACAATGATAGAGGCGATGGCGCGCCAGGGCGCTGCCCGACCCTTGTCTCCCCAAATGTCATTTAAGGACAAATTAACCATGATCGGCTCCGGCGCATATTTCTGACCACAAATGTCTTGCGGTACACGTGTATCTGCGGTACACAAGTTTCGTCAGGGCCGGTCTAGCACATCTAGCGGGGCCTGAAAACCGATAACCACTTGGAGATTGCCTATGACGCCTTCCCAATTCATCACCTGGCTCGCCAGCGCCACGACCCCTGGTGTTTCCAAACACCACATGCTGCTGGCTACGCTTGACGACCTGAAGCGGCTCGATGCGCCCGTCACGGACCTGCCGGCCCAGCTCAAATTGCCGGTGGGAGAGAAGATCGAGACGGTCCACGCGCGGATCACCCTCCAGCCCTTCACGTTCAATGGCGACACCGCTGTCTTTCAGCACTCCGTGAGCGCCGACCGCAAGGTCTACGGGGTAGAGGTCGATGACCGCCTGATGGTCGTGTTCCGCGACGCCGGCAAGCACCTCGGCATCGAGGTGACCCCGATCTCCCGCCACTGAAAGCCGCCCGCTCCCCAATCTCGGGGAGCGGGCTCACACCACGCATCGCTATCCCCGCCAAGAGATTCAGCGATGCCCAGCAAGGAGTTATAGCATGACTGCCACCCTCTTCGGGTCGGACAAAGGTGGGATCGGAAAAGATCTCCTTACGGAAGCTTATCTGCTCGCATCGCAGTGGCACAATCAGAACTGCCGTCTCATCGAGCTCGAAACGCTACCACGACTGTCCCGCATCTATCCCGACGCTACTCACGTTAGCATCACACCGCCGACGGCCGAGGCCGTTTACCAGAACGCCGATATCATTTTCGAGCCCCTCGACCGCGCTGCGGAAATCTGGCGGTCCGAGAATAACTCGGTGACGTCCCTCGGTGCCAATGTGACGAGCTCACTTATCACCTGGGCACGCGCAGATGGTGCCCGCCTTCTCGATGAAGGCGAGGGCATGACGATTGCCATCGTTCTGACGATGAACGCGGCGGCGATGAGCGCCGGCCTGGGAAATCTTTATGACGTGGGGGAGATCTTACCGAAGGCTCGGCGAGTGGCTGTGCTGAACGACCTCCATGGCGAAATCCTTGAAAGGGACGAGCAGTTGTTCAGTCGGCTCAGGGACGCCCAGGGCGATGCGCGAGCGATCGAGACAATCCGGATTCCCCGCTGCGCAGCACCTGGATGGGGCTACGCTCAGGGCGCAGGGTCCTTGCGGCAGATCGCCGAGCTTGCGCCCGAGCGCTTGGTAGCCATGGGAATGCCCGAAGGCGCCGCGAGGCGTTCGATGGCGATGATCACGCAGTGGATCGTCGACGGCCTCGTGCGGCCTCTTGAAACTCTTCTTCCGGTCGAGGTCTCAAAAAAGCCAGGTCGCGGAAAGGGAGGGTCGAGCGATGGCGGATGACGACATTTTTCCCGGGGATTTCGACCTGGAGGATTTCGAGCTCAAGGCACTCGCTAAAAAGCGCAAGGATGAGCACGAGGCCAAGTCGCGCGAGACACTGTCACGATTGCTCGAGAGGGACTTCTCGGAGCTTCCAAGAATCCATGCCGGCAAAGAGCTCGATGACCTTACCGAAGAGGATCAGGAACAATTCTTTCTGACACTCGTCAGCCGCCTGCGGAGCGAGGCTCCGCTAGCGGAGCCAGGTATGTCGGAAACCTTCGAATATCGGATCCCTCAACGCATTGAGTCGAAGAAGAGCGTCAATCTCAAGACCCTCATTCCTCGCGAGGATCATGTCGTAGTGTTGTCAATCGAATTATTTCTCTACAGCGCAATGGCTCTCCTCATCGGAACCCTCATAATTCGACTATTTTCCCGCCAAGGATAATCCAAAAATGAAATCGGAACGTCTCGTCTACCATAAATCCCTGACCCCCGTTATTTATGCTGCACTGCTGCAGTCGATAATCGGTGGCGGGATTATGTTCTCCATCGCCTTTTTCCTCTTTCCCCCGGCAGATGCGGACCAGTATGACTTTTGGTATCGCTTGGAATTGGGTTTGGACGCCGTCTGGGCGCTCGTAAAAACCACATTCCTCATAGTTTTCGCGATTGTTCTATCCCCGCTGGCATATGCATTTTCTAGCACAAACGTGAACTGGAGTGTCGTTTTCGACCCTATCCAGGCAGAAACCCCTCGTGCAGCGCTGTGGTTCTTGTGCACTGCCATCCCGACATTTCTCGTCTGCCGGCGAGTTTACCGGGATACGCCGGCCATACTTTCGGAACAGAGTATCCGGGGCGGAATGCTCAAAACCGGTACCGATTCTGGAAACTTCCTGCGCTGGAAACTTGGCACGAAAAACGAGCACGAGCGTGGTATCGAAATCGCTCCCGGTGTTCCGATCGATCGTCGCCACGAGCCAGCCGGTTTCCTGGCTCTCGGCGAGCCGGGTTCCGGCAAGACAACTCTCCTCAACACCATCGCGCTTCAGGCTTGTGAGAGGGGCGACAGGGTCATCATACACGACACCAAAGGCGATGTGACAGAGCGGTGGCCGAGCAGCAATTTCATCCTGCTTTCTCCTGGCGACGCGCGATCCTATGCATGGGACATCGCAACTTCGCTCGGAAACAGCGAGAGTCGGATGCGGGCACTATGGTCGGTCATGATCAAGCTGAAAACCAGTGTCGGCGCCCCGATCTGGCCGCTCGGCGCCCAGGAAATCGGCGTCGGGGTCACCAAAGGGCTTTATGCCAGCTTCAAAACGAACTGGGGATTTAAGGAACTGCGTGATGTCTGCGAAATGCCGGCGGCCGATTTCGTTGCATTTGCGACAGACCATCATCCGCCAGCCTGTGCTTTCCTCTCGCTGGACGAATATGGCAACTTCACAAAAATGGCGGAAAGCTTTTTTGCCACCTACACTTCCGCGAACAATCAGGTTGTTCGCCCCTTGGCCGATGCCTGGGGCGACCTTGGACCGGCGCATCGATTTTCCGTCAGATCGTGGCTTGCCGGAAAGAACGTCGATATCCCGACCCTCATTCTGCAGCGTGACGCCTCTAGTCCTCAAGTTAGCGAGGCATGGATAAGCACCCTTCTCACCGACATTATAAACTTCTGCGCCTCGCCGCTGTTACCCGACGATCCGGAGCGCCGAATCTGGTTCGTCCTCGATGAAATGAAGCAACTCGGTCACATCGAGGGGCTTTCCCAAATCCGGGAGGTCGGCCGCACCAAAGGCCTTTGCGTGGCGGCGTCTCTCCACAACATAGCGCAGCTCAAGGAAGTCTACGGTGACAACGCGGACTCTTTGGAAAATCTGTTCGGGCTGAAATTCGCCTTCAGGACGCCTGTCGGAGGAAGCGCGAATTACATTGTCTCTCTGGTCGAAGACGAAACCGTGTCTCGCTCTCGTCCCTCCAACAGCGCGGGCGACGCGCAGGAGCCTATCATCAGCACCGTCCCGCCAGTGACGGCGACCGAGGTCGCCGATCTTCACGCAGACGAACATTTCGTCGAAGGCTTCGCATTCCACTCCGGCGCGGCCTGTCGGCTGCGGTGGCCTGTGCCGAAACTGCCGCTCCAACGTAAGGGTCGTGAGCCCAAACCTGAAGCCGATGGCGAAGATTGAAATTTCCGCCATTCCCGAAACAGGGAAAATGCGGGAATTTGCCCTTGGTATCGCACCACTTTCAAAACCCGTTCGGGGCTTTTCCCGGATGGGTTTTGAATAGACTGCCGCAATCCAATTCTGTCGCCTCAACGTTCTCCCAGTGCTTTCGAATCGAGTAAGAGAAGCGGGCCCCGAAGGAGCCGCTCCCCGGTGTTTCGCTCAGGCCGCGTCGCGCGCGGCCATCAGGTTGAAGGTGGTGGCGATGATGTCGACGGTGAACTTGCGGTCATCGCCTTTGCCGTAGGAAGCCTCGCCGACACGAGCCTCGACATAGACGCTGTCGCCCTTTTTGACGGTGTCGCCTACCCACTTGGCTTGACCTTCGTCGAGGATGGTGACGGGCACCCAGTCGCAACGTTCCTGCATGGTGCCGCTGGCGTCGGTCCAGACCCGGTTGGTGGCGATCGAGACCTTGGTGACCTTGCCGAAGATTTTGACGGCGCCGACGTGGCCGAGGATGGTGAGGCGGTTGATCGTACGCATGGGGATTCTCCCTTGATTGTGCGTTTCGATGCCCCTGAAAAGACCGTGAACGGCCGCGCGGTCACACCGCAATTGCGGAGGGTCCGGCGAAGCTGGAAACCGTCATTGCGGTTGACCGTAAGCGTTGTCCTCAGGCCACGGCAGCGAACTGATCAGCAGGCTTGAACTGCCACGGCAAGAGATCATCGATGCCGCTGTTGGGATGGCCCTGAACGATCAGCGTCATGATGGCTATGAGATAGGCTTGGGGCTCTATGCCGTTGAGCTTGCAGGTCTCGATCAGCGAGGCGATGACGGCCCAGTGACCGGCGCCGCCGTCAGAGCCGGCGAACAGCGCGTTCTTCCTCGTCAGGGCCAGGGGGCGGATAGAGCGCTCGACAATGTTGTTGTCGATCTCGACACGGCCGTCGCCAACAAAACGGTTCAGGCCCTTCCAACGTGAGAGCGTGTAGCGGATCGCCTCGGCGAGCTTGGTCTTCTGGCTGATGAGCCCGAGCTTTTCGCGCAGGAACGGCTCAAGCGCGTCGAGGATCGGCAGGCTTCTCTCCTGGCGTGCGAGCCGTCGGGCGTCAGCAGGTCGTCCCCGGATCTCGGCCTCGATCCCGTAAAGCGTCGCGATGCGCTCCAGCACCTCGGCGGCGATCGGCGCGGGACCGGCAGCGGCCAATTCGTAGAAGCGTCGACGGACGTGCGCCCAGCAGAAGGCGAGGCGAACGTCTCCTTTCTCGGCCAGCACTTTGTAGCCGCCATAGCCGTCGACCTGAAGAATGCCAGCAAATCCCTGGAGATGGGCGATGGGTCGCTCGGCCTTGCGGTCGGGCGCGTAGATATAGGCGACGGCAGGCGGATCGTCGCCGCCGAAAGGACGGTCGTCGCGAGCATAGGCAAAGAGCTGGCCGGTCTTCGTCCGCCCCCGACCAGGATCGAGAACCGGCGCAGTGGTCTCATCGGCAAACAGCTTGGTCGATGCTCGCAGATGCCCGAGAAGCCTCTCATGGACAGGTCGGAGCAGGAACGCCGCCCGGCCGACCCAGTCAGCCAGCGTCGAGCGGTCGAGATGGACACCTTGGCGGGCGTAGATCTGCGCCTGGCGATAGAGTGGCAGGTGGTCGGCATATTTGGACACGAGCACTTGGGCGACCGTCGCCTCGGTGGGAATGCCACCCTCGATCAGCCGTGCCGGTGCCGGAGCCTGGATCACGATCCCCTCGCAGGATCGGCAGCCATAGCGCGGGCGGCGGGTGACGAGCACGCGGAACTGGGCGGGAACGATGTCGAGGCGCTCGGCGACGTCCTCGCCGATGACATGCAGGGCATGCCGGCAGCATGGGCAGGCCTTGTCCTCAATGTCGACGACGGTCTCGATCCGCGGCAGATGGGCAGGCAGCGAGCCCCGGTTCGCTCGGCGTTTGGCGGCGCGCTCCGTCCGCACTGCCGGGCCCGCGGTCTCCTCGGCCGCTTCGTCAGCGGCGGCGCCCTGCTCAACCTCCTCGAGGCCGAGCAGAAGCTGGTCCTCGGGCAGTGTCTCGGCGCGTCGGCCGAAGCGATGACGCTGCAATTCCTTGATGATCTGCAAAAGGCGCTCGGCGCGCAAACGCTCGGCAATCAGCATCGCCTTCAGCGTGCCGGGATCGTCGGGAAGCGTGTCGGCCACCAGGTTCATTCGAGGAGTGAATCACCTCCCCACGCTGGCGGCAACAGATTTTGCGGCCCTTCGATCAGCCCGATAGCGCTGGCACCCGGGTATCCCGCATCGCATGGACGCGGCGCCAGTCGAGGCCTTCCAACAGTGCCGAGAGCTGCGCGGCCGTCAGGTGCATGACACTGTCCTGAATCTTCGGCCAACGGAACTCCCCGTCCTCCAGCCGCTTGGCCACCAGCACCACGCCGGTGCCGTCCCAAAACACGAGCTTGATCCGATCGGCGCGCTTGGCCCGGAAGACGTAGACCGCGCCGGAGAACGGATCGGCGCCCATCGTCTCGCGCACCAGGGCTGCCAACCCCTCCGCACCTTTGCGGAAGTCGACGGGCTTGGTCGCCACCATCACCCGGACTGCGCCGGTCGGACCGATCATACGCTGACCTTCAGGGCTTTGATCACCGCCGCGATCGACCTCGGGCTCGCGTCGGATCCGATGCGGACCACGACACCGGCGAGCTCCAGTTCGATCCCGCCGATTGGTCGAGGCGCAGCCCGCTTACGGCGCGGCGCCTTCGACTGATCTCGCGGCACGACGATCGAGGGAGGCTCGACGATGACGGGCACAAAAGCCGATGACGCCGCCGAGTCTGCATCGAGCTCACGGCGCGCCTCACGTCGCCATCCAAAAACCTGCTGCGGTAACAGCCCGTGGCGACGGGCGACTTCCGAAACGGCCACGCCTGGCACCAGCGTCTCTTCCAGGATCCGCGCTTTATCATCCGCAGACCACCGGCGCCGTCCTCCAGCGCCGTTAATCACCTCGATCCGGCGCATCGGCTTAAGCGTAATGTCAAATCCAGACACAGAACGATCCTCTTCAGGATCGTCAGACTCGCCCGTCAGGCCAAAACGCGAAAGGTGGAGCCGGGACGACGCTTACGGTTGACCGCATAGCGGACCGAGCGGTTAGGGATTGGCATCATCAAGAAACGGACAAACAGGGAGGCCCGGCCATCTGCCCCGATCGGAACGCCTCATCCCGGCCAGCATGTCGCTGAACGGTCCTTCAAGAGGTAACCCGTCGATCGCTTCACAATGGCATAACCGCCCTCGCCTACAAGGGAAAGAAAGGCTACATCCCGTCGCAAGCCTCACTATCGATAAAAAGGCGCTGTCATCGCTGACGCCGTGCCTAGAGCGGTTTGACCCAATTCGGAGTCGGATTTTTGCGATCGGCTTCTCGACGGCGCGATGGATGGCGAGGCTTTCCTTGTCTACGTTCGGAAGGTGCTGGCGCCGACGCTTTCGCCCGGCGACATCGTGGTGATGGATAACCTTCCCGCGCATAAGGTCGCCGGTGTGAGAGAGGCCATCGAGGCAGCCGGAGCGCAGCTTCGATACCTTCCGCCCTATTCGCCGGATATGACCCGGATTAAGGTGAAAACGCTCTAGATGCGCTCGCACTTGAAAACAATCGCTCGGTCTAATCCGGCGGATTAACGCCGTGGCGGGTTCATTTTCCTGGCTGTAACAGTTTCGAGTCGGAAAGATTCCCCGAAAGTCTCACTTTTCCGATCGACGCCCCGGCCCCCTACTCCTGTAGAATGCCAATAATATGCTCTTCGGAAAATCGACTGCGCTTCATGTCCTGATGCTCTGCTCCTTTCGGTGGGCCAGGACGAATTTCAAACTGGCTTAAGCTGAGGGGGCGACGTTACCGGAAACGCGGAACGTCTGCACAAAAATGAGATTTCCGGGGAAATGCGAGCTATGAGATTTCCGGGGAAATGCGAGCTATGAGATTTCCGGGGAAATGCGCCTAAGCCGCTCCTGGGAAGGCAAAGGAGCGGAAACATATTCGACAGTTCCTCTGATTCGGGCACGACGCCCGACCTTCGGCCGTTGAGCCTCAGCATAGGCTTCCCGAAGTCCTGCTTCGGTCTTCTTCCACCATCCGAGATTGATCTTCACTACTTTTTTGCCTTCCTTGACTGGCAAGACAGTCACGCCAAAGGGTGCCAGGACATTGATCTCGGCAATGGCAGGCTTCAGGACATGTTTATTGAATTCGCCAAAGCTTTTGTATCTGTCGGATGGCACGCCCATTAGTTGTCTGAAATCCGCAACCGTGTATTCGGCAGATGTCTTGTAATTCAAGTTCGCGAATTGCGCGAGGTTTTCATAGAGAGAGACTGAATATCGAGAGGTGAATGCCATCAAAATTGGGATTGCGATGCGGCCCCATATCTGGGAATCGCGCAGGATTTCCACGAGGCGCTTGTCGAAACTGTAGGTCAGAACGCCGGCTGGGCGATCGGGATCATCGAGATCATTGCCGCCAAGAAACTGCACACGCCGAGTTTTTCCATCCATATGCTTCATGGTCAGGATCGTACGCATCAACGCCTCGATCGCCTCCTCGACCATTTCATAGCCCTTATGGCCGTCCGGCTTTAGATCGTCGATTTCGATCGTGTAGTCCTTGCTTTCTTCGACGCCCTGCATGTGAGCGTGATGCCACAAAATGGTGATCGCCCTTCGGGCATTGAGGGTCAATTCGTGGTGGCCAGTCACCTGGATCAGTTCGGCGGGCTTGATTGCTTCGCGGTTGCGGGGGGTGAGCGTTAGTGTGAGGAGAGGAGCGTCGATCATGGGCCGATCATACAAGGGAAAAATGAAAAGCCAAGGCGGGTTTGTTTCATAATTTCCCCGAATATCTCATATTTGGAGCGATCCCTGGCCAGGTTTGCTCCAATCCTCCGAAGCCTTATCGACCGTGATAGATGTCGGGGGTTCGGAGATTGGGTCGACTGTTTGGTTCCGCTGTCGGTTTGAGAACACCTTGGGGCTAATTCTCAGCATATATCGCTGTTTTGGCCAGGCGGTGTTGGCGGCTTGGTTTCGTCCTTTTGAAGGGCGCTATGCGTTTCATCTTATTCTATATTCTTTTTATTCAATATTCAGCGTCGATAAGCCCTTGAACGAAATGACAGATTACCCTGTAAATGTGAGATAATCGGGGACTCCGATGAGGTTTCCGGGGAAAATCAGGCCTTTGCTGTGAGGTTTTCGGGGCATATTATGAGGTTTTCGGGGCATATTATGAGGTTTTCGGGGGTGCCGGACGTATCGACGGTGAGCAATTGCGAGGGTGCTGTAATGAGGAATTCGGGGAGAGCGCGAGAAATTCGTTCGGCTCGTGGTCGTTCTCGGATGGAGCATCGGTTGCCGGGCTGGGGAGCGGGCGGAAATAAAGGGTGGCGCGTTTTTCGCTACCGGTACCAGGTGGCGCTCCGCGTCTGGTTCTTGGCTTTTATTCCGTTGGTTGGATCGTGTACGGCTTTGATGCCGAGCCTTCCTGAGATTTCTGCAGCCGCTGGGTCTACCCTTAATTTTCTCGACAGGGGTATTTCGGCAGGCGACGGGGGCGATAAATTCTCCCCAACATCTCGGATGTCTCTTTCTGCCGAGCAGATGGTGGCATTGCAGGCTGTCGTTCGACAGGCGTTTCCAGGTGGGTGGGCGATTCGTTTTCGATCGGTAAAGGCGGGCCGCGCAGCGGTCGGTGATATGGCTATCTGCGGGTTGGTCACGGCGCGAGATAGCACCAGCACCCCCATACGACCCTATTTGTTCAGAGTAGAGGCTCCGGCGCCGGGCAATCAGGCACCTGTCAAATTTTTACTGAAAGAGATATCCCAGACGCGAACCGAGCAACTCGTAATCTATTCGCATTGCAACGCATTGGGCCTTACTTGAACCGCTGCAGTCGCTTCAACCTCTCGGGTGTTGCGGCACTCTAACCGAAAGATTTCCGGTGATCCGGTCCCGTTTTCTGATCAACGACGAAAACTTGCCCATCGTCGATGTATACAAAATTTCTCTTCCGGATGCTCCGCCAGAGGCGCTTGGTCCGGTTTTTCTGCTTTGTCCTCATTGTGGCCATGACGAACGCGACAATAGCGGCCCGCACGAGATGTTCGACACGTTGTTTGAAGACCGGGAGAAAGGTGCCCCCCTCGTTTCAAGTCGGCATTTTCGTTGCCGAGAGTGCGGCGAAATCTCCCCGGTGTGGACCATCCGCCGAGAGGGGGCTGTCACTACCCATATGCGTGACGCCGAGACGGGCGAGGCTTGTATGCCGCAGGGGTTCCATAGCGCTTGGCAAAATGCCGAGCCGTAGCTTGCCAAGACTTGTCATTATGGGGGGGGGGGTCCCGGGGATTCTTTGTGGTTGTCCGCTTGCTTTTGGAGCGCTTTTTCATGGCATAAGGGCCATCATATTGCGATGCCGCGGGCGTAGGATGAGGTGAATTTTGCGAACGCGCGTTGCGATTATCGGAATCGGTTTGCTACCTGCCCTGCTCGGCTTTCTGTCTTCAGGCTCGCTGGCGGCGGAACCGTTGCAACTGGCTGTCCCGCTGGATTGCGATCCTGAGCGAGAATGTCTGGTCCAGCAATATGTCGACATGGCACCGGGGCCGGATGCGGTCGACCCCTTCTGCGGTTCGGCGACCTATGACGACCACAAGGGGACAGACATCCGGGTTCCGTCGCTGCGCGAGATGGAGCAGGGTGTCCCCGTGGTGGCGATGGCCAGAGGACGCGTCTTACGCCTTCGCGACGGAGAGCGTGACCGGTTGATCCGGGCTCTTGAGGAGCGCGCTGATTTGAATGGGAAGGAGTGTGGCAACGGCCTCGTCGTCGATCATGGCGGCGAGTGGACGGCGCAATATTGTCATTTGAAGAACGGGTCTATCAGCGTGAAGCCTGGACAGATGGTGGAGACGGGTGATCCGCTTGGCCTCGTGGGATCCTCCGGTTTTGCGCAGTTCCCTCACCTGCATGTCACGGTCAGCCATAGCGACACGGTCATCGATCCTGCCACTGGCAGGGAGATGGGGTCAGGGTGCGTTGCGAACGCTTCTGAATTCCGACCCCTGTGGAGCGTGGAAGCGAGGAAATGGCTGCATAAGGCACGCCGGATGATCATGGACGTGGGGTTGGCCGGAGGCATCGTCGACCACGATCAGCTGGTGCAGAAGGGGGCGCCATCGGAGCTGAAGATCACCAATGCAGCCATCGTCGGCTGGGGATGGTTCGCAAATCTGCGCGTTGGCGATCAGGTTCGTGTGCGGATTACGGAACCGGATGGCGGAACGCTTATCGATACGACAGGGGAACCACTTGCACGTAACCAAGCGAGCTATTCGCAATTCGCAGGTCGAAGGAGGCCGCCGCACCCTGGGGCCTACTCCGTGCAGATCGAGATCTTGCGGGATGGAGCTGTCGTCGAGACGCGCGCAAAGCAGGTCATGGTGGGTAAGTAGCAGCCTCTGTTCGCCGCAATCAGAGAAAATTTGGAGCAAACAGCGAGCCCGAAACCGCCATTCCTCACGGCACCGAATAGTTAGTGACTAGGAATTGGATAGGAGGTGACTATTGGATCGCAGGTCAGATGATGGCAGCCACATGCGTGGAACGAGGTGCCTTCCACTACCCTACGGTCGCAACAGGGTCCGCGCGCTCTGCCGACGCCCCAGATCACGGCAATTCACGGCATTTGGCTGTAAAAATAGCATAGGCGTCACACCGTCCTGGATTCGATCGCAAAAATTGCGGGATTGCTGATTTGAATGGCAAGAGGCCCGCCGGCAACGGCCGTTCGTTCGAGGTACACGGGTTGAAGTGAGGATGAATAGTCACTAGGGATTGACTACTCATCCTCAGCGGAGATATTGGGATTTGCTGAACCGTCGAGAATGCCGATAGCCAGAGGCCTTTCCTTCCAACGGCTAACGGTTGCAGGGCTGTTTAAAGGCTCGCAAACCGGTTTCGCTCAAGGTCTAGCGGCTATTGGTTCAATTCGTAGTGGCAACCTAGTGACTAGCTATTGTCCGCCCAGGAGACGCCCGATGCCGGTGATTGTCATGTGCTCGACCAAGGGCGGCGTCGGAAAGTCAACGACGGCGCTTATTCTGGCCCAGGTTTATGTCGCCGCCGGCTCGTCGGTCACCTTGATCGACGCCGATCCCAATCAACCGCTGGCGACGTGGGCGACCCGCTTTGCAAAGTCGGTGCCGGCAAATCTGACGGTTGTCGGCAACGTTGACGAGGAGACTATTGTCGAGGAAATCGATGCCGCCGCCGAAAGTTGCCCCTTTGTGATCGTCGACCTGGAGGGATCTGCCAACCTTACGGCCAGCTACGCGATCAGCCGGGCGGACCTCGTGCTGATCCCACTACGCGGCAAACAGCTCGACGCCGACCAGGCCGGGCGCGTCGTCGGTCTGATCGAACGAGAGAGCAAGGCGTTTCGCCGAAATATCCCGTATCGTGTCATGTTCTCGATGACATCAGCGCTGCAGAGCCGGGAACAGCGCCATATCCGCGATACGCTGATTGAACGAAAGATCCCTATCCTTCCGGTCGCCATGACCGAACGCGCCGCATTCAGCGCGATCTTCCAGTTGGGCGGGACAGTCTTTGACCTGACCGATCAGGATGTCTCCAATGCCGCGGCGGCGGCGCTGAATGCCCAGGCTGTGGCGACCGCTGTGATCGAAACCCTACGAGAGATAGAGTTCGCCCAATGACGAAGCCCAGGGCCGGTTTGGACATTCCCGACATCAGCAGTTTCAGGCCGCGCGAGGCGCGGCCTGCGGATGACATGGCGGAGGTAACCAGGGTTGCGGAGGATGTCGGGTTCAAGATCCGGCACGCCGTCGCCCGCCCGCCGGTATCCCCGCCCGAGCCGGCGCCCCGTTTCGACGGTCGGAGCCTACGTCGCAGCAAGCGGACGGCGCAGCTCAACATTGCGACGCGTGAAGAGACCCGTGATCGCTTCTGGATGCTGGCCCAGGAGATGGGCGTCACCAGCGGTGAGGAGGTGCTGCTTGCCCTGATGGAACACTACCGCAAGCAGGCAGGCTAAGGAGCGGCGCGTCCGCACCGATCACCGAGCGTTCAGGTTCGCAGCAACGCGCGATAAAGAGCCGCCATGCTGCCGATGACGTGGCGAATGGTGTAGCCGGAGAGCACGCGCTCGCGCGCCGACTGGCCCATGCGTGCCTGGTTCACGGGCTTGGCGGCGAGGGCGCTGATCGCGTTGGCGAACGCCACCGGGTCGTTCACCGGCAGAACGTAACCGTCGCGCTCATGGCGCACAAAATCACGGCAGCCGGGCACGTTTGTCGTCAGGATGGCGCGGCCGCATGCGGCCGCTTCAAGCAGCGTGCGCGGCAATCCTTCGCCGCCGCGGGAGGGCAGGCAGGCAACGTGATGGGAGGCCCAGACCGCGGCAACGTCGTTGGTGTGGCCATGCCAGTCAACGAATGCCTCCTTGGTCCATTCCTCGAGTTGTTCCGGCGAGATCGCCCGGGGATTGGAGGGATCGGGCTGGCCGTAAAGGGACAGTGTCACCTCGACGCCCTGCTGGCGGGCCAGCCTCACGGCCTCGACGGCTGTGTCGATTCCCTTTGACCAAAGCATGCGCGCGATCACGGCAATCCGCAGCGGCGGTTGGTCCGGCATCGGTGCGAGCGGAAAGAGGGCGGGATCGACGCCCGCACCGCCCAGGAGTGTGACCTGCGGTGACGTCGCCTGCAGGCCGAGAAATCGCGCATCCGATGGGTTCTCGAGAACGAAACGCGCGTGACGGGTGCCAACCACCCTCCGAATAGTCAAGCGCGCGGCACGGCGGAAGAGCCGCGCCGACAGATCGGTTCTCGCGCCGAGTAAGCCCAGGCCCGTGAGTGCGAAGACGACGCGCCGGATCCCAGCCAAGCGCGCGGCCATGCCGCCAATCAGGATCGGGCGCAGCGAAATGCAATGAACGATGGCGGGTTTTTCGCGCTTGAGGATGAACGTGAGCTGCCGGATTGCCGCGCCGATCGCGGCTGCTCGAAAATCGCGGCGCTCTGCTTCTAGTGCTAGAACCCGGGCGCCCGTGGCCTCTATGATCGCTCGGTGAGCGCGCACCCGCGTGACGACGACCGCCTCCAGACCCGCCGCATGGGCTGCGGCGATCAGGGGCAGGAAGTGGGAGGCAAAGAACCAATCCTCCGTCACGACGAAGACAATCCTAGACGGGGACGCGCACCCCAGGCTCGTTTCCGGTTGGGGAAGGGGTCTCGATACTTGGCCGCTCTCCATCATCGCCAGATTGTCATCGGTCTGAGCACCGGGATCGCCTGCAATGACAATCTTCCAGCGGGGTCCCCGCTCATGGGCCGGCTCATGGGTTTGTCGCACGTTCGCGCTCGAGCGCGCGATAGAGAGTGGAACGGTCGACGCTGAGGCGATGGGCAATGTCCTGCATGGTAAGGTCCGGATCCCGCATCAGTCTCTTCGCCGTATCCAAGGCGCTGCGTCCCAGCTTCGGCTTGCGTCCGCCGAGCCGACCTCTTGCGCGGGCCGACGCCAGCCCGGCCTTCGTCCGCTCGCGGATAAGATTACGCTCCATTTCGGCGAAGACCGCTCCAATCTGCAGCATGGCTCGGCCCATCGCGGTGGAGGGGTCAATACCGTCCTGCAGCGATTTAAGCCTGATGCCGTCGTGTTCAAACTGCTCAAGAAGACCAACAAGTTGATGGGTGGTGCGGCCAAGCCGGTCGAGCTTCCAGACGACCAGCGTGTCGCCAGGACGCAAGTGAGAGAGAGCCTGGACGAGTCCTGGCCGCTCGGCGCGGGCGCCTGAGGCCTTGTCCTCGAATATACGCTGACAGCCGGCCTTGATCAGAGCATCGATCTGCAGATCAAGCTTTTGATCCTCGGTGGAGACCCGGGCGTAGCCGAACAGAACGCCGGCATGCGTCCCCTTCTGACGGCCGCTTCGTATTTTTGTTGCAGAACCCATGGCCCAGCATGGCAATGCGACTCTGATTATGCAACGCGTCCACAGCGCAAAAAGCGCGCGGAGCCCCGACCTGTTCCATTTGACGCGTTATCCACCGTTTGTGCGACAGATAGCGGGAAATTAGCGATGCATCCAACTTGCCGGGATCTTCGGTTGAGCGATCCGATGCGCGACACTGGATTTTGGCGCGGATGAAGCTCCAACTGATGGAGCAGGCGACCGATGCCTCGGCAATCGCGGCCAGGGGCGGCGGCAAATCCATCGCTTTGCCGCAAACTGATCTCGAGCGGTGCGGGACAAGCGCTTGACGCAAGGCGCTACCGCAACTGATACCGGGTGATGCGCATTTTGCTCACCGGCTCAAGCGGCTTCGTTGGCCAACATCTTCTTCCCTATCTGCGGGGTCGCGGCCACCAAGTCCTGACCTTGGCGCGCGGTTCCCAAACAGCGGCCGGGCCATTCGCCTGGGAAGGCCCGGCAGATCTGGCGGATATCGAGCGCTGGCCATCTTGGCCAGAACACATCGAGGCGTTGGTCCATCTGGCGGCGCTCAATCCTGGTCGCGGTGATCCGCAAGCCTTCGATCTCGAAGCTCTTCGTCATGCCAATGTCGGCGCCACGGCTGCCTTGACTCGGCGGGCGCGACGGGAAGGTGTCCGCCGGGTCGTCTTCGTTAGCACGGCTCTTGTCCATAGGCCGAGTCACGAGGGATTTGTGTCCCAATCCGACCGCCCCGTGCCCGCGAATGCCTATGCGAGATCGAAGCTCGAGGCAGAGGAGATATTCTGGACGAGTCTCAAAGGGGGAGATACGGAAGGCAGTGTCCTACGGCCCGCCCCTGTCTATGGAAGCGGCGCACGGGGCAACATCACAAAACTGATACGGCTGGCGCGGTTGCCATTACCATTGCCTTTAGAAGGCCTCGGCAGCGCGCGCAGTCTGTTGGCGGTCAACCATCTTGCTGAGGCGCTTGAGCTGTGCTTGGGGTCGCCCGCGGCCATTGGAGAGACCTTTCTCGTTGCCGACGATGGACCGGTCACCCCGGCCGAGATCGTGCGAGCCATTCGGCAGGGTTTGGGGCGATCCCCCATGATTTTTCGGGCGCCTGCCACCCTTTTTGCCGCCATAGCCCGATGGGCGGGACGGAACGACCAATGGCAAAACGCTACCATGCCGTTCGCCTTGGAGACGCGGCACATCCAGGATCGGCTCGGCTGGCAACCCAGCGGGACCACAAAGACAATGCTGCGACGGATGGCGGCTGCGGGTACCTTATAATCACGATCACAAAGACCATCGACTGCCAAAATTGTAAAATGCCGCCGATTGTTGACGCTAGAGCATCCGGCGAATAATTTGGATCGACGGATTCCCATTTGATGTTCAGTTTGATTCTCTGTGAGCAGGAGGTGCTCTATGGGAAGGGCTATTTCATCAGATTTACGGGAGAGGATCGTGCGCGGGGTCGCGGCGGGTCATTCACGTCGTACGATGGCGGCGCGGTTCGAAGTCGCGCCCTCGACAGCTGTGCGGGTTCAAAAACGTTATCGAGCCACCGGCTCCGTGGCGCCGGCCAGGCAGGGCCGCCCCGAGGGATCGGGTAAGCTCGGACCGCATCGGCGCTCGCTCATCGCCAAGGTCAGGGCCAAGCCCGACATCACGATGCCGGACCTTGCCGCTTGGCTTGAAGTCCAGCATGGCGTGACGGTCGATCCGTCCAACCTGTCCAAGCTCCTGCGCAAGGAAGGTTTCACATATAAAAAAAGCGCTGCTGGCATCGGAACAAGAACGCTCCGACGTCAAGGCGGCGCGGCGTGAATGGCGCGAACACCGTCAGCCCTTCATGCGCCGGCAACCGGCCCGGCTGGTCTTCGTCGATGAAACGAGTGTGAAGACGAACATGACGCCGCTACGGGGCAAGCGTTTGCGGGGCGCCGCGCCATTCGGCAAACCCAGACGTTCGTGGCGGGCCTTAGATGCCATGAACTCGTTGCCCCATGGATCATCGAAGGCGCGATGGATGGCGCCGCCTTCGATGTCTATGTGCGATCGCAACTGGCACCGTCTCTCGAACCCGGCGACGTCGTGGTCCTCGACAATCTCAACGTCCACAAGAGCCCGCGAGCAGCGCAGGCCGTCGCAGAGCGGGGCGCCTGGTTCCTGTTCCTGCCGAAATACTCGCCGGACCTGAACCCCTGTATGGATGGCTCCTGCGTGGCAAGGACTTTGTGAGTTTTTTCGAACTGGTCGGCTGCGGCCATGTATTCGGCGTCTTTGTGCAGCTATTGCGCTGCGCGCCATGATGAATTTCCGCTGGAGTATGGGTCCCACTCAATCGAACGCGCTCGAAAGCGCTTCGGGTTCACCGGGGTGTCCCTCTTCGTTCTCTCCGTCAGTTCGCCATCACCTCACATTTGCCCTGACCATTCCTTCAGACCGCGCTCGGCCGGATCATGCCGCCGAGACTTGCGGCCTGTAGCTCGTTCCGTCGCGCAAGAGCGCGAAAATCGTCCGCGCCATGCGGTTGGCTAGCGCGATCGCGACGACCTTGGTCTCTTTGGTCGCCAGCTTGCGCGACAGCCAGTCCGCGCCTGGTCGACGGCTTCTGCGGCGGACCATGATCTGTGCCATGGCGCCGAGATACAACAATCGTCGGATGTAGCGGTTGCCCATCTTCGAGATACCGCCACTTCTCGGCTTGCCTCCGGTGGAATGCTGCTTGGGCGTAAGGCCGAGCCAGGCAGCGTAGTCCCTTGCCGAGGAGAAGTTGCTGACATCCGGCGTCGTCGCGGCAATCGCTGTCGCGGTCAGCACGCCCACGCCCGGGATCGATGCCAGCCGACGGCCCACTTCGCTTTGCCGGTGAACCGCCTCAATCTCATCGGTCAGTCGGTCGATCCGGGCCCGTGTCTCCGCAAACTGATCAAAGAGCGCCTGAAGCGGCAGACGGGCAGCCTCCGGCAAGGCGTTTAGCTCGGACTTCAGGTCTTCGACGCGCTTCAATCCCTTCGGGCCCACGATCCCGAACTCGGCCATGTGGGCGCGGATTGCATTGCCGATCTGGGTAACCTGTCCGACGAGGAAGTCACGCGCGCGGTGCAATACGAGCGCTGCGGAGTCCGCTTCGCTCTTCACGGGGACGAACCGCATCGACGGCCTGGTCACGGCCTCGCAAATCGCCTCAGCGTCGGCCGCGTCCGTCTTCCCGCGCTTGACGTAGGGCTTCACGTAGGAAGGCGGCATCAGCCCAACCTCGTGACCCATCTCCTGGAGCTTCCGGCCCCAATGGTGGGCGCCCGAGCAGGCTTCCATGCCGATCAGACAGCGAGGCTGTCCTTCGAAGAACGAGAGAAACTGGCTCCGCCGAAGCTGACGACGCACCACGGTCTTACCGTTGGCATCGACGCCGACTGTGCTAACTTCGAACATGGATGGCTCCTCCAGTTGGGACAATGACACCCCATCATGGCGCAACGCGACGCCGGGAGCAGGAGCCATCCACACCATCAATCGAGATGGCGTTCGCAAAGCTCAAACGCTCTTGAGGAAGGCCGCCGCGCGAACCCTCGACGATCTCTGGCGTGCAGTCGGCAACATCTGCGACCTGTTCGAGCCCGAAGAATGTTGGAACTACCTCAAGGCCGCTGGCTAT
>LAZR01000268.1_pt1 | contig 49843 bp, 71 predicted proteins | sample 329461 | NCBI WGS metagenome assembly LAZR01 (sample SAMN03002196, study PRJNA259156) | marine sediment metagenome | biome: sea floor; feature: Hydrothermal impacted sediments; material: marine sediment; isolation source: Loki non-amplified sample from Loki's castle hydrothermal vent sediment ...
TTATTCGCACCGGCCATTGTCTCACCACTGAGACCCGCCGACAATCGCCCCAGCCTGACCATCCCGACCGTCTCATCGTCCGTGAGCAATTGTACACACGGCAGCAAGTCCAGAGGCTCATTCAAAATCCAGTCGTCTTCGATATGCATCCAGAGATTAGCCCGTTCCAACACCGCCGCAATGCCAAGGTTCATGTTGTTGCCAACACCCCCACGCTTTGAATCGCTGACAGTGATGGAATACGTATTACCAATGGCCTCCCGCAATGCACTGACATACTCAGGCCCGCTGCCGTCGTCAGCGATGTGGAATCCGATATTTGGATAGATAAGATTGGCCTTGACTGAGTTAATTGTCTCTATGGCTAACCTGAGCCGCCTGTACGTGATTATCAAAATGATGACTGGGGGATACAGAGTTTCATCGACCATATTATTTCCTGACTTCCCATACCGTTCTTGAAGCTGGACGCCCAGTGACCGGGAATGTGCCGATTGGGTTAACAGTGGTCGCGCCTAATGAATCCAATAGGCTTGCAACATCATTGTCAGTTTTCAATTGTTCAGGCCCCGGCCCATCGCCGTACAATTGGGTTTCAAAGAACAGGACTTCAGAATCACGTATCCATCTGGTGAGTGTAGAGCAAGCGAGTTCCCATCCAAAATCTCGAACAACATAAGGCCATGTTGAGAACATCATGACCACATCAAAAGGATATGGCCCATCAGGATTAATGCGAGGCTCTACAAGATTGTATTGGTGTAAATAAATCGATCCGAATGGAAATTTCGACCAGAGCTTCCGACCTATTTCAATAGAGTTTTCATCAGATCGAAAGCCACCTTGATCAAAGCCATGAGCGTTCATCCCTTCAGCCGCTGCCAGTGCCACAAAGTCACCCTGGAAGCAACCCAGATCAAGAAACGACTTCCCTTTCAACGGGAGTGTTAAATTCAACGATGCGCCCAGAGCGCCCAATACAGCGAGCCATCGCCGTGCCACTCTGGGAGTATCGAGCTGTCCATCTGGGCCATAAGTACCGGCTATGTGGCGCATGAGTAGGGCTGAATCGCTCCACGGCGACTTCTGAGGCGCTGTCTCAGTGAGTAAGTGCCCCTCTTGCCAGTCGATTGCATAGGGGTTGTTCCCGCGTGTGATGATGTTCGAGCCTTTTAGGTCACCATGACGAAGCCCACGTGCGCGAATCTCTGCCAGCATGAAGACACAGTTTCGCCGCCACGCCTCCATGTCGACTGGCGTCTCTGTGTCGCCCATGTCCTCTTGTTCAATGCCGTCAGTACCTTCCAGCAATAGCCGTGGCGTGTACCCACTATCTGCCATTGCCCGAAGGCACTGGCCTTCATTCATCAGAGCTTCGACGTTATGCCCATGCACATCAAGCCCAGCCCATTCGCCGGTCACACCAACCTCATGTTTGGCTTGCTTGATAATGATGGAGTCACCTGATCCCCCCACACTGCGAATCACGTCCATTCCGACATGGCCGCCTATTCTTGTTTCATTCATTGATTACCTCTTGCGTACCGCTCCCAGATTTCGTAATCCAATTCTCGCGGCGTTTTGCCACGCTGTTTGGCTTCGCGCAAAAATGCTTGCTCTAATTCTTCGTATCGAGCGCCCGCCTGTGGCGTTGACTTTGGGGCATCGTATCCAAGTGACCTGAGCCACTTCAAAACATGCGTGTCCAATGCGGCGCACATTGCATCTGGTCGAGTCCACAGGATAAAGAAACGGGCGGTCTTTGGCCCTATGCCATGAACGGCTTCAAGCTCTTGTATCGTGCAAGTCCGTGGGTCCAGCTTGATAAGGTCGGGGAAACATTTCATCAATCGACCATATGAGCCGGTGCGTTCACTACGAAGCCAATCATCAAGATCATCGCATTGAATGTGAGCATTGACGATATCAAATGGCATCTCATCAATCCTATTGCCCACAAGGGCAAGAACTTTCATCTCTGCAAAGTTCGCACTCTTCCCGGCGACCAGCACTGCATAGATAAGACGAGCTTGAAGCTCCCATAAAGACAATTCATTGGTAGTCATCAGCGATTGAGGCTATCCGTGAAGGCTTTGGAGAATCGGGCGTTGAACACCCCTGACCAGCCGCGTCTATACTTTGGCCGTTTGCCCAAGACCTCATCGCACGCCTGCTTAACACCTGGATACGATTCTGGCGCTGTGGTGCCATCGTAGTCATGAACGAAGATCAGTCCTTTCTTTTTCATGTTCGGCATCCAGGCTATAAGATCATTCTTAACCCCTGGATAACTGTGATCAGCATCGACAATGAGCAAATCAACATTGACTGCACGGTAGTTCTCGCCAGCTCGCTTTGACGGTGTATGAAGTTGAGCATGTTCAAGAATGGTAGGATCGCCCGTTGAATTGGCGAGCGCCTTAGCTTCCCAGTTGAGGTTTTCTTGATCATGATCTACCGTGAGCATGAAGCATTGCGGGCGTACTGCATAGACAGCGAGGCTCATGGTGCCTGATCCAGCGCCCAACATCACGACAGTGGGAACATCTGGCAGCGTGTCCATGACGGTCGCGAGCAACGCTATATCATCGGCGCAGGCCATTTGGCGAGAGGCCGCGAGCTTATAGGCTTCGGCCAACATTGTTTCAGTGGTCATTGCTTTCCATACCTTTCATGGAATGCTAAATCTAATTCATCCACCGGAACGCCACATAATAAACCACGTAAGCCATGATATATAGGCGAATTCTTTTCAGCCATCTCCATTTCTTTTACTGTCTGATAGTATTGACGCCGAAACAACCAATACTCATTATCGACCTTCATTAAGTCAAGGCTATAGACCTGAGCAACATAATTTATTCTAGCTGCAAATTCTCCTTCTTGATCTGTTGGTCTAAACATGGCTGCTGGACAAGCACCTAGCCATATTTTCTCAGCAGAGGCACAAAGATGACCCCAAGAAAATATGGCTAGGTTATTACTTGATTGTCTTGTGGCTTCCTCAAAAACCTGTTGGAATAGTGGCCCACAAGTTGTATCTCGTATATTGTCTTTTTTAGTGGTCATGATTGTCCTTCCCTAGTTGCTTCAAAAGGATTCCCTCTTTGTCTGTTTGTGGCTGTATGGCCCGGTCAAACCAGTTTTTAACAACCCAGTATTTTATAGACTCTGGCTCGCCTTCGTATGAATTAGGAGCCTCACCGCTTGTCAAACCAAGATGAATGCCATCGGCCCACGTGCGCCACGCGGCACATGAAGCGATCAGCGCCTCATACTCAGCAACAGGTATTTCCATCATGGGTTGGTCATTCGGGTTGGTAGTCATTGCTTCCCTCTTCGTCCATAGCTTCGATTCCTGCAAGGACGGCTCGTAGCAGGGCTTCGTAAGGGTCACAAGCATTTGACCCTGCTATTCCTTTACGGGTTGTTGCCTCAGATATTTGACATACAATCATCACGTCATCGACAGGACTAAATGTAACAGCCCACACCTTGCTGGATGTCCAAACCACCACCTTCATACCATCCAGCGCTGGAATCCAGTTGCGGCCTGTGCAGACACACCCTCTTCGTTCTTTGTGTGGCATAGCACCTGACCCGAAAGTATTAAATGGCCTCTCTGCTGATGCACAGAATGGGCAGATGCCTTGCAATTTATAGAAAGGCGCACTTTTGCACGGACAATCCCGCCTGCTCCCCGCCACCAGAGGCACGATGCCTGAGCCGAGGCATGTCAAGCAATCTGTAGAATGCAACCCTAGAAGCTGTACTGGAATTGCGCCTTCTGGCATGTAATTATTTTCAGGAAGACACGACTCGCAATAACTATCAGGGCCGCACGGACACGGCTTCTCTTTCGAGGCTAGCTCCAATTCCAACTTCTCGATTACAGCTTGTTGTTCTTTAGTGACCACGATTCCCTCCAATGTCCATGCGATCTTGCGTGGGCCTCAATGCTTCACTTCGCCGTATGTCCTTTTCTTCGGGCAATGGCTCGATGTTCCCCGCCTGGTATATGTCCCAATACTCTGGATGTTTTTTCACTCCCATAGGGAGAGCGCCATCTGTGGCCGGATGGCGCGTCCAGTAATCATGCCAAACGGCCATGCGATATCGAGCGAGCATGTTAATCTCGGATGTGAATAGCTTGTACCACTTGCCGCCCGACTCATAAGATTCAACGGCCAGCATTGGAACATCACGCCGATCCGTCACCACCGCTTGGTCAGGATCGCAGAGCACCTGCTGATACGCATCGGTCAGGATGACCAGGATTGTCCGTTCCCCTTCGCGTTTGATATCGAGAACCAGCCCAGCGATGAGGCCCGATAGCTCAACCCTGTCATAGACGTTCATGCCGTCTCTTTCAGCTTGGGCCATGTGGGTTGCTTCCAATTCGCCGTCAACTTATTACGAAGAGTCATCATCTCCGAATGGTATTGATTGCCACGGCTGAGGGTGTCGGACTGGTCATGCCGCCGGTATAGGTAAGGTGGTTCCTTCGACTCCACGCGCCGAAGATTCCCGGCCTTCCCTTTCGCGCCCAACATAATCGATACCAACATGGTGTCAGGCGCTCCTAGAGCTGATTCGACTGGAAAGCCACCATTCAAGCACCAGAGTTTCTTCGTGACCATTGCGGCATGGCACGCAAGGCTCTGAGTCTCGCCAGTGTCACTGTATTGAATATCCACATAGTAATATCCGACAGGATCATTGAATCGATTGAAGGCGTCAGAACAATCTTGCAAGCACCAGGGCCTGAGAATATCGTCACTGCCGAGCATGAATACCAACTCGTTCTGGGCCAACGCTACGCCGAAGTTGAAGGCATGAGCCACGCCAGAAAGCCAAGGCGTTTCGTAGTAATTGACACTGATGCCCTTCGGAGTCAAAGTCCATTCGATGGCCGTTCGTTCTTCAGGGGTCAAGTGAGCCTGGTCATCAACGATCATGACTTCAGACGGCTTGAATGTCTGGGCTGCAATGCTGTCAAGGCAGTCAAAGAGATAATCTCTATAGACCGGATTCGGGCCGATCGGCACCACGACACTGATCATGATTATTCGACCTTTTCGTAAGTAGCGTCGAAGATGTCAGGCTTGCAAGGGTATTTCTCACCCTTGATGCCTGTGATTATCCAATCCATAAGAGACACATGCAATGGCCCCTCAAGAGTATGAATGTGTGGTGAATCAGGGCACGAGTTTGCACAGCCGACACTACCCCTAGGTATCACGCCATCCACATTGTCGTCGGGATGAACGTACTGTTCTGCCTCTACGACAATAGGTTTCTTTCTGTATTTCATGATTCTCCTTGTCATATTCCAATCCCTGGTGCCCCTTCAGGATCGCCGCCACTTGCCAACATTTGATTAGCCTTTTCAACTTCATAGTCGGTTTTCAACTCTTCGATCACGTCGATCCATCCAAAGTTCCATATAGTCCAATCATAGCGTTCAGACTTCAATATCATGTTCTTATCTAAGATGTTGGGGTAGATGGCAGCACTTACAGTTATGTCAGGCCGAATTGCTTTGGCTATCATTTCCAACAATTCATACTTGGATATGACCGGCCCTTCGATATGGAGTATTCCAGTTATCGGATCGTCCAAGAGACGCACCAGTTGGCGCGCGACTGTGTCGACATACAGGCCATTCCAGAGCCACCGGCGAAAGCCCGGAACCGTCGCGCCTTGCGGCTGATCCAGCAACCATCTGAGCAACCCACGTTGCCCGAATCCGATGAATGAAGTCCTGACCGTGAGATGAGGCGCATAATCTATTTCGCCCATCAACTTCGAGTAACCATAGTGATCACTAGGTGTTGGCTCATCTGATTCGACATATGGCCCTTTGGTGCCGTCAAACACGCAATCTGTTGAGACTTGAATCAACCTTCTAGCAACGGCAGCTATCCTGTATGGAGCCAAGGCGTTTACTTCACCCATCCTCTTGGCACTGACATCATCACGCCCGCGCACGATGCCTGCGCAATTGATGACATTGGCCCCAGTCAAATTCATAATATCAGTAGTATCGCTGATATCCATCGCATATGATGGATATGGTAGCACCCTATAATAATCACTGGCATCGAGCGCCTTGACCACAGCCCGGCCCAGCATCCCTCTTGCCCCAGTCACGACAACATCAGTGTCTTGGTAAATCATTCGTTTGCCTCTTCGATCATTCCCTTCAACTCTTCGCTTTCAATCCAGTGGTCGGGCGTGTTGCTTGTATAGATATGAGCATCATCCCATGTTGTCGTTGGTGTGCGGCCTGGTGGATACAGCAACATTGTTTTGTCGATGCGTTCGGTCTGCCGGGCTTCGGTTGGCGAAAGCAAGTCCTCATGCACTTTCTCACCGCCCCGACCACCTACGATCGTTACAGTGAAATCTTTACTGCCTTCAAGGTCGGCCCTGGTCATGCCTGTTTCGAGTTCGGCGGCTGCATACGCCACCGTGAGCAAGTCAGTGGCTGCCAATCGGTTAATCATGATCGTGGCCCTATACTCTGCCGGGAATGACATCACGTTCGCGATCATGAGCACCGCGTCCGTGGCAGTTAGCCAAAACCTGGTCATGAGTGGATTCGTGACAATGAGATTACCTTGCCGGGCTTGCTCTCGGAAGATAGGGATCACTGATCCGGTGGAAGCGATGACATTGCCATACCGGACCAGATTGAAATACGTGTCTGACCAGCCATCAGCCTCTTGGAAAAGCCGTTCCATGATCCGCTTTGTCTGGCCATAGACGTTTTCAGGACTGCACGCTTTATCAGTGGAAATGCCAATGACCCGGCTCACATGGTTCTTAATGGCACTGATCGCGACGTTACGACTGCCATCAATGTTGGTTGCAATAGCTTCGCTGGGGAAATCTTCACATTGAGGAACGTACTTCAGGGCAGCGGCATGGATAACTACCTGGTGGCCCGCCATCGCGAGTTCAACGCGATCTGAATCACGCACGTCGCCCAAGATGTATGTGTGCTGTGGGAATTCGTGCCGCGCTACGGCGTGCTTGCCTTCGTCGCGACTGAAAACAGTGAACCTGACGTTTGGATGATTGGCCGCGAACCATCGCATTAAATGCTTGCCAAGGAACCCGGCCCCGCCAGTCATGAAGATTGACTGAATATCCCGTGTCTCATTCATAGCGATCTTCGCCTGAATCTAATCGCTATGTCGATTGGAGACTGATTATTATGACGAGCGTCATAAAGGATATTAGGAATTATGCTAAATGCATAGTCAAAAGGAACAGGTTTTACGTGCTGATCCAGAGTAGTGAGGGCGCGGAAGGTTTCTTCAACTTCCGTCTCTGAAAAATAAAACATGACCGACCAGTTGTACAACTGTGTGCGTAGGTCAAGCTGTGTGCGTAGCTTTGTCTCAAATGATGATGTCATATCGTTACCTCCCTTCGTAACTCCCTTTGTTGTGGTGGTCGGGCAGGCGGTAGGGAATACCGCTTTTCGCGTTGCAGGCGCTAGCCCAACTTCAAAAGGTTATCTCAAATATCTTGACCTTGCAACCACAACCTTATCACAGATAATGATTGATGGCAAACCCACACCCGACGCACACCTGCGCCACACCTACCAGGCCCCAGATCGTGAGATGATGGATACATCAAGCAAGTGAGGGAATTCAAATGATGAAGATGCTAGACACCACAAGCCACCTTTACAGCCCCGACGAAGCTATCCGCATCGCTGCCGACATGCAAACCGACGATGAAGATTGGGATTACCAAGTCGTCCACGACCCAACCGGAAAAGGGTATAGCTTCATTGAAATCTATGACAAAGATGGTGAATTCGTCGCCAAGGTTTAATCAACACAAAGAAAAGGAATGCACAAATGACGACTCGCACTGTCTATATGCCAGCAATTGAGCGCACAGTAACGTTGAAAGCCTATCTTAAAGCAATCAAGATCGCTAAGGCCAACCCGGACACTGAGTTCAAGCAAGGGTTGACTACATGGTGGCCCACGACTGGAAAAGAAATAATGCAGCAATTTCGACGCGGAATGAATGACCGTATTAATCAGGGCATCCCATACAACAATCGTGGAGTCTAATCCTAAACAAAAGAGGGGCAGCCCAACAGCTGCCCCTCTTCTTTTACTCCATCATGATCCTGACTCTAGGCAGGCAAGTTCCAATCGCTGAACAGGCTCGGTCCAGTCCTCGAAGTCTCGCCACCATCAACGAAGTATGGCGAATCAGGGAATGGCTCGCGGGTGTGCTGCAATGGCGCGTAACGCACGTTCTGAAGTCGCCCGGCCAACTGTGGCGTGAGTAAGATCACTCTCGGCTCGATCTTCGACACCCATTGGTTACACCAGTTCAACGGCGGTTTCTTGTGCCACAGGAACCGGCCACCGTCCGTCCAGAAATCGTCACCCAGGCGTCCATCAGCCACCGCTACCATTGCGCCCTGGTTATAGTCCAGGTACTGCATGAATGTCGATGCCTGACCGCCCCTGATAGTCAAGGGGATGAAATAGATGTCGGACGCGAACTGACCGGCCAGAATGTTAACGTTGTCAGCGTCCGTCTCTTCCTCGATTCCATCATCCTGGATGACCGGAACCTGAATTCCGTCGATCAAGAGATAACTACCGCCTCTCATCGTGTCTCTGAGGTTGATCTGATCGGCTGCATCCACAACCACACGCTCTTGACCGTTGGCGTCTCGGAACGCGCATCGGTATGTCAAGTATGAACAAGGCCAGACTGCCGTGATCTCAAAGAAGAGTTCAGGCCGCATCGTGATTGCCCACGTGGTTGGGTCAAAGTTCATCCTGGTGGCATTGTGCCGGAGGAACCGATTCATGTAGGTCAAGACCTCCACAATGTCAGTCCCGTTGGCTACCTCATCCACCAGACCATAGTTGAAATCTTTGATATCGCTATCGAGCGAAGGGCAGTTCGTGCCCGTGATGGCATCCACTTTGTTCGTGCCGATCAAGATATCAAGGCCCGGAAATTCGGCATATCCGCCACCGGCAGTGTTGTTGGCCGGATTGCCAGTGTACAACTGCCGTATGAGCTTATTCTGGAAGCTGACCCCGACCTCAACAAATGCCATCAGGACTTCGCGCCTGAGATCGGGAGTACCGGCGATGTTTTGCTGAAGCAAGCCGCCTTCCGGCTGAAGCAACGGATCGTTCAGCACTCGCAAATCAAGAAACTCGCCCCTGTCGGTCTGTTGACCAACGCGGTTAATCTCAATCTCTTTCGTCATGAAGCTGTACCGCCCGAACTGGGCCGTCTGGATACATGACTTGGTAGGCCCGGCGATCATGGGATCGTCGCAAACCCCGTCAGGATCACTGCCTGTGTTGTCCTGAAAGCCTGTCAGGTATCCGAAGAGAGGATTCATACGCATCGAGCCTTGCGCGGGAAGCATCCCGGCCAAGCCTTGCGGCTGAATCCGTGTGCTAATGATGTCACGTTCCAGGCCGCTAACGCCAAAGATGCCGCCCGGCCCATGCATATAGTTGGTCGTGGGGGTTCCGGTTGGCGTGGTGTGTTTCCAACCAGTGGTTGACTTGGCCCTCATTCGTGCTTCGATTTCTTCAACGAAGGCGTCAAGCACGCCGCTTTGTTTGGTGGTCATGAATTACCTCCGACAGTAATTAAGAAAACCTGTTTGGATGGATATTAACTGACTGTTTACGTGCCGGTCGCGGGGCCGGCCACCTGCTCAACAACTTCATTGAAAAAGTCATACGCCGGTCCTTCTTTGGCCGCGTCACCATCTTTGTCAACAATGTTGTCGCCAGACGATGACGCTTTGTATCCACCGTTGGTGCTGCCCACCTTGACTTGCGGAGCCATCTTCGCGGCTATCTTTTCGTCATCGGTCTTTTCAAGAAGGTCAAGGCGAGCTTTCACACCCGTGACCTCTTCCTTGATTGAATCCACGCCTTCGGTCAAAGCTGTAAACGCTGGCAATGCTGCCAGCGCCTTGGCTGCCTCTTCGCCCAACTGCTTGTAATCGATAGCTCCGGTCGGGGTGTCGGCTCCGTCTTCTTTTCCGTCGAAGAGATCAAGTCCTTTGTACTCGACTCCCAGGCGATCGAGTTCAGCCACCAAGTCTTTGGAATTCCCCTCGAACTTGGCAACGATATCTTCACCTATCATGCCGACAAGTGTTTCACGTTTGTCTTTATTGAAACCCATTTCGCCTAGCTCCTTTTTCAGCATTGCTATCCCGGTCCAGACATTCGCGGCTGCCCGCATAGGCAATGGACTTAATTCAAAGTCTCGATACCATCCGATGATACCGTTTTTCTCGTCAGAGTGCAAATAGTGATACCCGTGAGAGACGCCCCAATCCTTCTGGTCAGAGATGGCTTTCGCCGCATCTTCAAAGCCTGGATCGATAGTGCCACTATGCATCAGAAGGCCATCAGAGTAATCAACCCAGTCAGCTTGACCCCAACGTGTGCCGGGTTGATGCCACAGCCATAGCTCAGGGAATTTGCCGCCTTCGTCCAGATATTCCACATAATCCTTGTGAGCGCTATCCTCGAAGATTTCAGGTGGGTTGTCTCGATCCCTGAACTTATTGGAGGTCCAGGCAAACCATCGCCACTGATCATTCATGTCCTTGAACGTGACGAACGATTGACCAGGCTCGATCGTTAAATCGCTGCCAGTGGTCGCGGGGGTTGTTCCTCGCACGGTCGCGAGCACGGTCGCGAGCTTCGATAGCAACGTAGCTTTCAGGCTTCGAGGCACCGTGATCGTGATTGTTGTTTCCTCCACCGGTTTCGGTTTTGGCTCTACGTTTGAGGGTAATGGGCCGCCCTCTGACGGTTTGTCGCTGATGTCGCTTTGACCCTCTGGCATATCGACCACCACGACCGGAATCGGGATCATGGACGTGGGCCGCACTCGTTCTTTCCATTGATTTGACAAGCCGTTGGGAACAATGGGTTCAGGTGAGCTTTGAACCACGACACACCCGGAAGGCGCGATGTACCACTGACAATTCGCACAGGCTTTCTCTGCCGTGCCGCCCAGTGTGTTGTAGTTTGCAAACTCTTGGGTAATCTGACGATCATAGACATCCCAGAGTTCCATACGGTCATCGGTATAGACTTTGGAATCGGACTGTTTGTCTTCAGCCACAATATCACGTTCCTTTATAGCACTGTTCGCAACTGCGAAGGCGCTTGACTCTCATGTCGCGACGTCGCCGCCATCACGACGGCAATCGGCAAACCGACTATTCCAAACACTGACCCACGTTTCCCTGACTTCGAGGGATCGATCAATCACGTTAGTCGGGAGTTCAGGATCGCCAGGGCCGCTGAATGGCATTCATTACCTCACGAACGCTTCCATGATGGAAAATACTCTTTTGTTAAGTTCATTTTCAAGCACTCGATCCAAATCGTCAACCCCTTTCCATCCAGCCTGTGGGAACATCTTGACAACTTCCTTGGGAGTTCCCTGAACAAACCTGTTATATGGCGCGATATTCGAGTTGCTCCCAACGATCCCGACCATGCGGCTACCGCTTACCTGGACAGTGCTTGACCACGAGCGCTTCAGCGTTCCGGTTCTTCGGTAATTGGATTTTGTCAGGCGTTGGGCTGGATACCTCGCGATGAACCTCTGGCCATTGGCTGTGGTCGCGATCATCGCGGCTTTCAGGTCTCGTGTTAATTTTAGCCGATCAAGACGCCCACGACCCCGTGTGTCAATTGGGATGACCCTGATTTGTGTCTGTGCCATTGTCTTAGAAGGTCTCTCTCCATGACAGTGAGCCTTCGACATCAACGGCTGAAACACCGCCAATCGGACGTGCTGCTAAAACAATCTCGTCGGGAGTGCCGATTATACTCGCACCCAATAGCAATGCATTCTCCAGAGCTACTTGTTCAGAGCCACCACCTTGGTTTCCGCCCCCTGTTTCGAGGTATCCGCCTGCGATGACACTGCCATTCGTCACCACATTAGCAGTAGCTCCCAACGCGAATTCTATGGCGCTATTTGCCAGACCATTATAAGTGAATGCTCCCGCTATATCAGGGTTCCACACCAGAACCCACTCAATAAATTCTGCCGCTGTTTGAATTTGCAAAGCATTATTTATCATCCGGACTGTGGCCCCAAAGTGTGTGGATTTAAGTCGAAGGCCTACCAATGCATAAAGAGTGTTTTCAACGGCTGTCACGACTGCCGCGCCTCCCGTAGAGACGTGCCGGACTGTTCCAACATCGTCTGTGCCACCTTCTGAGATCACGGCTGAACAGATCGCACGCATAGAACAAATGCCAGAATCGGCAGTCGTGATCATCTGATATCTGAGAGGAAGATTAGGAGTAGATGCCCAGGGAGTCGTGAGAACGTTTCCCACCTCGAAATTATGAACGTATCGGATCATGTTGCCAAATTTGATCCCGAATCTAACACGTCCTTGCGAAAACCATTCAAAATCAAAAACAAATATCAGGCCTTTTGTGAAATCAACAGTCAGACCTGATACGCCGTTCCCGTCCATCGCGTCAACATTCCAATTGGCTTGCGTGAAAGTTGTGTCAATGGGGGTTCCAGTATCGTTTGAGCGCACAGTCACGCCAATGACACCCGCGTCGGATTCGAAGAATATGCCGTTGTCGTCATCAAAGTAGCCGATCCGCCGTTCGCAACCTGTCAGTACCGCGCTAGCAAGTTCTAGCACGCCAGTGATTTCAATATAGTGAGACTTACCAGGTTGATAATTGAATCGGCGGAACGTCTGACGGGTGAATACTCCCGCCGTGGCGTCAGAGCTAACTATATCGAGGTATGGCTTTGCTGGGGTCGGAGTGCTTGAAGCAATGCCAGCGCCTGATTCAAGGGCTTCATCCCAGAATAATGGCTGCTTGTCGGACCCAAGTAATTTGGAATCGAATACTGTTTTAGGTTCGGACGTGCGCCACCGCCCCGAAGCATCTGCGGAAGCGGTATCGCCCATCTGGATTTCAAGAGGGGCAGCAGACTTTACGAATACATCCCCAGCGATCCTGACAATGGTTTGCGCAAACTTAGGCAATCCACTAACCATTATTCATCCTTCCCTCTGTCATCCGTTCAGGCATTAGTTGGCGGCTTCCGCCGTGGGTTGCGGGATGTCAGCGAAACAAGACACATCAACGCGCTCGCGCAAATACTTCGGGAAAGCCCTCTTGACATCCTCGCGCAAAGGGTGATCGCATTCGGCGGCCAGCATCATGATCTTGCCTTCGACGGTCGTGAGCTTCAGATGCACTGGCGCTGCCACTTTCAGGAGTTGCTTGATTTCATTCTCAACAACGCTCCTGACGGCACTGATCTTGGTTCCGGTTTCGGGATGCGCCATTGCTTCCAGGGTATCGAGTTGTTCCGTGAGCAATGTCCAATCGGCAGTCACGATCATGTGCTGATTGATCGTTGCGGCCAAACGGTCAATGGATTTGATCGGAATCTGCGCACGTGATCCTGACCGGAGTAGATCATGGATCAAGTCCTCGTTTTCCTGGTCAATGGTTTCCTGGTCAGGGTCGGTCATCGTGTGTGTCCTTTCTGTGGTCGAGTGGGAGTGCTTGTTATACCCGAACGGCCCCAACGGGTGATTGGGGCCTCTCGTTGTGACTTTGCATCAATTCGTTCTCCAACCATCTGACGAAACCACTCTACTGCTTCGTCAGGGGTCGCGGCCCTACCGAAAGACCTTGATTCTCCAACAGTGTCCAGGATCGCGTCTACCTCATCGATATTCATTGCCTCATGTTCGCCTGTGCTATCGAAGAAGTTCTGGATCGTCTTTTTGTTTGCTGCCATGATATTGCTCCTATACGACTGTGCCGATAGCAATACTTCGGATCACGCCGCCATCGTTTACAAAGACCGTCACAACGTCGTCTGCCGGTGTCCACCGAAAGGTTAGGAAATTGGCATCCAAGGCGGCAGCTACAGGAAGGGTGATATCGGCTCGCTGCGCCCAGAACGGCGTTGTTTCCGTGGCTGTGGGTTCGGCGTACGCGACAGTCAGGCGTGTATTCCCTACAGTATCCAAACTTCTTATAATTACTCTCTGCGCAACGGGATCAGTTGCCGAGGCATTTGCTAAGAGCAACAACGATCCTCCTGCCATGCCGACGATAGCAGAAACAGTGGTTAAGTTGTTGGAGTCAATATCGACTGACCCTGCAGGCGAAAGCGTCAAATCCCCCGCCGTCGTACTAATCATAGTGGCTTCTTGGAACGCAAGGGCTCCGGCAGTCCAAAGTGCTCTAAACACCCCACCAATACGAAAAGCCATTCTATCGTCGGCGTGACTGTAGAAAATCCCTGCTGCTATATTTGAGTCCTCATCAGCAAATATGAAACCCTGTTGGGTTTCAGTATTTGGCCCAAGAATCGTCACCGTTCGACCTAGACCTTGAAATAGATGTTCAAGAATAAGACCGGAATCAGCTCGAGCCGCCACAACACCGGCAGTTCCAAACCATAGGTGTAGTCCATTATCCGCAGGAGGTGCACCGGCTCCAAACGCTACCATAAGTCCGTTGGAACTCCCTGCAAATTGAATCGCGGGTGCGTCATCATCTATGAAGCCCAACATAACCGCTGAATCAAAATCACGATCTACCACGGCATATTGAGCATCCACAATGCCATCAAACAGGCCCAGGTTCTGACCAACGATCCCGATCCCGATAGCCACTACCGGGACATTCACGGCCCCGCCGACTGGCAAGCCGCCCATCAGCAAGTTGGCGTCAGGATCGGACGTGTCCCACACCCAGCAGAATTCGTCACCATCGCCAAAGCAGATGGGAATATCACTGCCGGGATTCGGCGGCGGTTGTTGAACTATGTTTTGACCAAAGCGTGGCAGCATTGTCATTAGTCGCTCCGTTTCTGGATCGTCTGGGCCTTCTGAACGATTCGAGGCCGAAAAACAACCCGTTGAATCTCTTGTCCGTACTTCGGAAGTGCCATCAATGATTCCTTTCTATCTACCGCCAATCGCGTTGTCATCAGTGCCGACAGGCAACCGAGCGCAGCGGCAACCGATGTGCGTTCCTGTTACTGGCCGTGGGCCTGAATCGATGGGGAATTGTTGACCGTCGAGGGGTCGGCAAATATCGTCAACACGCGCGTCCCTGACAGTCTGCCACTCTTCAGTCGTGATCCCGGCTGACTTGTGAGCTAACAAGTTGCCCTGATCAAATATGAGTGTCGATTCATTGGCCGCAATGAGCTGTGCCCGACTCTTGCTAAACATCGGTTCGATCGCGTCTACCAGGCTTGGCAATCCTCGACGCCCAAGACCTGACTCTTGCCAGCTCACGACCGCCTTATTGAGATTGCTTCGAGTGGTCTGTGAAAGCTGTTGCCACCATTCGTTCGAGTACCGGCGCGAGAAATCAAGAACAGCTTCATTGACCAAATCCATATCGACAGCTAGCCCAAGATCGAGATTGAATTGAGCCGCCGCCAGCGCCCCAGTCCGGGCATTTTTCATACCTACCAGGACCATACGTGTACGGAAGGTTTCCCAGAATTCAGGATTGGTCAACAGGTCATTGGGATTCTTTGAACCGAACGGGATCAATGCTTTTCGCCCGATCAGTTTCTTGGCGTCAGTGAAGGTCAATGCAAGGGCTTGCTCTAACTCTTGGGCAAAAACCTCTTCGGCCTCTAACCGTTCCTCTTCCGCAAAGTCAGATGGTGTCTCAATGGCTTTGGCAGTGTAACCAGGCTCGCCCTTCTTGGGCTTCTTCTTTCGTCGGCGTCTCGTGTTGCGTCGTTTCTCCGCCCGTTCGTCGTCTGGGGCCACAATGTCAGGGGTTATATCACTGCCATCTTGAAGCGAATCAAAGACCTCTTGGCTCATGAGGCCAAGATCAAGCATTATCTGACGCGCTGCGTCAGGTGTCAGGATTTCGCTAGCCACATGCTCATCCAGGGTTTCGCCCCAGACGGCTGCCATTTCGGCCTCTTCGGTTTTCCCTTCGTTGTCCTGTTCGTCATAACTGAAAGTGACATTGCTCGGTATCAAGCCCTGGAAGTTGAAGGAATATTCCAGCATTTTCATGAAGAACGCCGGGCCTTTGCCGCGTGATTTCTGATGCAGGATTCTCGATTGCGAACTACTCCCCAAATTACCCCCAGGCAGCGGCGCGAAGTCTTGATAGTCAGCACCAAAGCCCAGAGCCAGTTGATTGATGTACCACTTCATGGCCTCTTCAATATCAAAGCCGTCTGGCAATGTCTTCAAGTCGATCTGCGCGGTCGTGACGGTCGCGGTCGGATCGAGAGACGCGAGCACAAGTGGAACGATCCATCGAGTCATGCCTTTTTGGGCTTGATTCAGCTTGTGCTGTTCCATCGCGTCCGTGATGGCTGACGTAGATATACCACTTACCAGATGAATGGCAGTAGGATTGTTGCCGCTGACCTTTTCATTCTGGTAAACGCTGACATCTCTCAAGTATTGAGCCGCTCTGAGAACCCGTGAGACAGCACAGAGCTGCATACCGTTCATGCTTTCGATCGGCGAAGGAAATTCAGTCAGTGGCGCGACTTGATACCAGGCCATCTTGTGAATCACGCCCTTGCGATCCCAATAGTTGACCGGGAATTCAGGGTCGCCGGTCCTGCGACACTTGCCAGCGTCCAGATGGCCTAACCCCAGGATGGCTGATGTTGGCGAATCGCTTTCTCGAATGATCTCAATGAAAGCGCCATTGTCCTGAGAGAACAGGTCTGTCGCGATCTTGACAATGAAGGACTGCCAGCCAGCGCCCAAATCCGCTGTGTGAAGCAAGTGTTGAACAGCCTCTACTGTAGATGGTGGCCCTTCGAGCGTCCAGGAGAAAGCGGCATTGCGGATAGCGATTGAATAGAGCGCGGACGCCAGAATGGGTTCAGTCGGCCAGAACGAACGCAATTCGCGATCTCTTCTGGCGGGATTACTGCCCCAGGGCGTGAAGCTGTCCGCGACTGTCGCGAGTTCAATCACGAGGCTGCCAGCCGCGCCGGACGAAGGGAACGTACCGTTCAGCCCAGGTTGTTGGACTGATTTATCTATAACTCTTTTTTCGAGTACCATTGGCTTTGCCATCTGCCTCAGTATTTGCTCAATTTCAGGATAACTTTTCCGTGAAATAGTGTCAAGCAACGCAACAGAAAAGCCCCTCATTGTTAGCGAGACAATGAGGGGCTTCCTGGAAAGGATCACCATTGACAATCCGCCAGCATCAAACGGAAGTCCAGGTGCGTGGCTATTTTATCGCTTTCGGTGGGGTTTAGTCAACAGGCCGAACCACGTCGACGCCCACACCACGAACCAGAAGAGTGCCGATTCTCGGGGCAAAGTTTCATGCAAATTATGGACTGCAACGACTAACATTCTATTTTGCCCTCCAAGAGTGTTGGCCCAAACGTCATGGCACTTTTGAATCTGTGGCGGCATCGGTGTCTTTGGTTCATTCATATCGCTTCCTTTTAGCAAATGAATCCAAACCAACAAGAAATCCATCCGTTACAATGAGGACATTTTGTCGATTCATATGGGTATCTTCTTGGTTCCTTGAAAACAATTACACCAGTCTTTGAACAATCAAAACAGACGTAATACCAAGATTCCATAACATCACCTTTCCATTTAGTCAAATGGCTATTTATCTATAAACCTATATCATCAGTTTGAAACCTTTCACCCTCAAAGCTGCATCGGGAGTGTCACGCGCTGCGTGAGACTTACGAACGCATGCGCTGCTTCCAGAGGGACAACGGCGTTTCCAAGGGCGCGTAGCCTGTCCACCCTGTTGGGAGTCCCATCAGCCATTCGACAAACAGCGGGTTCAAGCGACGGCATTTCGGCGAGCACTCGTGCCCATCCTTCGAGGTCGTTTGGATGGGGAGGGAAAGCGAGGCTGCAATCAAGAGCGGCATTCCGACTCCGTTCCCGTTGTGATGCTTCTCTTTCAAATCCCAGCGCCTCGCCATCCATGTCTCCGGCGACTCCCCGTCTTGAGACACCCTCGCATTCGGTGTCGGCCACTGGCTCGCCGTTGTTCCTAGAAGTATGCCCCTCTTGCCGTCTGGGGTTTGCTTCCCTCGAACCCCGTCGCCCGTATTCGGTGTCGGCCACATCACCACCTGATCTTCTAGCCTCGATCGGTGATTCTCCCTGACATTCCCGTTGAATCCATTGTTCGCTACTCGCGGTGTTCCCCAGTATAAAAACCCGTTCCCGCCTGTGGCTGGCCCCGACTTCCGCCGCAGTGAAGCAACCCCATTCCGCATCGAACCCTGCTTCGGCCAGCTCTCCGAGAACGCCACCGAGTCCAGCGTGAACAAGAAGGCCTGGAACGTTTTCCAAGAAGACGACTCCGGGTCGTACCTCGCGTATGATTCGGATGATGTCGCTCCATATCCATCGCTCGTCTTCAGTTCCTTTTCGCTTGCCTGCTGTGGACCAGGGCTGACACGGGAATCCCGCAGCGACAATATCCACTGTTCCACGCCACGCTGCGCCGTCAAAGGTCGTGAGGTCGTCCCAGATAGGAGCGTCGTCCATGCTCTTGTCTTCCATCCGCGCCACGAGAAGGGCCGCAACGCTGGCTTCCCGCTCAACGTGACATACAACCCTGAATCCGGGGACGACGAGGCTGAGTCCGAGTTCAAGGCCCCCGATTCCTGAACAGAGGCTAAGGCAGTTGACGGTACGTGTAGCCACATTCATTTGTCCTTCATTATCCATTTCATATAAACCTATATCAGCAATCTCAAACATTCGTAGCTCGCCATCGACAGACAAACCGCGAGATCGATCTTGCGGCGTTCTGATTTCTTCACCAGACGCATTTTGGTATCCTCTGACTTGCCAACTTTGGCATTGGCGTTAGTTAGATGTTCACGAAGATCAGGATTGCCGTCATGTCTTATCCGACCATGAACAATCATTGTATAAAGGTCACTATCTGAGATCAATCGATTCTGGACTTGGCCGAAAACGCGCGTCCACGCAACGCCTTCTTGCATCAACCGAGTACACATATCGTGAAGTTGAAATTGATCATACGCGACTTCGACTACATTGAAGTTGGCACACAATTCCCTGACAGCAGCTTCAGGGCCTCTATAATCTATCTGACCACCTGGTGGCGGGTCCCACTTCCTGACAGCTCTCACAGCTATTCCAGGTTCTTGATCTGATGTGCGGTCAGGATCGCGGCTAACCATGACCAAGCCAAAACAATCTTTGGTGACCGCAGCATCCAGAGCAATCACCATCGGAGTCCGATCGCCGGGCACCAGGGGCAATGGATTGATCAGACCATCCCACCACTCAATGGGAATGAATGCCGATTCAGCACTCACCCATTCATCCGAATGTAACCGGGCCATCTGGCTTGGCGTCTGGGTAGCGGCCTCTGAAGCGTAATAAACTGCCCCTCGTTCCCCTTTCTGCCAAGGCATACGCCGGGCCACGACCCCATGATCCCAGTACGCGAACATGCCAGCGGCCTCATTCACGTAGCACGGCACGAGGCTATCAGGATTGGGCGCTTCCTCGAACGCTGACAGATCGCCCAGCTCGCCAGCCGTGAGTTGACGTCCGTTCAACACGACCGACTCATAAAGGCCATAGAGTAGTTCTGATTCCCCTTCATATCCCGCATAGGTTTCGATCAGCCGGATGGAGTCAGGCCTCGTCGGACTTGGGGCCATTTCTGCCCAGAATCTGAGATCACCCGTGTGGATGAAACCCCACAGCTCTGTGAAGATCGTGAGTATCGGATTGCCGCCCGCTTCGCCCGTGTAGTCCGTCGCGATCGCCTTGACCTGCGTTCCGGTGTTGAGGCATGTCAGCTTTTTCATGCCCGTTTGCCATCGACCAGGCAACAGTTTCTTGTTGAGTTGAAACCCCGGTTCCATCTCGATACTGTCCTTCATGGCTTTGAAGCCGCGTCCTTGAGCCTGGTCAGCATCATTGCCGACGCAAAGGACTTCACCGAAGCGTTGCCATGTTTCGGCAGCCCATCGACCAATACCTCCCGCGATCGTGGTTTTGCCCGACTTTTTGACACTGCTATACATCACGGTCGTGAAGGGCAGCCGTCCTTTCGAGTTCCGAGTGAAGGCATAATTCAGCACGGCTTTCTGGTGAGGCATGAGTTTGATCGGCTGCCCCGTGTCCTCAATCCTGAAGTTCTCTTCGAGCCATTCCACCAGTGGAGGATAGTAGCCTTCGTTTAGCTTGGCCTTGAGTTGTTTTTGAAGGCGTTCAAGCGTTGCCTGTGGCAATGTCGTTAGCTTCGATAATTGCACCGACGATTTCGTTAAGTCGTTTAAGTTCATCAGGACTCATCTCTGACAAATCTATGTCATATTCTTCAGGTTGTGGAAGGTTCAGCGTCAATGGGTTCTCTGCCGTTCCGACAGCATTATCAAGGCCGTACAGTTCACGGATGCCTTTGACGGCACGAAGGATGAGTTCAGCCGATCTGGGATCAGGATCAGTCGCCGGTGGCAGCTCATCAGGATCATCAGGTTTGCTCAATTTCCAACCAGTGCCCTTGGCCCAGTGTGCATGGATGATCGATTCCAATCGAGCGTGCTGAAGCTCTTTCATGCCATCTATTTCGTGGGTTCGTGTGACCGCCCAGTCGTCCAGGACTTTATGCCAATCTCTATTCACCTGGACGTGTGAAATCTTGATGCCCTGAGCATTCAGATGGGCCATTATCTCCCGGTCTGTCATGCCGATTTTCTTCAGCGCCACCACTTGATGGCGTCGTTCCTCAATGTTGATTTGTTGGATAGGTGTCACTGTCATGCGTTACCTCCCTTGTGTTACCCATTTGGACTATAGCTCCGTCTATTCCTGGTTTCTTCCCTCAGTGAAAGAGTTGCCCTCGTGATCACAGCTTTCAAATATTTGATCTCTGATTCAGTCACTCCCAATTTCTCAACAATGGCATTGGCGATAGCATCCCGTAACTGCTTTGTCAATGGAACGCTGTTCCTGATGGAATACTTTCGCATTGCTTCGACCAAATCTGAGGGCCACGGAAACCCGTTGGCCGCAAAGACAGTGACGAGCTGATATTTATAGCCATTGTTTCGCATGCCCCAAGTTGCCAGTTCGACTGCAAATTCAAAATCTATGGCCTGTGGGCAGACTTGGGACATCCAGAGTAACGGAAGGCAATAGATAGTTGCTCTGTAACGTTCGGGGACAGCTGCGTCGCGCCTTCCGTTACTTTCCAGTCCCTGAGTTCGGACGCCACGCCCTTTCTTGAAACCACAGACCTGACATTCCCGTTGGAAGGGTAGTGACCCTTGGGCCATCTCTCCGCCGCATTCTGGGCACAATTCGGTATTCATTATCTTGACCGAAAAGGTTCTGGGATTGTCGAAGCGACATGGAACAGTTTGAATGCTAGACAAGGCTGCATCCCATGGGCCATATTATCAGGCATGATGCAACGGCCAGTTTCTGGATCGTGATCGCGGAAGTAATCACCACATTCACCCACATTGAAATCAATTAGTTTGTATCGGGGTTCCATGATATCTGCCGGTGGTTTCCAGAATCCCAGTTGACCTTTGCAAGCGATAGGCGTTTCATAGGCCATTGGATACATCAGGTTGAAGGCCCAATGACCATCCTGATTGGCCCAATCACTATCACTGTCTTGGGTATCGTCCATGATCGTTACTTCGCCAATGATCGCGCCGAAGGCCAAGTCAGCTTTGGATGGAATAACAATGTCGCTATCCGCAACAAGAATTCCACTATCCTGAAAGTTCGAGCTGTCATATCGGAGCGACGCATGAACATAAATGCGTTGAGGGACAACGAATGACCTTGGCAATCGCCATACACGATTCTCAACGTCTTTGAGGGGATAGTTGGGCCGCTCCGGGTCGGGCGTCACGATGAGCCACGCCCAAGGTTGCAAAAGACTGAGAGCTTTCATGGCTTCCTTTCTTTTGGCTCTATGGGCCAAACGTCCCAAACCTCTTCGATGATAGCGGCCATGGCAACCCAACCCATATCTTCGAGGATGATATGAACGCTGTGGTCAATCGATGCTGCTACGTGCATTCGGCCTGTATCATCCAACACAACTTCACCACCGGTTACCAGTGTGCGAAAGTCATCAGCAGTTAACTTGATTCTGATTTGTGTCATCTGGAATCCTGATGGCCGCTCGGCAATGCTGGCTGAAAGGGGTCGATCTCTGTGGCCCCGGCCATGAGTTGTGGCAGCACTGCCTCAGCCACTGTTTGATGGCCTTGTTCGCCACTTATTAACTGATACGGCAGCATCTCAGTCTCAAAGTCAGCAATGCCAAAGCTGATGATTTCTAGTTTCCATTTCATCCACCAATAGAGCATTCTTGATGCTTGACGTTCGCCCTGGTCATCTATTGTTAGGGCCTGAACTTCGATCTGATAAACGTTCAGATGGCCCACGAAGTCAGGGCGAGCGAATGTCAACGACAGTTTCCCTTTCGCTCTTACAGTGTTCTGAACATCGCGAACATCGTATTTTCTCAATAGACGCCTAACATCAGCCTGTGATTTATCCATCGTGACCTTCGTGTTTCGATAGGGAGTTTGCTTCAGTGGGATGTCGGCGTTATAGTTTGTCATATTCGCCATCCGACCGCTTTCCGAGCGTCCGAGCTGACGGCATCCACCACATACTCCCTGAGAGTCTGGATTATTGCCGCCTCTGGGTCGCTCCCGAACTCGTCGCGTATGAACTCTACATCATCGCCGGTGAATGTCAGGGTCAGTGACCCACAAAGCTCGATGCTTCTCACACGTTCCGGGGTGTAGCTAATCAACCCGTGCTTCACTAACTTGTCACGGTGGTACACCACCACAGAAACGGAAGACAATGGAATACCTTTCTTGATGTCTCGCGTTGATGGTGAATAGCCGTTTTGCTTGATGAAGTCGCAGATGAATGCGTAGGTTTTCTTCATGCTTGGATTGAGGTCGTTTAGTGCCATTGATGCTGTCCTTTCGTGAATGGTTTATTCCGGGGATTGCCTGATTCTTAAATCTTCGGGCCAATGCTGCATGTTACCGCCTTTGGGGTCGTTCTTGATGCCGTTCTCTTTCGCCCAGACAGAACCCATCTGTTTGACGAACACAGCGACACCAGCCACCTTGCACTGCGCGACGGTGGAGCGCGCCCACTCGATGTCGAAAGGCCGTGCTCTCGGCCCGGACTCGCCGCCAATGATGATGTGGTCAAGAGAGGGTTGCGGTATCCAGCCTTGAGGTCCGCCCGATTCATACCCCGCGTCAAGATAATCAGAAAGCTCAACCCTCTTCAGCGCAGGCTCGTAGCTCACACCGCGCACGGCGGCTGGCGTCTGCATTAGAAACGGCAAGCGCTTGTCTGCCCAGTATTGGTTCTCGACAGAGACATACAGGTGGACGTTGGAGAAGGGCCAGATACTCGTAGGATCGTAGGCTTCGTGGTCAAGCCCATACCAGTCAGCTAATGCCTCGCTAACTCTATCTGCTCTCGTTCTAAAGGCTTGACTATAGGCAAACCATTGGACCATCCGCTCAGGCCGCTTGGTGAGTATCTGAAACGTGTGCTGAGGGGCCAGAGCCATCACCGCGAACACCTGGTCGATGAACTCGTCCGGCACGTCCTCATGGAACAAGTCGCTCAAGCTGTTCACGAAAATGCGCTGAGGCTTACGCCATTTCAACGGATGTTCTAGGCGTTCGGGATGCAGGATCACTCCGGTCGTCATCTCGGTGCCCACGCGCTCGAACTTGCGGCGGTTATAGTAAAACGGCGGTGTTCGGACGATGAAACAGTTCGCGCATCCTGGTCCGACTTTCGTGCAGCCGGTCGTTGGGTTCCACGTCTTGTCAGTCCATTCAATCTTGGTTGGCATGATTAATCCTCTATGTTCCAGTTGGCAACGCCGCTGCGATCAATGCTGTTTCGTCCATTCGGTTCCAATGGCAGAAAGCCACAGCCAAGGCGTCAGCTTCGTCACTGGGAAGCCTGGTGCTTGCTTTCAGGATCATGGTCATGGCATCCCTGACTTGATCCTTTCCGGCACCGCCATATGACGTGGCCGCCTGCTTTGCTTGCTGTGGCGTGTACTGGAAGAATGGTTTTTCCATTGAGCGAGCCGCAATCATACAGGCAGCTCTCACATAACCCAGCTTCAATGATGTTTGGCCGTGGTCGCCTCGTACAAAGCCTGACTCCATAGCCACAACATGAACATCACGATTAACAATGGCCTGTTTCACCTGGAGAAAGATCGCCGTCACGCGATCTTCTATTGTGGCCTTGGTGCTGGTTGGAAATGACCATGATTGCCACGACTCGATCTGACCGTCCGTGACTTCCAGCAATCCAAAGCCGGACTTCACCAGGCTGGGATCAATGCCAAAGATTCGTGTAGTCATGGTTGTCCTTTCATTGCCTTATCATCGCCAGATAGCCACCGCCCACCTCTCAAATGTGGATGTACACTTGCGTCTCTAGTGGTTCAAGATAACGTTCCATCAGTGGCTGAACGTCAGCCCAGTCCAGGCCGCCTAAACCGCAACCAAGCTTGGGGAAGGCGATGTCCTTATAAAAAAGCCAGCGAAATTTGGAGAAATACTCTAATCCACTTTCGATCAATCCCAAGCTAGACGGTTCTCGCCAATTATCTTTCGTCGGGAACAATAGAATCTCAGGCGTTTGATTCCATACGTACCATAGCCATACCCTTCCAGGTGCAAGATTGCCGTTATCACAGACCTCAACATATTTCTCAAACATCTCAGGCCAGCGTTTCTTGAATTCCTCTGCTAGCCCTGTGCCCATGACGCCCACGCAGTTGACCGGATTGACCAGCACCTGTGCCTTGCTGTCGACAATAGAACCCGTCACGTACTCAATCATCGCTCACCTCTCGTTTCTTTAGTCCGCCTTTCAACAATGCTCTCAATCCATCCCTCAATTCCTTTTTCATTGCTTCATCTAGCCGATCTCCAAGGTGGTCAGCCAATGGCGCGTGGTTGGCTTCCCAGTCAATGACTGTCCAGCCAGCAAACCAGATCAAGACACATTCCAGGCAGAGCTTGATCATGATCTTCGAGCGTTCGAAATAGTCGATGGGCTGCCCGATCTCGCAATGACTACACCCTCTGCCCTTCGGCGCGTCAGTTAAGCGTTCAGTGCTTTTGTTCTTTGCCATTCCCGCGTTACTTTCTTATGGCATCGATGACAAAGTGTCCTGACATTATCAGGTTCAAACTCATCACCGCCATCGCTGATAGGTATGATGTGATCAGCATCATTATGCCGGTTGCCATAGCGCCGGGTACCGCATAGCTGACAAGTCCAATCATCACGTTCATGAACATAGCGTTTGAGCATTGTCCAGTTGCGGCGCACCCAGAATTCACGATTACATTCCGGCTTACAGAACCGAGTCTTGCGTCCAGTGAGTGGACCGCCGCACCACCGACATGATTTATCATTGTTGTCATAGTAAGTGGCTGGTGGCTTGCCTTTGCTCCGTTGCCTCATGAAGATTCCGTGGGCTGGGCCACTTCAAATAAGATTTCTTTGATATCCGGGCTGATCTGCCGGGCCGCCTGATCGATCATTGAATACATTTGATCGCGGAGTCTATCACGAACGAAGGTGTTGGCAACTTCGATCACGACAATATCATGGCTCACGCTGATGCACCGTGTATCTTTCAGCCACGTTGCAAAGGTGGGCCTCGTGACTACCAACTGAAGCTCTCCCAAGACTGCGTCCCAGAACTTGTATTCCGGTGGTTCTCTTTTGTCTTTCTCTCCCTCTTGCTTACTTAATGGATCATGTAATGGATCAATAACGGTTACTAACGGATGGGGTGACGTGGGTGTCACCCTTTCATGTCGCATATGTCGCCCTTTAGTGTCGAGGGTGTCACCCTTTACCTGCGCCGCATGACACCCTTTCTCGTCGAGGATGTCACCCTTTGAATTTGATAAGGGTGACGTTGTGTCGCCCTTCTGCCGATGTCTAACTCTCACTATTTCCCACGGTATTTTCCGTTCCACATGATCTAACTTAATGAGGTATTCGGTGGCATTGCCTCGGCCCCCCGTATCATGAGCCACCACCAAAAGTATTTCCCGCTCTCTCAATTCTTGAATAGTTCTCTGAATTTGGCGAGAGGAATACCCACATTTCCATGCAAGATGAGCGATGCTCGGATAACATCGGCTGCCGTCGTCATCGGCAATATCTGCCATTGATAACAATACATGGCTTAGGTTCGGTGGCAAATCACACTTCCAAACCTCAGAGATTAATGTGATGCTCATGGCCCGTTCCCTAGTTTTCGGCTTCTTCCTGGGCTGACGGCCCTTCCCAGATGCTCTGAAGCGTCAGCCACGCTGTTTCGACCGTCGTGTTGACTAAGAGTTCTTCTTTTGTCTTGACATCCAGAGCGTCAAATATGTCAGGCGGTGTTTTGTTATACCGAGCTTTCACAGCCGTGAAGAGATCGCCAACCGTTTCCATCTTGTACGAGTCTGAGCTTGGCTTGCCATTGGAGGATGAAGCCGGGGAGCTAGACGCCGCCCCGTTGGTCCCGGCTGTGGGTTGTGCTCCAGACGGCGATTGAGGGATAGCAAGCGCGCCTTGGCGTGCCAAGTGTTCTTCCAACGGCACAGCGGCCTTGATTACATAGGCCACCACATCATCTAGGTCGCCCGCGCCGCAACCGGCCTTGAATAGCTCCACCACCAGTTTGAGACTGGTCTGACGCTCGATGGAACGCCGTTCAATCGCCTTGCCCTGATCATAGGTTCCGTTGGTCGATCCTGATGTTTCAGCCGTTTGACCGGGCCGATGTGCTAGCACGTCGAAGGTATTAATCTCTGACACTTCACGCTTGCCAAGAACGCTTTGGACATTGCGATACGGATACTGTTGCCCATCTCGCCACTTCAGCGCGGGAACGATTTCAATAACATCGCCCACTTCATAACCGTCGAAGGTGGCGGCATGGAAGGTTGACCACTCATAGCTTTGGCCGTTCGCTTCCTTCAGTTTGACAATCTGAACCTTTGTGTCCTTTGCTCCTTTTATCGCGCTGCTAAGGCTCTCAATCTTGGCGATCAAAGTATCTGCCATTGTCGTTATACTCCCTTCTGTTGTGATCCTTTCGTTACTTACCCGCCGTGATCACTGGTCAAACTGATCTGAGGCTTACCCACACGAGTGAACCCGATGTCTTTCGGCTCTGCTGCCGGTCTGACATTGATCACGTATGGCCCGACTCTATACCTATGAACCTTTCCGTCCAGGGTGAGCGCATCCATAACCGCTTGCTTGGCGTCTTTCCTTGCCTTGTCCTTTTTAGAGACTTCAGCGGCCTGATACGCCTGATTCGCATTATCCCAGCCTATCAACAGGTTAATAATGCGATCACCGTGATCTTCAAGGACTTCCTCTTCAAAGCTGGTCTGACCATCCTGTGTCATTGTTTCACATCCCTTCTGGGTATATCCCAATATGCCGATCTGCATTTAGAACATCTGCGCGGTCGTTCCTCTCCGCTTTTATATTTGCCTGTTGGAACCCATTCATGCCCACACCGTAGACATTTGTATCCTTGGACTGTTATAGGTTCGAGCATCATGTACCTCCTATTGGCTATCATATACGTTCAATTGGCATCCGTCAATATGGTTTCCATTATACAACATTTTGTGATACATTATAAACCAAGTAATTTATCAGGAGCGTGCAATGAGAATAATCACGGAGCCAAAAGTCTATCTGGTAACACGTCCAGCTATCGATTGGTATATGGTCAATGGCTTCATGGACGATGAAGGTTTGCCTATCGCGGATGAGGGCAGTCTAGTCGCGAAGGAACCGAGTGAAGCCATTGTGGAGATCAGCGCGAGACTGTGTTACATGAGTTTCGCCAAGGGCCGAAAAGACATTCAGGAGTTCATTGACAACCTGTTAGCATCTCGTGATGGCAGTGTGTTGGAACACGTCAACTATGGCTTTGTATTCACTGGCATCTCTCGGAGCCTTAGCCATGAGCTGGTCAGACATCGCGCCGGGTTCGCGTACAGCCAACGATCCCAGAGGTATGTTGACGAATCAGAGGCCGGGTTTGTCATGCCGCCTTCAGTGCTCGCGATGGGCGAAGGGTCAATGCCATATGTCGCGATGGTCGAGGGATTTGAGCAAGCCGTGAAATCCTATAACCAATTAGTCGAAAATCTGACCGCTCAATTGCCCCAGGCTGAGAAAGGCACGGATCAGCGCAAGAAGATCAGGCAAGCAGCCAGAGCCGTGCTTCCCAACGCGACAGAGACAAAGATGTTCGTGACAGCGAACGTGAGGGCTTGGCGTCACTTCATCGAACAGCGGGCCTCACGGTTCGCCGATCTCGAAATTCGAAGGCTCGCGATCATGGTGCTGGAAGCCTTGCAAGAGGAAGCGCCGTTGCTGTTCCAAGATTTCACGATAATTACAAATGACGATGGCACGAGGATCGCGACCCCGACCTATAGCAAGGTCTAGGAAATGCTTTTCAAGGCTTGCCCGCGATGTAAGGGCGATATGGTGAGACTCCGTGATCGATACGGTTCCTCACTGAGTTGTTTGCAGTGTGGATACATGCTCGATCAAGACGAATCGCCAAAGGTCTTTGAATGCCTATTGCGGGAATTCAAACAGCCACCTAAAACGAATGTCTAAACCCACACCGAACGCACACCGGAATCAAACCTACCAAGCCAGAATGCCTGAGACAATGGATTTATCAGATTAACGGAAAGGAATCACGATGGCACAGAATCAAGCACACATAGGCGATACCGTTGGCGTAGTTGTTGGCGAATTGAAAGGTCAGCAAGGAACTATCGTGGCCTTCAGAATCAATGACAACCGATGCATGGTCAGGATCGCGGCTGACCATGATCCAAATGACTACTTTGATTATCAATATCATGGCACTGAATTGAAGTTACTGGATTGTCACCACATGGGAGTCATTACCAGTGAGTAAGAGCGCACCGAATAAGGAAGCAATGTGCGGCTCACGACGGCACGCCAGCGCCTTCCCTTTCAGGACCATTGTCTTTACCTACCTTGACCCGACCAGGCGCATTGAGATCACGATCGAACGCTTGGAATGTGGGCATGAAATACAACGGCCACAGAACAGAAACATGGAAGAAGTGCCATCAAAGACAGGGCGTCGGCGCTGCCGCGAGTGTTACCAAAAAGAATGAAGGGAAGGAAGGTATTACATTATGCACTGGGAAATCAAAGGTCAAATCATCCGAATTAATCTAAATGGGCGCTTTACTATCGAGTGGACTGAAGATGTCATCGACTATGGCGATATATTAGCATCGCTCAGTGAACGGGTTGACAAAGCATATGAAGAGGCTCGGAAGCTAATCCCAACAATCTAGCATCACGACAGTTTGAAGAAAGGAAGGAACCACAATGGATCGAGAATTCTTGGCAAGACAGATCGCTGTGTTCATCGAACACGAACCTCTCTTTTCTGACGCCACCGAAGAATATCGCGCCAAGACCGTGCGAAACCTCGTTGCACATCTCGCCGGGAATTGGGAAATGGTAGTTCAGGGGCTAGAACAACTGGCAGCTTTGAAGGCTGCCAGAGGAAAGAGATGAACATAGATTGGGATTTGATCGCCAGACAAGCCGAAATGGATCAAAGGCACGAACAACCCAGAGGGTTTGTGATTACACAACGTTTTTTGCCTCCCGTGAAATTGACCCCTGAAGAAGTTGAGGAAGCAAAGCAAGCATGGAATGAAAAGCTTGCAGCCTGGCATGATGAAATGGGATATGCGGAAAAGGCGAAGGAATATGCGGAGAGGGCGAAGGGATACACGGAAGAGGCAAAACCAAGCAAGACAACCATCATTGGGTTTTGCCTCTCGAAACTAGGCATCAAGAAATAGAAAAGAGAAAGGGAAGTCTAATGCCAACTGCAAGACAAACCCGCCGATGCCCTAATTGCAACCAGGACATCTATTTCAACATTCATGATCAAGGATATATCTGTGTTCGAGATCGGGTGAAGTGGATTATTGGCAATACCTGGACGGTTGTTCATGGAGCGCTCAAAAGCGAAAGATCGCGATAATAGTTTGTTATCGCGCCAGAGGGTTGATAAGTATCGATCCTCTGGCGGGGCAACAAACCCCTATTTTAAGACTGAGCCGCCAATCAGGGAAAGGACTGTGGCCACTCCTACCATACCGACAACAGCTAAACAATTCAAACATACTAGGTGATAACGATGGGCATTGTGGCGGCAATGCCCTGAACCAATCAAAGAAGGAAACGCGCTGTTTCGCCCCTCTGGTGAAGCCTGAGAGGATTTTAGAAAGGAAACAATGATGGCTGACAAAACGAAAAAGATGATCAGTGTTGAACAACACTTCGAAGAGGGTCTGGAAACATTGTTGCCAAAGATGATAACGGCTCGCGGCCTAACAGCGACGGCTGATCAATTAGGAGTCAGCAAAGCCACATTGGGGTATTGGCTCTTGAAACTGCGAATTGATGTCAAACGTGTTGCCCTAGCCCCAGGCGATACGTTGACAGTTCAACGATATGGGAAACCGAAAGAGAGCATCTAATGACGATCACAGACTCCCTCTTGCAAGAGCACGACTTCCAAAAGGGTGACTCGGTGATGTTTCGAATGGGCGAGAGGATGCCTGTAGTTTGCCCTGGTTGCGGGTACAAAAACATGATCGACAACGAAATCTTAAAACATAGCGGGCAAGTATTTCAGATTACCTCAATCACCTCTCCACCAGGTGGCAGGTGCATTGGGTGTGAAACCCAGAATGAGGTGGGAGAAGCATTCCGGTTTACCATAAATGCAAAGGGTCTACATCCCAAGATAGGGTACTACGACGGCATCGTTGCCTGCGCCCGTGAACTAACGCTAATGGAGGCAGCATCATGACTACCACAGCCCCGAAACTATTCTGTCACGATTGTGGCACAAAATGCGAGCACACAGGAACCAATGTGTTCGAGAATCAATGGTGTTACACCTGCCCTGGTTGTTCTTCCCACTGGTTGCGGTCCTACCGGCATGTTGAATATGTCCTTGTCGCTGAATGCGAAATAGCCCACGAAGAGAGGCCATAATGACCACTGAAATACTTGTCAATAAATTCATGCAATTGGATCGGATCATTGAATAATTGCAAAAGCGTCAGAATGAAATTCAGATGATCTTATATGATCAAATGGTTCGCGATGACGCGACCATGATCCCGCATCCCACCTACACGGTTGAATTGAAAAAGACATTGGCCTATGATCCCTCGAAGCTCAATGCCTTGCGTGAGCTAGTTGACCCGGCAGAGTTGGAGTCATCGGGCGCGTTTATCCCGGCGCACCAAGACACTGTTGACGTGCCTGACAAGTGGAACATGACGAAGGTGAAGCCTTTTAGCAAGTACGGCGGGGATGTGAAGGCAACGATCGAGGACAGTGCCTATGTGTCAGCTACAAGACTGTCGATCAAAAAGAAGCCCATGAAAGGGCCGTCATGCCCTCTCTGCGATAAGCCTTCGGCGACCGGCGCTGTTCACCAGGAATGTGCCGACCGGGAACAAGCGGCGGCGGATCGGGAATAACGGCACTCGATTCACCAACGATCCCCACACCTGCAGCAAACGCGCCAGCGTCGAAACCCTGAGATAATAGATTTATCAGGTATTTGAGAAAGGAATTCGACGATGGAAGAACAACGCGGCAGCAGCATCAAGCCTTACGGAACAATCGAGATTGAACTAAGGCCCAAGATTGAAGACATGAGCGAAAAGGAAGCCGATAGGCTGTTCTGGGTCTACCTGGATATAGAAGGTCAGGTCAAAAGTTTCATGGATACTCTAGTGGAAGGCACAGACGATTTCACCTTCAGCGTAAAGGAATAGGAATCATGACAATCACCGACAAAATCAATCTTTCAGCCCAAGCAGTCGGGAAGGCTTATCAGCATTACCAGTACAGCGCGGAACAACGCGGCGTCGTGGGAGATCCCCTAGATAAAGTCACGGCTTCCCGACTCTGGCAAGAAATAGCTTTTACATACAAACTGGTCTATCAAGGGCCTGCCGGAAAGGTTGCCGGGGCATTCTACTCAGAGGCCACTGAACGTCAGGCAGTACGAGTAATCAACAAAGCATTGAAGGGAGTATGAAAGCGTGAAAGTTGAATACCGAACAGTCATGAAAGCCTCTGCCTATGCAGATAATGAAGTGTTTGAATACCTCTTAGCCGATGAGCCTGTGTTCTGCTGTGACGAAATGCAGTATGCGTGGGGAACAACGCTGATTCGTTTCGGATATAACTCTTCTATTTACTACAGAAGCAGCCATCCCGATGGTACATTCTGCCAAGGTGGGCGATACCTTAACCAGGCCAATGGAGTTTACTTCGACCCACCTAAACAGCATGACAGTGCATTGCTCATCGAATATTGCCCGTTCTGTACAGAGAAGATAGAAACTCACGAAGGCAGTCGTAGCGAGATAACTTGGGAGAAACAGACGAAAGAAGTTACAGCGCAGGTTATCCGCGAGATTTCGTTTAGCCAGCCTGACGAGTCCTGAATGGAACCTCATCCCCCAAGCCCTAACCAATCCCTCACGAACGTCAGGAGCGCACCAAGCCCAAGCCCGGCACCGGCTGCCGGGCCGTGCTTTTTGGCAAATTCCTTCTTCGTCCCGTTGCCGTTTGCTTCAGTGATCTTCTCAGCCATCTCTTGATTGCTCTGGTTGATCTGACGAAGGCCATAGCTCCACAGTGCCATGTGCAATGTCCGAGCATCAAGCTTATGCTGATTACCACTCACGGCAGACTCAATCAGCTTTTCTTCGGCCTCTCGTAACACCCGGCCCATAGGGTCGTCCATCATGATCTACACCGCCACTGTTGTGTCATCGCCTGTACGCCTGAAGGCTACGCCATCATCATATGCGGGTGTGCCGGTTCCAGCTCCCCCGCCTTCGCCAATCTTTAGTCCATCTGTGACAAAGAACAATCGTCCAGGCTGCCCAGGCGCTGGCAGATTGGCAAACGTGATTGCCTCAATCGAACCACTTACCTCTGACCGCCCATTGGCTTCGATCAACCTGATTCGGGTCATTATCTCATCAATGAGCCGTTCGTCCATCACGTGACATCACCGACTTCAATCGTGATTGTCTCTGTGCCTTCGGTGACATTGACATTGACGCCAATGATCTGTTTCTGGCGCTCGATCGTCTTGTATCGTGCTGTCACGAGGTCACCCAGGAAGTAATCGCGACCATACAACAATCCCGGAATTTGCATTACTTGGAAGTCAAAGCTCTCACGTGCCTGAAGTTTCTCAAGCAACGTATCACCCACGGAGTTTAGGCCAGCAGTAGCTGCCTCTTCATTAGCATTGCGAACGCTTTCGACTCGATTCAATGGGGAATCGGTTATGTCTGCGCTCGTGCGCTGAATGACTTCCCTCGATCCTTCAACGCCTTGGCCCAATACAATGGCCGCCGTGACTTCAGGATTTCGGATCAAGGAATAACTAGGGGATTGCATGTTCCCGAATTCAAGGGAAAAGACCACTGGGGCATTGCCAGAAGCATTCAGCCCGGTTGCCGGATCAATCCCAACGTTCGTTCTGTCAACTCCAATAGGCCGTGCCTGAGCCTGGAATTCAAACAACGCCGCGCCAGTGCCAATGACTTGAAAATCAACAGTCGTGGCGTCCGCGATCTCTGTCAGTGTCGAGAGTAATGGACGAAAAGACTTTGCCCCTTCCCAAGCTGTGCCAGCTCCACCGTCAGCCTGGATGGTCAAGCCTGGTGTAACTGCCGGAAAGAGCCTTGGCGCAATCGCGCCGGGACCGGCGTTCTCATTGACATAGGCTTTCATGACTGTCTCGCCAGCGCCCGACTTGTCAGCGCCCGCTGTGCTGGCCCTGTAGAGTACATGACGACGCGCCAGCAAGTCATTGTAGCCACGTCCAATACTCAGGAAGGTACTGAGGCCATTTTGAGCCGTAGACCTCTGTGTGGTTCGGTGGAGGGCCTCGAAGTCCAGCGTCCAGCCAAAGGAAGGACTGGCAGCGATGTCACGGCGCAATATCTCGATCTGTCCATCCAGAACAAAGCTATCAACGACATCGAGATCACCATCGAGGGTCAATGTATAATTGCCAACCCGGTTGACTCGTTTGGTATATTCCAACGAACGCCATTCAGTGAGCAACGCCACCTGAGCGCCCGATTGATCCAACACCCTCACCTGATAGCGGGTTGCCATTATGGACGATCACCTCTGAGCGTTAGATAATCAGCCTGTAGATAAACAAGATTAGCAGGGACTGCCCCGTTATCAAATATATTAATGACCAAATCGAGATCAAGATCACTAGGTATATTGACGCGATTAGTCGCGACAACGACATCATCAATTAGATATTGAACAACATCAGTGGCTGTTTGACGTATTTCAAATTTGCGCCAGACATCATCAAGTGCTTGCCCTGTATCAATTGCGCTGCCAGCTTCAACGCCACCCGTGCGAGCGATCGCAAACCAATTGCCAGCACCATCAGCCCGAAAGTAGACGCCTTCAGCCGGTGTTAAAGTACCGCCATTGCCAACAAATCCCATTACTCGATCCAAGTTACCGTCAGTGTTGGGATTCTTTGCACGAATTACCAATCGGGCATTAATGAGATCAGGTTTATATTGCACGCTCTCGATCAGTGCGGAATCACCACCAGCGCCGCCCCCGGTATGAACAAACCCAAGAGCGCCTGAACCAAAGCCTGCAAGCCCGCTTTCCCCTCTGACGGCAACATTTCCGCTTGATGCAGTCACTCGAAATTCATTCAGGAAACTACCGTCAGGTAGAGTCAACTGAGGCGTGAAGAAATCATTCTCAATATAGACCTTGGTGGCACTAATCCCCAGAGGATGATATTGCCCGATGAATTCGCGGTCATCGGCAAAGACAGTAATGACAGCCCCAACGGTGATATGGACTTGCCACAGAGGTAAATCCCATGTAACGCCGTCATTTTGAGTGATGGCCGGTGGCGTAGGGGCCGCCGCTTCAGCTCCCGCGATCCTCGTGATCCTGATGGTCTGGAGCGCCCAATCCTTGCGAAGGACTATCCTATCAACTCGCGGGTTGCCTGCCGGTGTCGGGATCGCAACAGCGACACTCGCGGAGCTTTCATACCAACTACCATCAACCAATGCTCTGCCTGATTCAATAGTCACGGGGCTTGCTGGTAGTCCTGACAGACTGAGATTATCCAACTGATCTATAAACACGCCTTCAGTCGCGATGGTGGGCGCAATGAGGCCCAACCATATATCAGTCCATTGATCATCACTATATGGGCCGGAATCCCCAAGAACTATTCCCGACCACGGGCGACTCGTTTCAGCCATATCGTTTTACCCCTTTATATTCCAAAGAACCGTGTGAAGTATCTAACCTCAACTGATGTTGCGCCACTGGGATGCTTCCCCTGTAGCCTCATGGCATTGACACCCAACGGCGCTTCCGGGTCCGGCGCTATGTGGAAGGTAGCTAGATCGCTGTCACTTGTCAATCCGCCAATAAGATTGTTTCCTAGATCGTCTGTCACTGTCTTGAAACCCTCTGTGGTATTTATCGTCACGACACGGCCAGCCGGTACATTAATAGACAACTCCAACTTCTCCCCGGTCGTGATGTTGTCTATGCGAAAGTCCTCGATTGGCCCTGTGACCACGATGATAGGCAACGACGACCACGTGCCAGTGTAATTGATATTGGGCGTCAGGTCGATCTCACCCGCGCCGAATGTAATGGGGAAAGTGATTGGGAACACCAGGTCAGCATCAAGCACAATCGTGAAAGCGAAATCCACTCGCGTCGGATCAAACAGGATCGGATCGTGAGCCACAAACCGCAAGTTTTCCTGGAATGACCATTCGTCCCACTGACCCGATTGTCGTGGCTCAAACCGTGGGCCTTCCTGGATAAAGACATTGAGATCACGCACACTGCCATCCGTCTTGACCATGCGGAGCACACCAGGCACAACTGCCGTCGCGGTCGCCTGACGGTTCGGCCTGATTTCGTCCAGGATCGCGGCTCTACCGTCCCACCAGGCGTCACGATCCTTGAAGTTCTGACGCAACACCATCTGGACAACACGCGGCCGGAGAAAGAAGTCCTTGACTGTCTCGCCATCTTGGAACGGCCCGCGCTGCGTGATGTACTCGATCGGTGGTGTTCCAAAGCCTGAGAACGACATGACCCAGCGCCCTGGATCGTGAGGCGTGATCAGCTCATAGACACGGCTTTCTGGCGCTGGCGTGATGTACAAGATAGTGCCTGCCTGTTGATTAGGACTGCCCACGATGATCGGTGCTGGCGATGGCGGGGTCGTTGGTATGCCCGTGAACTCAAGCGAGTTATCCAGGTTGGTCAACCAGCTATTCGTGTCTTCATCATGCCACGTGGGTTGAAAACGCCCACCGCTGGGGCCAATTGAAATACCGGCCTGTGCGCCAGATTGATCGCCATTTGCTACCGAGAACACGACTTCAGGCTCCCACGTGACCATGCCATCTGCGGATTTCCGATACCTTATCGAACGTGGAGTGATTGCCGGATCAATGCCTCGTGGGTAAATGACGAAGATGTCATTATTGTTTTGGTTGACCATGATCTCAATCCCGACAGTGATTGCGCCACCGGCACCAGTCACGGGTTGAGCTTGTTCAACAACATCACCCACGTTGTTGATGTCAAATACTCGGATATCAAACCCAGCATCCTTGAGGGCTGCCATCATATGGCCGTCAGAATGCCTTACGGTTAATTGAAATTGATTCTCTTGGATTGTGCCAGTAAACAACGCGACGCTTGACCATGTATCGGAGTTATTATCATATTCAGCATAGAAATGGCTTGAGGAAGCGGTACGGACCGTGATCGCGCCTATATTGTCGTCCGCAGTGTTGGCAGGGACTATCTTTGTCCTACCGTCCAGCCGCTGCATCTGTGCCCCGACCACGCTACGACCAACCCAATTCAGGCCGCCGTCAATCGAACGCCAGAGATTGACGTCCATTCCAGCATTATTGCCGCCGTTTTGAGTGATGAACAACGTACCATCAGGAGTCTTCGCGATGCTGTGGCTAACACTTGTTCCGAACGCACCGCTATCAACCACTACTGGCGCGCTAAGCACATCGGTGGCAGTGTTGAGGCTGATGTATTCCATCCTGAACGTACTGAATCGAGCCATGACAATGTGAATCAGTGTTCCTTCATCGTCTCGTGTCCACGGCTCATACCAGATGTTTACAGTATTATCTATCGTATTTGCGTCATCAAGAATGACTTCGGGGCCTGATGTCAGCCATTTATCCGTCGTTTTACGATAGACAACCCTTCGTGTGGGAGTAGTTCGGAGATAGAAAGTATATCCAATAGACGGAGTGAGCCACACGGTTTGACGAGGGGATAGGTCTTGCGAGAGAGTCACGTTCGCCGAAGATATGACAATATCGACCATCAGGCACCCGCCCTCATGATCATGGATTCGAGATCGAGCTTAATGCTTCCCTCCGCTTGCCTATCGGCGTAATTGGCAGTGACATTGAACGTGTTGTTCCGGGAGATCGGCGTGACCTGCGCGCCAGCCGGTAGCCTCACGACTTCGGGGCCACGTTCGCCAACGATGGCCGCGCCCGTGCGCCCCATTGTGCCACCTTGGGCGAACTGGGGGATATCTGGTATTGAGATACCTACCAGGCTCAGGACTCCCAAAAGCGGATTCACAATAGTCAATACGTCGATCAGTCGGTTGATAATCGTGATAATGTTGTTGATCCTGTCCTTAATGAAGTCAATGATCGTGGCCCAGTTCTTCCAAACCAGGATACCGACACCGACCGCCGCCGCGATCCCCAGGACGATCAACGTGATTGGCCCCATCGCGATACTGAGACCAAAGAAACCGCCTGTCAGGAATCCTACAGCGATTGTAAGAAGGCCAAATCCTGAGACAAGACCGGGAACAATGAAGCCGACAGCCAGCAAACCAATCCCAAGAGCCGCAATGACCGCGACACCCGCAACAAGTACAGTCGTGAGTTTGGGATGTTTGCCTAACCATTCAGTGATCGCGACCACAACCGGGATGATGTCAGTCGCGAGTGACCGAATAGCTGGGGCCAAGGCACTGCCAAGACTGATCTGTAAGCCCTCTGTGGCGCTTGTCAGGAGTGTCAGCGATCCTTGAAGGGTGTCCAGTTGACGTTCGGCAATGGCTTCAGCAGTTCCACCTGAGTTTTCCATCGCCGTGACCAGCTCACGCAATGATCCTGATCCTTGTTCCACAAGGGCCAACATCGCGGGTCCAGCCCTAAGACCAAACACTGTCATGGCGTCAGCCGCGCTGATGCCAGCCGTTTCGAGTTGTTCAATGATATCCGTGAATGGACGAAGATTACCGGATGAATCCAGGGCATTGATGCCAAGGCGTTCAAGGACTGCCGCTGCCTCGTTCGAGGGCGTCAACAATCGCGAGATCGCGCCCCTGAGAGACGTGCCAGCTAGTGAAGCCTGAATACCGGCGTTTCCCATCTGGGCCAAGGCCGCCGCTGTTTCCTCGAACGATATGCCAGCGGCTTTCGCAACCGGGCCTGCGAACTTGAAGGCTTGCCCCAATTGCGTGAGGTCTGTATTAGCACTGGTGAAGCCAGTAACGAGTACATCATTGGCACGAGCTAGATCATTGACTTCAAGCCCAAATCCGGCCATAACGTTAGTCACGATGTTGGCAGCGTTGGCAAGATCGAGCTGCCCGGCAGCCGCTAGCTGAAGGACTTGAGGAAGAGCGCCGATCTGTTCCTCGACTTCCAAGCCAGCAAGAGCCATGAAGCTGAGGGCACTGGCTGACTGTCTGGCAGAGAAAACCGTGGTTTGGCCCATTTCCTTAGCAACGGCTTCTAACGAGGCTAATTCTTCCTCTGTCGCTTGGCTGACAGCGCCCACACGCGCCATTGATCGCTCGAACTGAGCAAAGGAACGAACGCTGAGGGCCGCGATGCCAAGCAATGGCGCGGTCAAGGCAGTGATAGCCGTTCCTGTGGCGCGTGCGCGTTCGGCAAACTTGCGGGTTTTGGATTCCATCTTGTCGATACTGCGGTTGTATCGATCAACACCCTGGACGAAGCCGCCCAGGTTTTCAAGTACCAGCCGTGCGCCAATGTCTTTTAGAGCCATTTACATTACCCTTGTGATGCTCTTGCTTGACGTTCTCTTCTTTCCTGTTCCGTGATCACTGCGTCATTGTGATGAAGCTCGATCAGGTGGAACATTCGATAATGAGCAACACCAACAACACGGTCGAGGTAAGGTAAGGAAAGCCAATCACGCCATGTATAATGACCGAATCTAGCGGCTTCACGTTCTTCGTATTCAGGCACTAACCCTGGAATCAGGCTCTGATACTCGATCCCGGTCCTGACCGTTGACCGCACGCCGTGATTCCTGATCGGTGTCTGATTCCGTGAGATCGCGAAATGTGGCCTCAGCTTCCGCTATGTCGTCCTCCGATAAACCGGTTAGGCGCAAGAGCTGGATGTTAAGCAGTTTGGTATCGTCTTTCAAGATCGCGACCATCTGGACCCATTGAACATACCGCCCCGTAGGTGTGCGACGCGGAACGATCCCGGCCATCTCCATCATTTCAAGGAAATCATCACTTTCCGGCGTCATCATTCCATCAGGGATGTCCTTGACTGTACTGGATGTAGCGAGCAACAGGGTGAAGATTTTCATGCTCCAATTGCTGTCTCGTTCAGCCATCGCTTTCTTATAGTCAGGATCGTTTGGATTCGGTTCGTTCCGTTCCTTGTCCTCTGACCATACATCCGGTGGCTTTGGTGGCGGATCAGATTGATTCATTTCGTTCATGACATTATTCAGAGCCAACGGCGCTCCGGGTGTTAATGTCAGAATTACGCCTGACGAAAGCTCAATCTCTTCGCTTACTGTCATTGCATGATTTCCTTTCTATGTTACGATGTCCCATTTCCTCAATGCTGTATCTACTTGCGGTATCCATGCCAGCCGCAGTTAACGCAGATGATGGAAACCTTTCCTTCGTATTGCTCTCGGTCTACATTACCCCTACCTTTGCATTCAGGACACTCAAACCAGAGAGGCCCATCAGGGTTTGTTGCCATCATGTTAAATCCTTTTAACCTGCGCAAAAACGCAAACTGACCCATTTACGCGCTAGGCCCAGCGCCTTTCACAACAATCCCGTCACTGGCATCATCTGCCAGTCCACCGCCGTAAACAAGGCTCACGTCCTCAGCACAAACTGCGATCGCGTTGATCTGATCATTGGCGGGAATTGTTGTATTGCCTTCCGGCGTCACGTACCACTCATGGCCACCGTCGATCGAACGCAGAATACGCCCGGCTGGGGCTGTTGTATCGTGAGCCATGAAGCCCACACCAGGCTTTGAAAACTTGATCTCACGAATCACACCCGACCCACTACCTGGAAACGTTTTTTCAATCCAGTTCACGCCACCATCCAGAGTGTACCAGAGCTGACCGCCCGCATCGCCTATGAACCATTCATCTGGACCACGCATCCAGACAGTGTTGAGAGCAACACCGACATTTGGCCCCAGTATTGCTGTCCAGGTGGTGCCGCCATTTCTCGTGATCACGACAGCATTTGATTCGCCCACGGCCACAACGTTTTCAATGTCGAAGGCATGGACTGCGTTCAAGTCTTGGCTGGTAGCAACACCGGCATCCTGAACACTGACACTGGCCGTGGGGTCTTGGGTGAAATAGATATACCCACCTTCAGCCACGATCCAGGTGTGTCGAGATGATTCAGAATGGATCGCGAGCGGACCGAACGTCGCGACAAACCCGTTGGTCATTTCGGTCCAGACTTCAGTGCCATTCAGAATGTCAGCGATCGGCGCGTAGTGAAGGCTATCGCTGTCCTCACTGATGACAATCACGTTGGTCGAGACGCACGCCATAGCGTTGGGGTCTTCATTGGCCGCCAACGTCGTGATGTTCGTCTGGCCCCAGGTCAGGGCCGCATCTTCGCTGAAGATCAATTCAGCCGGTAGGCCCGGCGACCCCCCGGCAGAGAGAGTTATGGCAAATATCTTGTCACACCCGTTGCTGGGAATGCCGCAAGCTCCGCAAGAAACGGCATCGCATATTTCAATGTCAACAATCTCTTGAACGATCTCGGTAGTTGCTTCCTCAGCAAAGATCATCCTGTAAATGTGATAGAGATCACTGCCACTGAAAGGCACTTGCTCATTGATCGCGGCTCGGTCTGCCGGGGTCAATGCCCCTAACGGGCCGTCAGTCGTCCAGTCGGTCGCGACTGCCCCAGCCATTACTAGGATTTTTTCCCAGCCCATATTGAAGTCCATCGGGTCTTGGCATTCGCCCATGTGAACCTGAATATCATGCTCGCATAGACTTTTGACAAAGCGATCATGAACCGACTTCCGATCCAGTAGATAACGCCACGCGATCTGAAGCGTAGGCGCTCCACGATCCCCCCGAATCCGGCCCGCAACCAGGAAGCGGCCATAGTTGTTGGGGTCAGGCACATGTACGTTTGTGACATCGCCCACAGGATCGGACGGTGTGTCGGCCATTGCGTGGCCTTCATAGGACGGTACATTCGCGGGTCCGGCCTGGAAAGGGATTACCCAAACCCGGCTCAGGTCGTTCTGCTGCGTACTGAGATTGGAAACCATCATTTACCCCCAATCGTGATCTCTGTCAATGATACATTAGTTGAATAATTCTGTCACTTTCGCCACATCCACTTTGAACGCGGCCTGGACTGCCGCAAACACTTCTTTGTGTCTGCCCTTTATATCCCGCTTGGTAAACATGCCTCTGGCATGGAGTTGATTATGAAGCCGCACGGCAGTTTCTTCAGGCAAGTGAAGCCCACTACTGTCAGGCGGCCCGATCGGAATACCCATCGATGGAGGGAAGTCGCTATCAGATGGCATCGCGACGGCCCACATTCGGCCTGATTCATCCTCATAGTCCTGACGGACTAAAGGGCCACTGCCTGACCTATCTTCCGGTTTCCGCTCTGAGCTAGTTGCCATGCTAACAATGCCCCTCTTTTGGTTCCCCAAGGATTCAACAACGCTCGATCACTGAGCTGGAAGCTCTCAGACCCTGCCGATGTGGAAATGTTCAGAGCCAAATCCTGATTCATTTGCTTGAATAATTCCTGGATGTTGTTACACCCACAGACCGGACGCCGCATCAATGTCAACGATAAATACGCGATTGTCCGTTCAAGCTGCCGTTCCATTTCAAGGTTGGGCGCGTCATTGCTCATGTCTCGGAAGCCCGCATAGTACCACAATCGAGCGTTGTCAGGATTTCGCCCGACCGCAAAGGACGCTGCGTCGAACTCTTCGGTGGTAGCGTTCCACGTCGCTGGGCGAAAGTGAAAGCTGCCAATCCGGTGATCATTGATAATCAGGCATCCAGTCTGAGTAGAGTGGGCGCACGTGGGGCATGAGCCGCTTGCACATCCACAAAGGTTCGGACGTGGCGACCACATCAGAGTCACGGCTTGCTGTGGATCATTGAAGTGTTGAAAGATGTCTACCGTGCTGAGGAAGTTGGCATCGACATTGCCGTCTACCGCTTCCGGGGCCAAGGCATTCCAGAGGTCGGGATCGACCAGTAATTCACGCGCAACAATGATCGTGGCTACACCGCCCGCGATGGTAATGGCCCGGCGACGTGTGAGAGGGTCGTTTAGTGGTTTGATCTCCCATTCATCGCGGCCATTTTCACCAGGGAAATAGACCGCGATTTGCTCAGGGTCAATGACGGTGGTCGCGACAATGATTGTCGCCGTCTCTGGATAGCTGTCGCCGTCAGTGTCGGTATAAGTGACGCCAACGCCCGCTTGAATCAATGTCTTGGCTTCAATGCCACCTGAAACCAGATGCCCGAATAGGGTCTGGATCGCGTGAGGGAAGCCGCGAGCGTCCAGTGAGTTCATGCTGAGGACATCAGGAAAGCCCGCTTTGGTCAGGTGTGCGCGTTCATCGACTTGCCAGTCGGGGAGGAGCTTGTATTTGACTTCAGACTCAAACATCTCTTCGGCTTGCGCGATGGCTTGCGCCACATCCTCGCGGCCAATCTGATCGTTCTCTTGCCAAGCATATTGCTTCCAGACTTGGGAACAGAGATTGGGAGGTTTTGCTGAGGTCGTGACCTGGTTGAAATGCCGGGGATCGATGCCTAGGATTTCGGCCCACCTATCCAGGGATAGCTTTGTCTTCGTTCTCGCTCGTGCCATTACAGCTTCCTTCAAGTATTATGATAATTCGAGAATATGAAGCCCACCTTTTGATTGGCCTTTGTGCTTCCATCCAGCAACTTTGAAACAATAACCTGGATTAGGACTATCAATTTTATAAGGATTTACATATGTCCAAAGCCGTTGAGAAGGCCAATACTCTTGCGCTATTGCAACAGCATCATTAATTAAAACTGAGCTTAATATATTAGATTCGTTCCTAAAAACATAGCATTGAATACCCTCTTGATGGTCATGGCGTATTTGTTGTTCTAACCATCCCCACAGAGCTTTTGAATCGGATGTCAACATCGTGACATCATGCCCATTGGCGCTTATCCCGTGAGCAAGCCAATCTTTGATACTTTTGCCATTCTTCTTGCTACTATAATGACGAGCATATAAATGGACAACACGAGGATCACGGTTACTGACTTCAAACCAAGAATAGCCTTCAAACATTATCTGCTCTGATCAGGATCATCCCTGAACGACTGGGCGATCATGTACGTGATCATTGTTTCTATCACTGCCACAATTCCCCAAAGCGCCAAGGCCGTGACTATCAGATCAGCCCAGACAGCCACCACATACATTATTATAGCCGTCCAGAACGACATGCACCAGATACAGCCGAACAATGAGCCGGGCATCCCGCCGAAATAGGGTAATGGTCGCCCCTGAACGTCGTGGTCAATGCCAGACCATATGCGGATGCGTTCGACAATGCGCCACGGCCCTGATTCACGCACCAGGAACACGGCCACACGCCACGCGGCCATCGCTATTAGGAATAGCTCCATCTTGGAAGGAATGCCGTTGAACTGATCCCAGAGGCTCATAGTCCACCCTCACGTAAGCTGGGCGCTCCCAATAGGCTCATTTGGTTTGCGAAGAAATCAGCGATCCGCTGAGGAAACGAGTCACATATTTGTGGCCCTTCCGAATTCATCAGTACCGCAGAAAAGAAATACTGGCGGTAATTATCACTCTGATGGAAGATTGCGAAATGAGCAACTCTTGTCTGTGCATCATGACTTGATGCTGGGAACCAAATGGCAACCCCAAAGCCAGTTTCACCCAGCGGGTAAATTGGAAATCCAGATATGTTAAATGCTATAGGTGTATTAGGACCACTCATTAGAGTGGCGTCCCTTCCCCATCTTGACGCTCCTAACGGCCATGATTCGTTTGCGAAATGTTCAGTGATGCGATCCCAAAACACATTGCATGTACGTGGCCCGTTCAAATTCATCTCTGCCGAAAATAGACTCTGCCGAAAATCATCGGTCTCATGGAAGATTGAAAAGTAAGGACACTTTATTCCATTTGGATCAGGCCAAAATGTGTGGAAAGTAACACTTACTCCAAAGCCGGTTTCCCCTAGAGGGTGAATGGGATGACCGTACATATCCCTTGGCGCACTATCTTCTGAACCACTCATAGTGGCGTCTTCTCCCTCAAAGCTGTTTCCAGAATCGCGATGGCCGTGCTCCTGTTGGGGCCACTCTTCTCACGAGCTATTTGCAAAGCTAACTCTTCGGTTGACATCCCGGCGAGTTGTTTCCGTAACTCAGCTAACGTGGGCATTTTCTGATCCGTGAGATCGACCTGTGGCGCTGGCTTTGTGAGATCATTCACCTGCACCTGTTCGGGCAACCTTGCCAACCGTTCTCCGTCCTTGCGATCTTGTGGGGCACGATCCAAATTAGGGGGGGCCTCAGCCACTTCAACAGAGGTCACAGGTGCCACAGGTTCTTCATGGTCATGGCGGTCAGGTGCGCCAACTGCCACGAGGGTTGGCGCGGCATTGACTGAAGGCATTGGCTGCCCATTAGGGACACTTGGGTCATGAACGACGAACATTGGTCGCGCTCCGTCGCGCAATGAAAGAAGATGTTCGACATCAACTTTCAGGACATATTTGATCCCGTGACCTTTGTTGTTGCCGAACCGATATTGGGTGTTGCTTGGCCCTTTGTAAACACGGGTTCCCGTATGCTCCGCGACATACTTCATAATGACGTAACCTTCCCGCGCCTTCATTGCCAACGATGAACTACTTGCCATGACTGGTGGAGGGCTGTATCGGCCTCCACCGCCACCGCCACATCCTGCGCAAGCCATTGTTAGTGTCTCCCTTCGTTCCCATAAGTGTGACCACTTCGTTAAGATCGCGTCTTTGCCATCATTAAAGGCAGCCATATGCTCTTCACGCCGGAAGCCTGTGTGCTTCCTATATGTAAATAATGGCATAGGTAGCTTGGTTCCGCAAATCCCTTTCGACGCCAGAGCTAACTGGAAATCCCAATCTTCCCAATGGCTCATTGATTCATCAAAGCCACCGACCAACTCCCACGCACTCTTTTCATAGAGCGCTGTCACTGCATGAATCGCGCCATTTGCAGTCAAAAAGGCTGGATCAAAGTCAGGTGGATCATACAGACTCAGGTCATTGTTGTTTTGATCCCACCACTGGCTGTACACGACCCCTTTGAACTGCGTCCAGGCGTCGTATAGAGTTGATAAAGCGTCAGGCTGTAGGAAATCATCAGCGTCCAGGGGAAGGAACAATGGCGCGGTTGACTGAGAGATCGCGAGATTACGCGCCCGTGCTGGACCCATTCGTTCGTGCCAATCCTCACTTTCGCCACAAATGCAAAAAATCTTATGATCCTTTGCTTGCTCCCAGTAACCATCAAAAGGATGATAAGGCGTATCCATACCGCCATCGATCACCTTTGCCCACGTGTGCGGCACCTTCAGATCATGGCCCGTGTCATTGACCACCAGGCATTCCCAATCACGGAACACCTGAGCTTCAACTGAATCGAGGGCGTCAATCAATAACTCTTCGTGTCCAGGGCCAACCGGAATAATGACACTGATTCTCACAGGCTCATATGATGCTACGTTCCAGGCAATTCCCCCGTTGACCTGTTTGCTGGGAGATTCCTCGACGCCGAATGGCACGAGGCTCATGTGTCTTGACCAGGGATACCAGGCCGCCCAGTTTTGCTGTGTCTCATTTCGGCTCATGGAGTCGGCCCGCTGCCGATAGATCAGTGTCGGCTTGTTCGTGACTTTTTGAGGCACAAACCCCAGGCTCACGGCCCGCGTCCAGAAATCCGCATCCTCAGCCGTCCTGTAGCGTGTTCTGTAGCCACCTGAGCGTTCCCAGACCTTCCGCCTGTACATAGCAGTTGATGGGATTTGATTCTTTTGAAGCATCTGCGCCCGAAAGCTGAAAGCGGCCGGCCATCCACTGATGCCATCCGGCGCGATCGTTGTATCAGGATATTGACCATTTTTCTGAACGAATTGCACAGCACCATATGCTATGTCAATCTCTCGATCACGATCGAGCGCATTCACCAACAATTCAAGAGTTCCAGGTGCGGCCATATTATCCGCATCAAGAGGAATAATGTAACGCCCACGAGATACGCTAATCCCAGCATTAAGAGCGCCCGCGAGATATTGGTTTGTTTCATTAGTAATGACCTTAATTCGCGCATCCTGGTCCGCGAGCGCGCCCGCGACTTCAGCCGTATTGTCTGGACTGGCATCATTCACGATGATTGCTTCCCAGTGCTTGAAGGTCTGATTCAACAGGCTTTTGATCGTGGCTGGAAGAAATTGTGCGAGATTGTAACACGGAATCACGACACTCACGACCGGCCCTGCGAACGATTCAACGGACGAAGCATAGACCTCTTCATAGAGCTTGGCATATCGAGCCATCGCGATATCCCAGGTGAAGCGTTCAGCCACGGCATCTCTTGCCGCCTTGCCGATCCTGGATCGGTTTTTCAACGCCCACCTAATGCCTTCTTCAAGCCCTTCGATGTCGCCCGGCGTGGCAAGCCAACCTGTTTCACCATGTTCAATAATGTCTCTCTGACCGCCCCAGGCCCAGCCAACGACCGGAACCTCTGCCGCCATTGCTTCGAGAGTGCCGACGCCAAAAGTCTCTCTGGTAGTGCAAAGATAAATACCCGCGTGTTTGATGATCTCTTTCGCTCCCTCGAATCCCATGCGCCCAGTCACTGTGACATTATGGGCGCGTTCCCCGAATGTCGTCACGTATGTCAAATCGGGTGTCAACTTTGCCAATTCGTTTAAGGGACTTGGATCGCAGATCGGGTCAGGCCGCGTTTTGTTCCAAAGGATGTAGCCACCATTGGGGCCTTTGGTCCAATCTTCGAGATCAATCGCGTGAGTCAAGACAGTGGGGTTGAGCCACATGCCGCGCCGGAAGGACTGCGCAACCCACTCAGATGGCGTAGTGACATGATCAGCTCGCCTCATGGCAGTTATGACCTGGTTGTTCAGATCATGGCACCATCGCGGCCATTCATATTCTTGCCAGTACAGACCATGTGTATGAACTACCCACGGCTTGTGAATCGGGACATTGCCCAGTATCCCGGCATGAGTAGTGACAAGATCAGCATTGTCCATCTTGTCAACAATCTCGAAACCGTACTTGGGAAGGTGTTTGATCTGAGCTTCGACAATGCGCCGGATGCCGCCGTCGCCTTTGTCAGCGCCTCTGAAGTTGGGTTCAATGAAGATTTTCATTCCAACTCTGACCGCTCTTTCTTCAAAGTCTCTATCGCACTCATGAGAATAGGGTTTTCTGGCGCGTCAATGTATTGAGCGCATCCACACAATCGGCAAGAAGTCACGATGGCATTACCACCTTCCTTAGTTACATTGTGATCCCTTAAATAGTGCCTGCAATTAGCACAGATACTTCCATCACTCATTTGCTGTCTCTATGCTTTCCTCTTCGGGATAGTATGGCTTTTTCTCTATTAATGGCGCGCACAGTTTCAGCCATCCTTTGCGTGCAAGGCCAAAAACTTGAAAATCTGACGACGCTGAACACCATTGTAAGGCATCAAGAAACTGATCACGTTCCCTTTTGACCGCTTCCAATTCAGCATCTAATGAATATGGCTGATCCATCATGAATACCTCACCAACTCCGTATTATTCGCCAGTCTCGATGGGTGCCTTGGGAACCCGCCATTTGTCAAGCCGAAGCAAAAGGCATTCTTGCGCTCTTGCCCAATCAACCTAAACACTTCCAAATCACGTCCCATGAAAGCCCCGTGAATACCCCAAGCCACAACGATCACATCACACCGCCGAATGGCCTCGAGCAAGTATCGATCATTGTCAGGGCCAACAGGATCACTGGCCGCCCTCATGATCTTGGGGTCAGTGGCTCGGAATGCGTTAAGGTTAGCCATTTCCAGCACGCCATAGCCTTCGCGTCGGGCGAAGTTGCAACACCGAGTCACGGTGTTATCGCTTCGGTCTTCGTCGGCCTTCGATGGATTGACGCCGATGCACAACATGCGCCCTGGTTGATTCGACACCCGACGCGCCCAGTTATAGCGGTACACTCGATCCTCTGAGAATATGCAAGCCGCGATTGGTTCAGTCATGATTCAATCTTGCACCCATTTGCCATGAAGGTAATCACTCAACCTATTCGCCCATCTTGGATGCGGGCCAACAGCCCAAAGCATTGGCCTTTCAGACCAACCATAAGCCCAGCCAAAGTAGGCTGCCTTCCAAAATCGTCGTCTCAGTCGCTCTATGATCTCAGTGCTCATGGACATCTTGACCCCTTTTCTCGACGGTCGCGAGTGCAACCCGAAGCATCATGGCGATTTCATCGTTGCTCATTTCAGCCACTGAGATCACAGATATCTTACCTTTCTCCTGGTCGTGGCCAATGCCCACCACCAGCACTGGCGTGTGATGTTTGTGGATCAGGTTCGTGGTCCATTGCCTCATCAAACCTTTGGTAATGGCCCTGACTCCCGTTGCCATAAATTCCTTTCTTCATCCTTGATGAAATCTCGCAATCTATATAGATCATCCTCGTCAGCTTTCCGAAATGAAACCCATTGATTTTCAGCACCTTTGATGAACAACCAAGGAACGCCATGCCATTCACGAAGTAGCATATCGCCCTGGTGTAGATCGTAGAATTCAACATCATCCATCACGTCCGTTCCTTTTCCATCTCATCGAAGAGGTCAGCCGCTTGTTCACCCGTCAGGCCACCCGTCTCCATCTGCCACTTGAACGAGTGGCTATCCCCAAGATGCGAAAACGTTTGCTCCGTGTTCAACCAGGCGGGCCACACGATATCCGGCCCCGGCGTGCTGTTGAACTTGTTGCAATAGGCCAACTCTGTTTGACCAGGCATCAGGCCCTTTTTATATTGGCCATAATGAGAATGAAAGCGCCGATGCCGTAAGGCCGCGTTGCCGCTGAACACGTAGGTGTTTGAATCCTTTTCGAGACGCCACCAGAGC
>LAZR01000269.1_pt1 | contig 49735 bp, 41 predicted proteins | sample 329461 | NCBI WGS metagenome assembly LAZR01 (sample SAMN03002196, study PRJNA259156) | marine sediment metagenome | biome: sea floor; feature: Hydrothermal impacted sediments; material: marine sediment; isolation source: Loki non-amplified sample from Loki's castle hydrothermal vent sediment ...
GAAGACCGAGGACGGCGCGCTTCGCCTGAAGGCCACAGATCTCGATCTGGAGATCACCGAAAGCGTCGCGGCCACCGGCGAGCAGGAGGGCGCGACGACGGTGCCGGCGCATCTGCTCTACGACATCGTGCGCAAGCTGCCGGACGGCGCCGAGGTCAAGCTGTCGACCAATCCCGACGGCAACCAGATGACGGTCTCGTCGGGCCGCTCGAATTTCCGTCTCCAGTGCCTGCCCGAATCGGACTTTCCCGATATCACCGCCGGAACGCTGAGCCACGCCTTCACGATCAAGGCGGCGGAATTCGCGCGGCTGATCGACCGGACGCATTTCGCCATCTCCACAGAGGAGACGCGCTACTATCTCAACGGCATCTTCCTCCACACGATCGAAGCGGACGGCGACCTCAAGCTGCGGGCGGTTGCCACCGACGGCCATCGTCTGGCGCGCGCCGAGATGGCGGCGCCAGCCGGATCGGAGGGCATGCCCGGCATCATCATACCGCGCAAGACCGTGGGGGAGCTGCAAAAATTGCTCGGCGACGGCGAGGACGACGCGGCGATCGAGGTCGAACTGTCCGACGCCAAGATCCGCGTCACCATCGGCCCGGTCGTCCTGACCTCGAAGCTGATCGACGGCACCTTTCCTGATTACCAGCGCGTCATCCCGCAGAACAACGACAAGGCGCTGACCCTCGACCGGCAGAGCTTTTCGGCCGCCGTCGACCGGGTGTCGACGATTTCGTCCGAGCGCGGACGCGCGGTCAAGCTCGCGGTCAGCGATTCCCAGTTGACCCTCACCGTCAACTCGCCCGATTCGGGCACGGCGACCGAGGAACTGGCGGTCGGCTACGATTCTGATGACATCGAGATCGGTTTCAACGCGCGTTATCTTCTCGACATCACCGGGCAGCTCACCGGCGACGAAGCCGTCTTCATGCTTGCCGATGCCGGTTCCCCCACGCTCATCAAGGACGGCGGCGACGACGCGACGCTTTACGTCCTGATGCCGATGCGGGTCTGATTGCCGCGACGGTCTTGACCGGGGAACGCCAAACCGGCGACGCGGCCGGGACACAATCCGGCTTACCGGTCGTCCGACTGAGCGAATTGCGGCTTGCCGATTTTCGCAATTACGAGACCCTGCGCCTGACCTTCGACCGGGGTTTCGTGGCCTTCGTCGGCGATAACGGCGCTGGCAAGACCAATCTCATCGAGGCGGTGTCGCTGCTGACGCCGGGACGCGGCCTGCGCCGGGCGACCTATCAGGACATCGCGCGCAAGGACGGCAGCGGCGGGTTTTCCATTCGCGCCGGGCTGGTTTCGCTCCAGAGCGAGGCTAACGTCGTCACCAAGGTCCAACCCGATCCGGCCGGTCCAGCGACGCGGACGGTGCGGATCGACGAGACCGCCGCCAAGAGCGCTGACGAATTGCTCGACCTGTTGCGCATTCTCTGGCTGACACCGGCAATGGACGGGCTGTTTACCGGCCCGAAGGGTGACCGCCGCCGCTTCCTCGATCGCATGGTGCTGGCGGTCGATCCGACCCACGGCCGCCGGGCGGTGGACTACGAGCGCGCCATGCGCTCGCGCAACCGGCTGCTTTCGGACAACCGCATGGACGATTCCTGGCTGAGCGGGATCGAGGCGCAGATGGCCGAACTCGGCGTCGCAATGGCCCTGGCGCGGGCCGAACTCGTCGGAATGCTGGCCGGGATGATCGACCGGTCCGGCGCCGACAATCCATTTCCCAGGGCAGGCCTCGATCTGGCGTCCGGCTATGGCGATACCGATCTGTCCCGTCCCTCGGCCGATATCGAGGACGAGGCGCGCACGCGGCTGCGCGCCGGTCGCCATACCGACCGGACCGCCGGCCGCACGTTGCTGGGCGCCCACCGGGCCGACCTTTCGGTGGTCCACCTGGCCAAGGCGATGCCGGCGGCGCAATCCTCGACGGGCGAACAAAAGGCGCTGCTCATCGGCCTGGTGCTGGCCCATGCCCGGCTGGTCGCCGCCGTCTCGTCGCTGCCGCCGATCCTGCTGCTCGATGAGATTGCCGCCCATCTCGATCCCGGTCGGCGGGCAGCACTGTTCGACCTGATCGCCGAACTCGGCGTGCAGGCGTTCATGACGGGCACCGATGCGAGCCTGTTTGACGCCCTCGGTGACAGAGCCCAGATGCTGGAGGTAGCGGCGGGCGCGGTCCGCCCAGCCGCCGCGACCGGTGCGACAAGCGCGGAATCGGAGCAAGGACGATGAGCGACAAGCCTCTCGACGCCCAGGAACTCGAACGCTATGCGCGCCACATCGTGCTGCCGGAGGTCGGGGGGCCTGGCCAGCAGAAGCTGAAGCGAGCGCGGATCCTCGTCGTCGGCGCCGGCGGCATCGGCTCACCGGTCGTGTTCTATCTCGCGGCGGCCGGGATCGGCACCATCGGTATCGCCGACGACGACACGGTGTCGCTTTCGAACCTGCAGCGCCAGGTGCTGCATCGGACCGCCGATGTCGGCCGGTCGAAGCTCGACAGCGCCGCAGATGCCGTCGCGGCGCTCAACCCGCATGTCACGGTCGTGGCCCATCCTTTGCGCCTCCACGCGGACAATGGCCGTGACATCGTCGCCGACTACGATCTCGTCATCGACGGCTCGGACAATTTCGCCACGCGCTACGCCATGGCGGACCTTTGCGAGGCCGCGCGCCGGCCGCTGGTCACCGCCGCGGTCAACCGGTTCTCCGGCTCGCTGACCGTGCTGAAGCCCTACGAGGCCAACACGGACGGACAGCCGAATCCGGGCTATCGCGACCTCTTTCCCGAGGCGCCGCCGGCCGGGCTGGTGCCATCCTGCGCCGAGGCCGGTATTCTCGGCATCACCCCCGGCGTCCTCGGCACGCTGGCGGCCAGCGAGGCGATCAAGCTCGTCTGCGGCATCGGCGAGCCGCTGGTCGGGCGGTTCCTGATGATCGATCTTCTGACCATGCGCATCGAGGAAATCCGCTACCGCTGGCGACACGGGCCTTCCGTGTCGCCGTAAGGAAACCTCTCGGAATCGGACTCGGCGTCCTTGCGGATGCCGAGTCTTGGGTCGCCGTTCGTGCCTCAGCGCAGGTGATGGACCTCCTGCAGCCCGTAGACGGGCGTCTCGAGCCCCTCCATTCGCGCCTTCAACTGCAGCGACAGATAGAGTGAATAGTGCCGCGACTGGTGCAGATTGCCGCCGTGGAACCAGAGATTGTCCTGCTGCGTCGGCTTCCAGATGTTGCGCTGTTCGCCCTCCCAGGGTCCCGGATCCTTCGGCGTGTCGGAGCCAAGGCCCCAGACCTTGCCGACCTTGTCCGCCACCTCCTGGCTGATCAGATCGGCGGCCCAACCGTTCATCGAGCCGTAGCCGGTGGCATAGACGATCAGATCGGCCGGCAGTTCCGTCCCATCCTTGAACGCCACACCTGTTTCGGTGATCTCCCCGATCTCGACGCCGCTCTTCAGTTTGATCTTGCCGTCGATGATCAACTGGCTCGCGCCGACATCAATGTAATAGCCCGAGCCGCGGCGCAGATATTTCATGAACAGGCCGGAATCGTCGCTGCCGTAGTCGAGCATGAAGCCCGCCTTCTCCAGGTCGCGATAAAAGTCCGCGTCGACCTCGCGGATCTTGTCGTAGACCGGAATCTGGAACTCGTGGAGAATCCGGTAGGGCAGCGACGCGAAGATCATGTCGGCCTTGTTGGTGGTGACGCCGCTCTCGACCGCCCGCTCGGAATACAAATCGCCGAGGCCGTACTCCATCAGCGAGTCCGACCGCACGATGTGGGTGGTCGAGCGCTGCACCATGGTGACGTCGGCGCCGGCCTCGTAGAGCGCGGCACAGATGTCGTGGGCGGAGTTGTTCGAGCCGATGACGACGGCCTTCTTGCCCTTGTAGGCGTCGGGACCGGGATGCTTGGAGGAATGGTGCTGCTCGCCCTTAAAGCGGTCCATGCCCTTGAAGTCCGGGACGTTGGCCTTGCCCGACATGCCGGTCGCCAGCACCAGCTGCTTCGGGCGAAGCGTCACCTCTTCGCCATCGCGATCGACGACGACGGTCCACTCGCCGGTCGCTTCGTCGCACGAAGCGCTCTTGCAGGTCGTCTTCGACCAGTAATTGAGCTCCATGATCTTGGAGTACATTTCCAGCCAGTCGCCGATCTTATCCTTCGGCGCGAAGACCGGCCAGTTCTTCGGAAACTCCAGATAGGGCAGATGGTCGTACCAGACCGGGTCGTGCAGGCAGAGCGACTTGTAGCGCTTGCGCCAGGAATCGCCCGGCCGATCGTTCCGCTCGACGACGATCGTCGGCACGCCGAGCTGGCGCAGCCGCGCGCCCAGCACGATGCCGCCCTGGCCGCCGCCGACGATCACTACATAGGGCTGCGTCTTGTAGCCGAGCTCGGCCGCTTCCTGCTCCTGCTTCTCGAGCCAGGACTTCCGGTGCATCGACGATCCGTGCTCGGCGCCCATCGGCCGGCGATGGTGCATCGGCTCTTCGAAGCCCTTCAGCTCGGTCATCGCGGTCAGCAGGGTCCAGGCCTTGCCGTCCTTCAACCGCAACAGGCCGTTGCCGCGCGCGACGCCGGTCTCGAAGGTGATCCAGGCTGTGGGGACGCCGCTATCCTCGGTCGGCTCCTCGGCGATCTGAAAGTTGTTCGGCTTCACGGCGCCGAGCTGCGACGACAGCATGTCACGCACGCCGTCAGGCCCCTCGACGGTCTTGATGTTCCAGGTGAAGGTTACGAGATCACGCCAGAAACTCGTCGCCGCGAACAGATCCGCCGCCGCGTCGACATCGCCCGTCGTCAATGCGCCTTCGAACGCGCTCAACCATCTTTCGACGGATTTTCGTGCTTCGCTCTTTCCGGCCGCCGGCCGTTCCAGCGTTTCGCTCATTGTTCCGCTCCCTGTTCCACCCGTGCCCTCTTCAAGAGTTCACCGCCGGGAGCGCGCTGTCCATCCGTTTTTGAAGATGCCGCCGGGCCGTCCGCGCGGAGACGGGCGCCACCGATCGGCAAGACTACTTCTCGCAGAGCTTTCGGCGGCCGCGATAGGGCTGGAACGTGCAATCGGAAGTCCGGAAGGACCGATAGGCCCGTGAACAGGCCCGGACGTTGCACTGCGGCGCCCCGGCGCTCTCGCCGGCGATCATGTCGGCGATGCTGGCCGGACGCGAAGGCGTCTCCGCCGCCGGTTCCGTCGGCGCAGTATCAGCAGAGGCGGTCGCTGGCGCGGCCACCGGTTGTATCGCTCCGCCCGCCCGCTCCATGAAACTCTTCCAGATCGTCGCCGGCAACTGGCCGCCGGTCACGCCGTCCATCGGCGTGCCGTCGTCATTACCGACCCAGATGCCGACGGTCAGCGCCTCGTTGAAACCGACGAACCAGGCGTCGCGCGATTCCTGGCTGGTCCCGGTCTTGCCGGCGGCGAAGCCGTCGAGCGCCGCCGCCTTGCCGGTTCCCTTTTCGACGACGAGCTTGAGCAAGCCGACAAGGGGATCCTGCAAGGGCCCCAGTTCACGCTCCGGGCGCTTCGATGGATCGATGCGAAAGCTCTGGCCGGCGCCGTCGACGGCGAAGGAGGCGATACCCCAGGGCTCGATCGGCGTGATCCCGGCGCGCACCGAGGCATAGGCCCCCGTGAGATCGAGAAGCGTGACCTCGGACGCGCCGAGGGCAAGGCTCGGCGTTTCGGTGAGGTCCGCGTCGATGCCGAGATCACGGGCGGCGGCCGCGACCTTGTCGATGCCGACATCCATCGCGAGGCGCACCGTCGCCGCGTTCAGGGAACGGGCGAACGCCTCGGCCAGCGTGACCCTGCCGCGATATTTGCCGCTATAGTTCTCCGGCTTCCAGCCATCGATCTCGATCGGCGCATCCTCGATACGGTCATTCGGCGAGAGGCCGGCGCGCAGCGCAGCGTAGTAGACGAACAGCTTGAAGGTCGAGCCCGGCTGACGCTTGGCGGCGACCGCGCGGTTGAATTTCGAGGCGGTATAATCGCCACCGCCGACCATGGCGACCACCGCTCCGTCGGGCCGTAGCGCGACGAGCGCTGCCTGGCCGACGCCCTTTTCGGCGCCCTGCGTGGCGAGGGCCTCGGACACGACTTGCTCCGCCGCGGCCTGAAGCTCCGGGACCAGCGTGGTCTTGACCTCGATGCTGCCGCGAAACGGACCGGCGATCTCGCGGGCATCGGAGATAACCCAGTCGGCGAACCATGAGCCGCCGCCCATGTCCGGTCGGCTGGGGCTGAGCTGTGTCGAACCCAGTTTGGCCGCCGCGATCTCCGGCGGTTCGAGATATCCGGCATCGCCCATCGCATTCAATACGACGCCAGCGCGCTCCTTCGCTCCCTCCAGATTTTCCAATGGGTTGAGCTGCGACGGGGCCTTGATCAGGCCGGCCAGCATGGCGCTTTCGGCCAGTGTCAGTTCGCCCACCGACTTGTCGAAATAGACACGCGCGGCGGCCGGCATCCCGGTCGCGCCGGCGCCCAGATAGACATTGTTGAGATAGCGCGCGAGGATCTCGTCCTTGGACAGGCGCGTCTCGATCCAGAACGCAAGAAAGGCTTCCTGGATCTTGCGTTTCAGCGTGCGATCCCGCTCCAGATAGCTGATCTTGAGGAATTGCTGGGTGATCGTGCTGCCGCCCTGCACCACCTCGCCGGCGAAGAGATTGCGGGTCAAAGCCCGCGCGACACCCCGAAAATCAAGTCCCCAATGCTGGTAGAAGCGGCGATCCTCGATGCTGAGGACGGCCTCGACCAGATGGTCGGAAAATTCGTCCAGCGGCGCGTAGCTCCCCTGATAGGGGCCTTGCTGCACCAAGGCCTGACCATCGGCCGCCTGCAGAACCACCACCGGCTCGCCGGTTCCCTCGGCGATTTCGGCGAACGGCACGTCGTAAAGCGCCCAGGCGGCGACTCCCGACAAGAGCAGGAAGCCGGCGACGAAGATGACGCCCAGAATGGATGCGACACGGCCGGCGCTCCAGGTTCGTCGTACGGGTCGATTGCGCCAGTTCGCGCGGAACGTCTTCGCCCGCGCGCCGGTCGCGGCGGCCAGTCCGCGCCAGTCCGTGTCTCGGAGCGATTGCGAGGTCCTGGCGCTGAACCGGCTCAGGCCCTGGCCCGTCTGACGTCCCAGCACGGCGGCCTTGGCGGCGAGCCACCGTCCGAGCCGCGCAAGGTCGACCATCAGCGCCTTGCGAAAGACGACAAAAGCTTCACCGGTCTGGCCGGCGGGAATCGGCGCATTGTGATCGCTACCGGTCGAACCGCTCTCCCCGGGGGCCGGCGAGGGGCCATGATCATCGTTCGCGTCCGGCATCAAATCTCACTTGTTTTACAGCCAACGCGGCATATGGCGTCCTTCACCGCCCGGCATAGTGACGGTTAAGAGCACAAACCAGAGAATTTTACCGAGGCGACGTCGCCCGCGCGGCCGGTCCCGCCCAGCGGCAGCTCAAAAATCGCCGGGCAGGATGCGATCGGGAGGGCGATGGCCGTCCATCAGCGTGTGGATGTTGATGATGACCTTCTCGCCCATCTCGATCCGGCCCTCGATCGTCGCCGATCCCATGTGCGGCAGGAGGACGACCCGGTTTTGCTCGGCGAGGCGCACCAGCTTGCGGTCGATCGCGGGTTCTTCCTCGAACACGTCGAGGCCGGCCCCGGCGATGCGATCCTCCTGCAGCAGCTTCACCAGCGCCCGTTCGTCGATGATCTCGCCGCGGGCGGTGTTGACGATAAAGGCGTGCGGCTGGATCAGCGCCAGGCGCCGCGCCGACAGGAGATGGTAGGTCGCCGGCGTATAGGGGCAGTTGACCGAGAGGATATCCATGCGGGCGAGCATCTGGTCGAGGCTTTCCCAATAGGTCGCGCCGAGTTCGGCCTCGGTCTTGGGGTCGACCCGCCGGCGGTTGTGATAATGGATTTCCAGACCGAAGGCCTTGGCGCGGCGCGCCACGGCGGTGCCGATACGGCCCATCCCCAAAATGCCGAGCTTCTTGCCCCAGATCCGCCGCCCGACCATCCAGGTCGGTGACCAGCCGGGCCAACGCTCGCTGCCGAGGAGGCGCGTGCCGCCCTCAACCAGCCGGCGCGGCACCGCGAGAATCAGCGCCATCGTCATGTCCGCGGTGTCCTCGCTGAGGACATTCGGCGTGTTGGTGACGAAGAGATTGCGCGCCAGCGCCGCCTCGACGTCGATATTGTCGACGCCGTTGCCGTAGTTGGCGATCAGCTTGAGGCGCGGACCGGCCTGTTCGATCACCGCGCGGTCGATCCGGTCAGTGACGGTCGGAACCAGTACGTCGGCCTCGCGGACGGCGGCGACCAGCGCATGCTGCTCCATCGGCCGATCGGTTTCGTTCAGCCGCGTGTCGAAGAGTTCGCGCATGCGCGCCTCGATCGGCGCCGGCAGCTTGCGCGTGATGATCACCAGCGGCTTCTCGCGCTTCGTCATCGGTCGCAATCCTTTGCACTCAAGACGTTGTTAACCGAAACGGACGATCATTCGATCCGAGAGCCGAGGCCTCTCTCCTAGCAAGGCGGGGATGTGAAAACAAAGGGTTTCCCTCCGCAGGCAGAACAGCCTCGGCATCAGTTCGCGCATCGGCCGTCGGCCGTCCGAGCACCGCATCGTATTGTCCGGAGTTTCTCAATGCCGCTCGCAGCACCCATCCGTCGCTCACTTCTGTCCCTTATCGGCGCTGTCATCCTGGGGACCGGCGCAATCCCGTTTCCGGCCGCGCGGGCGGTCGAGACCGGCCCGGTCTCGCAGCTGCCGCTGCCGCGCTACGTCAGTCTCAAGGCAAGCCGGGTGAATCTTCGCATCGGACCCGGCCGCGACTATCCGGTGAGCTGGCTCTATCTCAAGGTCGGCCTGCCGGTCGAAGTCATCCAGGAATACGATCTGTGGCGGCGGATCCGCGACTCGGAGGGCACCGAGGGCTGGGTCTACTACTCGCTGCTGTCCGGCCATCGCACCTCCATCGCCGCGCCGTGGCTGAAGGGCAAGGCAACGCTGATCGACATCCACATGAGCCCGGCGACCGACGCGCCGCTGGTGGCGCGAATCGAGCCGGGCGTGGTCTCGTCCGTGTCAGAGTGCACGGCCGGTTGGTGCTCGGTCGAGGTCGCCGAGCGTAGCGGCTACGTGCGTCAGCAGGAAATCTGGGGGGTCTATCCGGACGAAACGTTCGAATAGGCGTGCGGTGCGGCCAACGCGCCGAAGTCCGGTATCACTGTTGCAGTACCGGGTCTGGCCGCCGCATCAGATCGGGCCGCGGGCGAGACATCTCGCTGCCGCGACACGAAACGGCAAACGGCCGCAGGTTCGGGAGTTCTATTCCGCGGCGATAGCGTCGGCCCGTTTGCGGCGGAGCCGGACGACCACATCGACATTGACGATTTCCATGCCTTCGGGCGCTTCGGGCAACTGCTCGAGCCGCAGGCCGCCATCGGGAATGTCGATCATCACGTTCTCGTCCTCGACGAAGAAGTGATGGTGGTCGGAGGTATTGGTGTCGAAATAGGTGCGCTGGCTTTCAGCCGAGAGCGGCCGCACCAGACCGGCGTCGGTGAACTGGTGAAGCGTGTTGTAGACGGTTGCGAGCGAAACGGGTTCGCCCGCCCCATGCGCCTCTTCGTGCAGCTCCTCGGCGGACAGATGCCGGTCACCGGAGCCGAACATCAAATTGCAGAGGGCGACGCGTTGCCGGGTCGGACGCAGCCCGACCGAGCGCAGACGCTCGAACACACAGAAGCTTTGGGTGCGCGGCCGGTTTTCCATCGCTGAATGCCACCAATTTTGTATCTTGTTCAAGCTCGGGAACGCAGCCTCAACCGCGCTCTTTCAGCTTATATACGTGATGTCGGACGTCGCGACAAATGCCGCTCGGCATCTGATCCTGGTCAATCAGTACGGAATGCGAGCGGAAAGCCGGATACCATTTTTGGTCCCATGCTAGCCGCATGTCCGGCGCAGGTTGTCCAGCGCCTTGCCGGACCCGGTGAGCGGAATGGTGTAGCGGCCGGCCGGACCGGAGATTTCCGCGCTGCGCCCCTTGCGCAACGCCGCGATCAATTCGGCGAGACCGACCGGCGAGCCGCGACTGACCAGGACAGACGTTCCTTCAGCTTCGCCCTCGCGAGCGGTCGCCTCATACAGAAAGGCTGTTCCGTCGACGCTCACTCCGACCGTATAGCGGTCGCCATCCTGCAACCCGCCGGGAAACCCTGAAAAGATCATCGCGATCTCGCCAGCGGACCCGCAGCGGAAGGACAAACCGGTATAGTCGCCCGCAACGGCGAAGCCCGCGGTTCCGTCCGACCCCGTCCAGCTCTGCGCCCTGACCGGCAAGGCCGGGACCGCGGCGGCGATGACGGCACAGGCCAGAATGGCAAGGCCAGTCGTTTCGCGTCCTTTCACGGGCTTGTCTCCTTGGCGCCGGCATGAAATGCGACGTCGACACCCGACGCCTCTATCGAAGTTTGCCCGAGCGAGCATACATAGCGGCGACAATGAAGCGCGGCCGCGCCGGTCAGGTGCCGGTCGCTGATACGGGCGGTTTCCAGCCGCGCGACAGGCGTGCTAAGGGCGCATCCGAAACGGACGTCAAACAGCCGGGAACTTGAGGGCGGATACGAACGGACCATGGCAACAGCAAAGACCTCCTTCGACTACGACGATATCATCGCCTGCGCCAACGGTCAGTTGTTCGGCGAAGGCAACGCGCAATTGCCGCTGCCGCCGATGTTGATGGTCCACCGGATCACGGACGTTTCGGAAACCGGCGGCGAGCACGGCAAGGGCTATATCCGCGCTGAGTTCGATGTCACCCCCGACCTGTGGTTCTTTCCCTGCCATTTCGTGGGCAATCCGGTCATGCCCGGCTGCCTCGGTCTCGACGGCATGTGGCAATTGACCGGCTTCTATCTGGGGTGGCTGGGAGAAAAGGGCCGTGGCATGGCCCTGTCGACTGGCGAGGTAAAGTTCAAGGGCATGGTCACGCCTGAGACGAAACTCCTCGAATACGGCATCGATTTCAAGCGGGTGATGCGCGGACGTTTGGTCCTCGGCATCGCGGATGGCTGGCTCAAGGCCGATGGCGAGACCATCTACCGTGCGAGCGACCTGCGGGTCGGCCTGGCACAAGACAAGGCGGGCTGACACGGGAATCCGGCGGTGATGGCAGTCGATCGCATTGTGGCAGGCGGAGTTCTGGCGCCAGCGGGACAAGCCGCCATCTCCCTCCATTCAAAAGGGCAAAAGACATGAGACGCGTCGTTGTAACAGGCATGGGGATCGTGTCCTCCATCGGGAACGATGCCGGCGAGGTTCTCACCTCCTTGCGAGAGGGACGCTCGGGCATCAGCCTCGCACCGGAATACAAGGAGCTCGGTTTTCGCTCCCATGTTCACGGCAAGCCGACGCTCGATCCGACGACGCTGCTCGACCGGAGAGCCATGCGTTTCCACGGCGGCGGCACCGCCTGGAACCACGTCGCCATGGATCAGGCGATCAAGGATGCCGGCCTCGAGGAGAGCGACATCTCCAACGAGCGCACCGGCATCATCATGGGCTCGGGCGGCTCGTCGACCCAATCGATCGTCCAGGCGGCGGATATCACCCGCGAGAAAGGGCCGAAGCGCGTCGGCCCGACCGTGGTTCCGAAGGCGATGTCGTCGACCGCCTCGGCGACGCTGGCGACCTGGTTCAAGATCAAGGGCGTCAATTACTCGATTTCCTCGGCTTGCTCGACCTCGAGCCATTGCATCGGAAATGCCAGCGAGGCGATCCAGATGGGCAAGCAGGACGTCATGTTCGCCGGCGGCTGCGAGGATCTGCACTGGACGCTGTCGGTGCTGTTCGACGCCATGGGCGCGCTCTCCTCCGACTTCAACGACCGGCCCGAGATAGCCTCACGGGCCTACGACAAGGCCCGGGACGGGTTCGTCATCGCCGGCGGGGCCGGCGTCCTCGTATTGGAGGAGTACGAACGGGCCAAGGCGCGCGGGGCGAACATCATCGCCGAGATCGTCGGCTACGGCGCGACGTCGGACGGCGCCGACATGGTCGCGCCCTCCGGCGAGGGCGCCGTGCGCTGCATGCGTCAGGCGATCGCCCATCTCGACGGTCCGATTGACTACATCAACCCGCACGCCACCTCGACGCCGGTCGGCGATCGCATGGAGATCCAGGCGATCCGCGAGGTGTTCGGCGACACCATCCCGCCGATCTCCGGGACCAAATCGCTCACTGGCCATTCGCAAGGTGCTACCGGCGTCCACGAGGCGATCTATTCGCTGTTGATGATGAAACACGGCTTCATCGCCAAGAGCGCGCATATCGATGAGATCGACCCGGAATTCGCCGACATTCCGATCGTGCGGGAACGCATGGACGGCGTGACGCTTGACCGGGTGCTCTCGAATTCGTTCGGCTTCGGGGGCACCAACGCTTGCCTCGCCTTCCAACGCGTGACGGACTGAGGATTTGAAGAGCACTATGGGCGACCTCATGGCAGGAAAGCGCGGGCTCATCATGGGCGTCGCGAATCGCAACTCCATCGCCTGGGGGGCCGCCAAGGCGCTGTCGGCGCAAGGCGCGGAGATCGCCCTCACCTATCAGGGCGAGGCGTTCGGGCGGCGGGTGAAGCCGCTGGCCGAAGAGATCGGCAGCAAGCTGGTCATTCCCTGCGACGTCGAGGATACGGCATCCCTCGACGCGGTCTTTGAGACGCTGAATTCGGAATGGGGCTCGATCGACTTCGTCCTCCATGCCATCGCGTTTTCCGACAAGAGCGAGCTCAAGGGCCTTTACGCCGACACCACGCGGGAGAATTTCACCCGCACCATGGTGATCTCCTGCTTCTCGTTCACGGAAGTCGCCAAGCGGGCCGCCGCCATCATGCACAATGGCGGCGCGATGGTGACGATGACCTATGGCGGCGCCGAGCGGGTCATGCCGAACTACAACGTCATGGGGGTCGCCAAGGCGGCGCTCGAAGCCTCGGTGCGCTATCTCGCGGCGGATTTCGGACCCCGCAACATCCGCATCAACGCGGTTTCGGCCGGGCCGGTCCGCACATTAGCGGGCGCCGGCGTCTCCGATGCGCGGCTGATGTTCAACTTCCAGCGACGCAACGCTCCGATGCGGCGCAACACTTCGATCGAGGAGGTCGGAGGGTCGGTCCTGTATCTGATGTCGGAACTGTCCAACGGCGTCACCGGCGAAATCCACTATGTGGATTCCGGCTACAACATCATGTCGATGCCCTCGCTCGAGGAACTCAAGGAACAGGAACATCGCAAGGCCGTCGTCGAGGGCGAGGACGACAGCGCCGGAAATTAGGCCGCGGATTCACTACGGGTGCGTTTCAAATGGAGCGTATCCGCCGCCGCGACCGGCGTCGACCCATACGCGCCGCTCCGTAGGCGCTGGCACCGAAGGCCCAGCCAAGGCCGAACCCGGCAGCCGTCAGCACCAGACCGTCGATCGTGACCGGCAAAGCGGGACGATAATCGTCTCCGGTCCGCGCGGTCATCGCCCAGTCCGGATCACCAAGCGCGACGAACGGTCGGAACAGCGGTGCCGCGTCGATGAGACCACGGTAACGCCGCATGAGCTCCTCGTAGCGCAAGATCGTCGCGGCGGCGTCCTCGCCCTGGCGGGCCGCCAGGGGATCGGAATTCCCGCGCAGGCGCTTCAACGCCGCATGCCGTGAGACGCCCGCTCGTGCGGCCCCGGCATCGAATCGCTCGACGACCATCTCGAGTTCGTCCACCGCGCCACCAAGCCGCTGCAGATATTGCTGGGTGAACTCCACCGACTGGCTGAACACCGTGCCGGTCAGCAGCGCGGCGAAGACGCGAATCAGCAGGGGCACCATCGGCGAATCTTCCCTCAAGGGCCGTCGAGTCTCGCCTCGCCGGCCGTGCGCGGACGAAGAGCCCGGCACCGATTCCTGTTGCCTCATGACCAAGACGCAAAAAAGGCGCGCCCCGGGGGACGCGCCTTTCAAGGGGTCGGTAAGAAGGTCGCCGATCAGGCGGCGTCTTCCTTCATCTCCTCGCCGGTGGTCTGGTCGACCACCTTCATGGAGAGGCGGACCTTGCCGCGCTCGTCGAAGCCCATCAGCTTGACCCAGACCTTGTCGCCTTCCTTGACGACGTCGGTGGTCTTGCCGACCCGGTCGGCGGCCAGCTGCGAGATGTGGACGAGACCGTCCTTGGAGCCGAAGAAGTTGACGAAAGCGCCGAATTCGACGGTCTTGACCACCGTGCCCTCGTAGATCTCACCGACTTCGGGCTCGGCCACGATCGAGTGAATCCACTTCCTGGCGGCCTCGATCTCCTTGGCCGAGGAGGAGGCGATCTTCACCGTTCCGTCGTCCTCGATGTTGATCTTGGCGCCGGTCTTTTCGACGATCTCGCGGATGATCTTGCCGCCGGCGCCGATAACGTCGCGGATCTTGTCGGTCGGAACCTGCATGACCTCGATGCGCGGCGCGAACTCGCCGAGCTCGGCCCGGCTTTCCGACAGCGCCTTGGCCATCTCCTCGAGGATATGCAGACGACCGCCCTTGGCCTGGTCGAGGGCGACCTGCATGATCTCCTCGGTGATGCCCTGGATCTTGATGTCCATCTGCAAGGACGTGATGCCCTGCGACGTACCGGCGACCTTGAAGTCCATGTCGCCGAGATGATCCTCGTCGCCGAGGATGTCGGACAGAACCGCGAAGCGCTCGTCTTCCTTGATCAGTCCCATGGCGATGCCTGCAACGGAAGCCTTCAGCGGAACGCCGGCATCCATCAGGGCAAGCGAAGTGCCGCAGACCGTCGCCATCGAGGACGAGCCGTTCGACTCGGTGACCTCGGAGACCGCGCGGATCGTGTAGGGGAACTGCTCGGGCGCCGGCAGGATCGGGCGCATCGCCCGCCAGGCCAGCTTGCCGTGGCCGATTTCGCGGCGGCCGGGCGAACCCATGCGGCCGGTCTCGCCGACCGAGTATGGCGGGAAGTTGTAATGGAGCAGGAAGCGCTCCTTGTAGGTCCCGGTCAGGGCGTCGACGAACTGCTCGTCCTCGCCGGTGCCGAGCGTGGCGACGACCAGCGCCTGGGTCTCGCCGCGGGTGAACAGCGCCGAGCCGTGGGTGCGCGGCAGGATACCGGCCTCGGCGACGATGGTGCGGACCGTCTTCAGGTCACGCCCGTCGATACGGCTACCAGTGTCGAGGATGTTCCAGCGGACGATCTTGGCCTGCAGCGACTTGAAGACCGCGCCGACCTCTTCCTTGGAATATTTGGTCTCTTCCGCGCCCTCTGGGAGGAAATGCGCGGTGACCTTCGCCTTGACGGCGTCGACGGCGACGTAGCGCGCCTGCTTGTCGGTGATCTTGTAGGCGTCGCGCAGCTCGCCCTCGGCAAGCTGCAGCATTTCGCCCTCGAGCGCGGAATGATCCGCGGCGATATGCTCGCGCGGCTCCTTGGCGGCGTGCTCGGCCAGCTTGATGATGGCGTCGATCACCGGCTGCATGCCGCGATGACCGAACATGACCGCGCCCAGCATGACGTCCTCGGACAGCTCATGAGCTTCCGACTCCACCATCAGTACCGCGGAGTCGGTGCCGGCGACGAGGAGGTCGAGCTTGGACTCGATCATCTCGTCGACATGCGGGTTCAGCTTGTACTCACCCTCGATATAGCCGACGCGGGCGCCGCCGATCGGCCCCATGAAGGGCACGCCGGAGAGCGTCAGCGCCGCCGAGGCCGCGACCATCGCGACGACGTCGGGATCGTTCTCCAGATCATGCTGGAGGACGGTGAGGACGACCTGGGTCTCGTTCTTGTAGCCGGCGGCGAAGAGCGGCCGGATCGGCCGGTCGATCAGACGGGAAACCAGGGTTTCCTTTTCCGAGGGCCGGCCTTCGCGCTTGAAGAAGCCGCCCGGGATCTTGCCGGCCGCGAAGGTCTTTTCCTGGTAGTTGACGGTCAGCGGAAAGAAATCCAGGCCGGGCTTGGGCTGCTTGGCCGAGACGACCGTCGCCAGCACGGTGGTTTCACCGTAGGTGGCCAGAACCGCGCCGTCGGCCTGACGGGCGATCTTGCCGGTTTCCAGGGTGAGCGGACGGCCCGCCCAGTCGATTTCCACCTTGTGGGTGTTAAACATGTTGTTGCCTTTTCATCCTGCGTTCCGTGATCACCGTCATAGGTGCTGGAGGCGGAGCGCGTTTCGTGACCGAAACGCGTCATGGGCAAGACGACGAGAGGCTTCGAGGCGGTGAAGGCGCCTGACCGAGACGCCAGGTCTTTGCCTGGCGCCGGCCGTTCCGGAAGCATCCGGTAATCCTGCCCCATGACCGCTCGGGTGGTCGGGCTCTTGCGAACTGGTCGCGGAGCCCGGGGCTGGGGTGGCCACCGGTTCGCGGGGGCCGAAATGCGACCGGCGGGCCGAAGGGGTCGCCCCTCTCCGGCCCGCCGGGTCTCTATCTTAGCGGCGCAGTCCGAGACGGCCGATCAGAGTCTGATAGCGCTGCTCTTCCCTCGACTTAACGTAGTCGAGGAGGCGGCGGCGCTGGGAGACCATCTTCAGAAGGCCACGACGCGAGTGGTTGTCCTTCTTGTGGTCCTTGAAATGCTCGGTGAGGTTCACGATCCGCTCGGTCAGGATCGCGACCTGAACTTCCGGCGAACCGGTGTCGCCTTCCTTGATCGCGTATTCCTTCATGAGCTCGGCTTTGCGCTCAAGCGTAATCGACATCGAAATCCCTTTCTTGGAAAATCTTGAGGGTTGGGTCGCCCATGGCCGGGATGTCGTCCAGCGAGGGCCGTTACATAGCGCGGACGGGACAAGCCGGTCGGCGCTGCGGCTGCATATAAGGGAAATCCGCGACGAATGCTAGCCTTGCGGCGCGGCGCGAACGCGCCCGTGGCTCAAAGCCAGCGGCGGCGGCGGAAATAAACCAGCAGACCGGCCGCGATCGCCGCCATCACACCGAGCGCGACCGGGTAGCCGTAAGGCGACTGGGTCAGCGGCATGTTCCACCGGGATATCTCGGGATTGAAGTTCATGCCCCAAACTCCGGCGAGAAACCCGAGCGGAATGAAAATGGTCGAGATGATCGTCAACAGGTTGATGACTTCGTTGGTCTTGGCCGCTGACAGCGTCATGTGCAGGTCGATCAGTCCGGACGCCGTGTCGCGATAGGTATCGTTGGTGTCGATCAGCTGATCGACATGGTCCTGGACGTCCCCGAAATAGGCCTTGGTCTCGGCATGCAGCCAGGGCCGATCGAGACGCAGGAGCGCACCGAGAGCGTCGCGCGTCGGCCGCAGCCAACGCTTCAGCCCCAGCATTTCCCGCCTGACCGCATGGAGTTCCGGCACCTGATCCTCGTCCACGGTGGCGAGGATGTCATCCTCGAGCCCCTCGATCCGGGCAACCTGCGATTCCACCACGGGGAAATAGGCGTCGACAACCGCGTCGATGAGCGCATAGGCCAGGTAGTCGGCCCGCCCCGCATGCAGCCGCGGCGCGCCCTTGGCGATGCGCTCGCGAACCGGCGCGAAACTGTCGCCCGGACGTTCCTGGAAGGTGAGCACGAAGCCTTCGCCGAAGAACACCGACAATTGCTCGCCGTCGCCGGCGCGGTCCAGCATGCGCATGACGAAGAAGGCGTGGTCTGCCTGGATCTCACATTTCGGCCGCTGATCGGTGGTGACGACGTCTTCCAAGGCCAGCGGGTGCAGATTAAACTCCCTGCCGATGCGCCGGACCGCCTCGATATCGGCGAGGCCCGAGCAATCCAGCCAGAACAGGGGCCACTCGCCGCGCCGCGCCAGCGCATCGTCGAGGGAGAGGCCCTGATGACGTTCGCTGCGGCCGCCGCCGATGCCGATGATGCTGAACACCGAGGCCGCCGCTTCTGGGTCGGCGACGAGAACACCGGGGGCAGCGCCGATCGCGGTGGCACGCTTGGCGGACTTCTTTTCGCGCGTATTTCGTCGGCGACCGGGAATTCTCACCATAACCGCATGCTTTCCGTCTCATACCAGCCCGCCGGAACAACGGACCTGTGCTCAGCAGGGCGACATAAGGCGCCGGCGGCCATTCGGAAACGTCACGAAGGTGAACTTGGAGCGGCGGCGGGGCGCCTCCGTCACGATGACGCCGGATCCACTCGATCCGATGTCATGACCATGATCGATTCCGGCAAGTTCGCGCGGAAGGCGGGCGGAATACCGGTTTCCCCTTTAGCTCTTTCCGCGCTATGCGGCCCGCCGAGCCCGCCCAGGGAGCGACTGCTCGGCCAGTTTGAACCGCGACAGGAGGTCGTTGAGCGACGACGCCTCGGTCGCCAGCCCATGACTTGCAGCCGTCGACTGTTCGGCCACGGCCGCGTTCTGCTGCGTTCCCTGATCGATCGAATGCAGCGCCGTGTTGATCTCCTGCAGCCCGACCGATTGCTCGCGGGCGGTGGTCGCGATCGCGGCGACATGCGCGTCGATCTCCCGAATCTCGGCGACGATCGCCTCGAGCGCGTTGCCGGTCTCTCCGACAAGCGCAACGCCGGTGCCGACTTCGTCCTGGGACGATGCGACCAGTTCCTTGATCTGCTTGGCAGCCTCGGTCGAACGCTGGGCCAGTTCACGCACTTCCTGGGCGACGACGGCAAAGCCCTTGCCGGCCGCGCCGACACGGGCCGCCTCGACACCCGCGTTGAGGGCGAGGAGATTGGTCTGGAAGGCGATCTCATCGATGACGCCGATGATGTTGCCGATCTCCCGCGACGACGTTTCGATTCGCCCCATCGCGGTGACGGCGTTGCGCACCACCTCGCCGGACCGCTCGGCCTGGCCCTTGGCGCGCGAGGTGAGATCGCCCGCCTCCTTTGCCTTGGCCGACAGACCCTGAACGGCCGTGTTGATTTCCTGGAACGCGGCCGACGTTTCCTCGACAGAGGCCGCCTGCTGCTCGGTGCGGCCGGCCATGTTGTCGGCCGCGCCACGAATTTCGTCCGCCCCGACATGCACAGCCTTGGCGCTGTTCCCCACGGCAGCGAGCGTCGCATCCAGCTGCGCGACCGCTTCGTTGAAATCCGTTCGCAGCTGCTCGAATTCGCCGGAAAAGGCGGCCTCGATCCGGTGGCAGAGATTGCCGGAGGCCAGTTCCCGCAGGCCGGAACCAAGCTCGCCGACGACGACGGCGAGTCTTTCACTTTCGGCGGTCGCCCGTTTGGCGTCGGCGGCTTGCCGCGCGCTATCGCTTGCATGACGGCCGGCTTCGAGCTCGGCGTCCTGCGCGCTTTTTTCCCGCAGGGCCTCGCGAAGGGCCACCACCGAGCCCGCCATGGCGCCAACCTCGTTGCGCTGGCCGGCGAAGGGCACCTCGATGTCGAATTCGCCGTTCGCCATCCGGCGCAACAGGACCGACAGCCCCGAGATCGGCCGAACGATGCTGCGGACGACCAGAACGATCGACAAGGCGATTGCCGCGAACAGCCCGAGCGCGATGGCGGCAACCACCGTCAGCTGCGTCTGGGCCGCGCTGCTCGCCGCCGCCGCGTCGGCTATGATCCGGTCGGAGACCGCCGCTCCCATGGAGCCGAGGACGCCAAGCCATTCGGTCATCGCCGCGAACCATGTGCCCGCGTCCAGCGACGACAGTTTCCCGTAGTTTCCTCCGTCCAGGATCACCAGCCGCATCGCCTCCACATCGGCACTGGCGCCCTTGCCGTAAAGGGTTCGGCTGGTCGCCGACACGTCCTGGGAGGCGAGATCGAAAAAGCGCGATATCAGCGCTTCCTGGGCCCCCTTCTTGGCGGCAAAGGCCTCGAATGCCGGCAACGAAAAGGTCCCCGCTCCTATTCCCCCCGCGCCCATCCCGCGCTCCACGCCGGCCAGTTCCTTCGCGCCCATGATGTTGACATAGGCGGCAAGGTTCATCGCGGTTTCGCGACTTTCCGTTGCGTTGATGATGCCGCCGCCGATGCGGCTCAAATCGGCGATCACGGCGGTATAGTAACCCAGCGCCTCACCGGTCGAGATAGAGAGGTCGTCGATGGTGCCACGAACGGCTTGCAGCTGCCGCAAGGCATCGCCAGCTTTCGTCAAGGACTGTGTGATCTCGGTATTGCCGACCGGGCTGAGGGCCTCACCGACCGATTGCAGATCGGCGATACGCTGATCCGTGGCCGCACGCGCCTTGGCCAGGGAATCGCCCATCTGGGCGCCCTTGGAGCCGATGAAACCGGCCGAATTACCGCGCTCGACCTGGAGGACGTGGACGAGATCGTAGACGGTCCGCATCTCGCGGGCGAACATCTCGGTCTGGTGGGCCGCCTGGGACTCGCGCCAGAGCGTATTGACCTGGATTGCCTCGTAGACCGACAGGGCCAGCAACGGCAGAAACACCGCGGCGATGATTCGGGTCGAGAAGTTGATGTTCCTGAGCGACATGGCGTCCTTCCACCGGTTCAAATCCGCAGCGGAAGCAATCGGGGAACGGCGAGATGCCATATGTCGGCTTGTGCGGCTTCCTTAGCCGTACGAGGTGCGGGTAAATTTTCTATTGCACTGCGCAACAATACCGGCACCTCGACCCGCCAAGGAAGGTGCATATTGCACGGGCCGGCTTACGCGAAGCTAGGGACACGGTCGTGTGCGGGGCCCACTTTCCGACCTCGCCTCAGCCTTTGCCGCCGAAGACCCGCTTTGGCTTGAACGCCCCCTCCTCGATCGCGCCGAGCGCGACGAGCCGGCCATGGCCGGTCGCATAGGCCTCGTCGCAGAAGGCCGGCGCGTCACGTCCGCGCAACAGGACCGCATTGCCGGAGAGAACACGGCCCGCCTGGTCGTCGGTCAGCGCCACTTCGTAAAGATCGGCAAGCGCCACTTCCGGCGCCACGAGATACTCGTCCAGCGGCTCGAAATCGACGACCCGCGCTTTGGCGCCGGCCTCGAGAGCTTCGGCATCCAGTTCCTCGCGCCCCTCTTCGGCGGCGGCCTCCAGCTCTTCCAGCGGCACCAGATCGTCCTCGCCGAACGCGCCGACGGAGACGCGGCGCAGCTCGATCACATGGCCGTAACAACCAAGGTCGCGGCCGAGATCGCGAGCGATCGCGCGCACATAGGTGCCCTTGCCGCATTCGGCCTCGAAGACGGTCGTATCGGCATCGGGGCAGTCGATGATATCCAGCCGATGCACCGAGACGGTCCGCGCCGCGATCTCCACCGTCTCACCCTCACGCGCCAGGTCATAGGCCCGCTCGCCGGCGATCTTGATGGCCGAGAAGCTCGGCGGCACCTGTTCGATTTCGCCGGTATAGTCGGCCAGACGCGCCTCGATCTCGGCCTCCGACGGACGCGTCTCGGAGGAGTGGACCACCGGCCCCTCGGTGTCGTCAGTGGTGGTCTCGGCGCCCCATCGCACGGTGAAGCGATAGACCTTGCGCCCGTCCATGACGAAGGGCACGGTCTTGGTCGCGTCGCCGAACGCGATCGGCAACATGCCCGAAGCCAGCGGATCGAGCGTGCCGGCATGGCCCGCCTTCTGCGCGAAATACAGCCATTTCAACTTCGACACCGCTTCGGTCGAGCCCATGCCCTTCGGCTTGTCCAGAATGATCCAGCCATTGATCGGCCGGCCCTTCGGCTTCTTGCCCCGGCGCGCCATCAGCCAAGATCCTCGTCGTCGTCACCGTCGAGATCGCGGACGACCTCGGGCGATTTCAGCAGCGCGTCGATGCGCGCGAAATTGTCGAAGGAGGTGTCGGCGCGAAACCGCACCTCCGGCATGTATTTCATCTGCTTGAGCGCCGGCGTCAGGCGGCCGCGAATGAACCGGACATGCTGATTGAGCGCCGCGACATAGGGCTCCGTGTCGGTCTGACCGAGCACGGTGACATAGGCCGTCGCTAGCTTGAGGTCCGACGCCATGCGGACTTCGGAAACGGATATGACAGCATTTTCGAGCAGCGGATCGCGGATTTCGCCGCGCTGCAATACCTCGGTCAGGGCGTGCCGAACCTTCTCGCCGACAGACAGCGAGCGCAGGGAGGGTCCGGATTTCGATGATCTGGCCATGAATAACGCTCACGTTCAATGGAAGCCCGGCGTTGCCGTCGGGCTTTTCGTCATTGCAAGGAAGGTCTGTCGGAGCAGCCTCGGCCGCTCGGCGCGACGCTGGCGCGAAACGAGCGAAAGCGGGAATCGGTTTCCCGCTCGCCTTTCGCGTCAACTGACTGACATCGGACCGAAGCGATCCGATGTCATCGTGATCTAGAGCGAACGCGCGACGTGCTCGACGCGGAAACACTCGATGACGTCGCCCTGGCGGATGTCCTCGTAGTTCTGGAAGGCCATGCCGCATTCCTGGCCCCCATTGACCTCCTGCACTTCATCCTTGAAGCGCTTGAGCGTCTTGAGCGTGCCCTCGTGAATGACGACGTCGTCGCGGATGAGCCGGACGCCGGCGCCCCGCTCGACCTTGCCCTCGGTGACGCGGCAACCCGCGACCTTGCCGACCTTGGTGATGTTGAACACCTCGAGGATCTCGGCATTGCCGAGGAAGGTCTCGCGCCGCTCGGGCGAGAGCAGGCCCGACATCGCCTGTTTCACGTCATCCACGAGATCGTAGATGATGTTGTAGTAGCGAATCTCGGTGCCGTCGCGCTCGGACGCTTCGCGCGCCTGCTTGTTGGCGCGGACGTTGAAGCCGATGATCGCCGCATTCGAGGCGGTCGCCAGCGACACGTCAGACTCGGTGATCGCGCCGGCGCCGGAATGGATGATTCGCGCCTGCACTTCCTCGGTTCCCAGCTTGTCGAGGGCGCCGATGATCGCCTCGACCGAGCCCTGGACGTCGCCCTTGATGAGCAGCGGGAACTCCTTGAGGCCGGTATCTTGCAACTGCGACATCATCTGCTCGAGCGAGCCGCGCTGGCCGGCGTTCTTGGCCACCTGCTTCTCACGCGAGACGCGCTGACGATATTCGGCGATCTCGCGCGCCTTGCTCTCGCTCTCGACGGCCGCGAAACGCTCGCCGGCCAGGGGCGTTCCCTGCATGCCGAGCACTTCGACGGGCATCGAGGGCGGTGCTTCTTTCAGTTGCTCGCCCTTGTCGTTGATGATCGCACGCACCCGGCCCCATTCGTCGCCGGCAACGACGATGTCGCCGATTTTCAATGTGCCGGTTTCGACGAGAACCGTCGCCACCGGACCACGGCCCTTGTCGAGCTGCGCCTCGATGACCGTTCCCTCCGCGGTGCGGGTCGGATCGGCCTTCAGTTCGAGAATTTCGGCCTGCAGCAGGATCGCGTCGAGCAGCTTGTCGAGATTGGTGCCTTTCAGCGCCGAGACCTCGACGTCGAGCACCTCGCCGCCCATGGATTCGACGAACACGTCATGCTGGAGAAGCGCGCTGCGCACCTTGCTGGCGTCGGCGCCCGGCTTGTCGATCTTGTTGATCGCCACGATGATCGGCACGTTCGCCGCCTTGGCGTGATTGATCGATTCGATCGTCTGCGGCATCACGCTGTCGTCCGCCGCCACGACGAGGATGGCGATGTCGGTCGCCGCCGCGCCGCGGGCCCGCATCGCCGTGAAGGCGGCGTGGCCGGGCGTGTCGATGAACGAGATCTTGTGGCCGTTCTGCTCGACCTGGTAGGCGCCGATATGCTGGGTAATGCCGCCCGCTTCGCCCGAGACGACGCTGGTCTTGCGGATGGCGTCGAGCAGCGAGGTCTTGCCGTGATCGACGTGGCCCATGATGGTGACGACCGGCGGCCGCTGCACCATCTTCTCCGGATCGTCGTCGACCCCGAAGATACCTTCTTCAACGTCGGATTCGGCGACGCGGCGGACCGTGTGCCCGAACTCGGACGCGATCAGCTCGGCCACATCCGGCTCGATGATGTCGCCCGGCTTCATCATCTGTCCCTGCTGCATGAGGAACTTGATGACGTCGACGGAACGCTCCGACATGCGGTTGGCGAGTTCCTGGATACTGATGGTCTCGGGAATAATCACTTCGCGGGCGATCTTCTCTCGGGGCTGGCTCTGCTGCGAGCGTTTGAACTTTTCCTGCCGTCGACGGATCGAGGACAGGGAGCGGCCACGCGCGCCATCTTCCGACGTCAATGCCTTGTCGAGGGTCAGCTTGCCGCGACGGCGACCGGCGTCACGCTCCGGACGGGCCGGCTTCGGCGCTTCGGCGCCCACGGCACCCTTGACCGAGCGACGCGCGCCCGGACGGGCACTCTTGGCGTCGTCGTCGCCGGCCGGACGGCGGCGGAGTTCGGCCCGTCCGCTGCGGGCAGCCGCAGCTTCGGCGGCCTCCGCGTCGGCAGGTGTCGGGGCCGGACCCGCGGGCTGGTTCGGCTGACCGCCGCCCCTGCGCTCGGCGCTGGCTTCCGCCTTGCGACGGGCTTCGGCCTCGGCTTCAAGGCGAGCTGTCTCCTCGGCCTGACGGCGCTCGGATTCGTCACGCTCGCGCTGACGCCGATCGTCGTCGGCGATCCGCCGCGCTTCCTCTTCCTGGAACACGCGCCGATCCTCGGCCTCGCGTTGCTTGGCGAGTTCGAGGGCCCTGCGACGGGCATCCATTTCGCGCGACGACAGATCGCTAAGCACGGCGCCACGGGGCTGACGGGCTCCCGGAGCCGGCTGCTGGCGGCCATCGCGACGCTCGTCGCGGCCAGCCGGACGGCTGGCACCTTGACGCGTGGGTGCGGCTTGCCCTCCGGGACGCGAAACCCCGGCGGAGGTGGCGGCACGCGGCGCGGCCGAAGCCGGCTTCGATGCGGATGCGGCAGGCGCGGATGGGGTGGCAGTCGGCGTCGCCTTCGGCGAAGCTTCCACAGCCGCCGCAGCCACCGGCGCTTCGGACTCGGGCACAGCAGCGACCGGAGCTTCGGCCTTGGCTTCCACCGGCGCAGTCACCTCGGGGGCGGTCGGCTCGGACACTTCCTGGGCCGTTGCCACAGGTGCCTCGCCAGGCTTCGGTCCAAGCTGAATCTGGGGTGGCTTACCGCCTGTCTGTGGTGGCAGCGGAGCGGCGCTCTTGGGTGTCGGAGCCGGAGCTTCGCTCACGGGACTCGCCGGCGCGGCCGGCTTGGCCGGGCTCGGCTTTGCTGCCACGGCCGGTGTCGGCGCGGCCTCGCGCTCGTCCGGCTTGGTAATGCGCCGCTTCTTGGTCTCGACAACGACCTGGTTCGTGCGCCCATGCGAGAAGCTCTGCCGAACCGTCGACTGCTCGACGCCGCGCTTCAAGGTCAGGGTCTTCTTCGTGCTCACGCTCAGCGTCTTATCGTCGCCGGACTTGGTATCGCTCATTTACGCTTCCGCTTCCTGCGCCGGATCGATCCCGCGCCCTTCATCTTGCCTGGAGCGTCGCTCTGTAGGCGCTCCGATCTCGTTCCCAGTCTCAGTCGCGGTTCCCTCACGCCCATTTCGGGCGTCGCCAGGATCCGAACCAGGGCCTTCGCCCCGATAATTGGCCAGCGCTTGCATACGCTTCGCCGCAGCCGAGCCCGCGTCACCGGCAAGGATGGCTGCATGTATCACATTCCCCCCACCCAACGCCAAACCCAATTCGTCCGCACCCAGCAGGCGCAAAGCGGGTATCACCGTTGCGTGGCCGGATGCCGCTGCGACATGACGCGCGGCATCCATCTTACGAATTCCATCCGGCGCCGCCTCGCGCGCCTGAACCAGCAGCAGCGCCTGGCCCGAGCGGATCGCCGCATCGACCTTCGCCGCCCCGGTCACCAGTTGACCGGCCTTTCGCGCCATGCCTAACGCGCCCAATGCCGACTTCGCCAGAAGCTGATCGACGAAGGCGCCGAGATCGGCGGGTCCCGTCACCTCGGCCCGAAGCGCCCGGGCGAACAGTTTACGGTGCATCGCCTGGTCGACCGCCGCGCGGCTGAGCGCGACATGGGCGCCGCGTCCCGGAAGCCGCCTGCGCAGATCCGGAACCACCGCCCCGTCCGGCCCGCGAACAAAGCGGATGACGTCTTCCGGCGCCATTGCCTTGCGCGAAACGATGCACATGCGCTCGTTCACCCCGACCTCCGGCTCGTCTTTGTCCTCTTCGTCCGAATCGAGGGCCATGGCAACCTGCCTTCGACGATTCAGGCGGCGGCGCCTTCGTCAGCCGTCTCGGCTTCGGCACCTTCCTCAGCCTCCGTCTCCGGCACCGCCAGATCCGCCTCGGTGATCCAGCCAGCCTTCAGCCGCGCCTGGATGACCATCCGGTCGGCGTCGACGCGGGAAATGTCGAAGGCCGCCAAGGCTCCCGGATACTTCGTGGTCTCGCCGTCCTTGCGTTCGGTCCAACCAATCAGGTCGTCGGCCGCGCAGCCAGCGAAGTCCTCCATCGACTTGATACTCTCCTCACCGAGGGCGACCAGCATCGGCGTCGTCAGGCCGTCGATCTCCTTCAGCTCGTCGGAGACGCCCAATTCCGTCCGCTTGGAATCGAATTCGGCCTCGCGGCGCTCCAGATATTCGCGGGCCCGCGCCTGGATTTCGGAAGCCGTCTCCTGATCGAAGCCCTCGATCGCGGCCACTTCATCCTCGTCGACATAGGCGACCTCCTCGACGGTCGCAAAGCCTTCCGAAGCGAGAACCTGGCCGACCATCTCGTCGACATTGAGCGCGTTCATGAAGATCTCGGAGCGTTCGACGAATTCCTTCTGACGGCGCTCCGATTCCTCCTGCTCGGTCAGGATGTCGATATCCCAGCCGGTCAATTGCGACGCGAGGCGCACGTTCTGTCCGCGCCGTCCGATCGCCAATGACAACTGGTCATCGGGGACGACGACTTCAATGCGCTCGGCGTCCTCGTCCAGCACCACCTTGGCGACTTCCGCCGGCTGCAGCGCGTTGACCAGGAACGAGGCCGCGTCTGGGGACCAGGGGATGATATCGATCTTTTCGCCCTGCAATTCGCCGACCACCGCCTGGACGCGGCTGCCGCGCATGCCGACACAGGCGCCGACCGGATCGACCGATGAGTCGCTCGATATCACCGCGATCTTCGCCCGCGAGCCCGGATCGCGGGCCACCGCCTTGATGGTGATGATGCCGTCGTAGATCTCCGGCACTTCCATGGTGAAGAGCTTGGCCATGAACTGCGGATGGGTGCGCGAGAGAAAAATCTGCGGACCCCGCTGCTCGCGGCGGACGTCGTAGACGAAGGCGCGTACCCGGTCACCATAGCGGAACAGCTCACGCGGGATCTGCTCGTCGCGGCGGATAATGCCCTCGCCGCGGCCGAGATCAACGATCACATTGCCGTATTCGACGCGCTTGACGGTGCCGTTGACGATGTCGCCGACGCGGTCCTTGTATTCCTCGAACTGACGATCGCGCTCGGCATCGCGCACTTTCTGCACGATCACCTGCTTGGCCGACTGGGCCGCGATGCGGCCGAAATCCATCGGCGGAAGCTGCTCGGCGATGAAATCGCCCGGTTCGGCGTCGGGATTCTTGTCGCGGGCCAGATCGAGATAGATTTGCGTATTCGGATCCTCGACCTCGTCGACCACTTCCAGGAGCCGCTGCAGCTTCATCTCACCGGTCTTGGTGTTGATGTCGACGCGGATGTTGGTTTCCTGGCCGTAGCGGCTGCGCGCCGCCTTCTGAATGGCGTCGGCCATCGCCCCGATGACGATCTCGCGGTCGATCGACTTTTCGCGCGCGACGGCATCCGCGATCTGCAGAAGCTCCAGCCTGTTCGCACTGACTGCCATACTCTTTCTCCTGACCTTCGGTCGCTCGCCGCATCTACCGCGCCCGACCTCATCAAATTCCTGGCGGATCGCCGCCGCCGTCTAATCCTTCGCCTCGGCGGAGTGACCCCGCCGGGCGTCGAAACCTCAGTGGCCGCTGTCGGCCGCGCCAGCCTCGTCGTCGTCCGCGTTGTCCCCACCGGCCTTGCGCGCGGCCTTGTCGGCCTTCAGCGACGCTTCGACCAAATCGTCGGTCAAGATCAGCCGAGCTTCGCCGATGGCATCGAAGGGAATTTCCACCGAGCTCTCCTCGCCCTCGGCCGGCTTGTCGCGCTCGATGGTGATCGCCTCGTCGCTCACTTTGACGATCAGACCGCGGTAGCGCTTGCGCTCGTTGATCAGCCGGCTCGTCTCGAGCTTCATGAGAAAACCGGCCCAGGTCTCGAAATCGCTCTTGCGCACGAGCGGTCGATCGATGCCCGGCGAGGACACTTCCAGATGATAGGCCTTGTCGACCGGATCGTCGACGTCGAGCACCGGCGAGATCGCCCGCGAGACAGCCTCGCAGCCCTCGACCGTCATCGTGCCGTCCGGGCGCTCCGCCATGATCTGCACGGTCATCCCGTTCAGGCCGGAAATCCGGACACGGACCAGACGATAACCGATCTGCTCGATCGCCGGCTCGATAATCGCGGCGATGCGGGCTTCCAGTCCTTGCTCTTTCACGAGGCGATCAGCTGCGGTCGTCACGGTGCTCCGATAAGGCTGCGGGGCGGTTCGATCCTGCCGGATCATGCCCAGTTGCGTGTGTCTCCGCCGATCCGCGCAACGTTCCCGAAGCCCGCCCGATCATGAAACCGGACCCCCGGTAACAAAAAAGAGCGGGACCGGCAGGACCCACTCTCACGATCGCATCGCAGAGAATTTGTCCGCTCTATACGCTCTTTGGACTTATGCATCAAGCGTTTCTCGTGGCGAAGATGGGAAAGTCCGCGGCGCGACCGCCGTCGCGTCATCGCCGCCGGAAGGTCAGGTAGGCGGGGCGGCGGCCTTCGCGGATCGCCTTGGCCTCGTAACGTGTTCCCGGCCAGGCTTCGAAGGGGGTATGCCAGTCGGCGGCGCGGCGCGCCGTCCAGGCGAGATCGGGATGGTCGCCGCAGTGATGGAGCGTCCAGTCGACATAGGTTTGGATGTCGGAGGCGAAACGGAACAACGCTCCCGGCTTGAGGACGCGGGCCATGCGATCAAGGTTGCGGGCACTGACGAAGCGGCGCTTGAAATGCTTCTTCTTCGGCCAGGGGTCCGGATAGAAAAGGTCGATCCCGGCGAGACTCGCATCAGGCAGCCAGTCGAGCAACCGCGTCGCGTCGTCGTCATAAAGCCGCAGATTCGGGCGGGGCGATTCCGGCAGCCGGCCGAGCAGCTTGGCCATGCCGTTGACGAAAGGCTCGACGCCGATGAAGCCCGTGTGAGGAAAGCGACCGCTTTCCTGATGGAGATGCTCGCCGCCACCGAAGCCGATCTCGAGGCGGACCGCCTCGATGGGCTCGGCGAACAGCTCGCGAAGATCGGTCGGAGCCGGCTCGGCGAGGTCCAGCCGCAGGCGCGGCAGGAAGCTCTCGACGAGTTCGGCTTGCCGCGGGCGCAGCCTCGGCCCCTTCAGGCGGCCGAAAAACGCTTCGCGTGATCGCTGTGGATGGTCCCGCGCCGACATCGTCTCTTAGCTGGCGAGTGCCGCCTTCAGCTTCGGCACCAGGTCGGTCTTCTCCCAGGAAAACGAGCCATCGCGCCCGGGTTTGCGGCCGAAATGGCCATAGGCCGAGGTCTTTGCGTAGATCGGCTTGTTGAGGTCGAGATGCCGGCGAATACCGGTCGGGGACAGATCCATGACCTCCCGAATCGCCGCCTCGATCTGTTCCTCGGTCACCTTCTTGCCGGTGCCGTGCAGATCGACATAGATCGATAGCGGCTGGGCGATGCCGATCGCATAGGCGATCTGGATCGTGCAGCGATCGGCGAGCTTGGCGGCGACCACGTTCTTGGCGAGATAGCGCGCCGCATAGGCGGCGGACCGATCCACCTTGGTGGTGTCCTTGCCGGAGAAGGCACCGCCGCCGTGCGGCGCCGCGCCACCATAGGTATCGACGATGATCTTGCGGCCGGTGAGGCCGGCGTCGCCGTCGGGGCCGCCGATGACGAACTTCCCCGTCGGATTGATGTACCAAACGCAGTCATCGGCGATCGGAAAATCGCCGAGAGCCTCGCGGATATAGGGTTCCACGACGGCGCGGACCTTGGCCGAGTCCCAGCTTTCCTCGACATGCTGCGTCGACAGGACGATCGAGGTGACCTCGGTCGGATCGCCGTCGACATAGCGGACGGTGACCTGGCTCTTGGCGTCGGGGCCCAGCAGCCCGGCGTCGCCCTCGCCCTTTTTGCGCGCGGCCGCTAGAAGCTCGAGGATCTTGTGGGCGTAGTAGATTGGCGCCGGCATCAGCTCGGACGTTTCGCGGCAGGCATAGCCGAACATGATGCCCTGATCGCCGGCACCCTCGTTCTGGGCGTTCGCCCCATCGATGTGCTTTACGTCCGAGGCCTTGTCGACGCCCTGGGCGATGTCGGCCGACTGCGAATGCAGCAGGACGTCGATCTTCGCGGTCTTCCAGTGAAAGCCGTTCTGGGCATAGCCGATGTCGCGGATGGCGCGGCGAGCGGCGGACTTGAAGCGGGACGGATTGATGACCTCATTGCCGTGCTTGTCGGTCTTCATCAGACTTGGCGGCAGCCGGACTTCACCGGCGATCACGACGCGATTGGTCGTGGCGAGCGTCTCACAGGCGATGCGGACCGACCAGGGATCGAGCCCGGTCTTCTTGGCTTCGCGATAGACGAGATCGACGATCTCGTCGGAAATCCGATCGCAAACCTTGTCTGGATGGCCTTCCGAGACGCTTTCGCTGGTGAAGACAAATTCCGAACGCGCCATCTTTACCCCTCTTCGATTCCGGGAATCGCCCGTCTCAACTCCGCAGCCGTTCAACAGCGCGATGGTTCGACGGGACGAAAAGCTGCGTGGCGGGAGATTGGGTTCCCGACACATATATTGCGCGGTGCGGTGTGGGGCAACGAGGGTGGAAGGTCAAGTGCGGCGTGTCCCGCCGGCGCGATTTACTCGCTGCGCGGCTTGTCGTCCGGCTCGGAGGTGTCGGCCAGGGTCCGCACGAGTTCGATGATGCGGCGCCGGACCTTGGGGTCCCCGATCTTGACGAAGGCGCGGTTCAACTGGAGCCCTTCGGAGGAGGAGAGAAAGTCGACCACGTAGTCCGGCCCGGACGGTTCATGCAGCCCATTCTTACCGGGCGAACTGCCTGGAACATCCTCGAAGAAGAACGCGACCGGGACGTTCAGGACCTCGGATATGCGCTGCAGCCGGCTTGCCCCGATACGATTGGTGCCCTTCTCGTATTTCTGGATCTGCTGGAAGGTAATGCCGAGGCTCTCGCCCAATTTCTCCTGGCTCATCCCGAGCATGGTGCGACGCAAACGTACGCGCGAACCGACATGCGTATCGACCGGATTCGGCTTCTTCTTGTTCTCGATCATCGGATCGGCCTTTTCGTCTCTGCGCATCTCCAGGCCGTCATCCGTGTGGCCTGAACCCCCTCCCAGTCATTCCAGAAATTGATCGTTTGGTTGACTAGGCATTTGTCACAATTCACATCGTGCGCAGGGGGTAGGCGGTGCATGGCCGCAGAGTCAATCAATCCTCGCGCGCATCCTTAACCGGGATACCACTGCGGCAGCCCATGTTATTGCGAATGCAAGCCAAAACGGCAGGCTTGCGAAGCGCGCGAAAAGCGTGGGGGCACCCGCGCGCGGCAATCCGACCTCGATCGTGCCGGTCGATCCAAGCGCCAGACCGCCGATCTGCCGGCCGTAGGAGTCGTTGACGACGGAGATCCCGGTGTTCGCACTGCGCACGAGCGGTAGGCCGACCGCGACCGAGGTGAGTTCTGCGAGACGCAGGTGCTGGTAGGGACCCGGCGTCGCTCCGTACCAGGCATCGTTGGTATCATTGACGAGGAAGCCGGGCCGCGTTTCGGCCGTTCCCACGTCGATCTCGCCTGGAAAGATGATCTCGTAGCAAATCAGCGGCAGGAACGAAGGAGCGCCATCGAGCGCCACCTTGGCGCGCGCGGCTCCGGCGGAGAACCCCCCCGGCATCTCGGCCAGTTGCGACAGGCCGAAGCCTTCCAGAAATTCCTGGAACGGGAGATATTCTCCGAAGGGGACGAGATGGGTCTTGTCGCGTGCCGCGACGATCTCGCCCTCGTCGTCGATGACATAGACCGAATTGTAGACCCGCGAGGTCGCAATGTCCGGGCCTTCGATGCGGGCCGCGCCGGCAATCAGCGTTTCGTTCGGTTGCAGCGTGTCGGCGATGCGGGCGATCGCATCGGGCCGCTCGGTCAAGAGAAAGGGAAACGAGGATTCCGGCCAGATGACGAGGGTCTTCGGCGGCGGCAGTGCCGCGCCGATCGCGGGCGCCTTGGTATCGGACGATAGCGCGATGGTCGCGCCGGGGACCGTGGAGGGCTCCGCCCGCGCCTCGGTCAAGCGGATATGCCGATCGAAGATCGACTCGGCCTGGGTCGCTTCCCATTTCAGCGATTGTTCGATGTTCGGCTGAACCACCCGCAGCCGCACGTTCTCGACGAATTCGGTCGGATTCACCTGCATTCGCCAGAAGCCGAACCCCAGGTGGAAGATAAGGAGCGCGGAGGCGACCACCAGCACGGGACCACGCCCGCGGCGGTCGATGAGAACGGCTGGGCTGGAAAATACGATGACGGCAAGCAGCGTCAGGCCGTGGACCCCGACCAGGCTCGACGTCTGCATCAGCAGCGGCACCGGCGCGGCCATCACGCCGATCTCGTTCCAGGGAAAGCCGGTGAAGAGAATGGCGCGCAGATACTCAAACAGCGCGAAAGCGCCTGCCAGCGCGAAAATGCGCAGGGCGCTGTCGCCCCAGACAAGCCGGGCGAGCACGGCCGCCAGACCATAATAGATCGCCAGGATGGCGGGCAGCCCCAGAACCGCGAGCGGGATGAAAGCGGCGAAGGCCGCCGCATCGACCAGCATGGCCGCCCCCAGCCACCACAAGCCGGCGACGAAGTATCCGAAGCCGAACAGCCATCCGGTGACAAAGGCCGGCGCCATGCGGCGGATCAGCGAGCGGCCAGGATCGACGACGACACCGTCGAGCAGCCAGACGAGCAATGGAAAGCCAACAAAGCCGACCGCCGGAAAATTGTACGGCGGCAGCGCGAATGTACACAGGGCACCGGCGGCGATGGTCAGGACGACGCGGCGCCAGCCCTCCAGCAGCAAGACCCAACCGGCCAGCCGATCCAGGAGGCCCCCCTCGCGCTGGCGTCCGTCACGTCGAGAGATGACGCTCACATTGCCCCCCAAATGCTGTCGACGAATCCTGACCGTTCCCGCCCCGAATGGACCGCTAGCGAAACGTCACCGTCGCGGCGATTTCCGTCCGGCAGACGACGAAACCATGTCCTCCTCAAGGCGCATCCGCCAGTCCTTCGACGATGCGACGGCGCTTTTCCCCCTGCTGGAAGCGGACGATCCGCACCCGACGCACGCGCCGCGGGTCGGCGTCGAGGACCTGGAATTCAAAGCCCGGGACCGCCTGGACGACTTCGCCCCTGGCCGGAATTCGCCCGAGTTCGGAGAACAGCAGACCGCCAATCGTGTCGGCTTCGTCCTCATATTCGCTGATGTCGAAATCATCACCGACCAGTTTCTTGACCTCGTCGAGATCGGCCTTGGCGTCGGCATAATAGATGCCGTCGCCGCTCTCGGTGATCATCGCCGGTTCGTCGTCATGCTCGTCCTCGATATTGCCCACGACCATTTCGATGATGTCCTCCAGCGAGACCAACCCGTCAGTGCCGCCATATTCGTCGATGACCAGCGCCATCTGCGTGCGCATCGCCTGCATCCGCGCCATCAGGTCCGAGGCGAGCATGGAGGGCGGAACGAAGAGCACCGTGCGGATGATGCCGAGATCGGCGACGCGCCGGGCCAGGTTAATCTGCCGAAGATCGAGCCCCGACCGGGGTTTCTTGGCCGGCTGGCTATCGCCGCCGTTGGATTTGGCGGGACGGGCAACCCGCGTGATGTGGCCCACGACATCGCGGATGTGGATCATCCCGCGCGGATCGTCGAGGCTCTCGCCATAGACCGGCATGCGCGAGTGGCCGCTCGCCTCGAACTGCTTCATCAATTCGCCGAGCGTGGTCGTGATCTCGACCGCCTGGATGTCGGCCCGCGGAACCATGACGTCTTCGACCCGGACCTCCCGCAACCGCAGAATGTTGTTCAGCATGGCGCGTTCTTCGGGGGAGAAGGCCCCTTCGCCGTGCCCCGGCTCGAGCAGCGCCTGGGTCAGATCCTCGCGCATCAGATTGGGCATGCGCGGTCGCAGCCGGTGGACAAGAGCGCCGATAAATCCCCGCTCTTTTCTGGGTTTTCCGCCGCGCCGACTTCGGTCGTCGCCAGCGCCTCGCTCGCCGCCATCCTCGGCGGCGTCTACCGCGTCGTGGTCGTTCGGACCCGTCGCGTGCGTCTGAATGTTCATCGTCTCACTCATCGTTCAGTCGGCCATCATAACCGGCTTTGGGGGATTTTCGAGGCTTTCGCGATAGGGGTCCGCAATGCCGAGGTCGGCGAGGATCGCGATCTCCAGCGTCTCCATCGCCTCGGCCTCCGCTTCGTCGATGTGATCGAAGCCCATGAGATGCAAAAAGCCATGCACCAGAAGGTGGCGGACATGGTCGGCGAGGCGCTTGCCTTCGGCGCAAGCCTCTCGCTGCACGGTCTGAAAGGCCAGCAGAAGATCGCCGCACAGCGGCCCCGGACGATCGCCGGGCGCAAGATGGGCCATCGGAAACGACAGGATGTTGGTCGGGCGATCCTTGCCGCGCCATTCGGCATTGGCGGCGCGCACGGTCTCGTCGTCGGCCAGCGTCACGGCGATTTCGCTTTGCAGATCCTCCGGCAGGCCAATCCGCCCGGCCGCCGCGGCGAAAACGCCATGCGCCATCGCCGAGACATCGCCGAGCCCCGCCGCTTCCCACTCCGTCGCCTCGATCGAAAGGGCGACCGTCAGCCCTTTATACAGAACGGATCCTGATTTTCCCGATCGCACTATCTGTCCAGCGGGTTGGCCGACGCACGATGGCGCACCGCATCCTCCTCGTAAGCCTCGACAATTGCCTGAACCAGCGGATGGCGCACCACGTCCTTCGCTTCAAAGCGAACCGTGACCGCGCTCGGCACCTTTTCCAGAATGCGGAGCGCCTCGATGAGGCCGGATTTCTGGCCAGGCGGCAAATCCACCTGGGAGGGGTCGCCCGTCACCACCATGCGGGCATTCTCGCCCAGACGAGTCAGGAACATCTTCATCTGCATCGTGGTTGTGTTCTGCGCCTCGTCGAGAATCACCGCGGCATGGGACAGCGTGCGGCCGCGCATGAAGGCGAGCGGGGCGATCTCGATCGCGCCCGCCGCCAGAGCGCGCTCCACCTTCTCGGCCGGAATCATGTCGTAAAGCGCATCGTAAAGCGGGCGCAGATACGGATCGACCTTCTCCTTCATGTCGCCCGGCAGGAAGCCGAGCCGCTCACCGGCCTCGACCGCCGGCCGCGACAGGATGATCCGCTCGACCTGACCGCGCTCCAGCAGCATCGCCGCATGAGCGACCGCGAGATAGGTCTTGCCGGTGCCGGCCGGGCCCACCCCAAAGACGAGCTCCGACCGCTCCAGAGCCCGCATATAGGCGTCCTGGGTCGGCGTCCTGGCGTGGATCGTGCGGCGGCGCGTCGAAATCTGCGCGAGCGACATGCGCCCCTTCTTTTCGAGCGTCGGCAAATAGAGCTGGTCGTCCTGGGCGATCGCCATGCGAATGGCGCCCTCGACGTCGTTCTTGCCGATCTCGTGGCCGACCTGCAGCCGCTCATAGAGATAGTCCAGCGAGCGACGGGCCTGCTCGCTGGCGACCTGATCGCCGCGAATCTCGATCTTGTTGCCACGGGCCCGCGCATCGATGCCAAGCTTTTGCTCGATCAGGGCCAGATTCTCGTCGAACTGGCCGAACAGCGAACTTGCCAATCGGTTGTCCTCGTAGGTCAACACGATATGCGCCATATCCGATGCGCCGGAGGCGGGCGCGGTTCCGCGTTCGGCCCTCACGCGACCTTCCTCGCATCGCCGGCCCGAACCGCCCCGGAGCCCTCGGCAAGCAGGGAATTCGGCAGCGTCGCCGCAATGCGCACCGTTACCAGATCGCCGATCTCGCCGACATCGGCGGCGGCGACCACCGGCTGCAGGAAGGGCGAGCGTCCGACCCGCTGATGAACATAGCGGCCTGGCTTTTCGACCAGGATCTCGACGTCACGGCCGACGAGGCTTTCGGCGAAGGCCATCTGCTGCTCGCGCAACAGCGCCTGCAACCGCTGCAGCCGCTCCGATTTCACCGCCTCATCGACGTGGTCGTCCATGTCGGCGCCGGGCGTGCCGGGACGCGGGGAATATTTGAACGAGAAGGCCGAGGCGTAGCCGACAGTTTCGACGAGGCGGATCGTCGCCTCGAAATCCGCGTCGCTCTCGCCGGGAAAACCGACGATGAAGTCGCCGGACAGGGCGATGTCCGGCCGGGCGGCACGAATCCGATCGAGCAGCGCCAAGTAGTCCGCCGCAGTATGGCGGCGATTCATCGCCTTCAGGATGCGGTCCGAGCCGGACTGAACCGGCAAATGCAGATAGGGCATCAGCGTCGGCAAATCGCGATGGGCGGCGATGAGATCGTCGTCCATGTCGCGCGGATGCGACGTCGTATAGCGAAGCCGCCCAAGCCCGGGAATCTCGGCGAGCGCGCGCAACAGGCCGCCAAGAGCAATCGGCCGGCCGGCGGCGTCCTCGCCGGACCAAGCGTTGACGTTCTGGCCGAGCAGCGTCACCTCACGCACGCCGGCATCGGCCAGCCGACGCGCCTCGTCCATGATCTGGCCGAACGAGCGGGAGACTTCGGCGCCGCGCGTATAGGGCACCACGCAAAAGGTGCAAAACTTGTCGCAGCCTTCCTGAACGGTCAAAAAGGCCGTCACCCCGCGGGCGCGGATTTGCGGCGCCTCGGCGCGCGGCAGATGTGCGAATTTGTCCTCGACGGCGTAATCGGTGTCCACGACCTTGTCGCCCTTAGCCACGCGGGCGAGCGCCTCGGGCAGACGGTGATAGGTCTGCGGGCCGATGACCAGGTCGACGACCGGCGCCCGGTCGATGATCTCGCGGCCCTCGGCCTGGGCCACACAGCCGGTGACGCCGACGCGCAGTTCCTCGCCCCGCAAAGCCTTGTCCGCCTTCAAGAGACGAATGCGACCGAGTTCGGAATAAATCTTCTCCGCCGCCTTTTCGCGGATGTGGCAGGTGTTCAGGAGTACGAGATCGGCGTCCTCCATCGTCTCCGTCTGCCGATAGCCGTCCTTCGCCAGCGCGTCGCCCATGCGCTGGGAATCGTAGACGTTCATCTGACAGCCATAGGTCTTGATGAAGACTTTGCGGGTGTTGTCCCCGGCCGTCGCCGGCTCGCGTGCTTCGAACGTTTCAGTCATGCGCCCTTCTGGTCGGACCGAGCCTGGCGGCTTGGCGCCGACAGGGATGAATTAGACCCATATATCGACAGCATCATGACGCGGCGCAAGCGCTCGATCATTTTCACGCAGCTCGGAGCGGTCTTTTGCCTCCGCTCTGTGACCGCGAAGGCTCGCCGCGAGCATGTTTCGGACGCTGGCCTCGGCCGTGCGCGCTACCACCTTGCGATCGGACGATTCGCCGAAGGGGATCGGCGTGCCGAACGAAACCTCGACCCGGATCGCGCCCTCCTTGAGAAAGGTCAGAAGGTGCGGCCCCAGTTCGACGGCGCCCGGCCAAGCGGCCAACGGCCGAAAATAGCGGCCGAGCGGCACGCCATTGGCGTGGGTATAGGCGATCGCCACCGGCTGCACGGCGACCGCATGGGCCTTGTAGAAGCGGAGTGCCGACTGGGCGGCGCCGAACAGCGCGGTCTTGAACGGCAGCACCTCGTTGCCGTCCGAGGTCGTGCCCTCGGCGAACAAGACCATGACATCGCCGGCCGTCAGCCGCTCGGCGATGGCGTCGGCCTGGACCCCGGTGCGCCGGCGTGCCTCCCGCTCCACGAAGATGGTGCGCTGGAGCCGGGCGAGCAGACCGAAGGCCGGCCAGTCCCGAACCTCCGCCTTGGCGATGAACGACAGCGGCGTGATCTTGCCGAGCACCATGATGTCGGCCCAGGACTGGTGATTGGCGACAAGAAGCAAGGGATGGGCTTGGCTCGGCTGCCCGACGATCTTGACCTCGATACCGGCGACAGTGCAGGCGATGCGGTGCCAGATCACGGGCAGTCGACGTGCCAAGCTCCAGCCGCGCGCAATCGCCAGGCTCTGGAGCGGCCATAACACGAGGGTGAGCGCGGTGAGCGTCGCGGCCACGAAGCCGACGCGCAGCCATCCGATCATCGCTCACCCCCCGGTGGCGCGGTCATCATCCTGTACGCCATGGCGCCGCCGCCGCTATCTCAGTGTCCGCTTGAGCATCAACGCGCTGGTCGTGCGGCCGTCCGGCTGGCGGTAATAGGCCGGCCGGCGGCCAACCTCCTGGAAGCGCAACCGGCGGTAGAGCTTCAATGCCGAAGCGTTCTCCTCGTCGACCTCGAGGAACAGCGACGCCGCGCCCTCGGCATAAAGCTGCTGCAGCAACTGGTCCATCAGGAGACGGCCGACGCCGTGGTTGCGCGCGCGCTTGGCGACGGCGATCGTCAGGATCTCCGCCTCACCGTCGATGTTGCGGGCCAAAACGAAGCCCAGCGGCGGCTCCGACGGATGGCCGACATGTCGCGCGACGATGCCGATACCGCCCTTCTGGCTGAGGAGAGAGGCGAGTTCATCGCCAGACCAGGGATGATCGAAGGCTTCGCTGTGGAGATCGGCCGCCGCGTCGATATCGGAATCCTCCAGCGGCGCCGCAGCGATCTCCTGACCGCTTAGCCAGCTGTCCAGAAACGAGACCGTCCAGGTCCAGGGCAAAAACCAGTACATCGGCCCACTTTCCTCTCTGCCCGCTCATTCCGCCGTGTCAGCGGCGCTGTCGGCCGAATGAGACCAACCGATCCGCAAGCTTCACTCGACACAGAGTATCACAGCAAGAGTTGAGGAGTGCTTTCGCTCCCAAAGGCGACACCCGCCGTCGCGGAAGCGGGTTTCGCGTCGGCGCCGCGCAGGTAGAGCGGGCGCGGCGGCTCGCCCGCCTCGCGACCTACCGCAAGCCGTGCCAGCACAGCGATATCGACGCGTGCCTCATCCGTCAGGACTTCGCTGGCTCGCGGCTGTAGAACCGCCGCGGCGATCGCCGCGCCGGTTCCGACAAGTCCGATCGTCTGGCCTTCCGAAAGACCGGCGACGAAGGCCTGGAGCGCCTGCGGCGGCAACGCCCGCGGAGCTTCGACCTGCAACCCGTCGGCGCTAAAGAGCGCCGCATAAACCTCGCCGCGCTTGGCGTCGAGGACGCACAGGATCGGCTTGCCGCCACCGACATGGGGCGCCGCAAGCGCTTCCAGCGTCGTCACGCCGATAGCTGGAACGCCGAGCGCCAGCGCGAGGCCACGCGCCGCCGACACGCCGACCCTCAGCCCGGTGAACGAGCCGGGTCCGACCGTGACCGCGATCCTGGCAATGTCCGCATAGCCAGCCGAGGCGCTTTCAAGGACCGCGTCGACGACCCCCATCAGCCGTTCCGCGTGTCCCTTGCCGATCTCCGGTTCGGCACACCCGACGATTGCGCCGGAGCGAAGATCAAGGAGCCCCGCCGAACAGCGCTCGAAGGCGGTGTCGATGGCCAACAGCAGGGGTGTCATCTGCGCAAGCATGCGCTCTCGACGCGCGAAAGACGGGGACGAAGGCGCAACAATCGTTCCGGGTGCATCAGGCGGCCTCGACCGCCTCCACCGCTTCGACCTCGGGCACGAAATGACGCAACAGGTTCTGGATGCCGTGCTTCAGCGTCGCTGTCGAGGACGGGCAACCGGCGCAGGCGCCGCGCATGTTGAGATACACCGTGCCGTCGCGATAGCCGCGGAAGGTGATGTCGCCGCCGTCCTGGGCCACGGCCGGGCGAACGCGGGTTTCCAGCAGTTCCTTGATGGTCGCGACGGTGCTCGAATCGCTTTCCTCGAAGAACTCTTCCCCGTCCGGCATCGCTTCGCCGGCGGCCATGTCCGCCATGACCGGCTCGTTCGACATGAAGTGCTCCATCAGTCCGGCGAGAATCGCCGGTTTCAGGTGCTGCCAGTCCGGCCCGTCCTTGGTGACGGTGACGAAATCATAGCCAAAGAAGACGCTGGTCACGCCGGGGATGGCCATCAATCGGGTGGCCAGCGGTGAACGCTCGGCATCCTCGTTCGAGCGGAATTCGATGGTGCCGTTTTCGACGACGACGCGGCCCGGCAGGAACTTCAGCGTCGCGGGATTCGGTGTCACTTCGGTCTGGATGAACATGTCACGCCCCTTTTGCAGCATCGACGCCGCGGCAATCTTTGGAATTGTTCTAAACTTACAGCAGCGCTGCGCTCGCTGCAACAAGACGTCACCTCAAGATAAGGCGGCGGATCGATCATCAACAGAGGCTGGCGATATCCTCGTCCGTCAACGTCGCCGGTACGATCGTCACCGGGATCGGAAACGCGGCGCCCTTGCCCGACACCGAAGAAACCAGCGGCCCCGGCCCCTCGGAGGCCTCGCCGGCCGCCAGGACGAGAATCGCGATCTCGCGATCGGCCTCGATCAGCGCGTGGATCTCGTCGATCATCGTGCCTTCCCGCACCACGGACTCGGGCTCGATCCCGACCTTCTCGCGCAGTTCGTCGGCAACCTTGGCCAGCCGCGTCTCGGCCTCCTCGATCGCCTCGGCGCGCATGATCTTCTCGACGCCGAGCCAATGCTGAAAGTCTCCCGGCTCGATCACGTAGAGCAGCACCGCGCCGCCGCCGCTCGCCTTGGCGCGATACGCGGCATACGCCGCCGCGCGCCCGCATTCGGGGGTTTCGTCGATGATGGCGAGGAACTTGCGTTTGCCGCCGGCGTCCCGACCGATGCGTCTTGATACCATGGCGGCAAGATGGCAGCGCCGGGGCCGGACGGCAAGATGGTGGTGGTGGCCGGCGCGTTGAGAGGATCGGACCGACGCCGGATCACAGGCCGAAAATGTCAGTTCGCGTCGGGTTACGGCGGCCAGTCGCGGCTTTGATGCAGAACCCGCAGAACGGTCAGTGTCGTGTCGGTCGCACGATAGACGATGAGATAGGGGGTTTTCAGAACCAGCTTCTGGGAAACGCCCGACATTTTCGAGGGTCGGCCAATCGGATGCCGAGCCAGGAGGGCGACCGCATCGAGAACCCGCCGCTCGACACGCAGCGCCGCAGCCCGGTCCCTAAGCGCGATATAAAATACCGCTGCTTCCAATTCCTTCGACGCATCGTCCTCCCAGACGGTTCGTCTCATTAGGCGGCGTCTTGGCCCGCGCGATCGATCGCGGCCCGAAGTCGGCGAACCACCTCCTCATGCGGCACCAAATTGCCCTCGTCGGCGCTCTTGACCGCCGCTTTCAAGGCGCCGATTTCCGCCATCTCGCGTTCGAAGTAATCCTCGATCATCAAAGCCGCATAAACGGCTGGGCTATGCCCGGATTCCATCGCGAGCGTGGCGAGTTTTTCGGCCGCCTTGCCCTCGAGCGTCAAAGTCAGCTTTTCGTCGGCCATGACCGGCTCCCGCGTTCCCGTTCCCTTCACTATAAGCTGGCGGGGTCGGAAGCGCGAGAGATCGTCGGCCCGCGGATCAATTGCGCAGGAAGCCGACGATGTCCTTGACGTCCTTCATCGTCGCGTCCGCGATAGCGCCCGCGCGCTCGCCGCCGTCTTTCAAAACCGCGTCGATATGCGAGGGATCGGCGAGATAGCGGCGCATCTCACCGCTGATCGGCGCGAGGATGTCGACGGCGAGTTCCGCCAGGGCCGGCTTGAACTCGGAAAACTGCCGGCCGCCATATTCGGCCAGCACATCGCCCTTCGACCGCTCGGCGAGGGCGGCGAAGATGCCGACCAGATTGTCGGCCTCGGGCCGCTCCTTCAGGCCGTCCACCTCGGAGGGAAGCGCGTCGGGATCGGTCTTGGCCTTGCGGATCTTCTTGGCGATGGCGTCGGCATCGTCGGTCAGATTGATCCGCGACAAATCCGAAGGGTCCGACTTCGACATCTTCTTGGCCCCATCCTTGAGGCTCATGATCCGGGTCGCCGACCCTTCGATCAGCGGCTCGGTGATCGGGAAATAGCCCGCGGTGCTTTCCTCGCCTCCGGTGATCGGCACCGCGAGCCCGGCCGTTTCGATGCGCTCGGCAAAGTCGAAATTGAACTTCGCGGCGATGTCGCGGGTGAGCTCCAGATGCTGCTTCTGGTCGTCGCCGACCGGGACATGGGTCGCGCGATACAACAGAATGTCGGCCGCCATCAGGCTCGGATAGGCCAAGAGGCCGAGCGAGGCGTTCTCGCGGTCCTTGCCGGCCTTTTCCTTGAACTGGGTCATCCGGTTCATCCAGCCGACGCGGGCGACGCAGTTAAAGATCCAGGCGAGCTCCGCGTGGCCAGAGACCCGGCTCTGGTTGAAGACGATGTGCTTGTTCGGATCGATGCCGGCCGCCAGGAAGGCCGCGGTGATCGAACGGATCTGTCCCGGTAAATCGTCCTGGACGAGCTGCGCGGTGATCGCGTGCAGGTCGACGACGCAATAGAGGCAGTCATGGCTCTCCTGCAGGGCGACGAACTTTTTGATCGCACCGAGATAATTGCCGAGATGCAGATTGCCGGTCGGCTGCACGCCGGAGAAGACGCGGGGGGTGATGTCGCTCATGGTCGGCGGCTCCAAAGGATCGCGGCGGTATCGGAAATCGCAGGCGTTATGGCTGAGGGGCCGGCCGTGATCAAGCGCCAGTCACCTCAGGTGACGGCGGCGCCGTTCAGGCCTGCGGCTTCTTTCGCTTCAGCACCGCCAGAAACAGCTTGCGATCGGCCGCGCCGGTGGCCAGCGCCAGCGCGAAATAGATCGCCATGGCCGACGACACGAGAATAACGATCGCGAAGGCCTGCGTGGTGACGGGGGATTGCGGCCGCAGCCAGTCGCCGAGTTCGATCATCTCCAGGACGAGCACGGCCCCCATCAACAGCGATGAGAGAACCACCAGAGCGGAGCGCTTCACCAGCTCGCGGTCGATCTCCCACAATCCCTTTCGGTACAGCCCGGCAAACAGCAGACCGGCATTCAGCCAGCCGGCGATGGTGGTGGCGAGCGCAATGCCGCGCTCGGCGATGAGCCAGAACAGCACGAGTGACAGAACGATGTTGGCGCCGGCCGAGATCAGCGTCGCGATCATCGGCGTCCTCGTATCCTCGCGAGCGAAATAGCCGGGCGTGAACACCTTGGCCATGACGAAGGCCGGCAGGCCGAGGGCATAAAGGCCCAACACCGCCGCCACGGCCGGGGTCGCGGCCGCGTCGAAGGCGCCGCGCTCGTAGAGGACGCGGATGATCGGTTCGGGAATGATGAACAGGGCGACGGCGGCCGGCAACGTCAGGAACAGCGCGAATTCCAGGCTGCGGTTCTGGGTGTGCTGGGCTTCCCGCAGCCGTCCCGCCTTAAGCGCCCGCGCCAGCTCCGGCAGGAGCACGACGCCGATCGCGATACCGACCATGCCAAGCGGCAGCTGATAGGGCCGGTCGGCGTATTGCAGGGTGGAGACAGCGCCCGGCTTGAAGGAGGCGATCGCCTGACCGACGAAGAGGTTGATCTGGGTGATGCCGCCGATCAGCGCGGCTGGGCCGGCCAGAACCAGAAGCCGCTTCAGCCGCTTGGTCCAACGCGGCCACCGCAGCGCGACGCTGAAGCCGGCCATGCGCATGGCCACGACCACCATGGCGAGTTGGGCGAATCCGGCGATCAACACGCCCCAGCTCATCAGGAAGCCGATCGTCGCCTTGTCGGCGCCATCCCAGAGCGCCCAGCCAAGGACGCCGATCAGGATAAAGTTCAACAGCGTCGGCGCCACCGCCGCGGCAAAGAAGCGGCGAAAGGCGTTGAGGATACCCGACACCATCGCCATCAGCGACATGCAGGCGAGATAGGGAAACATGATGCGCGAGAAGGTCACGGTGATGTCGTAGCGCGCGGCACAGGAGATCACGTTGCCGCCGGCCGCCGGGTCGTCGATGCAGACCGCGAGACCCGGCGCGATGATCGTCTTGACCAGGAACGGCATGAAGATCATCGCCAGCACGGTCACAGCCACGAGGATCGTGAACAGCGTCGAGAACACTTCGTTGGCGAAGCCCCGGGCACCCTCCTCGCCTTCCTCCTCCAAAGACCGCGCGAACAGCGGAATGAAGGCGGCGTTGAAGGCGCCCTCGGCGAACAGCCGGCGAAACAGGTTCGGAAAGCGGAAGGCGAGGTTGAACGCATCCGCCACCGGGCCAACGCCAAGGGCGGAGGCCATCATCATCTCGCGGCCAAAGCCGAAAATGCGGGAGACGAGCGTCGCGCCGCCGACCGTTGCAAACTTGGAAAGCAGGCTCATCGATGGGGTATGCCGAAAGCGCGAGGGGATGACATGACGACGGACGAGGACATTTCGCCCTCGGAGCTTTCCAGAACGCGCGTCAGGCGCGCCTCGATACGCTCGATCCGCGTCTCACTGGTGATCTTGGTGCCGATCAGATCGGTGACGTAGAAGACGTCGACGACCTTTTCGCCATAGGTCGAGATATGGGCCGAGCGAATGTCCAGATTGAGGTCGGAAATCGCGCCGGTGACGTCCGACAGAAGGCCCGGGCGGTCCAGCCCCTCGACCTCGATGACGCTGAACTGGTTCGACAAATCGTTGTCGACGCTGACCCGCGGCTTGACCGGAAACAGCGTCGTCTTGCGCAAAGGCTTGCGCTGCGCGATGAGGTTCGCCGGCATCTCGCTCCCCTGCAGCAGCTTGGCGATGTTGTCGCAGATTCGCTGGGCGCGGCGGATCTCGTCATCGTCGGACACGAATTCGCGGTTGAGCACCATGACGTCCAGCGCCCTTCCGTCGGACATGGTGAAGATCTGCGCGTCGGCGATGTTGGCCCCGGCCCCGGCACAGGCGCCCGCCAGCAGCGACAACAGCCGCGGATGATCCGGCGCCAGCACCATGATCTCGGTCACCTCGTGGAACTTGTCGGTCCGTACGCTGGTGGCAAGCGGCTGGTCGGCCTTGGCGGTTCGAATGAACTCGGCGTGGCGGACCTGATCCTCGAGCGGGGCGGTGAGGAAATAATTGGGATAGTGCAGATCGAGATAGACCTGTCGCTCGAGTGCAGGCCAGGCTGCCAGCCGCTCGGCCAAAACCGCGCGCGCGAGAGCGATCCGCTCGCCCCGCGACGACTGGGTGAAGCCCCCGGTCAGCGTCGGTTCGGTCTCCATGTAGAGCGTCCGCAAGAGCTGACCCTTCCAGCCATTCCAGACGCCGGGTCCGACGGCGCGGATGTCGCAGACCGTCAACACCGTCAACAGCTTCAACCGGTCGAGCGTGCGCACCCGTTCGGCGAAATCGAGGATCGTCTTGCGGTCGTTGAGATCGCGCTGCTGCGCCGTCATCGACATCACCAGATGGTCCTCGATCAGCCAGGCGACGAGATCCGTCTCGCGCTCGTCGAGGCCGAGGCGCGGGCATAATTCGCGGGCGATCCTGGCGCCGGCGACCGAGTGATCTTCCGGCCGGCCCTTGGCGACGTCGTGGAGAAGCAACGCCACGTAGAGCGGCGTGCGGTCCTTCGGCGTGCGCATGAACCCCGTGGACATCGGCACTTCGTCGGCGAGTTCCCCGCGCTCCATCCGCGACAATGTGGCGATCGAGCGCAGCAGATGCTCGTCCACCGTATAGTGGTGGTACATATTGAACTGCATCATCGCGACGATCTTGCCAAAATCCGGGATGAATCGTCCGAGTACGCCGGCTTCGTTCATCCGGCGCAGATGCAGCTCCGGGTCGACCGGGTCGGTGAGAACGTCGAGGAACAGGCTGTTGGCATCCCGATCCTCCCGCAGATCGGCGTTGACCAGCCGGATCGACCGGCGGATCAGTTTCAGCGCGTCCGGGTGGTATTCCAGCTCATGCAGTGCCGCGAGCCGGAAGATCCGTATCAGATTCACCGGGTCGTCGCGGAAGACGTTCGGCCCGGTGACGTTGATGCGGTTGTTGTCGATATGAAAGGCGAGCGTGCCGGGGATTTTCCTGGCCCTATTGCGCAAGCTGCGCACGAAGCCTCGGAGGCCCGGGGCGGTCTTGGCGTGCTGCTCTTCCAGCGCCGCGCAGAAGATGCGCGTCAGATCGCCGACGTCCTTGGCGATCAGGAAGTAGTGCTTCATGAAGCGCTCGACATCCTTCAACCCCGGATGGGAGTTGTAGCCGAGACGCGCGGCAATCTCCGGCTGCAGGTCGAAGGAGAGCCGTTCTTCCGCCTTGCCGGCGACGAAATGCATGTGGCAGCGCACCGCCCAGAGGAAATCCTCGGCCTTATGGAACAGCCGTCCCTCCCGCCGCGAGAACACCCCGGCCTCGACGAGCGCTTCGGTGGAGTTCACCCGGTAGTGATATTTGGCGATCCAGAACAGAGTGTTGAGATCGCGCAGGCCGCCCTTGCCTTCCTTGACGTTCGGCTCGACCAGATAGCGGGTGTTGCCGGTCTTGGCGTGACGGACGGAGCGCTCACCAAGCTTGGCGGCGATGAACTCCTCGCTGGTCCCCTCGACGATTTCGGCCTCGAAGCGCTGGCCGAGTTCGATCAGCAATTCCTCGGCGCCGGCGATCAGCCAGCGTTCCAGGATCGAGGTCCGGATGGTGAAGTCGGAGCGGGCCAGCCGGATGCATTCGTCGACCGTGCGGGTGGCGTGCCCGACCTTGAAGCCGAGATCCCACAGCAGATAGAGCAGATATTCGGCCACCTGCTCACCGAGCGCGGTCTGCTTGTAGGGCAGGAGAAACAACAGATCGACGTCGGATCCGGGCGCGAGCGTGCCGCGGCCGTAACCGCCGACCGCCAAGATCGCCATACGCTCGCCGGAGGACAGATTCGCCGAGGGAAAGACGTAGCGCAGAGCGAAGTCGTGGATTTCCCGGATCACCGCGTCCTGCAACGAGGCGAGCCGCTGGGCGCACAAGAGGCCGCCGCCATCCTCGAACAGCATCTCCTCGATCATCGTCCGACCGTGGCGGATGGTTTCCTTGAGCAGCGCCAGAACTTCGGCCCGCGCCGCCGTCGAAGCGCCGCCGGAAGAGTCCTTTTCGGCGATCGACGCGAGCCCCGATCGCAGCATCTCGACGTCGAGGATGCCGTCGAGTTGGACCTGCTCGCCGGTCTCGACGAACGGCAGGAGGCTCGGCTGGGCGGGGCTGGCCTCGAGCATGGTCATATGCGGTCCTGCTGCTTATTCGCTTCGCGGCGAAGGCTATAACCCATTCGCAGACCCCTTGCGAGAAAACTCACCATGGCTTCCGCGCCACCAAGGCATCGCTCCTGAACGAAAAAAGGGCCACCCGCGGAAGCGGATGACCCTTGGCCCGGACGCTGCACGCGGGTGCAGCAATCGCATTGGCCGGATTAACGGCGAACCTGTCGGCGCTCGAACTCGTCCGCCTGGCGACGCTCAAAGTCCGAACCTGGAACGATGACCGAACGCGCGTCCACGGACGGCGCGGAACGCTCGGATACGTAGCCGAAGGCGCGCGCGTCGCCAGACGCCGACGGCGCGAGGGAGACGGAGCCGTCGACGACGGACTGGCGCTGCGCTTCCTGCTGCTGCTGGATGTAGAAGTCGGAGCCCGGCACGAGCGACTGGGCCGCGGCAGGCAGAACACCGGCAAGAGCGGCAACAGCGACGGAAATAGCGAGGATGTTCTTCATATCATAATTCCATTTATTTCGTTTTGTGGCGAGGCGACCGCATTTCACTGAATTGCTTGGCTCGACTCCGCCGGTGAACAGCAGCTAATCATGATATTTCGTCGGAAAAGACATTCCCACTGAACAGTCCGTCGAAAAATTGTGCTTCAAAACGAAGTGATCACTTCGCGAGACGCTAAACTGTGAACAATTTACAAATTAGGTTGCGGTCTCGCGGGCCGAGATTCCGGATCGGGTCGCGATCGATGGCCCCGGCGGCGCCCAACCCGGCCGCAATAAAGGCCGCCCCCGCCAAGCAGGCGAGTGCGGCGCGTGTTCTCACGACAGGCGGGCGAGCGCCGTCAACCGGTAAAGCGCTTCGAGCGCATCGCGCGGCGAGAGGCTGTCGGGGTCGAGCGCCGCGAGCGCGTCGCGAAGCGCGTGGTCTGGCTCAGACTCGCGAGAATGGGTTTCGGCGCGCCGTGCGACCGCCGAGAATAGCGGCAGGTCGTCGACGAAGGCGGTCCGCTTCTCGCCCTGCTCGCCGCGTTCGAGTTCCGCCAAGACTTGCCGGGCGCGTTCGACCGCCTTGGGCGGAAGCCCGGCCAGCTTGGCGACCTGAATTCCATAGGACCGGTCGGCGACACCGGCCGTGACCTCATGCAGGAAGATCACCTCGCCCTCCCACTCCTTCACCCGCATGGTCGCGTTGCGCATGCGGGAAAGCCGCGCGGCCAGCGCGGTCATCTCGTGGAAATGAGTTGCGAAGAGTGCCCGGCAGCGATTGACCTCGTGCAGGTGCTCGACCGCGGCAAAGGCGATCGACAGCCCATCATAGGTCGCCGTGCCCCGGCCGATCTCGTCGAGGATGACCAGCGCCCGCTCGCCCGCCTGATTGAGGATCGCGGCGGTTTCGACCATCTCGACCATGAAGGTCGAGCGGCCCTCGGCGAGGTCATCCGAAGCGCCGACCCGGCTGAACAGGCGATCGACGACCCCCACATGGGCCCGCGCCGCCGGCACGTAGGAACCCATCTGGGCCAGAACAGCGATCAGGGCGTTCTGGCGCAGAAAGGTGGATTTGCCGCCCATGTTCGGGCCAGTGAGCAGCCAGATCGATCCTGCCCCCTCCTGCCCGGCCCCAGGCGGCGACAGGTCGCAGTCGTTGGAAACGAACGGCTCGCCCGACCCCGCCTTCAGCGCTGCTTCGACCACCGGGTGGCGGCCGTCCTCCACGATGAAAGCAAGGCTGTCGTCGACAAGCGGCGGCGTCCACTCCTCGGCGACGGCGAGTTCGGCCAGGGCGGTGGACACATCGAGCACCGCCAGCGCCTCGGCGCCACGCTGCAGCGCCTCCGCCGCCTCGCCGACGGCGGCGACCAGGCGCTCGAAGGCCTCGAGCTCGATCTTGAGCGCTTCGGCTGCGGCGCCGGCGATCCTCGTTTCCAACTCGCCGAGTTCGGTGGTGGTAAACCGCATCGCCGACGCCATGGTCTGGCGATGGATGAAGCGTGTTTCGCCGTCCTCGACGGCCAGCGCCTTGGCCTGCGCCTCGCCGACCTCGACGAAATCGGTGTGTGGGAATTCTTTGAAGACGGTGATGACATTCGCATGCCGCACGCGCTTCTCGCTCAGATGGCTGTGGGGGTCGAAACTGGCGCCGATGATGGTGTCGGGGCCGGTTATGGCACGCACCGCCTCGATCAGCGTGCCCTCGCAATCGGTGCAGCCTTCGGCGATCATCGCGCCATGCAGACCCAGCACCACGCCGTCCAGCGGCATCGCGGCGCGCAGCTGGTTCAGAACCTCGTCACGCAGGCGCGGCCAGGTATCGGCGTTCAGCAGCCCGCCCGGCTCGGCCCAGGT
>LAZR01000270.1_pt1 | contig 49705 bp, 43 predicted proteins | sample 329461 | NCBI WGS metagenome assembly LAZR01 (sample SAMN03002196, study PRJNA259156) | marine sediment metagenome | biome: sea floor; feature: Hydrothermal impacted sediments; material: marine sediment; isolation source: Loki non-amplified sample from Loki's castle hydrothermal vent sediment ...
GTATCATCAGTCGTACATGGTACTATTGCAGAAACTGTATACGTATGCGTTCCATCGGTATTATCTACCCACGTTCCACCTGTATCTGGTGAACCTGTTAGTTTTGCAAATAAATCTGCATTCGTAAATGTATCTCCTTGGCAAATATTCAATGTGCCATCAATTCCTGCATTTGGTAATGCTTGTTCCGTTACCGTTACTGTACTGGTATCATCTACGGTACATGGTGCTATTGCAGCCACTGTATATGAGTGCGTTCCATCAGTATTATCTACCCACGTTCCTCCCGTATCTGGTGAACCTGTTAGTTGTGCAAATAAATCTGAGTTCGTAAATGTATCTCCCTGACAAATGTTCAACGTTCCGTCGATTCCTGCATTTGGTTGCGCTTGTTCCGTAACCGTTACAATACTCGCATCATCTACGGTACAAGGTGCTATTGCAGCCACTGTATATGTGTGCGTTCCATCGGTATTGTCCTTCCACGTTCCGCCTGTATCCGGGGAACCGGTCAGTTGTGCGAATAGATCCGCATTCGTGAATGTTGATCCTTGACAGATATTCAATGTTCCATCGCCTCCGGCATTTGGTGGGTCATGCTCGATTACCGTTACAATACTAGTAGCATCAACCGTACAAGGTGCAACAGCAGTTAAAGTATAGGTAAATGTATCATCAAAATTATTAGTCCAGGTTCCACCTGTATCCGGAGAACCTGTTAACGACGCAAAAAGAACAGCATTCTCAAAAGAATCCCCTAAACATATATTAAGGATCCCGTCGATACCTGCATTCGGACAAGTATATACTGAAATATTAACTGTAGCGTGTTGCGTATACCCTTTGGAATCCGTTACTCCGTAATTAAAAGTATCTGAACCTAAATAGCCAATGCTGGGTGTATATGTAAAGTAGTCATCTAATGGATTCGTTGCTGATCCGTTAGCATTTAAAGAAACACTACCGTTCGTTGGTGTACTAACAATGAAAATACTCCCAGAATTAGGACCATTACCTCCAAAATCATCGTTACTCGTTACTAGAACATCTACGGACGTATTCTCTTCTGTAGAAGTGGTATCATCTAAAGGAGCTGGAAAAAAACTTTCTGTTAAATCATTTAGTAGATTACCATCGGTATCATTTCCATCATCAGACAAATCACCGGTATCATCTGCACCGTAAGGGCTATCTCCCAAAACACTTACCTGATTTATGACTCCTCCTTTTTCAATTTCATTAAGAGTTAGATCATAATCTGCTGTATAGGTAGCCACTTCTCCAGGCAAAAGAATTCCTTCAATAGAACTCATTGTAGCCGAAGAAAATGTTGGAGAATTACTTAAGCTTATTGTATTACCATCGGCATCGGTAAAAGTATCGGTCAATTCAATATTATTGATTTCAACATTACCTGTATTTTCAACTTTTATAGTGTAATCTACATCATCACCAATTACAACGGGGGAACTAAAATTTTCAATTACTGTTTTGGTAATTTCCAATTCAGGTTCTGCAATGATTAAGTTAGATAATACAAACTCTACATCTTCTCTAAAAAGTGTAAGAAGTCCATTTACACTAACATTCATATTAATGGATTGTACTACATCATCCATCCTCATGGTTCCACCACCTGTACCTGTGCTTACTCCATTACCACACTCACCGTCATTACTACTTAATAAGGCGTCAGCATCTATTTGAAACTGTGTGCTTGTAAATTCAAAAATAGGTCCGTTTCTACTTATATTAGACCATGTACCATTGGTTGAAGTAAAAACACCAGTGTTTGTACCCGTTAAAAAAGCTATAGGTAAAACTCCGAATGTACCTACTTTATCTACGTGTAAAAAGGGGTTTGTTATGTAAACAGCATCGCCAGTTCCCATATCAAAAAAATGAAATTGTATGCTTCCAGAACTTAAAGGGTTAGCGGATATTTCTAAAGAAGAGCTTCCAAAAACATCTGGAGTAGGGTCTCCATAAGTAGCATCGGAAGTACAGCCCATTATTTCATTTCCTGAAATGGAAGCTCCACCTGTAACTCTAGCTTCTACGCGTACCAAACCATCGGAACTTACAGACTCCCATTTTGAAATAGAAATTTGGTTCCAAATAGTTGTCTGTTGAGAAAACATAGTATTGCTTACTAGTACCAAAAGGAAAAAAGCGAAAAGCCCTTTCCAAAAAGAATTTTGGTTAGTATAAATTTTGAATGGTTCGGTCATTTGCTAAAAAAATCCATTACTACTCTAAAAGCATCAATGGATAAATATTCAATATTGATTACATATGTATTTTAAAGGTAATGTTAGGCCACTACCCTATAAACAAAATGTTGTCAATAGCAGTATATGAAATGTAAACAAAGTAATAACTGTGGATAGCTTTCTTTCAACGCTATGTTTTTAAAGCCAAAAAAGTTTGTAGTCTATAGACTACAATTACCGATATATATGATTACCAAATGGTAAATATTCTAAAACAATAAAAATTATCTAAGTAAACTAGCGAAATTGTAAGTAGCATTTACAAAGTTTTCATGGCTGTTATTGATGGCTTCTTGTAACGTAGAAATACCTCTCACAATTGAAGAAACATATATGAGACCAAATTTGTTCTGCTATTTTACACTTATACTCACCGAACCACATAATGCCGCAACGGGTATGTTTTTTTAATCTAGCCGAAGTAATTACACCATCTATAGTTTTTCCGGAAAGTGTTTGTTCATCTAGTTGACCTTCAACTGTAATAATCCAATCTGCACCATCTATTGTGGCATCAAAATCTGCTAATTGTTTTACAAGATTGATCCCCAAAATTAGTTCTCCATCAAGAAAGGTTAGGGCACCTACTCCTACACCACCATCTGCCAAAGGTTTTTTGATAATCTCAGCATCCTTAAAAACCATTTGTAGTCCTTCATTAACAACAGTAGACCAACCTGGAGATAAAATTGGGCGTACAGCCGTACGTTTCTTAATTGAGGAGATTGAAGCCCCTAATAATAATGTTATGACTAAAACCGTAGAAATTAAGACCAGCCTTATCGTTAGAGATTCTTCATTCATGGTATAATTAAAACTGCCAAAAAATCAATCACCACAAATAAGTCACTAAGACAGAACCTATTAAAAACAAAAAAGCCTTATCATTTCTGATAAGGCTTTCGCTTTTTGCTCCCCCTCTTGGGCTCGAACCAAGGTGAGTAACTTGTTATTATCCAACTATTTATCAACGCCTCAACTTAATGGGTATCCGAATTGTATGCCTTTAATTTTTAAATTCTATTGTTATATTTTTAGGTTCTCCAAATTCCACTCCATTTTTAAATAACTCAATTAAGCTATTTATAGAACCTGCCATATCAAAATTTAATTTTGTGCCTTTAGAGTATTTTTTAAATTTTTTTCTAGCAAATCTCAGTTTTCTTAATATTTCTTTTTCTAAATCATCATCATCTTTATCCCCAATCAAATAATAATTTGCAAGATTTGAAGTCGATTGAAGTAATTTATAAAAGTTTACTTTAGGCTTTTTATTAAATTCATCAAGATTATAATCATAAGCCAAATTGGAAAAATGCTTCAAAGAGTCCTTTGAACCTTCAATTACATAATAAAGACTTAACTTAGTATATGTATCTCCCCAATTAATATAGTTCTTATTTTTACCTGTTAATTGAATGATATTTTCCTTTGCACTAACAATATTTTTTTTTGCAAATTCTATATTCTCTTGCTCTTTAGTTGTTACCATAAATATTCCATAACTTATTTGAACATCTACTAAAGAACCTAAATAACGCATTGGATTACCTTCTTTGTTCATCAAATTGAACCCATATATTAATATAGCTCTATTATAACTTTCGCTTTTCAAAACTTTCTCAGACAATCCTAATACACTAGCTAAATTTGAATAAAGATGGCCCAATAAAACAGGAATGTGATTTTGGTATTTAAGCTTACTTTCTTTTATGTTATAGAACTCATTAATTCCATCCAACTCTTTCTCAATTAAGGAAATCCCTTTTCTTAAAAAAAAACTTGCACTTGACCCATCATCTACCTCTTTAAAATATAGTCCATATTTGAGGCAAAACATTGCCTTTTCATATGAAGACAACTCTGAAAATTTAATTTCTATATCTTGATAAATAATATCATATAAATCCTTTGCATCCTCCAACCTTCCCAATTGTTTAAGGTTAGAGGCATAATTAATTAAACCAGAAAAATAGGTTGAAGCGTTTTTCTTGGGATTCTCAAAAAATAACACTTTTGAAATTTCCAAAGCCTTTTTGTGAAATCTAAAGCTCTTTTTAGTATCCCCTGTGATAAAATATAAATTAGCTATATTATTTAATGTATGAGCGTAATTTCCTCTTGCGATATTTTTTTTATAAAGCTTTTTTCTAATTTTTTCTGCCAGCTTATAATTGTTCAATGCAGCTCCATATTCTAATATATTTTTATAATAAACTGCTCTGTTATTATAAATGGAACTTTTAGTAAACTCATCATTCGTTTTAGCTTCAGCTTGACTATAAAAATCCAAACATTTGAAGTTGCCTAGGATTTGGTTCAAATATCCTAATTCCATTAAAAAATCCACATTTTCACTATCAAAAGATAACCCTAACTCTAAATCCTTTATTGCCTCCTTATAATTATTATTAATTGCTTCTAACCTTGCTTTGATTAATAACTGTTCTATATCCTGCTTTTGCTTGAGTTTAGAAAATTCTCCTTTTTTTATTAAAGCATTAGCTTTATTTAATCTTTCTTTAAATTCAATATGCCTCAACATATTTAAAGCTTTATCAGAATTACCAGAAGTAATCAATAAATGAACATTTCTATATGATTCTGCTAAATCATCAATATTAGTAAGGGACAATTGCCTGGATAAAGACTGAATAGTAAGCTCTTTTAATTCACTTAATTCATTAATAGAAGAAATACTTCTCTCAAATTCTAATGACTTTTCATTCAAAACTTGATTTAAAGAATCAATTTTATAGGCTTGAGAATTGGTAATATTATCATAAAAACCAATAGGAACGTAATGCTTACTAAGAAAATTATAATATAAAGAATAAGCTTTTTCCAGGTTATCCTTCCTTGACATAACCACATTTAACGCAGACCTTGAGCCTATATAATTATTTGCCACTAAATCTTCATTAATTAATTCATAACCTTCTTTTTCTATATTCAAGTTTATATTTTCTCCTTTTAATTTATCAGAAATAATAATCTCAAAATATCCATTTACATCAGTTAACTGGGATTTAAAGAAACCTTTATTAGATGATATTGAGACATTAGATAAAAATTGACGATTACCCGTGTTAGTTTTACTATTTTGAACTACTACATAACCAAAAATTTTATTATCCTCTTGAGCATTTGTAACATGAATAAGATTAAAAAAAACTATTAAAAGTAAAAAATTAATTCTCATCTATTTGTTTAATTAGAATATCTAATGACTGTTCGGTATGCACTGGTATATTTTTTCTTTCCAGGGGAACGAAACCTGATTTTTCAAATCTTACGTTTTGAAATTTCTTTTGATATGTTTTTGGAATCTTTAACTCATAATACCCATGATTATCTGAAAAAGTAAAAATATCTCTTATACTTACTCTGACACTATCTACACCTATATTTGTTCCAGAATCCATTATTTGACCGTAAATTAATTCAGTGTTATACAACTCTACTTCAAGGAATATTGAGGCCTTGTCGTTTATTTCATATAAACTATCTAAATGAGTTGGTCTGTAAGGCTGAGGATGTTCAATGAAAATATTAACTTTTTTATTATTAAAATAGGCGGGGATTTCCTTAAAAGTTGCCTCTCCCTTTTCATTTATAGAAGCCTCTCTTTTATCTGATTTAAGTATTAGAATAACTTTCCCTTCATTTTTTAAAATTAAATCATCCACTCCTTTTGATCCATGTACAAAAACTGTGAAATCCATTGAGCTGGACTCTTTACCAAAGGCCCAGGGATTTGTGTAATTGGTAATAAAAAGAAGTATCAAAGTTGTTGGTAAAACATAAAAAACCCATGTCTTATAATTATAAAAAATTTTTTCAACAAATCGCCTGTTTTCTTTTAAGTAGGTTTTCCCTTTAGGTGTTATTTTGGCTTTGATAAAAAGATCTTTTAATTGCACATTCTCTGTTGATTCAGGTATTCTTTTAAATCTTAATTCATTACTGTAAACCAATATTGCAAGATTATGTTCTTCAAGAAACTTAACTAAATCATTCGCCCCTTGTCTATCAAATCCTTTTTTCAACAAAAGAGGTACAATATTCTTAAAATCTAAGTGATTGAGCTTCTTTAAAATAAAATTGATTTTTTTATCAGGATTCTCCATTATATTAATTAATTACAATGAATTAGTAAAGATAAATCTTACAAATAAAAAAGGCAGTTTTTACACTACCTTTTAATTAATATCTATTTAAATATACAACCACAAAAAACCACTGCTATGTTCTCGCTTACCCCTACAGCATCTTGCTATACAGGTTTTGGAAACTCCTGAAACCCTTGAAGCCTCTGCTACTGATTCAAATATTGCTATCTGATTACCTTTTAAATCAGTTTGAACTACTACTTTTTTTCTTAAATCGTCTTCAATTACAAAAGGTTCGGTTAAGGTATAGCTCCAATAAAACCCTTTACAGGTTTTATTATATCCTAAACAGGCATTGCTTATAGACTTTTTACCCGCATTGACCGCATTTGCTGCACTTAGAAGGCATTTATAAGCCCCTAGAAGGCTTCCGTTTATTAAACTATATTGATACACCCTTTTTTTAAAACCTCCTCCAGAATCACTATTATAGCCCTTTACTTGGCTATTATACTTAATAATATACTGCTTTTCTTTTTCAGCTAGTTCATTGTTATCATTGGCTGTATCTATTTGTTCCCAAAAGAAAGCTTCAGGGCCTTCGGCCCTGATTGCTTCATGAAAATTACTTCCTAAACCTAAATAGGCTTTATGTATATGGTCTTGTTTTCTAGCTTTTAAGCTATCCGTCGTTGCACCAATGTATACCAACCCATTTAACTTATTTTGGACTTTGTAAATTATTGCATTCGTTTTCATCTGGACCAATCTCCTTATCAAGGTTATTGTCCTCCATGAAAAAATAATAGTTCCCTCCAGAAGATTGGTCATCATATTTCAAACCATTCTCTTCAGCATATATCTTTAACATTTTTGTAAATGCGTGTGAAGAAGTCTCTTTAGAATTTGGGTATTCTTGGTGAAAATCAGTTATAAATTGCCTCTTATCTATCTTAACATCCACCTTCAGATTCTTGTCTAAGAATTCAACAAATTCGTTAGATGTTAACCTTACTAATCTATTCTTTAGCAAATTTATGGGCTTAGATATAATTAATCCTTTTTTAAGATATGACTGCGCACATTTTAGCATATATGAGAAAAACCTATTGTATTCATCAGGATCCCATCCTTCAAAAAATACGTTTCCAAACTCGGTCTTTGGAGTATTTATTTTATCATAGTGTGGAGCTATTTCAAACTCACATCTCCTTCTTTTGTCGGCATTACCACCCGGTCCACGTACAATATAATTGGAATTAATAAGAATTTTAGGGGCATCTTTAGCATCAATATAATATGCCTGTTTAAACTTCTTGTTAACGGTAATGCCACTGGTAATCATGGAAAAAATAGTTTCAAAATTGAAATTCTTACCCATATCATCAAAGCACAAAATATCGGTTGAATATTCAATATTCTGATTGCCAAAAGGATTGGTCGGATTATAGTGTTTTCCATCTATGGTTACCACATTCCTTAAAATACCTACTGCCTTGGCTAAAAGTGATTTACCTGTACCCCCATTAGCCTCACCATATTCAGACATTTCCTGGTCAATCATTATTATAGCCTTTGGATTCCCAGGGTCGTTGTAGGTAGATAATAGATAGCCAATTTGCGTCATCAATGCCTCATGTCTTGTGCTATCCTTTCCTGAGATATTAAAACAAAATGTTTCAAATTGAGACTGCACATCTGAAAGTTCCATAAAATTCTGTGGTGTAACACATTTATCCCAAATTTTATGGGGTAAATTTTTGTATTTAACCATCTTGATATTGGATTCTGTAATCTTTACAGCACAGTTTTTGAAATATAACCATGACACCTTAGCCGTATCGGCACTTTTAAGGGGTTTAATTGAAGGTAGCAATTCCAATTTTTTGGGAGCTATGTATCCGGAAATACCCCTTGTGAATGCTTCCATAACTTCTTCATGACTACCTTCTTGGAGTTTATTCAGAATAACCTTGCTTATCTCGCTAGTAGACGTCTCTTTTACAATATTGTTTTGGATTTTAGCAAGAACCAAATTTCCTATGCCCATGTCTAAATTAGCAAACCCTAACTGTCCTATATATTGCACCAACTTTAGGTGTTGTATGCTAACCTTTTTCTTGGAGTCAATGCTCCAAAACTCGTCATTACCCATATTCTTTTTAATTTGTGGTAATGTCTAGGGTTATTTTTGGCAACTATGCCTAACCCTTTAATTCCTCAAAGATATGTATGGACGGCTCTTATTTTGAAAGTTCTTGGGGTTCACATTTTGACCCCAAATAATTTGTAGCAACTAATTTTTTAAATTTTTCCTATAGAAATCCAAAAGGGTAGTTTCATTATAGGTAATGCCCAAATTTCTACTTAAATACTTCAAACGTTCTTTGTTTGCGTTGGTGATTTCCAAACCTCCTGAATAGGTGAAATTTTCCTCAATAAAATCCATAAGGTCATAGATTGTTGCACCTTTAAACAATCCCAATTCATTAAGCATTTGAAAAAAAAACACAGCTTCTCCCTTTTTCAAATTCAATTGTATTTTTTTAGATTTTTTTATTAAAAGTTTTCTCTTTTTCTCTTCCAATTTATCTAAAAGCTTATCCATTGCAACTATTATCTCCTTTTTTTCCAAAGAGTGGATATACCTTGCTTTGGTTATTGCAGTTATTGTATTCAACAACTTATCACGTTGTTCTATAATAAAATCAATCCTTGCATTTGGACCATAAATTTGGCTAGCCTTTGGTTTAACCTTTTTATAAAAGCTTTTTACTAATTTATTTGATAAGGGTTTTAAATAGTCCTCTATATATGTGTATTCAAATTCTTCTCCTAATTCATTATGTCGGTTTATACTAACAGGAATATTGCCCTTTTGTTCTTTCTTCGCTTTTTCCAATTCTAAGCTATCCATCCCCTTAAACTGGTCGTCATTAACAAAAAAGTCCTTCTTAATTGATAAATAGTTCTTTTCCGATAAAAAAGAATCAATTGATATATCCGGTAATTCTAGCTCTGGTTTCATACCTTGACAAGTTGTCAACTTTTTTCAAAGCTATGAAAAGAGGGCTAAAAAAGAAGCCCTCTTAATAAAATTAGCTTAACTATCGTTTTCAGTGGTTTTTTTATACGGAAAACCTTCTCAAAAGCTTTTCATCCAAAATACAGCATAAACCGTTTATTTAATTTTTATATTGAAGTGATAATAGTAGTAAGCACACTCTTCAATAATAAATACTGTGGTTAAATTGGTGGATAACATTACCTTTTGAACTAAATAACACTTACCCTTATCTAATTTACCTACAGGATCCAAAACCTCAACCTGAAATGGGCAGTGTATTTCAACCAACTTATTTTGATTGGATACAACTAGAATTGAATAAGGAGATAAATACTTTAAAAATTCTGCCCAATCTTCTTTTTTCATTACTGTTCATTTAAGAATATTTAATTATTAAGGAACCAGTTTTGAGAGTTTGATTCAATTGAAAACCCTAGTTCTTGGACTAACTTATATGCGCTCAAACCCCTATCCAAATAATTATCTATATAAGACGACTTGTTTGCCTCGGTAAATAGATTGAACAATTTCCATAAATTGATATCCCCGTTTCTTTCACCTCCAAAATTGGGGCATTTGTAATAATCCCTAACCACCTTATTGATTTGTGAATCGTTCATTTCAAGAGGGAATAGACCAGTCTTTAAATCCTTTGGTAAATATTGGTACATTCTGAATTTGCCAATTAGATGTGCGAACTGCTCTTGGTTTAAATTATAACTACTAAATCTCTCCAATTCATCAACATGGTTTGACCAATTATAGTTATCAAATAGATTTTCAAGGTGTGGTCTAAAATCATTTACCGAACCAATCCTTAAATCACTAAGGAATCCGTCAGTAGAAATACACATATTAGTACAAACCCTATTCTTATAACCTATGAAAACCTTAAACCTTTCGTCTGTTTTACAACCATATAGGTTTTCTAGATTGTAACTTCTGACACCTCCTACAGTTAAGGATATTTTATTCCCATTAATCTCCACTTCAGAACCCGCTAGTTCTATTAAAAACGCACACCTTTCATAGTAAATGGTCTTTTCATTTTCCTCTAATTCCGCTTTAGGTTTTCCAGCAGCACTGGGTATTCTACCCTTAATCATATGGGAAACCCTTATATCAGGATTTTTAGCCTCAAACTGTGGAAAGTGGTCCTTTACTATTGAAAGAATGTGGGCGATAAAGTCATAATGGCTTATGGTAGATTCATTATCTCTACTAAAAACTGGGATTATACAATCGGTTTTTAAATGCTGAATACTTACAGGAATTGTATTTGCTTCAATAAACCCATTATTAACTTTCTTGATGACTTCAGAATCTTCAACTATCATACTTGTATTTACTAATGTCTCCATATTAATTAATTTCAGTTTCGTTTACTAAATGGCTTTTCAGAGCCTCTAAATTTGTTTTTTTATTCATTATCAAAGGATAAATATCCTCCTTAATAGCCTGGTTACTTTCATAGATTTTTCTAAGTTCATCAAGGTTTTCACAAGCATTAATCTTTTCAACAACTCCTTGAAAAATTACATCATGATTACACCACTCAATTAACTTCTTACCTATTTTAGGATTGATTATAAATTCTGGTCTCCCCATAAACAGTCCCGTTCTATCCTTGGAAGCCTTGGCTAGATGATTTTCATTGGTTAATTCAAAATTGACCGTTAGTTCATATTCAAATCCATCACGGGTGATTTCTTTCATTCCATGTTTTATAACACGGGTTTTACCATTTCCATCTGACTCCATAGAATAATCCATCTTCCTTCTGGTGGTGGTAATCATATGACAAGTTGATTCTAAAATTGCTGAAATAAAATTCTGATGTCTAGGTGTTACTACCCCCCAATCTTGCCATCTACCACCTAAGTCATTATGTATTTCAAGACAACCTCCTGGACCGTTCCATTCATGGGATATAGAATCCAGAATAATCACCTTTATATTAGATTTCTCGCATGTTTGGATGGCTTCTATATACTTTTCTGGACTGTAGGGTTTGGTTAGGCAGAGGGCTTTAAAATGACCTAGATGAGCATATAAACTAGCGCTATTATTCTCTGTGTCCACTACACCTATTTTAGACCAGTCATTGGTCATTCCATATGCCATTAACAAGGCAGAATAGGTCTTTCCGAAACCTGACGCACCTGATATCCCTACCCTCAATTTAACCTGTTCCCGTTTTGCTGTTTTTAATTCCATTTTATTATATGTTATAATGATTAATATTAGTTTTCATAAAACAAAAAAAGAGCCCTATAAGGGCTCTCTTAATTCTCTCAATAAGTAAAATTTACTGAATCTTTACAGTCTGATTTATTACATGGTTATTCAAAATTTCCAAATCCTCGTCCACATATTCCCATCTATGATTGAGCTCTATAATCTCTCCCGAGCTTTCAACGGTATAATCGTAAGCCTCACATTCAATCTTTTGGATTTCCCCATTGAATTGATTACCTATGATTTCCTTACAGGTCTGTTCATCAAATGTGGTTGGAACAGTTGCTGTTCTTGTTGTAAAATAAACTCTTCCTGTTCTATTACTTTTAACAGGTTCTACTCCTCCCTGAACTATCAAGGCATAAAACTTTTCCCCATCGTCTTTTGTAATCGTTTTGTAATTTTTAATCGTGACCATTCTATAATTTTTTTAAGTTAAACATTGTGCGGGGGTACTTCCCATCTTACAAAGTTTGGGGGGATGATTTATGTATTATTTGGTTTTTATGAGAACTTAAGCATATTTTGTATGGTATATTTCCATAATTTTGGATTATGTCCAATATATTATATAGAAATACGACCTTAAAATTATTAGGGAGCTCTTAAAAGAAATCGGTAAACACCGCTATGAGCTAGCGTTAGAGCATATGCAGGTCAAACAAAAACCATTAGGTATGAAAGGATAGTATTTGGAGGCTAACGAAAGCTATCTAAGACTTTGTTATAGGTACCCCAGTAGATACGTTTTAATGCTTATGGATGTAGATGTGGATAGATATAATTATATTCCATTAAAAGGATGGGAACGGATCAAGAATTTTAATTGAATTTTAATACTCCAAATTTTTACTAAGTACAAATCCCATTAATTGGAAGACCTTTCTTTTAACTCAATTACAATAATTTTCTTCTATACTAAAATTCTCTTTCCTTAAAGCTTTAACACAATGGCAGTCACAATATTGTTAAGCCTTAATATATCCTCTTAATGATTTAAGTATTAGGACAGCTATAAGTTATGTCTACTAATTAGTAGTAAAGGGGAATTTATAATAAACAGAAATGATTCCATAAACGATAAATAAACCGATGGTCAAATTTTTATGAAATAGTTACGTTATAGTAAAAACTAATTCCAAAATAAAATCATTTATTATGTCTGAAAAAAACAAGGAACTAGGATTAAAGAGCAAATGGAGTCGTTTTCTTAATATTGTTGGTGACCCTTGGGTGCTATGCCTACTAATAATCACAATAGTTTTTATTATCTATTCTTCATCTACTAACAATCAAGAATTGATTGCAATATTAACATTAATAATAACACTAATTTCGGGCTTATTAGGTGGAATCATCTCTAGTAGATGGACACAAACTTCAGAATTAAAAGTTTTAGTTGCCCGTGGCAATTCTGCAATCAGAAGTTTGAAATTGATATTGCTAAACGTGAATACCATTGAAAAAAGAACAAACGATTATATAAAGAATTTAGACCAAGAAAATATTGAGTACAAACTAATATCCAATAACTTTCAGGAGGTAATTGAAAAGTGTAATATTTTGGAAGAAGAGATTGTAAGTTCAATTGAAAACTGGACTGATATTATTCCTGAAGTTGCTAATGTAAAAACTCAAATCGGTCTCATTTCAGAAATGAAAAACAAAGAAGGGATTTTATCAAAAGATATTGAGGATCTTCATAAAGAAATAGAATCTGCTAAAGAGGAAGGAAGTGAAGAAGCCAATAAATTGCGAGAACAATTATCTAGTAAATCTAAACAACTAGAAAAAACTCATGCAAAACTAAAAGATGCCGAGTATAAAATCAATAATACCGCTTTAAGTGGAATTACATCATATACTGGTAGCTTGGGGTCAAGCTTTTTAAGTAGTCAAAAAACTAATTGTAGTAAATGCGGTAAAGAATACCTTTCCGCAGGTTACTTTATGGATGATGTTTGCAGTCAATGTAACCCTAAAAGTAAAAACTTTTTAGTTGGATTTACACCTGGTAGTTTAGAACAGTAAATTACGTATTAATTATTCCAATAGATTTTGTTTCATGAAGGTTATTCAAAAAGTCTTTAATGAAATCCTGTTCATTTCTTCACTAATCCTTTTTTGAACAACTTTCCCATAATATTCTTGGGTTATTTTCATACTAGAATGCCCTAATAATTCACTAACTATCTCCATTGGAACATCATTGTAAAGGAGCACGGTGGATGCAAAAGTCTTTCGCGCTGTATGATGACTAATAGACTTATTAATACCTAAAATACTTCCAATTTCCTTTAAATATGAGTTGAGTTTTTGATTGCTTATTCTTGGTAGGGAAAATTCACCAACCTCATCATATTTAGCTAAAATTGCTTTTGCTTTTGGAAGCAATGGAACTGAAATTATCTTATTGGTTTTCTTCCTTTTCATCTGTATCCATTGATTGCCGTCAAAGCCTAAAACGATATGGTTCTTTTTTAAATCAGACATCTCACAATAGGATAAACCCGTATAACAACAGAATATAAAAAGGTCCTTTATCAAACTTAATCTTGGTTGATAAAATTCATGATTCTCAAGTATTTTCAACTCACAATCTGTAAGGAAAACAACCTCTTTTATGACCTTTCCAGGCTTAAAAGACATGAATGGGTCACTTTCCAAATAACCTTCATTAATAGCCTCCTTAATAGGCTTCCTGAGCCTCTGAATGGTCTTATTTACAGTGACCTGCCTTTGCTTTCTAACGGTCTTGAGAAAGTGTTCAAAATCGTTGAGCAATTGAATTTTTAGGTCATACATTTTTAAATCTTTTTTGTTAAGCTTATATTTAAGAAATTCCTCAAATTGAATCTGTGCATATTCAAATTTCTTCCACGTTGATTGTTGCAAATCAATTCCAATGAGCTCTTTCTTCTTATCAAGAAATTCCTTAAAATACTGAAGAAAATATCTGTTATTATTGAGAGGTTCTCCTGTATAAGATTTAAATATTTCCTCAACTCCAAAACTTATTTGGTCTATTTGAAGACCTAGAAAAGATCTACGTATGTTAGTCTTAATAATTTCTAGTTGAATATTAAGAGGTTCATTGTTGCTAGCTTTTTGAAGCTTAGAATTCCAGTTCTTAGGCGATATAAATTCACCAGTTGAAAATTCTTTTCTAGCCTTGAAATAGGTAAGTCTGCATTTAATTGGGCATAACCCCTGTTTGTTAATTTTGGCCTTGTTCAAGTAGAACAGTACCGATAAAGCATTTTGATTCATAACCAATTGGTTTTAATGTTAAACAATTGGCATACAATTCAGATTTCAAAAGTGGGACACCTAGAAATATTTAGGGACACCTAATGGGACACCTAGAATCTCTATAATAACTTGACAAGTTGACTTTTTGTGTAGAAGTAATATTTCTTCATATAATGCAAGCACGCTAGCACTGACAATACGTAAAACAAAAAATCCAACCTAAATAAATAGATTGGATTTCGCTTTTTGCTCCCCCTCTTGGGCTCGAACCAAGGACCCTCTGATTAACAGCGGTCGGATTACAGATTTATTAAGATTCAAAACTATTCATAAATAATTGATTATTAGATTTTTAATCTATTTTGATTTCATTTACACTCATTTGAAACCATATATTTATGTGCAAATTATGTGCAAATTTTTATCTACCTTTAAAGTATGCAGACAAGCCTAAGTTTGAGTTTGGATACTCGCCGAATAAGAAAAGATAGTTCGTTTCCAATTATTATACGGCTTGGGCATTTTCAAAAGACAACTTCAATAGCTACCGGTCAATCCGTGCAAGAAACATACTGGGATGATTCAAAAAAATTAGTACGGCGCTCCTACAAAGGCGTTCAATCTGTTCAATTTTTAAATAATCTACTCCGTTCAGAATTGACAAAAGCTCAAGAAATTATTAACCGCTTACACCATAAAGGCGAACTTGATTTCCTGTCAGTCACACAATTGAAAAACAAAATAGTCAACAAATCTAAATATGATTCTTTCTTTGTTTACGGCTTGGCTAAGGCACAAGAATTAAGGGAATCAAAACGCTTTGGTACAGCAAGGAATTATGAAGGAGTTCTGAATATTCTCAAAGTCTTTAATAATGGTAAAAATTTAAAATTCAACGAACTGAATCTTAGTTTTTTAGAACGGTTCGATAGATTTCATTTATCTAAGCCCGGAAATACACAAAACGGTCTTGCTTCTTACATGAGAACCATAAAAGCCATTTATAATAAGGGTATAAAAGATGGCATTATAGAAAGGGAACATTATCCATTTCAAAATTACCAAATACGAACGGTTCCAACTGAAAAGAGAGCTATAAAAGTAGAATACATTAAGAAAATTTTGGAGCTTAATTTTGAAGAAAATAATTCTCTTTTCAATTATAGAAACTATTTCCTTCTTTCCTATTTGACAATGGGGATGTCTTTCATCGATATGGCTTTTCTTCAAAAGGGGAACATCGTAGATGGTCGTATAAAGTTTCAACGAAAAAAGACTTCCAAAATGTATGACATTAAAATTACTGAGCAAATTTCGGTAATTTTGAAATATTATGTTTCCCATAAGAAACGTAGTGATTTTATACTACCTATTCTAAAAAGAGATACCCTTGAACTTCAATATAAAGATGCACAATGGGGTTTGAAAAATTATAATAAAGGTCTAAAGAAGATAGCAGCTCTATGCAACATTGAAGAGCGTTTAACATCTTATGTATCAAGACATAGCTTCGCTACTCATGCGCTGTTTAAGAATATTCCCTTATCCGCTATTTCGGCTATGCTTGGTCATAGTAAATTATCCACCACCCAAATCTATCTAAAATCACTCCCTAGCAATATTATTGACACCTATCAGGAGGAGTTAAATATTTTGTAAAGCGTTAAAACAAGTTGAAATGTATCTAAGACACCAATTAAAAATCAGTATTATAGGTTCTTAAAAAGACCCTATAATACCTCATTCTCTATTTTAAGTTTAAGTTATTGTAAAATATCATCTAAGAACTAGAAACATAGTCGTGTCTTTAATTAAATCCAAATTGTTCTCCCATTTCATTTAAAAGCATAGTAAGCGAAGGAAGATAGGGTTTAAACGAGCACATGAATTGGAAAACTTAATAAGTCAGTTAGCGCCTTAATTTTTATTAGTTTTCAATTGTCGATTGGTACTTAAACTACTTTTTAGCTTTGGGCAACCTAGAAATGGTAACTTCCTTAAAAAGGAAACTTTGCGTTGGTGTTAAATTTTCACCCTTTACCTACCTCTGAAATAATTGTACATATTACTAAAAATTACTCTAGTTTAACAACCCAGTAATTATAATCACCTGTTGATCCTTCGCCAGCTTCGACAATATTTGTATACCATGACCCTGCAACAATATATCCGCTATCAGTAGCTTGTTCTATTGAAAATCCATAATCATTTCCTGGCCCTCCTAAATTCGTTTGCCAGATGATACTTGCAGATACATCTAATCTTAAAATCCAGAAGTCTGTCGCACCATTATTGGAACTTATATCTCCATCGAATGAGCTTGTGCTACAAACGGCTATAAATCCTCCTTCTGTAACTTCCTTAATCTCATTTATTACTTCTGAACTTGAACCTCCAACTGTTTTTTCCCAAAGCAATTCTCCAGAAACATTTAACTTTATAATCCAAGCATCACTTGATCCTTGGTTTTCTCCTACATTACCATTAGACGAATTAGAATACCCTCCAACTATAAATCCATTATCCAAAGTTTGTTGCACAGAAATAGCTTCATCATTTTCAGACCCCCCTAGTTTTTTTTCCCACACTAAACTACCCGAAGCATCCAATTGTGCAACCCACAAATCTCTTTTGTTTTCTGCTGTACTGGTATACCCAGCCAGAATGAATCCCAAATCAATAGTCTGGTCGACAGAAACGGCAATATCACCCCCAGAACCGCCCAGATTAGTTTCCCAAATTAAACTTCCCGAGGCATCAAGTCTTACGACCCAGGCATCTGCACCTCCATTATTCTCTGTGACATTTCCATCAGCAGAAGATGAAAAACCTGCAGCAACATAACCTCCATCTTCAGTTTGTAATATAGATTCTAAAATATCATCCTTAGAACCCCCTAATGAAGTTTCCCACACCAAATTTCCTGAAGCATTTAGTTTTACAATCCAAAAGTCTCGCATTCCATTATTACCACTAACATCACCATCACTCGATGAAGAAAATGCTCCAACAATATACCCTCCATCTGTTGTTTGTTGTATGCCATGAATAGTTTCATTACCCGACCCACCAAGGCTGGTTTCCCATACTATATTCCCAAGATTATCAAGCTTTACGACCCAACAATCTTTAGCTCCTTTATTAGCCCCTATATCACCATCTATAGATTCTGATGAACCTCCAATAATATATCCACCGTCATTAGTTCGCTGTATCTCGTAAGCTTCATCGTCTAAGGTGCCTCCTAAAGATTTTTGCCATACTACAGCAACTTCTTTATCAAAGATTTCATCTTCTGCTGTTATAAAATCAAATGTATTTTCTGAGGTATTTCCGTTACTGTCAGAAGCTACAACTTTGCCTTTATAATTGGTTTGAGCTTGCAGGCTTTCTAAAAGAAATTCTGTTGTTTCCAAATTCGTCTGCGCTTCGGTTTCTCCAAGAAATATGGTGTATGTTACTTTATCATTATCTGGGTCTACAGCTGCATTCCAATTCAGTAATGAACTATTATTGGTAATTTGAGTAACCTCAACAGTAAAATCTCCCGGATTTTGATTATGGGGTATTTTAATTAGGTTTTCATCTTCTTTTTTACAACCTGATATAAGTAGGGCGAACAATACGATTCTAATTGCTATTTTCATTTTTTAAAATTTTTAAAAACGACATCTTTGTAATTTGCATTAATCATAAAGCTAATCCCATATAAAATAGAATATTCCTGTGAGGTTTTCAATTTCTTGATTTTCATTTAACGATGTACCGTATAGACCTCTAAATAGTGGTTCCTTATCCTCTGAATCGAAGGATAACGACCCCCTCATATATGTAATCTCTCCTCCAGAAAGGTTAGTGATAAAATCTATAGATAAAGTGCCTTCATCAGTAATCGACCAATTTCCTGAAACTATTAATGCTGGGTTACTGTATCTTTCCATAGAGACACTACCATTTTCATTTAACTGGAGACCATAATCATTAAAAACGGTAAGAATTATTTCATCGGGGTCACTAACCTTTTGAAAACCACCACTAAAAAAACCTTCTATAAATGTATTAGTCAAGGTTATTTCTACAGTTGTAGTTGTCACTCCACTTTGTGCAGTAATGCTAAAATCATAAATGCCAATTGGAAAGTCTTTACCCCACGAAAAATGTCCCGTAATTGTATCGAACGCTATTACGTTTTCTTGCAATATTCCCGTTGATGAGCTAATGCTGTAAGTACCTGGTTCACCATCCCAATTAAGAATAACAGGAGCGGTACTTCCCGCCGTTGAAAAGATGAGGTTGATTTCCGTTTCAGGATATCCTAATTCAATTTGTCTGGTCTTTGTTTCGTCTTTACTGCAACTTAATAGGATGCAAAAAAATAGGAAATAAAAGATTTTTTTCATGATAAATTTATTTTAATTCATACAATACAACAAGGTCATAGGAATATTCTCCTGCTGTACGGTTATAATACAATGATGTTGCATAGTGTTTGATGTATTTTCTGATATTGAAATAACTTTACCAATTTTTCTTTTCATAGCCTTGGCAAGTACAATAGTTATATTATAAATTTTATCAAAAGGTCATTTGTATTATTTTCAGCTTCTTCACTTAATCTTCCAAACCGAAATATTCAGCTACCTGGAGGTAATTATTAATATCTACCCCAGCAGCTTTTAATTTATTAATGGGAGTAAGGTAATTGGCACCGACTTTACTTGAAATAGACGATTCGATGATAACTATTCTTAAATAGTCAATATCACCAGCTGCAACCGGTATGTATGCAGAACCAATACCATTATAATTACGCTTTAGGGATATTACTGTGCAACCCCCAGTAAATAACTCAAGCTCTATATCAGCCGATATACTATTAATTATCACACGACCTGGAATAGGGTTAAAACGACCATTATGATTGGTTTTTATATAAAATAAAATAGCATCATTCTCAATAGCTTGCGTTGTCAATTCACTCCAATAAACACTATAATTTACCACGCCTGAAGGGTCATTCCAACCGGAGAGATCAAATTTTTTGCTTATGACATTGGCAGTACCGTTTTCTCCCTTTTCTCCTTGAATGCCCTGTTCTCCATCCTCTCCATTTGTACCATCTGTTCCGTTTTCGCCTTGCATTCCTTGTTCGCCCTGCGAGCCTTGTGCCCCAATCGGCCCTTGGCTCACTTCTTTAGAGCATGCCAAAAGTAGAACGCCGATAAAGGCTAAATTCGTGATACGTATTATTGTTTTCATCATTAAATGATTTTAAGTTTGAATATCTCAGGATATTTCTGAAAATTGAATTTGTCAACTTAATATTTATAATAGCGAAACCCCCGACATGACAATTTGCCTTTTAATTGGGGGTAGCACTAACCATTTTCTTATTCTTCTATTCCGAAATGTGCAGTTACTTCTTCGTAACTCATTTTTGTATAATCTAAAGTTGCCGTTTTAGAACCTAGACCACCTATTCCGTTACTAGCTTCAACTTCTCCAGGAATCAAAACATATCTATATTCCCCAAAAAATGGAACCCCCACATTTTCACCTTGTTCATTTGCTGCTACTACAATATCAAGTTCTTCGGCTGCTTCGGCCCTAAAGTAATGTGACTGTTGCAGACTGGCACCAAATACAATGGGAAGACCGTATACATCAGTGTCAAATGAAACTGGATTAGGCTTTGATTTACCAAAAACCAGAATAACTCCTGTATCTATAAATTCTTGTGTCATTGATGGGGCATCTATAGTGAAAGAGGCTGAGGTGGTATTAATGTTAGCATCAAATTCGGAATCTATCCAATCCGAATAAATAACATTGGCCGTGCCTGTAGCTCCGTCCTCGCCATCTTCACCGTCAACACCATCAGCGCCATCAACACCATCAGACCCTGCAACACCTTGCTCTCCTTGAGCTCCTGCTGGCCCTATCGCTCCATCTTTCCCATCGTCTTTTGAACAAGCAAATAAAAGGCTTGCTATAAAAATTAGAGTAACTAATTGTTTTGTAAATTTCATAGTTTTCATAATTAAATTTTTAAATGTTATTGATTCAAACTTACTATAGATGTGATTGGGGAAGTCCTGAATCTTTTAGATTTAAAAAATTAGGATACATTGAGAGAAATCATATGTTTTATGAGAGATATTTTGTCCTACTGAGGTCCTTTCTACCAAATAAAAACATGTTGAATCATATAATCGATGCATGCGCCAAAAAGTGTTTCGGGTTTATGTTGATTGCTGGGCGTTTTACAACGCAGTAAGCATCACTAAAATAGTCCACCTCTTCAGTTCTACCCACACTTACATAGCCATGCTTATAGAACACAATGGTTCTGTTGTATTTACCATCCATGGTATTTGCCCAACTATTTTCCGGTTTGGATTCTCTACCCGTTTTAAAGTTTATAGCGAGATTATAGTGGCATGAATCTCTTTTCGAACCAAGATTGTTAGGTGACCCCGCACTTACAAATTCGTTTCTGTATCAAGTATAAACGGTATTATTTTTCCCATCTATCGTCATATTTACAAGAAGGTCCGGGGTATAGGAAACCCTGGTATATGAATATATAGGTAAAATACAAAAGTGATCTGCTGGCTTTCTTACTGATTCTATTTTTTTTGATTCTAGCGCACTACAACAATCGTTCTTATACCAAACGAAATTCAAATTTACGTCGCCATCGGTCCGCATTCCTACAATATCCCATTTTATAAAGCGTGCTGTTGGGGTTTAGTTTTCTGGTAGTGAATAGAAGTAAGGTTTCTATATTTGATGAAATGCTTTGGTATTTCTGCCGTAACATGAAAGCCATATACCGGAGACCCTATAATTTGATTGAAACAACCAGAAACTAGAGAAACGGCTGATAGTTCTTCATCTGAACTATCTGGTATGAAATTGAATTCTTATTTGAACATGAAGAAATAAAAATGATACACCTAAGACTAATATGTAAATTATAAAATTTTCCATATAATTTAAGTCATATGTATAACATCTAGAAATACAAATTTTTTTGATTCCTGAATCTTTAAATTCTAAGTATCAAGACACATACGCGCATCTGTCCCGATATTCTTTGGGCGTAATACCAGTATGTTTTTTAAAGGCGGAATAAAAAGCCGATTTGGAATTGAATCCAGCTTCAAGACCGACCGAAATAATAGTGTAGTGAGCAAACGCCTTTGAATTTAGGTTACGTTTTACATCAGCAATTCGATATTCGTTAATAAAATCGATATAGCTCTTGTTTAATAAACTATTTACCATACTGGACAAGTAACACGCTGAGATCCCTAGAACTTCCGCCACAGATGAAAGACTAAGGCATGGGTTACGATATAGTTTTTTGAAACGCATGAGTTCTTCCAACTTTTTAAAATATTGATTGGCCTTGCTGAAATTTTTTTTGTTATTGACGCCAAGTTCTTTAATCTTTTGACCGCACAAGGCGGCAATAATGGTTAATAGGTACAAATGTTTTTCTGTGAAAAACCCCATCTCGGGGTGTTCGGAATCTATAATTCCGAAAAGTGTTCCATTTATGACAATAGGTACACAAATCTCTGAGAGTCTATATTCATCATCCTTTATGTATCGTGGGTCTTTAGATGTGTCCCTAATGATTTTTGCGTTACCTGTTAGAGCCACACTTCCAACGATACCTTCGCCTAGAGCTATGTTGATTTGGTTATAGATTTTCTCCCCTATCGGGTTTTTAACACCATAAGCAGCTCTTTGGGTCAATAGTTCCCGGTCTACATCATAGGTGTAGATAATGCAATCAACAAAGCCTAACTGGTGAATCACGTTTTTGGTAATGTCCCACAGCACTTCCTCAATAGATTCTTTTAAGTAGAGCGAAGAGGAAAAATAACTAATAGCCCTTATTTCGGCCAATCCGCAGAATTGTGTATCTATCATTATCTTTTTGTTTTCAAAGCTAACAGCGAAGACAAATTGATAGCTGTTGGTATGTAACAAAAAGATGGACTATTGTAACGCGACGGATTTTTAAGGCTTCTTCTGCTCGCTAAATTGGCTTGGGGTTAATTGAAAATGCGCCTTGAATGATTTCATGAAATATTCAGGGGTATTAAAACCGGCAGAGTAAGCCACTTCGTTTATGGTTAAATCACTTTTAAGTAATAAATCCGCCGCTAGTTTTAATCGCTGTGATTTGATAAAGGCCGAAGTAGTGAGACCAGTATAAGCCTGTAATTTGCGATGTAACTGCATGCGGCTCATTTTAGCTTTTTTGCTAAAGACAGCCGAATTAAATTCAGAATCCGTCAAGTGTTGGTCCAGTATTTCCTGTATTTTACTTAGAAAAACGGCATCACTTGGCGTTACCGTAATATCTTTTGGTTTTAAAATCAACTCTTGGCTATAGCGATTTCGTAGTGCTTGTCTTACTGCTATTAAATTAGCGATGCGCTGTTCCAAAACGGTTATCTTAAAAGGTTTGGTGACAAAATCGTCGGCGCCTGATGTTAGTCCTGTCAACTCATCTTCTTCTCCCATACTAGCAGTCAGAAGAATTATCGGAATATGACTAGTGCGCTCGTCTATTTTTAGGGCATTACATAGTTGTATGCCGTTTTGGACAGGCATGCGGATGTCTGAAAGAACGATATCGGGAATTTGGGAGAGAGCGATTTCCATACCTATTTTTCCGTTTTCGGCCTCCAGAATGCGATATTTTGATTCTAGTGCCAGCTTAATAAAAGTGCGTACTTCTTTATGATCTTCTACGATAAGCAATATGGGAAGCGCTTCCTTTATTCCTTCAGAGGCCTCATAGTCAATATCCAAAATCCCCGATTTTATATCTATACATTTCGAGTTATCTTTAATTTCTCTGATGGCGTCCACTTCAAAAGCCGAACGGATAATGGGTAATTTGACCATAAAATATAATATTTCGCCTCCTTCTAAAGAAGCCTCAATTGTACCTCCATATACTTTCACCAGTTCTTTAACTAAAGAAAGACCAACACCCATACCTTCTGAATACTGATCATATTGATAAAAACGTGTAAACAACTTTTCTAATTGGAGTTGTGATGCATTAAGCGCAGTATTCTTGATATGCATATTTACAAAATCTCCTTTACTTTCGATTGAGAAAATACAAACGCCATTTTTTGGGGAATACTTTAATGCGTTTGAAAGTAGGTTGGTAGCTATCTTTTCTATGATATCCTCGTCATACCAAACTTCACCCATTGAATCTATTGTTACGGTATACGCTATATCCTTCAAATAGGCTTGATATTCAAAAGATTGTGAAATAATGTGCATAAAAAGGGAAAGGTCGCCTCGAGAGACGTTGAGGTTGATTTTGCCGTCTTCCAATTTGGCGAGTTCTAATAATTGGTCTACTAAAGAAGTTAGACGTGTAGTATTTCGTTTTACGATAGAAAAATTCGCACGATCAAAATCCGTAAGGTTTCCTTGCGAAAGTTTTTGGTCTATCGGTCCAGAAATCAAGGTTAGCGGAGTTTTGAATTCATGGGCAATATCTGTATACATGTTCGATTTAAAATCATTCAGTTTTTGTAACCGTTCTGCCTCTTCTTCCTTTAACTGTAAGCTTAACTGCATTCGCAATCGCCATTTTAAGTAACAAAATATACCAAGGCCTAAAAGACAGAAGAGTAAAAAATAAACTAGTTTTACGAAAGAGGTAAGATACCAAGGAGATTTTATGGAGAAGGAAAAGGTTTCGGGCGTTTCATTCCAAACACCGTCATAATTGCTGGACTTTACTTGAAATTCATAATCTCCGGGAGGAAGCAATGTATAACGTACATAATTATTGTTTCCTGCAGAAACCCAATTATCGTCATAATTCAATAGCCGATATTGGAACTGATTTTTTGCAGGAAGCGAAAACTGTAAGCAGGAAAAGGTAAAGGCTAATGTATTTTCATTGCTTTCCAACTCTGTTTCGTAGTCCATCGAATGTGTCTCGTCCAACACTTCAAAACTTGAAATCGTTGTTTTGGGCAAAACGGTATTATCCTTGATATTTTCGGGTTGAAACCAATAAAACCCATCGAGTCCACCAAAATATAAATTTTCGTTTTCATCCTTAAAATAAGCACCAGTGTTGAATTCGGTAGCCAGGCCGTCGTAGTTGTTAAAATTAACAATATCAGGAGCTTTTTGCCATGAACTTTTTGGCGTGAACTTGGTAATACCCTTGTTCGAACTTAGCCAAAGGTTTTCCGCAGCGTCTGGCAGTATGGCATAGATTACGTCGTTTGCCAATCCATCTGTCGTCGTAAACCCATAGACTGTATCATTTTTAATATCAAGGGCATTCAGTCCGAAACCGTTTGTACCTATCCAAAGAATATCATTTGGATCGTGGAATAGTGATTTAATTGAGTTTTTTGACAATGCTTTCATTTCCGGGATTTTGGAAGTCGTAAAAATCTCTTCTGTAATATTAAATTTTATAACGCCGTTAGTATCGGTGCCCAACCAAAGATCGCCATTTAAATCTTCGGTAATCACTCGGATAGAATTACTAATCGTAAATTTGTCTTTAGAAAAAAGGGGATTAAATTTTTTTATTTCTCCGAGCTTCTTGTCAAATTGTATTAGTCCGTTTTCATTAGTGGCCAACCAAAAATGCCCATTTTTATCCTTATAAATATCCCAAATGGTTTTGGCCGATAGGGTAATTTTAGTCTGTTCAGAATAATTATCAAATGTTCCATCAGCATTCAATATTGAAAGACCGTTTCCTTGAGTGCCAATCCATAAGTCCCTGTTATTATTGATATATAGGCTCATAATACGATTCGAGGGAAGGGCTGAATTCTGTTGCGAGAATGTTTTCCAGATATCATTTTTTTGATCAAACCGTGTAAGTCCTTTACCCGAAGTGCCCGTCCAAACGATACTATCTCGGGTTACAGCAAGTGACCGAACTACATCTATATTAATATTTTCTGGCGTTTGGCTATTGGTTAGTGAATTGAATTTTTCGAGGTATTCATCGTAATAACTTAGCCCTGCGCCGTCCGTTCCAAACCAGAGTGTTCCTAGATAATCTTCATAAATACAGAGAATGTCATTGTAATGGAGCGTTCTAAGATTGTGTTTTTCATTTGTAAAATGTATTATTTTATAGGTTTCTACATTAACCATGTATAATCCCTGACCGTATGTAGCGACCCATAATCTATTTTTTGAATCGAGATATAAATCTAGAATATTGAGATTGGTAGGCAATGTTTCCTCAAAGGAATAGGTAGGCATCCGATCCAGTTGATTACTTTCATTTTTTTTGATGAACAATCCCTTTCCATGAGTGCCTATATAATTTTCTCCTGAATTACCAGCTACTAACGTGCTAAAATTAGTTTGCAAAGCTTTCCCAGCAGATTCTTCGGGTTGTATAAAAAAACTGTCTTTAGATTCGATGGAGATTTTGACAAATTCGTTTTCTCCAAGTAGCAGAAGCGTATCGGAATGTATTTCAACAATATCATTTATAATGCCTTGGTGCGGTTTTTCAAATATTATTTTTGAGATTTCTTCAGATATTCCGTTTACAAAAAACAGTTCTTTTCCATAGGTAGATATCCAATAATTTAGATTGCTATCCTGAAATATTGAATAGGCATTGTCAATATCTAACATGGGCTGAAATACATCACTTTCAACATCATATTTATAAGGAATATTATCTGTAGGGATAATCCATAATTGTTTTTTCTTATCCAAATAGATTTTTCCTAAATGGCTGTAGTCTGGCCGCGTGATATCGGTAAATTGAAATGGATATTTGGTGAACTTGCGCCCGTCATATTTATTTAGGCCATCTTGGGTAGCAATCCAAAGATACCCTGTACTGTCTTGTAATACACCTATAGCGCTATTTTGTGACAAGCCATCTTTAACCGAAAGTTGCCTAAATGTAATTTGGTCTTGCGCGAAGGCATTCACACTCCAAAAAAAAATAAGACAATATAAGAAATATTCGATGCGGATTTTTGATATTAGATGTACAAGCTTAATGCCGAACTCAGCAGTAATTATCCTTTCTACAATTAGCATCGCTCTGAAGCACATGATGATTTTTTTTAGCAAGGGGAACTAAAATTTCTATTGTATAGAAATTTTTAAAGATACAGATATAGTGTAGAAAAGTAGCTCCAAAATTCAAAAAGGTAGACACATTTAAACTAGAAATAATAACTGCATCCCTTAAACCCATAAAATCAAGTTAGCTACAAGTCATGTTACTATTTTTGCTCAATATTCATATCAGAATAACCCACTTAACCTTATATCTTAATGATCCAGAACTTTTATCCGTAAGAATAAAAAACATCTAATCTTTCAAAAAATAGCTAAGGAAGCTAAATAGGACAATTAGATTGAACAAATAGGCTACATAATTTTGCAGCCTTGTTTGGCATTGCGAAAAAATTGACATCTTGTGCATCAAGATATAGTTTTGCTACCCAAAGCTGTTTAAAAATATTCTGCTATCTTATATTTTCACAATACTTGATCATAGTAAATTATACATCACCCAGAGATGTCTGAACTCTCTTTTTAGCAATGTTCTTGACAACTATCAACAAGTGTTAAACATTCTTTAAGTGTTTATTGAATAAATAACCCTTCAAGTGCATCTAAAGTGTCCCGTAATATAGAAATAACGTAGAATACTAAAAAAGACTAGAAATAGGGCACTTTGCCGATAGATTTTGTGTTTCAGAAAAACCGTCCCTCAATTGAACGTTTTAAAGGACAAATAAAGTCCCCAAATCTTACCATAACTTACCTGCGCATGGATCCTGTGTAATTTTTGTAGCGTTCCGGCAGATAAGCGTTAAGCAAAAATTCCATAGGGCGCATTCTACTTTTGAATTGGAACACTATCTTTTTCTTTTATCCATTTCTGGTACGATTGATAATGCTCGGGGTTTTGGTCAAAATATCCTTTTAGGTTTGAAATGACTTCTTGCTCACCCTTGGCGAAGGCCTTTTCTTTCATTTCATCTATTCCAGATACTTTGAAAGCTAAATAGCCGATAATAATCAAGGAGGTTATCCAAATAGAGTAGAGAATCCATACCTGCACTCTAGGAATCAACCTTACTTTTGAAATTTGCTCAGTAATACCTCGAACGAATTCATCAAGCCTTGAATTATTAGCCTTCTCGGAATTCAGATACGTTTTCAACATATCCTCAATTTCCGAAATATCAGGTTTTATGGTTATATTTTCCATATTCTGTGTTAACCTTTCCAGTCTAATTATGGACTTGTTGAACCCGTCCAGTTCATCGGTCAGAAGTTCCATCACTTCGTCCAGTTTCTTATATCCCATAGCTTTTGTTTTAATATCCGATTCCCGTATCAATGGCTTTCTTAATTGTTTTTTTGATGATGTTCTTGGCGATGCTTGTAGCAAAATTGGTACTCATTTCCATAGTTTTCCCAAGTAAATTGATGGTCTTCCCTAGCTTTATTGGTTTAGTTATACCATAATTTTGGGAAAGCTGCGCCATTATTCTTCCGCCAGACATAGAGCGATGAACCTCGCTTGCTTTGAAGTTATGACCTTGATATTTGAAACGAAACCCTTGTAATCTGTTCGCCTTGTTGATGCTCGGAATGACGCTAACGTTCCTTTCCTGCATCGCTTTTATATAAGAGTCTAAGGTTTTAGGGCTTTCGGTCATCATTACGTTCTGATGAATATTCTTAATTTCAAGCCTGACTTTTATGAAATTCCGTCCCCTTTCCAGTTGTACTTCCTTGACCGTGGTAAGCCCCATTTCCTTGGCAACATTTTCTGCGGCCAGTTGGCTGCGTTTTCCGATAAAGCTATCATTATAAGCCTTACCATCGAAACCAATACGATTGACATAAAGATGCACATGAGTATGTGCCTTGTCTCTATGGACAAAAGCGATGGCTTGATTCTCCTTCAATTGCATTTGCTTAATGAACCTTTGGGCGACTTCTCCTAACTGTTCCTTGGAAAAGTTCTTACCCTCTTCGGGTATAGGGCTAAGAATGAAGCTCAAGGTGTTCTTTTGGCAACGGGTGTTTTGTTCCTGTATCAGTTTGAACTCTTCTGTTATCTGTTGAGGGTCAGTTCCTGCCAAATGCTCGCTAAATACAATTTCGGCATCTTTCTCCTGATTCCAACCGTATTCGATACTTGTCCCCGTATGCCCTATGGAAGTCCCCTTGCCTATCATTTCGTTATTTTTTTAAAATTATAGAGGTGTGTTCGAATTTCCTCTGCTAGTTTCTCGACCTCGCTTGCCAGTTTCGGGTTGTGTTTCTTGAACATATTTCCGATACGGATAAAGTTGCCCTTGTACTTCACTAGCATTTTATAATGGGCCAATTGTTCCTCCGTCAAACGCTCGATAACCGAATTGCCAAAAGCAGAACTTCGGCAATATTCAGAAAGAGAAATACCTGCCCGTTCCGCTCTCTTTTTTAGCAGCTTTTTCTCGTAGATAGAACACCGAAATTTGATATAGGTTCGTTTCATTTCTTTTTTTCTTTGCGACCGCCGGGAGTAAAGCGAGTTTGTTTTTGTGGTAACAAAAACACATCTCGCACTCCCTGACCAAATCCATTTTTAGCATTAAAAATCAACCATTCGTTCATATCCTTATAACCCTCATATAGACTTGATTTGTCTAGGCAATTATCGGAATGGGTAATTAGTTTTTCGGTCGTTGCTTTACCATTTCTGTCATTATCCAAATAGAGGTCGATTTGATGATAATCATCAATAACTTTCATCGCTTTGTTTAAAAATGCAGTAGAGTTCAAAACCAAAAAATCATATTCCGATTCCAAATTTTTAGTACTATCCAAAATCGATAATAGGTCGAACATCCCTTCAGTAATAATGAGTTTCTTATTTCCATTTTTGATTTGGGTGATATCCTTAGGTGAACTAGAGTTCTTATAATACTTGTTTCGTAATTCCCATCCGTTTGAGTTGTTTTTAAGTCCGATAGCAAAGTAAGACCTTCCCTTATGCAGATAGCGAACCTCATAGCAGTACATAGCTACTGTGGCTATAGATATGCTTCGTTCCGCTACATATTTTAATAGACTGTAATGTTGTAAGGGTCGTGCATAAAGAATTTGAAGTCCTTTATCTTTTTCAGTTTTAATTACGGGCTGCTGCTGAAAAGAAAAAGAGTCTTGATCCTCTGCTATAAATTTTAAAGTTTCACTAACGGTAGATTCTGTAATCAAACAAATAAGGTCAATTACATTTCCGCCTTTACCTTCTCCGTGGTCGTACCATCTATTTAGTTTCTTAGACACCTTAAAAGAGGCTTGAATTTCTGAGCGGAACGGACTCAAGAACCAAGCTTCTTTATCGTTTGTCTTGGTTGGAAAGTGCCCTAGTTTTGCCAGCGCTTTTTCGATGGGAAAAGCTCGGGCTCTTTCACACGATAATCTGATTGTTCTTTCTTTTTTCATAAGCCATATGTTTTTAAGTGTTTTTTTGATGTTTTGATGACAAACCCTTAGTAAGCCTTATTTTAATTAGGTTTCTACTTCATCATTCTCTTCATCGATTCATCGTTTTTACTTTTTTTATGTTAGTTTTTGTCATCGTTTTATTTTTTGATGAACAAATGATGATATACTGATGACAGCTTTAGCATCGATAGCTAAAGGGAAAAACTTAATCTGTCATCGATTCATCAAAATTGTCAAGTAAAAAGAGTTTGTCCACTACAAAATAGCGTCCCTTGGCATCCAATAATTGCATAGATGCATCCTGCCAAATCACTAATTTTTGATAGCTCAGAGAATTGTCTTTGTTCTCCAATTTCCAATCCCTTTTTAGTAATCTTCTTAGCTGGGTCAAATCCGTCTTTATTCGTGTCCTATTTAATAATTGTAGCGCATCCAAAGGACAAATATCTATTTCTTCAATATCGAATTGTTCCATGGCACCTAGAAGAATCGTAGCAAGTTCCTTTTCAACCCTGTTACGATTATTTTGCACTAACTTTTTTAAAGCCGATGTCTTTATCTGATTTGGAGTAAACCACATTCTAGTAGTATGATTCGTTGAAAGCTGCCTTTGTCTTAAATAAAAAAGGAATGCGGGTACTTCCGATATCAATTGATTGAGAAAATTGGTCTCCTCTTTTTTGAGTACTGGTATTTTCAGCACCCAAAAACGGGTCTCGTTCCCGTCTATCTTGATAAAGTTGTCCTCATTGTTGCTGCATAGGACGAACTTGCCAAAGAACTCCACTTCCCGTTTGTCCTTTCCCTTGGCCTCCAACTTGTTGATGTTGGTCGTACTCAGGTACTTGATACGCTCGGTAAGCTCCTCCTTGTTAAACAATACTTCGTCTATACATATAAGTAATTTGTTTGCCCAGTCCGCATTAAACTGGCTGCTGAAACTGTCGTTGGTCAAATAGGTCATATTGTTCTCGAATAGGGCCTTCATCCATTTCAGGAAGGTGCTTTTGCCCGTGGAACGCTCTTTGGAGACCAAACACAGAATAGGCAGTACCTGTACAGGTCTGGTGTAGAGCAATTGCAGGTAGTCCAGCCCCAATTCATAATGTTTGCCGAAGATATGTTTCACGAAATCCAGCGAGGTTGTGCATTCTCCTTCTTTCGGGACTGCCGGTAAAGGGGAATAGGTGTTATAGAACCCTTTGTATTCCTGTTTGAAATCGATGTGGCTCGGTATGCAGGTAAAGCCATCGTACTTTGGAACCTTGCTCAGGTAATCCTTACCATGGTCTTGGCGGATGGTCTCGATGTTCCAATGCACCAATATTTCATTGAAATGCCCTGCGATAGTCGGTGCCTGCACCAGTTTATAGTACGAGGTTCCTACCCGTAAGTACGGTATTGTTTTCATAAGATTTGTTTTGAACGCCAAGGGAATACCCTTGGCGAAATGATTGAGCTATGGGCTGTTTAGATTTCCTGAGCGGAGTTCCTTTGGTTTTGGAGCAACCAACTGACTATTTTCTTACGTTCGAAAAATATCAGTTTTCCGTTGGGTTTGGAGTGCGGGATTATGCCCGCTGCGGTAAGTTTGTACAGATAGCTTTTGGAAATTCCCGTATAGTTACAGGTTTCCTCAAAAGTCAATACCTTTTTGTTCGCTATCAGAAGTTTTTCCAAACGGTCGAGCCGTTCGAGAATCAAAAAATTGTCCATTGTTTTCCTTTTTTAGGGTCAAGAAATGAACAAAAGCGCTTTTGTTTTCTTTCAATATTGTTACTTGATAAATGTATGAAAATAGGTGAATGTGGGAAGGTGTTTACGTAAAATAGTTATTCACAAATGATTGATATATAACACATTAAGCCATATTATACCAAAATAAATAACAATTACGAATCATACATTTTATTTAGTTTCATTTAATTGCAAATAAAACTAAATTGTATATCGGCTAATAGGTGTTTTTAGCGAAGATAACGGGGTTATCAACAATTGAAAAAGTAAAAATTGGAAAATCAGAATTTTAAAAAGACTAATTCTTATTCTGTTCTACCCCAATATTATGATTTTTGATGGCTAGTATAACACAAGGGATATTCGTCAATTGGATTGCGCTACAATGAAAATATAATGATTTTATAATTGCATTGATATGATTTGTATCAAAATGATACGGAATGAGATTTTTTTAGAAAAAAATCAATTCTATGTGCAAATTATGTGCAAATAAAAAAGGCTTTAGGAGTGTAAACTCTCTAAAGCCTTGCTGTTACTAGCTCCCCCTCTTGGGCTCGAACCAAGGACCCTCTGATTAACAGTCAGATGCTCTAACCAACTGAGCTAAGGAGGAAAATAACCCGTTTTAGTTTCCTAAAGCGGGTGCAAATATAGTGGTTTTTTGAAAGTCGCCAAATAAATAAATTATTTTTTTTATTTAAATATCAATTTGTAAACATCATTACCGTTTGCGAACAGTAAAAGGGCTATTAAAATAAAGAAGCCTGTTACTTGTGCGTACTCTAAAAACTTATCGCTTGGCTTTCTCCCAGTAACCATTTCATATAGCAAAAACATAACGTGTCCGCCATCTAAAGCAGGAATAGGTAGTATATTCATAAATGCCAGAATAATAGATATAAACGCAGTTGTTGCCCAAAACGCTGGCCAGTTCCAAGTATCTGGAAACATACCACCAATGGCAGCAAAACCACCAACCTCTTTATAGGCACCTGTATCAGGATTGAAGATTTTCTTCATCCCCTTAATATAATCTGTAAGGGTCTTAACGCCTTTGTTCCATCCTGCAGGGATGGATTCTATGAAAGTATACTTTAATGTTTCTACTTTATAGTAACCTAATTTCTCATAATCTTCTAAACTATCAAACCCAAGTACAACCCCTACTTTACCCTCATCAGATATTTTAGCATGTAATGGTACATTTGTCCCGTTTCTTCTTACGACCACATTTACAGTTTTCCCCTTATTACTTTCCAATAAAGGACTTACTTGATCCAAATATTCAACAGAAGCACCTTCAATTTCAATTAAAGCATCTCCTTTTTTGAAGCCAGTATCAACATTTGGTGAATTCTCAGGAATAGTATTGATTATAAAAGGACTTCTTCGGCTTATAAAACGTGCGTTCTCTTTATTATTAGATATGGTCTCAATAAAATCAACCGGAATTTCTTTTTCTATGATATTACCATCACGTTCAATAGTAATATTCTCACCATAAACCACTTCTGGAACAATACTATTTATAGACACTATTTTTTTATCATCTACAGCTATAATTTTATCTCCGGTTTTAACGCCAAGAGCATCTCCCAAAGTAGTATCCGTAACCCATATACCATCTTTCAAGCTGTCATTTGCTACATATTGCTCTCCATAAGCATATGCCAAACCGATAAAAATAATAACTGCAAGTACGAAATTGACAGTAACCCCACCTAACATTATAATTAAACGTTGCCAAGCTGGTTTGCTTCTAAACTCCCACTCCTTTGGTTCTTCTGCCATGGCTTCTTTGTCCATGCTTTCATCTATCATTCCAGATATTTTCACATATCCGCCTAAAGGCAACCAACCAATACCGTATTCGGTCTCCCCTATTTTCTTTTTGAAAAGCGAAAACTTAACATCAAAGAATAAGTAGAATTTCTCTACTCTAGTTTTAAAATATTTTGCTGGTATAAAATGCCCTAACTCGTGTAGTACAATAAGTATAGATAGGCTTAAAAAAAATTGTATTGTCTTTATTATAATAGGGCTCATTCTTTTTTCCTGAATATTAAAATCGCACAAAAGTACATTTTTACAACCGCTAAAAAAAAGAAACACACTGAGGTAGTGGTATTTTATGAATATTTTATAACCTGAACATGCCTATTCGCTTGAAAAATAAAGCACCCTGGCGTACCTTTGTAAAAAATTCGTATGCGTTCTTTTTTTGCTAAATTCAAGTTATTCGGTCTTGTACTACTGCCAATTTCTGCAGTAATAATGTACTTATTCTATAATGCGCTGCAACCCGTAATATTGCTTCCGGTGTATTCACCTGCCATGGTAAATGCAGAATTGGTCTCTGAAGAGATTCAGCATGTTAGAAAATACCACACTATTGGCGACTTCTCGTTAACCAACCAGAACGGAGAAACCATTACACAAGAAAACTACAAGGATAAAATATACGTTGCAGATTTCTTTTTCACCACTTGCCCTACCATTTGCCCAATAATGACGAAAAATATGGCGGATTTACAAAAAGCGTTGGGCAGCGATAGCGAGGTTATGTTATTATCTCATTCAGTAACACCCGAAATTGATTCTGTAGCACAACTAAAAAAATATGCTATTGAAAAAGGAGTGGACGATGCAACATGGAATTTAGTGACAGGTGATAAAAAACAAATCTATGACCTTGCCCGTAAATCTTACTTAGCCGTAAAAACAGATGGTGATGGCGGACCATTTGATATGATACATACCGAAAACTTCATTTTAGTCGATAAGAAGAAAAGAATTAGAGGTTTTTATGATGGAACCAAAAAAGAGGATATTGAGAAGATTTTGGCCGACATTGAAATTTTGAAAAAGTCTTACGACGAACATAGTAAATAGTACAAACTAATAATACATTAGGACAGCGTTAGTTTTAGGATGTATTAATTTCCTAATTGAATTATTTCCTTTACTTTTGCCTTACTTATAATGAATCTAAATAAAGATTGGAAACTACAGTCGCACATTTAAAAAGAGGTCAAAAGGGAATTATAAAAGAATTCACTGAGAACCTACTACCTATTAAATTACTTGAATTAGGCTGTTTGCCTGGCAATGTAGTAGAACTTGTGCAAGTAGCTCCTTTAAAGGACCCTATTTACATTAACGTAAATGGGTCGCATATTGCCATTAGAAGAGAAATGGCACTACATATAGCACTTGATATTATTGAAGACAATGCGGTTCTATGAGCAAGCAAATTAATGTAGCCCTTATTGGAAATCCAAACACAGGTAAAACATCTGTATTTAATCAACTAACCGGACTTAAACAGAAGGTTGGTAATTACCCAGGTATTACTGTAGAGAAAAAAGAAGGTATTTGTAAATTACCTCGTGGCGTAAAAGCTCATATTTTAGACCTACCAGGTACATATAGTCTAAACACAACATCTTTAGATGAAAGTGTGGCTGTAGAATTACTATTGAACAAAAACGACAAGGATCACCCAGATGTCGCCGTAGTTGTTTCTGATGTTGAAAATTTAAAACGTAACCTTCTCCTTTTTACCCAGATTAAAGATTTAAAAATACCTGCGATATTGGTCATTAATATGGCAGATCGTATGTCTAGAAAAGGTATTTCGATTGATATTGATTTATTAGAAAAGAAACTTAACTCTAAAATTGCCTTAGTAAGTACCCGTAAAGAAACTGGTATTGATAAACTTAAAGAGTTGATTGCCGATTACAAGAATTTATCAAAAACACAAAATGTTGATACTTCTGTAATAGCACCAGAATATTTTGAAAAGCTTAGAGAGACTTTCCCAAAAGAGGATGTGTACAAATTGTGGTTGGTTATTACCCAAGATGTCAACTTTATGCCGCTTGAAAAGAAGTTGTTTAAAGACGCTACATCATTCGCAACCAAATCAAAATCTGAGCTTAAACGATTACAACAAAAGGAGACTATTCTTAGATACCAATTTATTAATGGTATTTTAAAAGAAACCTATAAGATTGATGTTAATGCTGCGAAAGGTTTCAGAGCAACTTTAGATAAAGTACTTACCCATAAGGTTTTTGGTTATGTGATATTCTTTTTAATCCTTTTAACCATATTTCAAGCTATTTACGGCTGGAGCGAATACCCGATGGACCTCATAGACGGTTTCTTTGCCTCAGCTACAGAATGGGTTAAAGATACATTGCCACCAGGCGTATTTACCAATCTAATCGCTGAAGGAATTTTAGCTGGTATTGGAGGTATAGTCATATTCATTCCACAGATAGCTTTCCTATTTCTATTTATAGCATTATTAGAAGAAACAGGCTACATGAGTAGAGTGGTCTTTTTAATGGATAGAATAATGCGTCCGTTTGGTTTAAGCGGTAAAAGTGTAGTTCCATTAATATCTGGTACCGCCTGTGCCATACCTGCTGTAATGGCTACTAGAACCATAGAGAATTGGAAAGAACGACTAATTACCATATTGGTAACTCCGTTTACCACATGCTCTGCCCGTTTACCTGTTTACTTGATAATTATAGCATTGGTAATACCAGAAGGCAGCTTTTTAGGGTTAAGCTATAAAGCCTTGACATTAATGTCGTTATACCTAATGGGGTTTGGGGCAGCTATTGTATCAGCTGTTATTTTAAACAAAATATTAAATATCAAGAGCAAATCTTTCTTTGTAGTTGAAATGCCAAACTACAAATTGCCATTACTTAAAAATGTAGGGTATACTGTTCTTGAAAAAACTAAAAGTTTCGTTTTCGGAGCGGGTAAAATTATACTAGCTATTTCAATTATACTATGGTTTTTGGGCTCTAACGGATTTTCTGATGAATTTAAAAACGCAGAAACTATTGTTACCAATAGAGTAAACGAAGAAGGTTTTAGCAGTAGTAGTGAAATTTATTTCGAAACTCACCAAGATGGTTTAGATATAAACGATTCAGACATATCTAATCAGCAAAAAGAACTAGAAGAACGAGCCTTGGCCCAAGAAATAGCAGGCTATAAATTAGAGCATTCATATATGGGTTATATGGGTAAAGCTATAGAACCTGTTGTAAGACCTTTGGGATATGATTGGAAAATTGGTATTGCCGTTCTAACGTCATTTGCTGCCAGAGAAGTTTTTGTGGGTACCCTTGCTACTATTTATAGTGTTGGTAATGATGAAGAAGAAACCATTAAAAATAGAATGGCTGCCGAGATAAACCCAAGAACAAAAAAACCTTTATTTAATTTAGCTTCTGGAATTTCCCTACTTCTATTCTATGCCTTTGCTATGCAATGCATGAGTACCTTAGCAGTAGTAAAAAGGGAGACCAATTCTTGGAAATGGCCTGCCGGACAACTAGTTTTTATGAGCTTATTTGCTTATATTGTTGCTTTCATTGCTTATCAATTATTAAAATAAAATGGATATACTACAACACATATTAGTTTACATCACTTTAGCTATTTCTGTTGGTTATGTAGCTACAAAATTTTTCATTCCAAAATCTCTATGGTCTAGCAAAAAAAGTAGTTCGAAAGCTTGTGGTCAAAACGATTGCGGCTGTCACTAGATTTCAATTTTTAGTTAAATTAAATAAAAAAGACTCATAACAGTTTCTAAAATTGTAACGTTTCTTTCTTTGGTTCGTTTAGATTGCGTAGGAATAATCTAACACCATGAACACTAAAAAACTTCTTCTTCCATTTTTTACATTACTATTTTTAAACATATTTAATACCAACGCGCAGAATCTAACCGCTTTTGTTATTGATAGTATAAGCCAACAGCCAATACCCTTTGCCACAGTACAATTAAAAGAAAAAGGTGTTATCACCAATGAAGAAGGTAACTTTAATTTCATATTAAACGAGACCATTACGGAGTCTGATTCCCTGACCATTTCCTCAATGGGTTATGAAACCCTATCGAAACCCATATCTGAATTTACTACAGCTAAAATATTACTGGTGCCCAAGGCAATTGAACTACGAGAGGTAATAGTCTCCAACAAAAATTATACTGCTGAAGAAATCATAGATCTAGTAGAAGATAATCTAGATGAGAACTACACTAATGACCTTACCAAAAAAAGATTATTTCATAGATCATCCTATTTTAACAGATGGACAAAAAGTAATTTCAAAGTCAAAAAATCCTCTATTGATGTACTAAACCAAAAATTCATTGATAGTATCATTTCTACCGTTCCTAAAAATGATGCTTATTATCAAGAATTAGTGGGCGACCTTTTTGGTAATTATGATGAAGAGGTACAAAAACTAGATTTATTAAAAGCATCTAAATTATACGATAAAAGTACTGCACTTGATCAAGAGAAAATAGAAGAACAGTTTAATAGTATTCTAAAAGAAAATGTAAAGCCTGGGTCTTATTTTAAAATTAAATCTGGGTTACTATCCTTTAAAATAGATGCTGATGAGGTCAGTGAGCTGTTTGAAGAAGATGTAGATTCTACAGATGTAGCTGCTGTTAATGCAGAACTGGAAAAAAAGAAAAAAGATAAGGAAGAACGACAAAAAAACTTTGCCCACTGGAAAAGGAATAATTTGGGTTCCATTCTAAATGGATTACCAACCCAAGATGGTAGTGATCTTAATTTTATACTCAAATCTAGAAAGTACGATTTCGCCCTTAATGAATTCACTTATTTAGGTGATGCCGCTGTATATGTTGTCTCTTTCAAACCAGATGGATCAGCAGATTTTGAAGGCACTTTATATATAAATGCAGATGACTTTGCAGTTATACAGGTAGATTACAGCAATGTAAAACCTATTAGTAAATTCAATTTATTAGGAATTTCCACCAACAAATATCTGTCTAAAGGAAAAATTATCTACCATAAAGGTGCAAATGGTTTTTACGGTTTACATTATTATGAATCTGAAGTAGGAGAACGAATTGGTGTTAGAAGGCCTTTAAAAATTATTGAAAAGAACAAAATCGTTAAAGGTAAAAACAAACAGAACGAGCTATCTGGAGATATGGATTTTGTTTTTATTAATGTTGAAAAAAATGAAATGATAGTTTTTGAGACAGAAAATATCAGTCAGGCTACATTTGATGATTTCACAGAAAATAATGTCGTATTGCCTACTTATTTGCCAAAATACGACCCAACATTCTGGGAAGGTTATGCTATTATGGAACCCAACACAGCAATTAAGGAATTTAAGTCCGTTTCATCAAAATAGACTATACAAAGTTCTTTATGAAGTTATAGAATAACAATCCCCAACCTATTACTAGAAAGAGTCCGCCAAGAGGAGTTATAGGCCCCAGTATTTTCATTTTATTTCCTTTGGATGCTGTAATGCACAATCCGTAGATACTAAAGGAAAATAAGACGGTTCCAATAATTAGACAATAGATTATACTTTTCTCTAAGCTCGTTTCTAAGTTGAGATTAAAACTTAGCATAAGTATCAACAGCGCATGATACATCTGATATTTTACACCAGTTTCAAAACTGTTTAATTGATCTTTAGTGAAGGTTTTCTTGAGTAAATGTGCTCCGAAAGCACCAAAAATAACCGCCAACAATCCTAATAAAGCTCCCACTAACTGTGCTACTAATACCATGAAATTTTTATTTCAAAGATAACTGCATCAAATTAAATGTATACCTTCCTATTATCTTTATCTCAGAAAAATGAAAAAGTTTATTTCTATTTGTATCATATCTATTTTATTTATGTACGGCTGTGGCACAACAAAAAATACAAATAACAAGGACAATAACCAAACGTCTTTAGATAAAGAATTAAGAGAAAAGAATAGAGCTAATGTTTCGCTATTACAGCGCATACGTCAAAAGCCCGGGATAGTGCTTCACTATAATATTCCTATTTTAAACAAGACTACTAATTCTTTTGTTTCGGGTGGTAAGCAAGAACCTTTGTATGTTCTGAACAATCAAGTTATAGGAAATTCTTTTCAATCCGTCAATGAACTAATTGAAAGTTATAATGTAAAGAAAATTGTTATTCTATCTGGTGCAGACGCTTCAGGTTATGGTACACAAGGCTCTAACGGAGTTATTAAAATAACGAGTTACTAAAGATTAGTTACTGGAGACTAATATTCATTTCCATATTTGAATTAAACGTAAAGACACATTCATCAAATTTTGGAGGACCAAACATTTTCATTTTACCCTTAGAAAACGCAATTTGTTCTTTTGGTATACCTAGCATATTGGTATCCAAATTCTTATTTCCGTTTGCATCATGAAAAATTGCTATGGCATAATCCCCATCGGGCAAATCTGTAATATTAACGGCTGTTTTTCCCTTTACCGCCTTTTCTGATCCTGACTTATAAACTTTATCAAACTTTAAAAAAGACCCTTCGTCATTATAAATGGCAAAACAAATATTACCATCTTCAGAGGCTACACCCTCGATGTTTAAGCTAAGATTATGCTGTGCAAAACCTCCAGTGGACATCAACCCTAAAACCAATAGCGACAATAGATTTCTTTTTATCATTCTATAAATTTTAAAATCAAAACAGTTTCAATAGTTATGCCAAAGCGTTGACTACTTTAACGTTATTTTTAAATCCTTAATTAGGCGTACTCAAAGAACCTATTTTGGTGCTTAGCTTCTGAAATAATTGAACCGTTTCGACAGAATCCTTTAAATTAAAATATACATAAGTAGAATCTTTATAGACCAACTTTACTTTGTTCTGATTGATATTATCAACAAAGACACGCACTTTCTTATCTGTCAAAGAATCTTTAAATTCTCTAAAAATACCTTTCTCCTTATCAAATGCAGAAAAACCATGCAAACGCTGCATTGGTGGAATTCTTTCTACCAAAACAACACTATCCAGTTCATTTAACGGAATTTCCACATTGTAAAACCCTGAGCGTAAACTAAGGCTACTTACATCATCGCCTACCCAGTTTTTAACATGCAGTATTAAAATGAAACCACAGACGATTACAGTTACTATCAAGGTAATTGACCAGACCCAATTTTTCTTAGAAGAGTGCATAAAAATTTAAAGTATCAAGTTAACAATACTATAGCCTTAAACGGTGAAAATGGCATTAAATTACTGTCTATTAAAAAAACTCTTTTTAATCATTTAATGAAAAGGCAGAGGTCTATAGACCTAACCTAAACCAACATCCAAGGTCATCATAATTATGAAACCACCAATAAAGCCCATAGTGGCTATATCTGTATATTTATCTTGTTGCGTTTCTGGTATTACTTCCTCTACTACAACAAAAATCATAGCACCTGCTGCAAATGAAAGTGCATATGGTAAAATAGGCTGAAATGTCATTACCGCCCATGCACCAAGAACAGCAGCAACAGGTTCCACAAGTGCAGATGCCTGACCGTACATAAAGCTCTTTGTCCTACTTAATCCATGTCTTCTTAATGGCATTGCTACGGCAAAACCTTCTGGAAAGTTTTGTAAACCAATACCAAGTGCCAAAGCAACGGCCCCACCAATAGATGCTCCGTCAAAACCAGCTGCAACACCTCCAAAAAGAACACCTACTGCCAACCCTTCGGGAATGTTGTGTAGTGTTATCGCCAAAGTCAATAATGTAGTTCTACGCCATGGCGTTTTTACACCTTCTGCTTCACTCTCTTTAAAATTAATATGTAAATGAGGTAACACTTTATCTAACGCAAAAATGAACATGGCACCAAGAAAAAAGCCGACGGCAGCAGGTATAACTTTTACAAATCCTTCACCAGGACTCATTTCAATACCAGGTGCCAATAAGCTCCAGAAACTAGCGGCTACCATAACCCCACCGGTAAACCCTAACATTCCGTCTAAAACGGCACGATTCATTGTTTTGAACAAAAAAACCAATGCAGCACCAGCCGCAGTAAGTCCCCATGTAAACAACGTCGCATAAAACGCTGCCAACACTGGGTCAATCGATTCAAAATATGCTATAATTTGATCCATAATTTAAAAGTTAACTATTTAAAACATTACTCTTCATCTACTATCTCTAAAAACAAATTCGTCGCTATCTGTTTGGAAATATTAATAGACCCTGCCCTTGTAGAAATAGTTACAGATCCATCGAAATCTTCTCTTTCCAATATTTTAAAAGTATCGCCTAAAGCAATTTTATTCTTATCTAAAAACTTTAAAAAAGCTGCAGACGAATCATTTACCCCAACACAAACTCCTTGACTACCAACTGGTAATTCACTTATTAATTTTTTAATTGATTTTGTAAAAACACCATCTTTATTTGGAATTGGATCTCCGTGCGGATCTACTTTAGGATATCCTAAATGGGCATCTAACTTATCAATTAAAGCATCACTCTTTATATGCTCTAATTGCTCTGCCACTACATGAACCTCATCCCAAGAAAAATTCAGCTTATCTACCAAAAACACTTCCCATAAACGATGTTTTCTAATAATAGATAATGCGACCAATCTCCCCTTTTCTGAAAGCGAAACACCTTGGTACTTCTTATAATTTACTAAGGACTTTTCAGACAATTTTTTAACCATATCCGTTACTGAAGATGGCTTTGTTTTCATCTGCTCGGCTATTGCATTGGTAGCAACAGACTTACTATTAAACTCACTTAAGTGGTAAATACTTTTTATGTAATCTTCTTCTGATAGTGTCATGTTAAAACAATATAAGTGCAAAAATACATTTTTATATGTAAAAACAATTATTTAGGTTTGTCTAAAATTAAATTTAGATGATTAAAATAATATTTTTCGCCATATCTATTTTATCCTTCACTACAGTAGGTGCTCAAAATTCAACCTTATCGGGAACAATTTCCTCAAAAGACAATCCAGAAGCTTTTGTAAATATTTATTTAAAAAGTACCGAAATCGGTACGGCTTCAGATGAAAATGGTAATTATATTTTAAGAAACATACCAGAGGGTAAGTACACCATTATTGCCTCTAACATCGGTTTTAAAAAGTATTATAAAACAATTACAATTTCTGACGGGGAAGATCAAGTAATCAATATCAAAATCGAACCTTCAACCGAATCTTTAGATGAAATGGTAGTTACAGGAACGCTAAAACCAGTAAGCAGATTAGAAAGTCCCGTTCCAGTAGAAGTTTACAAGCCTACTTTTTTCAAGAAAAACCCAACTGCAAGTATTTTTGAAGCACTACAGAATGTAAATGGCGTACGTCCACAAATAAACTGTAATGTTTGTAATACCGGCGACATTCATATTAACGGTTTAGAAGGTCCATATACGTTGGTACTTATAGATGGTATGCCTATTGTTAGTGGTCTAGGTACCGTTTACGGATTATCTGGAATACCAAATTCTCTTATCGAACAAATTGAAATAGTAAAGGGTCCCGCCTCTACGCTTTATGGTAGTGAGGCTGTAGGCGGACTTATAAATATTATTACAAAAAACAACTTAACGTCCCCAGATTTCTTTGCGGACAGTTTCGTTACCGGTTGGGGAGAATTCAATCTCGATGTAGGTACTAAATTCAATATTGGCAAAAAAACCAATGTTCTTGTAGGCGCTAACTATTTTAAATACGACAACGCTATTGATAATAATGGGGATAATTTCACAGACCTTACGCTACAAGACAGGATTTCAGTATTTCAAAAATGGAATTTTACCAGAAAAAACTCTCGTGTTTTATCCTTGGCGGGTCGCTTTTTTTATGAAGATCGTTGGGGAGGAGAAATGCAATGGACTCCAGAATTTAGAGGAAGAGACGAAGTTTATGGAGAAAGTATATATACCCGTAGATGGGAAGTATTAGGTAAATATCAATTACCAGTAGAAGAGCAACTTATGTTGTCTTTTTCTTATAACGACCACAAACAAAACTCGGTTTATGGTGATGTGCCTTATTTAGCAGATCAACGTATAGGTTTCACACAATTAACCTGGGACAAAACAGTAGGCAAACATAGCTTTCTAGCAGGTACTGCTTTACGATACAATTACTACGATGACAATACACCTGCTACATTAGATGTAGATGGCAACAAACCAGACGAAGTAGTAATTCCAAGTCTATTTGTACAAGATGAAATCGCCTTCAATAAAAAGCATTCGTTGCTTTTAGGGGGTAGATACGATTATGATGAGCGCCACGGAAGCATTTTTACTCCTAGAGGAGCATATCGTTTTAAATTTACGGACAATGACATTATACGTGTAAATGCTGGCACAGGTTTTAGGGTTGTGAACTTATTTACAGAGGAACATGCCGCACTGACCGGATCACGAGACGTTATAATCGCAGAAGAATTGAAACCAGAACGCTCATTCAATATCAACCTAAATTACTTAAAGAAAATATATGGGGACAACGGTACCTTTGTTGGTTTGGATGCATCGGTATTCTATACCAATTTTCAGAATGTAATTATCCCCGATTACGACACAAATCCCAATCAAATTATATATGACAACTTAAATGGAAAATCCATTTCAAAAGGTATTAGTGCCAATATTGATGTTTCCTTTTACAACGGTATTAAAGTTATGGTAGGTGGTACTTTACAAAATGTAAGCAATACCGAAAACGGAGTAAAACAGAGGCAAATTCTTACTGAAAGCTATTCTGCAAACTGGAGTATTAGTTATGATATACGTGCCTTGGATCTAACCGTTGACTACACAGGAAATTTATATGGACCTATGCGCTTACCAACTTTAGGAGAAAATGATCCACGAAGGGATTTTTCACCTGTATGGAGCATTCAAAATATTCAGTTTACCTATGATGGATTAAAGGATTTTGAATTCTACGGAGGCGTTAAAAACCTACTTGATTGGACACCTAACAATGGTAATCCTTTTATAATAGCCCGCGCCAACGACCCATTTGACAAGGAAGTTACTTTTGATGAAAATGGCAATGCTCTTGCAACACCCAACAACCCAAATGGATTAACTTTCGACCCATCGTATGTATATGGACCAAACCAAGGAATTCGTTCGTTTTTTGGAGTACGCTACACCTTAAATTAACCGCAAAAGACAATTGCTATTTCGTATTTTTGAAATTCTCAGGGAGTATAGTTCCTGAAACAGTTTAAAAGTCATGAACGAATACGATTATATTATTATAGGGGCAGGAGCATCTGGTTTATTACTAGCGGATGCTATGCTTAACGATTCGTTTTTTGATAGTAAAAAGATTCTACTTCTTGATAAAGAACAAAAAAACACCAATGATCGCACTTGGTGTTTTTGGGAAGAAGGTAATGGTCAGTTTGAGGCCATTGTCCATAAAAAATGGGATTCTATTCATTTTCAAGGAGATGATGTTCTAAAAAGAACGAACATTAGCCCCTACTCCTATAAAATGCTTAGGAGTATCGATTTTTACAATTACTATTTAGCTAAAATCAAAGACAGCTCAAACATCACTTTTATTACTGATGAAGTAGTAAACATTGATGAAGATAATACAGAGGTTTCCGTGAAAACGGCTGCTGAAATATATAAAGGAAAGTATGTTTTCAATAGTCTTTTCAATTATAAAATGGCAACCCAACAAAAAAAATACCCTGTGTTGCAACAACATTTTGTAGGTTGGGTCATAAAAACAGAAAAGCCCATTTTCAATGCTTCAGAGGTTACCTATATGGATTTTTCCATTCCTCAAAAAGGTAATACTCGGTTTATGTATGTACTACCCTATTCCAACAATACCGCATTAATTGAATACACATTATTTTCAGATAAATTATTACCTAAAGAAGAGTACGAAGTAGCAATTAAGGAATATATTTTGAATCGTTTTCAATGCGAAACATATGAAATTGTTGAAAAAGAAGCTGGTAGTATTCCTATGACAGCATATGATTTTAGAGAACACCATACCAATAGAATACGATATATAGGTACCGCTGGCGGGTGGGCAAAACCAAGTACCGGTTACACCCTAATGAGTACTGCTAAGAAAATCCCCAAACTAATTCAACTTATTAAGCAAGGAACACCGCTTAAGAAAATGAAGCTAAAAAATAAATTCTGGTTTTATGACATGCTCTTTTTAGATGTACTGCAACATGATAACGGAAATGGTCATGTGATTTTTGAATCCATTTTCAAATCACTAAAACCACAAATGGTATTTAAATTTTTAGATGAAAAAACTAACTTAAAGGAAGATCTCATTTATATAAATTCCTGCCCTAAAGCTCCTTTTATTAAAGCACTGCTTAAGCGTCTCTTTTAAACAGTTCTATTCATAAGGTTTTCACCAAATTGACGTAGAAGGTCTTGTTTCTCTTGTTCAATATCCATTTCCTCAAGAACATCAAAAGCTTTAGCTGTATAATCGGCAATTGCTCCTTTAGTAGCATTGTCTGCTCCCGTTTTTTCAAAAATAGAACGTACTGCCTTAATCTTAGCGTCTGATTCTTTTGGTTGTATAGAATATAAATGCTCCAGCTCTTTTGACATTACTTCAGAGCCCGAATTCAATGCTTTTAGATATAGATAGGTTTTCTTATTCTCAATAATATCTCCGCCAACTTGCTTTCCAAAAGTTTCTGGATCTCCGAAAACATCTAAATAATCATCTTGTAATTGAAAGGCAATACCAAGGTTCAATCCGAAATTATACATCTGCTCTTGTGCAGTATCTGATGCACCTGCAATAATAGCACCCATTTTCAATGCTGCAGCAACAAGTACGGCTGTCTTATATTCAATCATTTTCAAATACTCAGGCAACATTACATCATCTCTCGTCTCAAAATCAACATCATATTGTTGACCCTCACAAACCTCTAATGCCGTTTTACTGAAAAGTTTAGCCAAATCTCTAAATATATTTGGTTCATAATTTTCAAATAATTGGTACGCCATAATAAGCATAGCATCGCCTGAAAGAATACCAGTATTAATATCCCACTTCTCGTGTACAGTAGTTTTACCTCTACGAACTGGGGCATCGTCCATAATATCATCATGCACTAAAGAGAAATTATGAAACACTTCAACCGCTACAGCTGCATCCAATGCTTTTCTATAATCAGCTTTGAATATTTCTGCGGTCATTAAAACCAAAACCGGTCTTAACCTCTTGCCTCCTAACCCAAGAATATAGGTTATTGGCTCATAAAGATTTCTCGGTTCTTTAGTAATACTCTTAGAGTTTAAATATGTAATAAACTCATCTCTATACTCATTAATAGCGTGCATTCTTAGCAATTTTCTACAAAAATACGTCCTATTTTACAAACAGTTCTTTTTTATAGACTACTTGAAATAAAAAACCTACATAATACTTTAGTGGCTTTCAAACTCACCGTCTTTACAGACAAAGATCATCTAATCAAGAAAACAATTACCGACCTAAAAATTTTCAAAATCTATAATCCAAATTCAACTCATAACAGTACTACCCGAAATGAATTCGTAAATAAAACCAATAGGATAAACTCGATGAGAAGAAATAGAAACAAGTCTACATAGCTAGAAATGAAGCATTAAACAATGATTAAAAAATATAACGCAACATTAAATAATTGTAAAACTTTGGAAACTTTTATAGTTTTTAAAGTTTCCTGACTTATATTTGTACCCGTTATGAAAGAAAAAATTAGGGATACAGCTTCGCAGCTTTTCTTAGAACGTGGTTTTAAGAGTATTACCATGGACGATATTGCCAATGAAATTGGTATGTCCAAAAAAACCATTTACAGCGAGTATAGTAATAAAACTTCGTTGGTAGAAGATTGTGTTATGAACAAATTCTGCGATTTAAGTAATGGTATCGATTTAATAATAGCGATGGACAAGAACGCTATAGAAGAACTATATGAGATAAAAAAGTATGTAATGTCTCATTTAAATGATGAAAAAAGTTCTCCTCAATATCAACTTATGAAGTATTATCCAAAAATCCATAAAAATCTTAAGCTGATGCAATTTGATAAAATGCACAGTTGTGTACTATCTAATGTTGATCGAGGGCTAGCACAAGGTTTATTTAGAGATAATATAGAGCCAGAGTTTGTTGCTAGAATATATTTTACTGGAATGAACAGTATTAAAGACCAAAACATATTTCCTCTTAACCGTTTTCCCATCTCTAATTTAATGGATTCATTTTTAGAGTATCACTTAAGAGGTATCGTTACCCCAAAAGGTAAATCAATTTTAAATAAAATCATCAATTCAAATCAAGAATAAATGCGAAATCAATTCTTAATACTAATCACCTTTCTAAGCATTAGCTTGGGATATTCACAAGAGCAGACCAACAGTTTCACTTTAGAAGAAGCTATTCAATTTGCTTTAGAAAACAATTATTCTGCCATTAATGCAAATAGGGATATCATAGATGCCCAAAAACAAAAATGGGAAACTATTGCAGGCGGTTTACCGCAAATTAATGGTTCTTTAGGCTATCAAAATCAATTAAAACAGCCAGTAACTTTATTACCAGCAGAACTTGTTGGTGGTGCAGCAGGGGAATTTATACCAGTAGTTTTCTCTCAACCACAATCGGCTACCGCAACTGCAACGTTAACCCAGCAAATTTTTGATGGCTCTTATATAGTTGGTGTTCAAGCGACAAAAGCATTCTTAAGCTATAGCGCTAACAACAAGGAAAAAACAGAGCTAGACGTAAGAAAACAAGTAGTCGAGGCTTACGGCAATGTTCTATTGGCAGAAGAGAGTGTTGAAATCTTGGAGAAGAACAAAGCTACACTTGAAAAGAATCTTTATGAAACTTCTAAGCTGTATGAAAACGGACTAGGAGAAGAAGAGAGTGTTGATCAACTTCAAATTACGCTTTCGTCTATAGAAAATCAATTACAGAATGCAATTAGACTTAAGCAGATTACATTACAAATGCTGAATGTTAGCATGGGTATAGATTTAAATGCACCAACCCAATTGCAAGAAGAACTAGAAGACTTAACACTATCTAAGATGGATTTAAGTATTCTTGGTACAGACTTTAATATTAACGACAATGTTGATTATAAACTAGCCGAAAACTTAAACGAACAACGCTTTTTTGAATGGAAATTGGCAAGAAGTCGTGCATTACCAACACTAAATGCCTTTGTTAATTACGGTAGCTCTGCTTATTCTGAAAGTTTTGATTTTTTCAGCGGAGAGCAAGAATGGTTTGATTCTTCTGTTCTTGGCTTTGACCTCAACATACCAATCTTTAGGCTCTGGAAATATCAAGTAAGCTAACCACGCTCGAAATCTCTCCCACCAATTATGCTCTTTCATCGGTTCTCCTTATTAGTTCGTCGATCTCACATTCCATCTTTTGTATCTCCCATATAATCCAGCGCACATCATCGCCACGCAGGAACGGATCGGCGCGCTCACTTAACTTGGCTCCGTCAAGCTCTCTGTTTGCTATAAAGCGCTCTATCCAGGTTTCCAGCAACTCTAGTGTGGCATTCATCTTATTTCTCCTTAGTGCTATTCTCATCGTTCGTTCCTTTACTTATGCACCAAGTATAGCAC